>Ga0208243_1000097_pt1 | contig 79646 bp, 72 predicted proteins | sample Subbio2Aug_QV12A_FD_184826 | JGI IMG/M metagenome (GOLD analysis project Ga0208243, IMG submission 184826) | Serpentinite rock and fluid subsurface biosphere microbial communities from McLaughlin Reserve, California, USA - CR12Aug_QV12A (SPAdes) | ecosystem: Environmental > Terrestrial > Deep... | reverse complement strand
TTGGATTTATTTTTTGCAGAACACAGATTCATGTAGATGGATTTGCTGTTCTATGGTAAATGGAGCGTATTGGGTGGCGGGTGGATTACCCCACCCAGTTCGATACGGGCGGGGATCTATACCTTCCGATTCACTCGTTCATTATTTTTTTCATGACAGTCACCAAACGACTACCTAACGGAACCATTTCCACCTTCTCCCAACCAAGTCGAGCATACAGATCGACAGCAGTATCGGAAAACAAATACAGTTCAGAAAATCTCCTTTGTTTTGCCAAAAATTCCAGTTGTTCACAAAGTAATGCACCATACCCGTTTCGTCGCATCTCAGGAATTGTATATACCAAACCTAACCAGTGTTTATGAATTTTAAACTTTGGCTGATGGTCCAAAAGACCAACATGATGGTAAATACCTCCTGTTGCAATTGGAACGGAATCAATTGTCATAATAATCTGTAACTGTGTTTCATCACTCAGCACCGATTTTATCTTAGCAAAAGATTTATCTAAAGGAATTTTCCACTCTTCATAATACCAATTTGTAATGAGTGAAATTAATTCATGATCATGAGAGGATAGGATTTTGAACTCAAATTGACTCACAAACTTAAATTTAACTCCTAATAATGATTCATAAATAAGATGAATCAATGAATTCTCGAAGAAACTGAATTCATTTAAGGTATACTTTTAATAACGAAGATGGAATTGCATGTAACTATAACCTTCCATTGCCGACTGACCATGGTTAGCATATGCTGGGTTGATTGGCAAATATCCAATTTCGATTGTTTCCTTATCTAATCCTAAATAGTAAAAGGTAGCAGCAGAGACAAGCATAAGACCCATTAAAATCACCATTGGTCCAGCTACCAATTGCCTATCCCTTCGATTTTCTGTTGGCAAAGTTCCTGCAATACGTTTTAAATTTTTTGCTTTTGATTCTGCATTATCGATCACTTGATTTTGTGTGGAATACCAAAAAAAGAATTCATTTGGATTATTTTCATAAAAGGATCTAATCGCAATCGCATTTGTCAAAGTTACTTGAGATCGTGCTCCCGAATAAGCTTGCCTAGATGCATAATTTAAATATGCATAACTTGCATAAAATAATAATGCACCATACAGAGAATAAGTCGTAAAATCTTTATAGGTATGATCGAGAAATACATTTTGTTTATTCTTATAATATACGTCAGACTGACCTTCGCGCATTTGAACATCCAAAGAAGTTTCTTCGTTTTCGATTGCATCAATAGAACGAAAAGCATCGACATATCCTTCTTTTGATAATCGGAGTCGGTTCATACCTGCTGGTATGGACAACCGCTGTATTGGTGTTTTTCCCAAGTATTGAATCCCTAAGTAAACATCTGATTCAACATTGGAAGTGACTGAAATATAAGAACTACTCAACTTTAAAGAAAGTTTAACATCGACTTCGAATTTTTTCCCTTTTTCAAGAATGACTTCCGACTTATAAGGATGAAATCCTTCTTTAAAAAGAAATAATGATCGTCTCCCAATTGGAAACTTTTTCTGGGCAAGTGGAGTTTTTCCTAAATAAATTCCATCTAAATAGACTAGGGCACCCTCTTCTCCGTTTGCAGTCAAACTGAACGAAGTTGTCTCTTTTCCTTGCAATTTTTCTTTTATGGATTCACCAAGTGGACCCATTTCTTGGTATGCTCGGATTACGGACGTTTGGTGCTCAAAAGGAATTGTTTTCCCTTCATAATCATCGAACAAATAAACTTTCGTACGAAGTGAATTCTCAATCACTTCGTACGAGCCAAAAAGAAGGTAATCACAACCATATTTAGATGCAGTTCCATATACCTCATCAACACGCAATGGCTTTTTATCCCACATCTGTTTGATCGCAATCTTAATATACCGGGGATCTTTTTCAGGAGAAACTTGTTTTTTCCCGATTCTTACATCTTCTAAGTCTTTTTCGTCGCTTATCTCTTTCTTTTTTCTTTTTACATTTGGAGACTCTGCATCAATTTTTTCCTGTAAGGTCAACACAGGATTTTCACCAAAAGAATGATAAATGATATTCTTTCTAGGATATTCTACATAAGTATATTCTAAATTTCTAAGTTCAGAAAGTAAAACGGAAGGAATTCCTTTCATTAGATATTCTTTAGTCGCATCTTCCTTAATTGCAATAAAAGGGAAAATACAAAGATTTCTACTAGATTCAAAAGTAACTCCACCTTTGTAAGATTGACTAGGAAAATTATAATACTCATCAATGGAAAATAATGGGAGAGTATTTCCAAGTAGTCCCAAAATGAGCAATGCAGCAGAAATTTTATGTTTCATGTTTTTGATTGCGGGACCCCAATGAATAAACCAAAGTTAAAATAGCAATGATGGGAAGCAAAACGGAAAATGGAGACTTATCGAAATAATCTTTTGAAAAAGAGATTTGTTCCCCCAATCCTGGCCCCGTGTCACCTACTGAAGTTTGGATTCCCAAATAAGAAAATAGAGATGTCGTCATGACAACTGTAGGTAATCCAGAAAGGAATAAAAACTGAAACATACTCCGAAGCGCAGGAAGATAATGTAGAATAATCAGATGAAAAGGTTTGGCACCAAAACAGAGAGATGCCGCAATATATGGACTCGTTCGAATCTCTCTGATTTTCGCAGTAAGTGATTCGTAAACCACTGCCCAATCAGATACTAATATTGCGATCATAATCGACACTGGATTGTTTGGAAGAATACTGATCACGATTAATGCAGACAATAAGGAAGGAATCGCAAGTGAAACAGAAACAAAACCCGAAAGAAAAAAATCAGATCGTTTTGGAAAAATCAAAGTTAATGTTGAGATCAAAAAAGAAAATAATATTGTGAGTAATCTTGCCGGAACAACGATGAGTATTGTTGACATCGATCCATAACAAAACAAAGCTAAATTATTCCTCCCCAATCGATCGGTTCCAAACAAAAAACCATCTGAAAAGATAGGCAAATTATTATTCGTTAGATCAACATAAGAAGGAACCGGTAAACTTAATATCCCCCAAACTATTGTTCCAAAAAACAAAATACGAATCGAATTAAGGAGCATTTCGATACTCCCCAGAGAAGTAATTCTGTAAATGGTATCCAAGTCGATTTAAACTATAAAACAAAATCCCTGAATACATAAGTAATGTTGATAACAAATAAGTATCCATAGACTTTATGGAATAATATAATGATTTTCCAATTCCTGGAAAAAAGAAAATTTCTTCAACCACCATGGCGCCCGATAACAAAGAACCAAAATCCAATACCAAAAGTATAAGTGAAACAGGTAATACTTTTAGAAAGATTTCAACCCTTACAATATAACTCCAAGGATAGGATCGAGTCAAAAGTAATTGAACATATTTAGATTTAGATTCTTTTCTGACTTCTGGCAAAAGATACAGTGACAATCTAGCAAAAATTCTAGAACCTAACGTAATACCTGGTAATACAATGAAGTAAGTGCTTCCTGTTTCATATCCGCCTGGAGGAAACCACTCAAGTTTATAAAAAAATACAATTAACAGAAGTATTGCGACAATAAACACAGGTGTTGATAAAATAAAATTGGAAATTGATTCAACAAATACATACAATCTATCGGAACGAAAATAAATTGTCAGCAAAGCCAATCCAAACGCAAATGTGGCGCCAAATAAAATACTAAAAACTGCTAAATGGGTAGTAGCAAAAAAACGATTTGATATATGTCCATAAACAGATTCACCATTTTGCGTTTTGCCACCATCTTCCAATAACAACCGTTTCCAGAATTCTATATAAGAAGTTAATGTATTTTTTTTAGAAGTTTCGACATTGGAAATTCCAGAATCTGCATACAAATAGGATTTATCCTTTGTATGAAACTCTGAGACAAAACTACTAATCATTGACAAAAGTAGAAGGAAATACAGAAAACGGAAAACTTCCGACTTCACAGAGTTAACTTTTGGAAAGGAATGCCTTTTGGATTTCTTCGAAGTTTTTGGCTTTAATCAGTTTTTCCCTTTCCTCAGGGATGTTTAGAGTTTTTGCAATTAAAGCTAATGTCTTAATGTGATCTTGAAATTTGTTTTTAGGAACAATTAACATGATAAAAATTTGGACAAGGCCATGGTCCAAAGCATCAAAATCGATACCGCTCGGTGCTATCGCCATTGCACATTTTAATTCATTTACGTAGTGAACGGAACAATGTGGAATCGCCACTCCACTTCCAATACCAGTAGACATTGATTTTTCTCGGTTCATCAAAGAAGAAATAGTTTCCTCTTCATGGACTGCATCTAACGTTTGTGTGGCGACCATATGTGAAATCATTTTCCGAATGGCATCTTCTTTCGTTGACGCTTTAAAGTCGAAAATGATATTTTTAGGATCCAGAATCTCCAGAAGTTGATTCATTTGGTATTACTTACTCCCACATTTCCAAACTCGACTTATTTTCCAAGAAAAACCCTTACAAATAAAGACTCTATCAGAAAAAAAACGACCACTACCCATATACCACTTATACCCAATTTTCCTACAAAAAAAGCAATTGGGAGTAAAATCAGGAAACTGACAATTGTCACATAAAAAGAACCATAAAAATTCCTTCCAGGTGCTAATTGAATAAAAAAGGCCAAAGAAGCATAGGACAAGTTCCAAGAATATCCAGTTAACCCTACACCAATTCCCCAAACAAAGAACAAAAGGAACCAAGCCAGAAAAAAACTAAGAAGTATGGTTCGGCGAAAAGAAACCCATGCAACACTTACTAACAAAAATATACCTAAACTTTCTGCAATTGATAGGAAGAATTTTGAATTTGAGATACCTTCCGAAATCCAAGGTAATGATATTGGAAGTAAACTAGTTTCAATGGGTAAACCAACACTAGATGCCAAAGTATACTCTGATCTTAATTGATAACCCATTAAAGAAAATGATGAATCAAATATATATAAAAACAAAATTACTAAAATGGAAATTGGGAATCGTAAGGAATAATGTTGTATTAAAAAGAAGTGAGCCACAAAAGCAAATATCATAGAAACTGATAATAAGATTGGGTTTAGCCATGTTGTAGGGATAATCAATAATATGATTAGTAATTGCGAAATAAGACCGATCCAATATAGAGTTTGTTTATTGCGTATGCATACACCTAAATAAAGAAACGTAAGAATTGATGCTAAAACAATTGGGAGAATCGGTAACGGCGTAACAAAAGCCAATGAATACCCTAAAAAAATAATGAGTGTTAAAAAATAAAATAGATCAGCAAAAATTTCTGATGATTTAATCCCCCAACTATTTTCCGAAAGAATATAAAGGTTTTTTAACATCATAAATTTTATTTAAACAACCTCTTCGATTCTTTTTCGAATATCAATCCCTGCTGGGCAGTAAACTGTACAAATTCCGCATGTAACACACTTATCTTTATCGAATTCTTCGTTTTTTCCTTTAATCAATTGGAATGGATTTGCCTGTGTTGGACAATATTGGTTACATTCCAAACAATCGATACAACTGAACTCTTTCCTAACTGCTGGGAGTTTTTCATACAAAGTAATCGAATAATGTTCATAAATATTAAAATAACCCAATGAATTTACATCCATTGGTTGAATCGCCTCGAAAACCGTATCAAAGGAAACAATCTTATAACGTTTATCTAAATTCGCAGGGATAAATGCTAATGATTGGCCATTTGTCAAAAAAAATTGCCTAGGCTCTAAGTCCATTCGACCCTTGCGGTCCACTAAAAAGACAGCTAAGTGTCGTTTGGTGAAAGGTTCACCAAAATACAATTTTCGCAATATATGATAAATTGTCTCAGCACCCAAATATAAAATCTCATTTGATTGTAGAGATTTTTTTGCCTTTTTGACATCCCAATGGAATTGTTTATGCAAAAAATATTCTGGGATACCATTAGGGTGTTCATACTTTAAAGTAGGGATTTCAAAAAAGTTTTTAACTTCTATTTTGGGAAATGTTGTTTTTAATAATTCAATAAAACTGGAATATGCTTCTTTCATTGAAGTTAAAATCATTTCTTCGAAATCTAGATGTTGGTATCTTGAGAAAGGAGATAATACAATTTGAAAGGAAGGGTTGGATTTAAATTTTAAGAAATAATCCTTAAGTGGCATTTCATTGATATCAAGAGATGCCAAGGCACCTTCATCAAATGCGTTTATGAGTGATGAAAAATCATAACTTTGGAATTGATATTTAGAACTCGTTGACCAAGAACCATCTTGTTTGATTTGAAAAAATTTTTGATCAGCTGTTAATGTAGCAACTCCATTGACAGGTGCGAGAACCTTTGTGCCGTTATGCGAGAGCATAACTTGCCCGTGAGTCACTCGAGTAGGATAGGAATCAGTAATTTCGCTGCCCGCAGGAACGGGGATCAGGAATTGACCCTGAATCGTCCGTTCTCTTTTATTTTCAGTTTTATGAAATTTACGAGCGAAGGCGCGAGGTAACCTGGGAAACAACACGCCAGTAATGAATTAGACGGCTTTCACCATGTAGATTTCGTCTTTGATTGGGAGCTCTTTTTTCAAGTTTTTGATATAAGGTAAAATTTCTCCCATTTCTTCGTAGTATTCACAATTAGTTTGCATACGACGAGCGACGGTAAAGTATTTATAAAGTTTTTCTTCACCGGAACGTTTTGACCATTTCTTCTTGTTACATTTTACGCGAAGAATGTATTTATCTTGCTCCGATTCGTATTGGCGAACCACAACACAATGCAAACAGTTCGCGCAGTAGACTTTTTCACTCATGGATGACCCCTGGACCTAGGTTGAATTTACAGCTTTTTGGAAGGAAAGGTTTCGTCAAGTAAGTACCATCGCTCTTCCTTAAGCGACGGCACGAAGTTCCTTTTCTGCTTTGGTCGCTGGTTTGAATTTCCAGAACGACTCAGCCACAGAAAGATAGGAGACATAGAAAAATCCGATGGAATAGAGAACCATAAAACCGATCATGTATGGTTTTCCGACCATGAAGGATAAATAAATGCAAAATACACAATAAGCACCCATAAAGAATTCGAGAAAAGCTCGGTAATCTACAGGAACCACATATTTGATTTTGTCCTGTAAACTATCCCCTTCTTTTTCAATTCGGAGTTTCGGAGTGCGTTTGAATCCCGATTGGACACCAAAAACGGCTTCTACCCAAGCATATGTGTTCATCACAGCGATACCAGTTCCGATCATCACAAGGATGGGGAGGTAAACCAATTTGGATTTCCAATTTTTGTGAATTTCTCTTTGGGAATAGGCATAAAAAATAACAGGTCCCATGGAGCCAACGGAAAGTACCGCCGCCGATCCAAATAGAATTTCCATAGGGAGGTCATCCATTTTAAATCCTGCCCAATATTCCATAAGAAGGAGAGGAGCTGTGAGTAGGATATTGATGATCATAAGAGGATGAACTGAATAATTGATTAAGTGAGTGATTGCCTCACCTTTGATTTTCCAAGATTCTTTGGACTTCCAAATCCGAGGGATGAGTTTGACCGCTGTTTGGATAGAACCTTTGCACCAACGGAATTGTTGTGCCTTGTATGCATTCATTGTTGCAGGGATTTCTGCCTTACAAACTACGTCTTTGATGTAACGGAATCTCCAACCTTTGAGTTCGGCGCGGTATGATAAGTCAAAGTCTTCTGTGAGGGTATCATGTTCCCATCCGCCAGCATCTTCAATGCAAGAACGTCTCCAGATTCCAGCGGTTCCATTAAAGTTCATCCAAAGGCTTGAACCATTTCGTGCCACTTGTTCAATCATAAAGTGACCATCGATTCCAAAACTTTGGGCTTTCGTTAAAATATTATAAGTTTCATTGATGTGTCCCCAACGTGTTTGGACCATCCCGATGGATTCATCATCAAAATATCCCATCGTGCGGAGTAAAAAATCTGGATCTGGAGTAAAATCAGCATCAAAGATTGCAATGTAATCCCCTTTTGCCTTTGCCATACCCTCATCCAAAGCTCCAGCCTTATGGCCTTTGCGATTGGTTCTATGTACATGTTCGATCCAAATTCCTTTTTTCTTGTACTGAGCAACGAGAGTCGCAACCTTTTCAATGGTTTCGTCAGTAGAATCATCCAAAACTTGGATTTGTAGTTTTTTTGCAGGGTATTGTAAATTGCAAGCGGACTCAATCAAACGATCGACAACATAAAATTCATTAAAAATTGGGAGTTGAACCGTAACCGTAGGTAGGTTTTTGTCCTTTAACGACAGGATTTTTGATTCATCCTCTGCGCAGTTTTGTTTGTATCGACTATACAAAAACACCATGAGGTAGGTGTGTAACCCAAAGTAGAACAGAACTAAAATATCGAAACCGTAAAGAACCAAAAAGGATATAGATAAAAACGTGAGCATAGTTATAGTCAAAATCGGCACATAGGGGGTTTTGGTCAAACATTTTGTGCACCGCCAAATAAAAATAGAATTTCTTTCGTTTGCGAACAAGGCCCATACCACAACATTGGTTGCAATTCTATGGATTCTCAATGGAAACGATTCTGGGAAACCGGCCTCTTCCCTTCACTCGAATTTAGCCTTAGCCTCTCGATTGGTTATGTATTGTCTCTGTTCTTTTATGTTGCTGGGTCAGAATTATCTTTAATTGATAGGACAGATACAGCTTATCCCATTTTACAAGCGCTAATCGCTATTTTTTTTGCAGCTGGGTTTATATACAGGAAATACAAACAAAACTTTCCATTTACCTTCAGTTTGGCGTTACTAACACTTGCAATCGGTCAAGTGATTTGGCTTTTATTAGGAAACACTTCCGAATTCTTAATTGATTATATCTTTTCCTTCGAATTAGTTTTGATTGGTGGTATCTTATCCGCATTTTCAGTCGGTATATATGGCGGATCTTTACGTGACTTTAGGTTTTTGAGTTTTACATTAGGAGTAACAGTATTTACTTTTTACTCCCTATTTGAACCTAACCAAAACTATTCGATAAAAATACTTTTAGCTATCTTATATATTCTATTGTCGTTTTATTTTTTTAGTACTTTATTCCAACAGAATCCTATCTCCAGCAAGTTTTATAAAATTAGATCAAAAATTGGAAAACACCCTTTATTTTCTCCGTTTTATAGATCAAGTTTATCTTTACTCATTGCATATTGTATTTTACATTTATACTTCCAACCGGGACCAAAAATACCCTTAATACTCTCTATTTCGTTCTCTGTGACTTTCGGAAGAGTATTATCACTATTAGGTGGATTAAAAAAAGAAACAAAAGCTGTATTTTTAATAGGAAGAGTTGCCTTGTTGTTTGCTTTTTTCTTCTTTATCTACCAATCCTATTGGAGTTCATTCTACATTGCACTTTGTATCATTGGAGGCACAATTGTTGGGTTTTTTAAACCAAACAAGACACCTTACAAAGAATACATGATGATTGGTATGGAAACAGGAATCTATTTGGGACTCTCCTTTCTTTTGTATTTTTGGAATTTACCAATGGGAATTCGTACATTTACTGCGCTTTTATTTGTTCCTGTTTTAGTTTATCCTTATTTATTGCAAAAACATATCATCAGAATGCCTCGCATTCTAATGTTAGCAGGTGCAATTTTAATAGTGATCTTCTTTTTTTCTCCCCCTACAATCCGAACGAACTCCCCTTTTTCTAAAAAAGAAAACTTTGATCCAATCCCGTTTGCCATCACAAACCTAAATTTTAATGAAGAAGAGTATATTTTTTACAAATCAGTTTTACCTTTTCCTTCTAATCCTTTTTTACCAAAAAGATCAGAAATTAAAGATAAAATCGTTGTATTAGGTTTGAGCTCAAACCAATCACAAATCATATCTTATATTGAAAGGTTAAGTGAAGAAAATCATCCGTTTTTAATCATCACAACCAGAAACAAAACCAATCAATTCCATCATATCAATGCACTGTCATTACTTAGTAGAAAATCATATTGGAATTTTGATATATACTATCCGAACTATTTAAGTCAAAAAATTACATTTGCACCAACACTTCCTAATGATTGGAAATTAAAGTATTTTCATGAAAAACTTGATAATGCTTCTTTCCAGGAAGTAGTGAACCACTTGGATTCTGTTTTAAAATATTCTTCAGGTGATTTAAGAAAAGATGCAATGGAGATCAAACATTTATATTATGAATCTTTTGCAGCATATGCAAAATTTTATCATAATATTGGCCAAAATAAATTAAGTTTAGATGCAATTGCTTATGCTAGGAAATTTGAATCACCGAAACCAGATTTACTTAGAATTGCGTTTAATAGTTTAAAATTCACAACTCCTGAAGCAGAATACATTCCAATTCTTGAAGATTTGAGTATCGACTCAGAGTTCCAAGAGTTTGCTTGGAATTCACTCATTCCTATGTTTGAATCTTTGGGAGACTGGAACAATGCTTTAAAAACTATGGGCTTATTAGAAAAATATTACAGAACAAATAATCAAATCGAACAAGCAAATGAACTTGAACTAGCGAGAGTTAGGTTATATATTAACCAAGAAAACTGGAAAGAAGTAGAACCTATCATTTCTACTCGTTTAAGAGAAAATCCCAATTCAGTGATATGGGAAAGATTAAAAAATGAAATAATTGAAAAAAAAGACTCACTTAGGCGTATCAGCATACGACCAGATGCAAAAGAGGCAAGAATCCAATGATCCATTCTACATTACTCGGTATCCTCGCGGCAATTTTATCCGTTTTTGTTGCTATATTAATTGAAGGTGCCTCAATACGTTCATTTTTCCATGTTCCAGCGATGTTTCTTATCGTTGGTGGAACGTTAGGTGCTACTTTTGCATCTTTTTCGATTTCGCAAATTTCAAAAGCAATTCGAGACACACGATTTGCTTTGCAAAAACGGAGAGAAACAGATCTAAAACTATTATTCTTTCGGTTTTGGGAAAAAGCACGAAAAGATGGATTACTTTCTCTCGAAGATGAATCCAAAAAATTGGATAATCCATTTTTACAAAAAGGAATTCAATTGATTGTAGATGGATCTGATCCAAGAACAATTGAAGAAATCCTTTGGGAAGCACATGAAGAAAAAGAAAAAGAAGATTTAAAGTCAGCAAGAGTATATGAAACTGCAGCCGGTTTTTCCCCTACCATTGGAATCATTGGAACCGTACTGGGACTAGTAACGGTTCTCGAAAATTTAGATGGTGGAACGAAAGTACTCGGCCAAGGAATTGCAACTGCTTTCATTGCAACATTTTATGGTATTTCATTTGCAAACTTAATATTACTACCTATTTCCAATCAATTAAAAGTAGTTGCCAAACGTGAAAGTAACGAACGTCAGGCGATCATGAGAGGGATATTATCATTACAATCAGGTGAAAATCGTAGAATTTTAGCAGAACGAATCGATCCATTTGTCAATCAATCATAAGATACAGTTAGTACTAGATGGGTACGATACAAAATAGTTCGTGGATCTTTTGGTCTCTAAAGTCTGGTGGTATCGATTCCAATGTACGATTTATACATCTAAACCCTCTTTCCTTCCATTCCTCTTCTTCGACTTCCATTTTAAACTTGCGAAAATTAGTTGAGAACCAAATTTCACCTTGATCAGTTAGAAATTTTGTAAGCAATAATAATAGAATATTTCTGTGTTTGGTTTGCACATCCCATTCTTCGAGCATTTTTTTGCTATTTGAGAATGTTGGAGGATCAAGAAAAATCAGATCATATCTTTCTCTGTTAGAGTTTTTGGCTTCACCCTCTAACCATTGTAATATATCAGCATTGATAATTTGATGATTTTGACCAGCAAAGCCATTACGTTGTAAATTTTGATTGGCCCAATCGCAATAAGTTTTTGAAAGGTCTATACTTTTTGTCTTAATTGCCCCACCTGACGCAGCGTATACGGAAAAAGCACCAGTATATGAAAATAAATTGAGAACAGATTTGTTTTTTGATTTTTCTTTTAACCATTTTCGAGTAATTCGATGGTCCAAAAATAATCCTGTGTCTAAATAATCAGAAAGATTGATTCGGAATTCTAAATTAGCTTCTTTTACCCAATGATCATTCCCTTCAATTGCAATTTTTTCGTATTGATCAGTTCCTTTTTGTTTCCTACGACTTTTCAAAAAAAGGGAATCATCTGATATCTGAAAAACATTTTTCACAATTTGTGCAATATGTGCAAATCGTTCTTCATGGTCTGCTTCTGCTTGGAAACGTAACGAACTTTTATCATACAAAACAAATCCATTTGGATATCGATCCAAAATGCATGCAACTTGGGGTATGTCTTCAGAATAGATCCGATAACATTCAATATTTTCTCGTTTCGCCCATTTTTCGCGTTCTTTTTTTAATTTGCGTAGGCGATTTTCAAACATTATGAGGGCACCTAATCCTCGTTCCGTCATGGTAAGTTCCTTATTTGGCGGACTTTTTAGGTAGACTTCCCCGCCCGTATCGAACTGGGTGGGGTTATCCACCCGCCACCCAATACGCTCCAAATAACATACCTACCGAAAAAGTCCTCTTTAATTCAATTTCTAGGATTTTTTTTTCAATGAGGTTCATGTTTTTGATTGGTGATAGTTTCATGATCGAAAATCATGTCGGCTATATGTCCTCAAAAGATACGACTTTTGTTTATTGTGATGGAAGTTCCCGTGGAAATCCTGGTCCAGCTGCGATAGGAGTTTCCTTTCAAGATAATGATGGGAATGAATTTTTGTCCCTATCTGAAAAAATTGGAAATGCTACTAACAATATCGCTGAATGGAATGCCTTATTTCGAGGTCTGGAAGAAGCAATCAAACAAAATATCAAAAAAATAAAGTTTAGATTGGATTCGGAACTTGTCGTAAAACAGATGAAAGGTGAATACAAAGTCAAAAACAAAGATCTTTTAGTATTTAAAAATAAATGCGACCAACTAAAGAATTCATTTGATAGTTTTGAAATTCAATATATACCGCGCGAACAAAATGCACGTGCTGACCAACTTGCAAACCTTGCGCAAGACAACAAAGGATGAAAATTCAGATTCACCAATTTGTCCTACTACTAATTTTCTTTTGGTTAGCCTTAGGATGTAAACCTTCCTATACAAAACAATTGGATAAAATTTTAGAAGAGGGAACAATCTATCAGTCTGCGATTTTTTGTGAACAAAATAAAGTCCATCTAAAGGAAAGAGAGTTAGAATGTATCGAGGTTACGAAAAAGGTGAAAGAGGAAATTGATTCCATCATCAATCGTCGATTAGACTTAGGAATTGCACCTGTTATCATTGAGAAATCCAAAGGGAAAGAAATCGAGGAATATTTAAAAGTACATACACAAATGGGGATCCGTTATTGGGAAATCTGGAAATCGAGTGTGATTTTAGAATAGACAATCTCTGCCATTTTGCGATAACCATTTTATATGGCTGGCGATCCTTCTCAAATTCTAAAAAAAATTGGACTTAAGGTTACGAAAAACAGAGAACAAGTTTTATCGATCTTACAAGGATCCCAAAGACCACTCAATCACCAAGAAATCATGGAAAAACTTCCGAAAGAAGAATCTTGGGATCGAGTTACGATTTATCGTGCCTTATCTGATTTAGAAGAAAAAAATCTACTTAACTCCTTGCATTCAGCTGATCGTGTCACTTACTTTGAGTTGAAATCGGATGGGAATCATGTTGTATCCCTTGCGCACGGCCATTTGATCTGTAATGTTTGCGGAAAAATTGAGTGTATCGACGATCCTTGGAATGGTATGCCTTCCTCAAAACAACTAAAAGGTTTTACGACAGAATCAGTTGAAATTGTTTTTCGAGGCAAATGTCGAAATTGCCAGTAAACCTTTCTTCTTACATTCCTTCCTTTCATAAAAATCATTTAGAGATCATCGACTCTACCTTAAAAAATTCAGGATTTGAATGTTATTTGGTAGGTGGTTCTGTTCGCGATTTGGTAATGAAAAAAATTCCAAAAGAATATGATCTCACTACAAATGCGGAACCAAAACAAGTTAAAAAACTATTTCGTACTGTCATTGATACAGGAATCGAACATGGCACAGTAACAATTGTAATCGATAAAGTCAATTACGAAGTTACAACCTATAGAATCGACAAAGATTATACGGATGGTAGAAGGCCTGGTCATGTTGAATTCGGTACGACATTACATGAAGATTTAAAAAGAAGAGATTTCACAATGAATGCCTTAGCATTCGATCTTCAATCTGAAGAGTTAATAGACGATCATGCAGGCTTAGTTGATATAGAAAATCAAACTATTCGAACAATTGGTAACCCTATACAAAGATTTTCAGAAGATGGTTTAAGGCCAATCAGAGCACTTCGTTTTGCAAGTACACTTGGCTTTACCATAGAAGTAGAAACTAAAAAAGCCATCCACCTAACGAAACACATCACCCAAAAAATTTCATTGGAACGATTCCAAGACGAAATATTAAAATCATTTGTAGGTGAAAATCCAGCTAAAATGATCCAATTGTTAGCAGAAGAAAATTTATTCCAGATTTTTCTTCCAACAATTCCAAAAGATCTTAAACCGAACGAAACGATTCTATTCAAGCTCAATCAAATTCCTAATGATATGATTGGGTTCCAACTTGCTTTTGCTTTTTATTCGATTTTACCAAGCTTAACACTAAAGGAATTGGAATCTCATTTACGTACTCTCAAGTTTTCAGGACAAAACATAAAAGATACAATTTTGTTTTTTGAATTGTTATTAAAATGGAATCAAATTGCGAATACAAGTTCTCTCTCTTCATATACGATTAAAAAAGACTTTTTAGCGCCCGTTAAACGGCATTTTTTAAATCGGTATGAATTGAATCGTAACTTTTATGAAAAATTAAAACCAATGTTTGGTGATCAAATCGAAACGATGATCACAATTTGGGAAAAAAATCCTCCCTTATTACTTTCCGACTTGGCAATGAACGGCAACCATTTGAGTGAAAATTTCCCAAACTTACCAAAAACTAAATTTGGCGAGGTGTTAAACCAACTTTTGGACCTCGTTTTACAAACGCCTAAAGAAAATGAATATCTAAGACTTATCCAACATACTGCTGATTTTATAAACAAATTGTCCAAATAATTCCAACAAAATAAGAATACCTACGGACGATTTGTTCTCTTTTTAATCAAAATTTGCCTTTTTTTCCTGATTTTTCCCTCTAAAATCGAAACCTCTCATTTTTTATTCCAATTCTAATCGAACCAATTGCCAACCTGGTACACAACTTGCACATCAAGTTCACACAGGAGAAATGGCAAATGAGAAATAAATACACTCTATTAGCGACGATCGTTGCTACCTTATTTTCCCAGGCTTCCCTTTTTGCTCAGACAAAAAAGGACAAAGACAAGCCTTGGTATGAGTTGGTAAATTTTTCCGGATATGTGGACGTATACTATAACTATACTTCAAATAACCGGCAAGGGGCAACCCAAGATACTGCAGGAACATTTCACACTTACAACAAACAATTTGCTGTAAACGCTGTGAAGTTGTCTATGGAAAAGTTAGCGGATAAGGAAAGCCCTTGGGGATTTCGTTTGGATATGCAAAATGGACAGAACAACATGTACCAAGAGCGTCCATACCAAACCACTAACTCTCTCCATAACATGCAATTGTTACAACAAGCATATGTTTCAGCTTACTTCCCAGTCTTAAAAGGGTTAACAGTTGATGCTGGTAAGATGGCGACACACATCGGACTAGAGTTACTCGATTCGAAAGACAACATTGCTTACACCATTGGTTACGTGTTCTTTAACACAATCCCCTTTATCCATACAGGTGCGAGAGCAAACCTTCAAATCAATGACCGTTTATCAACAGGTCTCTACCTCTATAACAGTGCACAAGGAACAGGTTACACAGGTAACGGACAACAATTCGGTTACGTAGGTTTATCACCTTACGGTGATGCTGCTGGTGGATCAAGTCTAACAAGCACACAACAACATGCATATGCTGATGGTCCAAACCCTACAAGAGCGATTGGAACACAAGTTAAGTATGACGTTGTTCCTGATAAGTTTCAAGTTGTTTGGAACACATTACAAGCAAACGATAACATCAAAGGTAGACAAGACAATAGCCTTTACTACTTAGAACAAGCGACTGGAACATCTTTTCCAAAACAGTCTTCTTTCAAAACAGACCATTGGATGATCCAAAACTTGATTTTAATCTACAAGCCAACTGACAGATTGACTACAATCTTTGACTATACTTATGGTGATAGATCAGGTCAAACAAACACAGCAGCTTATGGATATGAACCAGGTGGGATCACAAAAAACAAGTTAGACGCAGCGATGCCAGGACTAGTTCCAGATTTACCTGCAGGTTTAACTGCTGCTGGACTCACAGCAGATACCAACCTTTCTCGTGAAAACAAAATTAGAAGAATTTACCAAACCTACCAAGTGCAAGCTAAGTATCAATTCACTGATACTTTCGCATTGGGTTTCCGTTTTGAGTATTTGGATGACAAACGATACGGTGGATCTCTCGTAGTAAACCCTCCATTATTTGCTGTAACTCCGACAAACCGTTACGATCTTAAATTCCAAGATTCTATCGGTGCAAGAGCAACAAGTAACTATGGACAAATCAAAACATTAACATTCACACCTACTTTTGATCTCACTGAGAACCTCCAAGTAAAAGTGGATTTAAGAAGAGATTGGGGTCCTGGCCAACAATTCGTAGATACATCTGGAAGACCAGCGTCTCACCAAAACGGTATCATCGTTGGTATGGTAGCAAAATTCTAAGGAGATGAAAATGAATCAGAATAAAAAAACTTTGAAATCAAGTTTGATTGGAATCTCTTTGGCTCTTCTTTTAGCAACCAGCTTCGTTGGTTGCACAGAGTCAGGAGCTAAAAAGGAAGATGATCCAAGTGCACTACTTTACTTGGTAAATAACCGGACTAGCCTTAACGCAGTTCAACAAATTTGTTTAGGAACATATGTTGCAGCTAACTCTTGTGTGGGAGGAACTGAATTCTTTAACCCTGGAGTCGGATGTTCCCTTACAAAATTGGAAGGTAAAACAACTGATGACCTAAATGCATTGAAAGAATGTGTGCTCAAAAAAGTAAACGATACAGTGCAACCGTGTAACCTACCACAGTTCACTTACGCTCTTGCGCAACAAGCTCTTGCAGGTGCGTTTGCAGCATGTAACACTTCGTATACGACAACTGCCGGTGCAACGGTAGATTTGAAAGGATACCTAGTTTACTAAACCTTACCTACAGTCAGGAGATCACACTCCTGACTATTTCCTTTACTTTCACCTAATCCTTTGCAATACAAAATCGAAAGAAAAATGAATCAGCGACACTTATGGTTTTTTATGTTCGACCTTCTCAACAAAGGACCTTCTAAAGATCACAGTGATTTCTTTATCTGGCAAAGATTCACCGTCAAATTTACTAATTGGTCTTTTATAAATCCAATACTCTCTGTCCCCTCCCCTTTTGATTTCATCTGGAACTCCAATAAACTCTTTTACAAAATTACCGTTTTTACCAGGCAGGGTATCCTTGATTTCCTTACGTAATTTAAGACCAGCCAGTTGTTCTTTTGTCAACTTAGCAAGATCTTCCTCTCGTTTTTCTTCATCTGTTTGGATATCTTTAACAGAGTTTGACATAAATTCTTTGCACTTTTGTTCATCTTGGAAAGTTTTCATACAATTTTCAAAAAGGTTCTCTTGGTTTTTTACCTGTACCGTTTTTGCGCATTGCATAGAGACAAGTAGAATGGGAATGACTAGGGATTGTTTCATAAATCCTCCGTAGATCTTCTAAGAAATGAAATGAGTAAAATTTTGGAAATCATTAATCCGTTTGCAATGAAATGTTATAAAAAATCGTCTGAACCTTAAAATGAGTTTATTAGTAATGAGATTTCTATCAAAAATTTCTATCCAAAGCCGACTACTACTCTTCCCTCTTCCGCTCATTGTATCCTTGGTATTTATCTTATTTTTATTAGTCCAATCACAAAACGAAACCTTAGAATTCTCTAGAAAGGAACAACTTGGATTGGTTACGATCAAACCCATCTCAGCAACATACCGAGAAGGATTACGTAGATTAAAAATTGGGCAAGAGTCTACCAAAGATTTAATCCCCTTACTCCAAGAGATCAAAACACAAATTAGAGAAACAAAGATCATCAACTTAGATGCTGATGAAGTTGTGAAACTTGAACAATATTCAAAAATGGATTCATTCGACCAAACTACGTCCCTACAATTTTTGAATGAAACACAGGAACTTTTGTTAAAAATTGGAGACCTTTCGAATTTAATCTTAGATCCAGAGGTTGATTCGTATTACCAGATGGAAATTGTATTGTTTCGTGTGCCATCCATATACCAAAACATTTCCTTATTAAAGGAAATGATTCAAAATGAATACTTAGGTGCGAACGCCAAATCAAAAACATTTTCGAGTGAAAGTCGTACTAAAGCCATCTTAACAATTAGTGGAATTGAATTAACTTGTAGAGAAATCAGTAAATCGTATAAAAAATCCTTTGATGCCAACCAAAAATACAAAAAAGAATTGGAAGAAGTCAAAAACAATGCAGAAAAAACCTGTTCCGAATACATAGTAGATCTTAAGAAAACTCTCTTACAAAACCAAATCAAACCAACTTCTGCTGATATACTATTTAACACGATACACAAAGGTACTTCCATCGCTGGCACAATTCAGGACAAGTCAAATTTTATCCTCGAACAAATGATAAGCGACCGTGTAAAATTACTTACCTGGAAACGAAATTTTAATATCATCTTGGTATTCATTTCCTTACTGATAGCTTCTGTTTTCGTATATTTTATATTTAAAAGCATAAATGATCCGTTAAAAAAAGTGCTCATTAAGATTGATGAACTCTCAAGTGGCGAAGCAGACCTTACAAATAAATTACCCGACTTCGGAAATAATGAAATCGGTAAAATCACTTACTCCATTAATTTATTCTTAGAAAATCTAAACCAAATCATGAACCAATTAAAAATGTCAGTTAGTGAATCTGAGAAAGTATCTTCTAAATTAAAACAAGATGCAATCTCTGTTTCAGATAACGCAACTTCACTTGCTTCTGTGTCCGAAGAGTCTGCAGCTTCACTGGAAGAATTAACCACTTCCTTCGAAATTATGTTCGAATTCATCACAAATGAAACAAAGAATATAGTAAAAATCACAGAAGAAATGACAACGATCAAAAGCTCAATTGCAAATATTGAAAAGGCTCTATTACAATTAACTGACCTTTCCAATCAATCAACGTTACTTGCAAATTCCGGGAATGATTCTATTAAAAATACCGACATAACAATGACTGAAATCCGATCTGTGACAAAAGAGATCACAGGAATCATTGATTTGATTACCGAAATTTCGGAAAGAACCAACTTGCTTGCATTAAACGCTAGTATAGAAGCAGCTCGTGCTGGTGATGCTGGGATGGGATTTGCTGTAGTGGCAGAGGAAATTTCTAAATTAGCAGACAAAACACAATCCTCAGTGAAGAGCATTAAAAAGTTAATCGATAAAAGTCATCTTGTAGTCAATGAAGGTTCTACTCATGTAATGGAAGCAGTGAATGCACTCAGTGAAATTGTGGGGCAATCAAAACGAATGAATTATGCTGTAAGCAATTTAAAGGAGGAAATGACAACTCAATCCAAAAGTCTACTGAGTGTCACAAGCGAACTCAATGGACTGGAAGAGATGGCAAGAACGATCGAATTCTCGAGCAGAGAACAGAAAAAAGCATCGGAGGATATGGTTAACACAGTGAACACATTATCTGGAAGTGCTCAAGAACTTGCTAATAATTCAGAAGATTTGAACCAAGTGAGTCAAAAAATTGGGGACATAGCAACTAACATTGCCATGATCACAAACACTTTTCGCACCGATTAATAAATGATTTTCTCGACTTCACCACCTAACAGATAAACGAATTTTTTATTTCCCGAAATTGGTTTGCTCAAAATCGCATGAATTCACTGTTTGGTCATCATGGGATCCGTTGTAGCCAAAAGAGTAAATGATGCTCTAAATTTTTTAATCCATTTTTTCCTAACACTAACGTTCGTTTGTTTTTCTAATTGCAAAGAATTCAAAAATTCTAACAATGAAAACTACCAATTTCAACATTTAATCTCAATACAATTTATAAACGATATTTCTTTTGCTTCCGATCTCCAACAAAGAGCCAAAAATCAACTTGGGTCTCTTCCGAATTCTCCACCAGGTTCAGAAGATGATACGGAAGCAAAAATCAAATTGGGGAATAAACTTTTTCGTGATATTAATTTGTCTGCAAATCAAATCCAAGCATGTGTTACATGCCATCCAATTGATGGAAGATCTGCTGGTATGGATCGTCAAACTACCCCGCGGGGTACCTTTGGCCAACTTGGGAAAAGAAATACCCCAACGATTTTTAATGTTGGGTATAATTCTGTACTATTTTGGGACGGTAGGAGAAATTCACTCTACGACCAAGCAATTGATCCATTTATCAATCCTATGGAAATGTCATTGTCATCTGAATCTGAACTGATCCAAAAAATCCAGAATGATCCCTCTTATAGTGAATATTTCGCAAATGCCTTTCCTTCAAATCCAAACATTAACCTACACAATGTTAAATTATCGATATCTGCTTTTGAAAGGAGTTTAGTTTCCAAATCGAAATTTGATGATTTTGTTTTGGGTAACTTACTCATCTTCAATCGACAGGAATTGGATGGTTTGAATATTTTTTTAGATGTTGGGTGTACCAATTGCCATTCTGGATATCTGTTAGGTGGAAATCATCTATCAAAACTTGAATCTGTTTCTTTATATAATCCAAATGATTTTGGTAAATTTGAAGTAACAGGTGATTCAAATGATCGGTATGTATTTAAAATCCCCAGCTTAAGAAACGTTACCTTAACTCAACCATACTTCCATGACGGAAGCGTAACTTCCCTTAAGGAGACAATTGGAAGAATGAATGAGTTCAAATTGAACAGACGATTGACGAGTTCAGAAATAGATTTGCTCATTGTGTTCTTAAAAACTTTATCAGATAAAACTAAATCAAATTAATTCTGTTGACGCAAAATAATGCTAAGACAAATGTGACAATACCTTCAGGGAGGAAACAGGTGAGAATCCTGTGCTGACCCGCAACTGTAATACGGAAAATGGATCATTCTATTTTCTGTTGAGCCAGATCTTCCCCGCAATGTTTTCTCGTGGATTGGGAACTTTGCACACTTATGCTCTTTATTTTCATTAAAGAGCATAAAGGGGCCCCGAAGGAAAATTCGGGGCACCCGTATGGAAAACAAAACTATTCGATTATCATCTTTAGATTTGGTATACACATGGATACATTCATGTCGTATCAACTTTCCGTTTCGCGTTCCCCTAAATTTCAAAAAAGATTTAGGAGAATCTAAATGAAAACTATATTTAAACTAACGCTCGTGATGTTATGTGCACTGGCCATTTCAGGATGTGCAGACACCGGTAAAGTAGACAAATCAGTCGCGGACAATAATCTAGCATTAGGTTTATTAAAAACTGTAGAGTCATCAACAAAAGAAGCAGGGCAAATCGAAATTAGAGGTACCTATTTACAAGCAAGTTGTTCAGCTGGTTCATGTAATACACCTGGCTCAAATACAGTATCAATCCAATCTAATTTTGGAACTACAACTGGATATTTATATGTAGACTATGTAAATGGTGCAGGAACGTCAACTTACCGAGTTAATGCAGAAATTGTAGAATTTAGTAATACCGATCGAGTACTCTATTACAAACCTAAGAATAGCGCAAATATTTCTGCACTCATTTGGACGATTACAGAAGCGAAAGAAATTTTAATTTGTGATGTCTTTAATGGCAAACCAACGTTAGCCGAAACAAAGACAGACCTTAATTCAAGAAAAGCATCAGGAACAGTTTATACTACAAATCCAAAGTCTGCTGGATGTAATGGTTCCTTTGCTTTCAATTTTCTAACGAGAACTTTTTAAGAATCAAAATTTTGCCTTCATTATACTATTGAATGAAGGCAAATAGGAGAAACAAATTGGGAACATACCAAATAAAATCAGCCCTATCTATATTCATTTTATCTTTTCCTTTTTTACAATGTAAAGGAGAGGAAAATAATAATGATGTCTTATTATCGTTACTCGCAATTCCACGAGTCAACAATTCTTCCGCAATTCCATGTCCACCAACGTCTCTACCTACTGAGATTCCAATTGCAAATACAGTTGTCTCCGCCAATTCAACCATAAGTGGATTTAATAACCCTACGAAAGCGATCAATGGTATTTGTGGAGGTGGTGAGTTTTCTGGATCCTTAGATGTATATGCATTAAATTTAACAGGTGCTGGAGCTAGTTTCATTTTATCTTGGGCAGGCAAAACGGTAAAAAATGTAAGTGGCATTGATTTTATCGTCTACGAAAATCCATTCAAGGTATCAGAATCTAGCGATCGTTATGCTTTTGATCCAATGGTTGTACAAGTTTCTTTTAATGGAACAGAATATTGTGGATTTGATCTCAGTGGTTATAACCCAAGTGTATCCGACAGTAATAAAATATCATCTTGGCCAGGTTTTGCAGGACTTAGACCAGTAATTTATAATATGGCCACAAAACCATTTTCATTAAGTGAATTATTTACTCCAACAGGAAATGGATTTCTGTTAGGTGGAGGAGATGGATTCAATTTAGATGACCTAATTGTTGGTGGTCCAGGTGCTAACTGTGATTCAACAGCTCGTTCAAATATCCAAACAAATGGATTTAAATATATAAAAATGATTTCCGCATCCGCTGTTACAAACCCAAACACAGGGAATGGATACACCTATCCACATTCATATGACAATGGATCCGACATAGATGGTGTTGTCGCAAAATATATAGAATAAGGGTATTTTCAATTTGAATCCTCAAGTAGTCTAATTAGAAATTAATTAGACTACTTGAGTTTTTTTTTAAAGTAAATACAGATTGATTGAATTGTGTTGGAAGATTTCCAACACAATTGATTCTAACGCTTGTTACGGCGACTAGACCTTCTCTCCGAACCTCCACCAGAACTTGTGGTTGAGGATACTTGTGGTTTCGTTTTATTGGATTTTAACTCATTTCCAAACATGTCCACTTCTGCTCTTTGTTCTTGGCCAATTTTTTTGTACTCTTTTGGCGAGGAATCATCTTGTTTTTTATCAGATTCAGTTACTTCAATTTTAAGTAAAAAGGAAACAACTTCGTTTTTAAGATTTTCCACCAATTGGTCAAACATCTTAAACCCTTGTAGTTTGTATTCGATGAGTGGATTTTTTTCTCCATATCCAACAGTCCAAATTCCTTCTTTTAAATGGTCCATTGCATATAAGTGTTCTTTCCATCTATGATCTAAAATATCTAGGAAAACATTCCTTTCGATCGATCTCCAAATATCATCTCCGATGGAAGAAACTTTAAAATCATAAAGTTCTTTCACCAACTTGGATACAACTTCAAATACTTTTAATTGTGGATTTGATTCTTTTTTGAAATCTTTTACTTCGATTGTATGATTGATCCCTAAACTTTGTAACCACTCATTGAGAGAGTCTAGTTCCCAAGCATCAACATTATTACCTTCGCAATATAGGATTACTTGGTTTTCCACAACTTCGTCAAAAAAATCAACGATGGTTTTGGACATATTTCCTTTATCCAATAGTTCGTTACGAATCCCGTATATGTAAATTCTCTGACGGTTCATAACATCGTCATACTCTAACAAGTGTTTCCTGATATCAAAATTGTGGCCTTCGACTCGTTTTTGTGCCCTAGCAATTGCATTGGAGACCATACTATGTTCCAATTCTTGACCTTCAGGCATTTTTAAAGTATCCATGATACGTGCTATACGATCAGAGCCAAAAATTCTCATTAAATCATCTTGTAACGATAAATAGAATCTTGAGGAACCTGGATCACCTTGTCGACCTGACCTTCCACGAAGCTGGTTATCAATCCTTCTGGATTCATGTCGTTCGGAACCGATGATATGAAGTCCACCTGCTCCAATTACAAAATCATGGTCTACTTTCCATTTTTTTGCATCCGTTAAAATTTTCAGACATTCTTTTTTGATCGTTTCATTACGAACGTCAGCAATTTTTCCCTCAGCATCATCAAACTTTTGTTTGATGAGACATTCTCGAAAACTATAGATTACTTCTAATTCATTTTTGTTTTTGATTCCTAATGAATCACATTTATCATCCAATTTTTCCAAATCATCTTTGTATTTTGGCGCACCACCTAGAACAATATCTGTTCCCCGACCTGCCATGTTGGTAGCAATTGTGATGGCTCCTGGTTTACCAGCGTTTGCAACAATTTCCGATTCTCTTTCGTGTTGTTTTGCATTTAAAACATTGTGTTGGATTCCATGTGAAAATAATAACTTAGATAGAACTTCCGATTTTTCAATTGAAATTGTTCCAACTAACACAGGTTGTTTCCTTGAAACTTTTTCTTGGATGTCTTTTACGACTGCGTCAAACTTTTCTCGTTCTGTTTTATATACACGGTCAGGTAAATCTTGACGTTGGATTTTTAAATTAGAAGGAATCACAATCACATCTAAATTGTAGATTTTTTTGAATTCCTCTGCTTCCGTATCAGCCGTTCCTGTCATACCAGCTAGTTTTTTATAAATGCGGAAATAATTTTGGAAGGTAATGGAAGCTAATGTTTGTGATTCACGAGCAATTGGAACCCCTTCTTTTGCTTCCAAGGACTGGTGCAAACCATCAGAGTAACGCCTTCCTTTCATAAGACGACCTGTAAACTCATCCACGATGATTACTTCTCCATCTTGCACTACATAATCTTTGTCTTTAAAAAAGATTTTATGTGCTTTTAAAGCTTGTTGTACGTGGTGAACGAGTTCAATATTTTCGGCATGGTAAAGATTTTCTACTTCTAATAAGTTTTCAACATGATGAACACCTGCTTCTGACAAAATTACATTTTTTGCTTTTTCATCAATCTCGAAGTCTTCTCCTTCGATTAACTTAGGGATAATTTTATTTACCTTTAGATATTTGTCAGTGGATTCTTCTGCTGGACCTGAAATGATGAGTGGAGTTCTTGCTTCATCGATTAAGATAGAGTCAACCTCATCCACAATAGCAAAGTTATGTTGTCTTTGGACACGGTGTTCCTTGTAACTTACCATGTTATCACGTAAATAATCAAAACCAAATTCGTTGTTTGTTCCGTATGTAATATCTGAATTATAGGCAACTTTACGTTCTTCGTGATCCATATCATGTTGAATGACACCAACAGAAACTTTTAAAAATTCGAAAACGGGACGCATCCAATTCGCATCCCTTTTTGCCAAATAGTCGTTTACTGTGACAACATGAACTCCTTCACCGGAAAGTGAATTGAGATAAATAGGAAGTGTAGATGTTAACGTTTTACCCTCACCGGTTTTCATCTCAGAAATATTTCCCCAATGTAAGGAAATACCACCCATCATCTGAACATCGAAATGGCGCATACCCAATGTACGATACGCTACTTCTCTTACAGTTGCGAATGCTTCTGGTAAAATATCATCAAGAGTTTCCCCATTTGCCAATCTTTCTTTAAACTTTAGTGTTTGAGAGGAAAGTGTTTCATCATCCATTGCTTTAATTGTAACTTCAAATGAATTGATTGCTTCTACGATTGGATTGAGCCTTTTTAAATCTCTTTCGTATTTGCTACCGAATAGTATAGTTAAGATTTTTTGAAACATGTTTTGTCCGTTATAAATTTATAATATTGCTAAATATGATTTTGGCATTTTCTTCCATGGATTTCTGTTTAGAATCGATGTTAGAAAAATCTCCATTGCCCTTGGAGATAAACTCCTTATGGACATTTTGCCAAACTTGTAACATAGTTAATGTAGGTTCCAAGTGAGTTTGAAATGCAAACACCTTGTTCTTATAAGAAAACATTTGGTTTGCATAAAAATCACTGGCAAGTAAATGATCTGCTCCAACAGGAATATCAAAAATATCTTCGTGCAAATGAAATGCCATTATGGATTCTTTTTGAATTCCAGAAAAGATAGGATGTTCTGGTTTTAAAATTTGAAGCTCGGAAAACCCAGTTTCGGGACCCTTTGTTCCAGGCCTCACATTTGCCCCTAATGCCCGTGCTATGATCTGAGATCCCAAACACACTCCAATTAATTTTTTATTGGGTAAAGCGACAACGTTTTCAACAATTTCATAGTATGGTTTAAAAAATTCTTGTTTATCAGGATCGGCAACTGACTGCGGGCCACCTAACATGACTATCAAATCAAAATTCAAATGTATCTCAGGCATCAAATGTACGCGAGAATCATAAGCATTATGGTAACTAATTCGGTAACCTTTTTCTCGTAAAATTGGTTCTAGAATTCCAGGACCTTCACAATCAATAAATCGAATAATCACTGCTCTCATATAGATTCCATTCCAAATTGGTAACGAAAGAAATTGAATTTAGGATCTTTCTCGATGGTTTCTTTTGTTGTTAGTTCTGAGATGGATCCCAAAAAGTTATAATACAAACGCAGTGGTTTTGTTTCGAACAGTAGTGTTTCTGGTGTCCCTGTCACAAGCCCACCTTCCTTGACTCGAAAAGGTTTCTTCATAAAGATGATAGGGATTTGGATATTACGATTTTTGATTTCAACCTTCATCCTCTCTTTTGCCATTTGGTAGACTTGGCCAAACGGAAGTTCGTCGGTGACATCTGGAACAATTTGGTAAGGATCAACGACCATATAAATTGCTTTGTTTGGAAATTTGTTTTGGATCTCAGCGTATAATAAATTTAAAGCAGGAATTTCTTTCCAACAAGGCACACAATCTGGAGAATACACATTCATTGCAATTTGGTCTTTTGCCAAGTTTGCAAAGTTGATTTCTTCCCCATCGGCTGTGACACCAACAAACAAAGTCTCTCCGAAGTAGGAGGATTTCGCAGGTGCACAAGTAATGAGACATAAACTAATCAATAAACTGAGGGGGGTCTTCATAAATCCCATATTTTGGACGGTCCATCCCCATGGTTTGGACTAGGAGAACGTCTGTAAAGTCCGTTTTCGAACTTTCCCTTGACATATGACCCGCATCCCCCACTCTGGTCTAACGTTCCACTCTCTTCCCCAGGAATTTATAAAAAATGAGCCAATCACATAAAGAAGACTTCGATATCGTATCCTTAATAGAACTTTGCCGGGAAAAAAAATACGAAACATGTGTGGCCGGTTTCAGTGCGATCGACAAAATCGAAAAAATCACTCTTCCTAAAAAATTAAAAAATCGGAAACTCACCGTCCAAGCATTGTATGCACTCACTAACGACTTAGTGCAATGGAAATACTTATCTTCCGAAGAAAAAGCTCTCCTCCAGGCTGAAAAAGACAAACTTGCAGGTGTCACTTCCACTGCGGGCACATCATTTGCTCCTCATGCAGAAGAAGATATCGAAGAAGATTTTATTCCAGAAGAAGAAGCTAAAAAACCAGAATTTGAAGATGGTTATGAAGATGAATTCGGTGATGATTCGGATGAAGAAGAAGAGGACGATGACGATGATGATTTCGACGACGACTCTGATGACGAAGAAGATTCAGATGAGGACGAAGAGGATTAGAGGTTAGGCCCATTCCTCTACTTCCCCTCTTTCAAAACAACCTTCTCTATAACTTTCAAACCCCCGAAGCATTTTATTTACACTCAAAAGTCTCCCCTGAAAAGGAGGCTTTGCGATTCTTAAGCCAAATTCAATTAGATTCCATTCCCATCATTCTGGGATTAGGTGCCTTACATACTGTTCGTTCTCTTGTTTTATCCCCAATGGGCCAACCAGTTGTCATTGTTTGGGAACCACTGCTTGAGGTATTTGATCTTCCCGCATTCCAATCCGAAATGTTTGAACTTTCGGAAACGGCAAAAGAGAAAGGATTCACATTGGTTCTCGTCACTGGACTTACGCCAAAGTGGAATGAAATCAAAGAAAATCTCCCTCAGTTTACTCATTCAAAAGAACCCATCAATCGAAAATGGGCTTTGTATGTGACTCCGAGTTATGAACGTTATTTCCCAAAATTGATCGAAGAGTGCCGGGAAAACTTTCTTTCCCAATTCCAATCGCAAAACACAAATCAAAATACAATCCAACACTTTCGTAAAGTTTGGACTCATAATTATTTAAAAAACAAATCTACAATTGAGGAAACAAAAACCTCCATCCAGTGGTTTCAATCCTATCGTGGAACAAACTCTAATGTATTATTTTTAGGGGCAAGCCCAGGTCTCGAACGAGATATTGAATCAATCAAAAAACACCGCAATACATTCACATTATTTGCGAGTGATACATCGATTGGTTTCCTTTTAAAACATTCGATTCTTCCCGATTATATTCTTTCGTTTGATTCAGGAAGAGGCACATTGTTTCATTTTTTAGTCGAATTACCAACTTCTATTCCCATCATCACTTGGTTAGGCGGCTCATCATGTTTATTTGAACTTCCGAATCCAAAAATATTAGTGAATACGGGCCATCCTTTGGACCAAATTGTCTCTTTTTATTTTCAAAATGAGAAAGGTTTGGATTGGCCACATATACAAAACCCAAGTTTAAATTTGCTAGGAATGGCAATGTCCATCACAAAGGAAATATTCAATCGGAATTTAGTTTTAAGTGGTGTGAGTTTTGTATCAGAATTTGGGAAGTCACATTGTAATGGTACCGGATACGAACGATACTATTTACCTCAATTACATAGAAAACAAAGTATGGAATCTTTCACCAAACGTCTGTATTCTGGTGTCAGAAAAGGAAAAAATCTATTGGTGTGGGATGAATTGTTATCTGCAAAAACAAAAGATAAGATTCAAATTTTTTCAGAGTTAACAGCATTCAATACAAACAGTTCATCCGAACAACAGATAGAACTAAATTCATTTCAGGGTTTTCCCCCAAGGATATCCGATTTGGCAAAGTGGGCAAACCAAGACCAATCTGGCATCATCCATTCCGAAACTCTCAATGTTTGGTTGCGGTTTTCACTAGGTTAAGCTCCGAATAGAATTGGTATTTCTTGTAAATTCCATTCAGCTCGTTCACGATTCGCAGGGATCCGATCAAATCCTTTTGTTTTTTTGGTTTTTCCCTTAGGTCTTTTCTCTAAGTCTTCTAAGATTTTTTCCAATCGTTCTTCCATCATCAAATGCAAATTCATTTGGTCTAACATATCCATTGTGTTTTCCTCCACTGATGAATACAGATTACCAGATGGGGGGGACAAAATAGAAACTGCTTTGGAAAAAAATATCTATTGCCTCCAAAAGAATTTAATTTATAAGAGTGTAACGGGAAAAATCATTTGTGAATTTTAAAGATATCATTTCTCAATTAGAAACTTCCAAAGAATCCAGAATTAATTTTTATTTTGTGACTGAAGAACAAAATCAGGAGATATACGCATTACTTGTCCATGTAATGGGGTATATGGACAAATTATATTTAGTGGAAGTCATTTTCACTGTCCTGAAAGAACTCCTTATGAATGCCAATAAGGCAAATGCAAAACGTGATTACTTTAGTCGCGAAAAATTGGACATCCAAAATGCCACTGATTATGCAAAAGGCATGTCAAGATTCCAAGAAAACATCATCATGAAGTGGAACGAACAATTAGAGCGGTTAGATGGTGGAAATTATTACATTAGTTTACTCATGAAAGTGGAAGGAAAATCCATTCACTTCGCTGTTGAAAATAACGCACCAATCACAAAAGAAGAATTATCAAGGATCAATCGTCGTATTGAAGTCGCTAAAAATTATAATGATTTATCAGATGCTTTCACCGATGTTTCGGATAGTACCGAGTCAGCAGGTTTAGGATTAGTACTGATCCAATTACTTTTAAAAAATTCTGGAATTGGTTCTGATAAATTTAAAATTTTTACAAATGAGAAAATAACACGCGCTACACTGAGTGTTCCCGATGTTACTACTCCAGTCGAAATCCAAACAGACTTAAAAACCAAGTTATTAAATGAAATCGATGGTCTCCCACCGCTTCCTCATTCATTGACCAAAATCATCCAACTTTGTAACAATCCAGATTCAGACTTACACATGATTTCACAAGAAATTGAACGTAATCCTGCTTTGTCTGCTGATTTACTAAAACTTTCCAATTCTGCTTTTTTTGCGAATCGGAGCCAAGTAAGTTCCATTTTACAAGCGGTGAAAGTAGTCGGATTAAAAAACCTTCGTAACCTACTTTATGTTTCTGGTGTCCGTAAGATTATGGATGGCCAGTACGGCAAAATGATGGATGTGTGGGAACACTCTAGTCGTTGCAGTTATTATGCAAGATACCTCGCAACAGAAAACAATCATACCAATAAAATTGCAGATATCATTGCCGTATGTGCTCTGTTACACGATATTGGAAAGTTTTTGTTATTATCCGTTGATAGAGGGTTTTTCAAAAAAATCGAAACCTACCAAAGAGGTACAGATTCTGGAAACTCAACTCTTCTTGAAGAGATGGCAATTGGACTAAGCCACCCACAACTCGGAGCCTTACTTGCTGAAAAATGGGAATTCCCACAAGACCTACGTGTTGCGATTGAATACCATCACAAACCATTTTTGGCTCCACCAGAACTTCGGGATCTGGTCGAAGTGATCTATATGGCCAATATGATGGCAGATTTCCATGAACAGAAAAAAGGATTTTATGCCATTGACAAAAACTTATTAGCTAAGTTTAATTTAGACAACATCGATGTTTTTTCAGCAGCTGTGAATAAGGTAGAGGTATTGTACAAAAAAACAAATGAGTGAGGTTGTTCGGTTTCATTCTGTTTCGTTTATTAGAAATGATAAAACCATATTACAGAATGTGAACTTTTCACTCACACAAGGTGAGTCTCTTGCTATCGTTGGGCGTAACGGTGCCGGAAAAACAACACTCATCAATTTACTATTTGGTTACCTATGGCCGACATCTGGAAATGTTTCAACCTTTGGTGAAACATATGGAGACACACCCATGGTCCCTTTACAAAACAAAATGGGCATTGTCCAACCAGGCCACCAAGAAACTTTATTACAAAGACTCACTGCTTTCGAAATGGTTTTAACTGGTGTCATCGGAACATTGGGTTTGTACAAAGAACCAACACCTGAACAAACAAAAACTGCATCATTATTATTAGAATCAATTGGTTTAGAGAATAAAGCCCACCAACTCTACCAAACACTCTCTTCAGGAGAAAAAATGAAAGTGCTCTTATTACGTGCGTTTGGTGAAGGAAAAGAATTACTCATATTGGATGAACCTACTGCTGCTCTAGATGTGACAGCTAGGGTAGATTTTGGCCGATCGTTATATTCATTAAAACAAAACAATCCGAAACTCACAAGAATTCTGATCACTCACCGAATCGAGGAAATCCCAGAAGATTTTCATAAAATTCTTTTGTTAAAAGAGGGACAGGTATTGGCATTTGGAGAGAAACAATCCGTTTTTACGGATACAAATCTTTCAAAGTTATATGATTTAAATCTTTCCGTAAGCGAAAAAAAAGGACAGTATCAAATTACTGTCCTTTCATAAACTTACACTCTATTAGCTAAAGATAAGACGATAAGTATCTCTCTATTGATACATCGATCGTTCGATAAAATTGGTTGCTTTACAACTTCCAACACCCACATCAGTGACGGATTTGTCTTGTGCAATACAGAAGAGTTTCCACCAACGATTGGAATAGTTTGGTGCGATGGAATAATTTCTCACTTCACCAACACTACCTTTGAAGATTCTAACCGTTGCGCCAGAGATTCCCATACTTGCTTCACCAGACCAGTTATAAACGCTATAATAACGATTTGGTTGGTTCCAAATAGAACCTTGCACAGTAATGGTTTCTGGGCCATATCCAGTTGTAATATCAAAGTCCAAACTTCCATTCCCTGCACCTAACGGAGTTTTATTGTTCCATACGATGCGGTCGTTTGCTTGGTTTCCATATTGCATATGGGAATCCAAGTCTCTTGGTTTTGCTCCCCAAGAAAGAACAACTCGCATTTCGTTTTCACCGAGGATTGGTGTGACTAAGATGTTCTGGTTGGCAGGAGTTTCTGATCCAGCGGAAACAACAGTTCTATATGTTGTTGAATAGTTTTCTTGAACAGAAGTACAATCTCCACGTTTTCCAGAACCTGATACTTCGAGAGTATAGTTTCCTGGAGGAACTGATGGAATGGCATAGGACCCATCCGTTGAGGTTTTCACAGCTGGGATTGTCACTCCATTGGCATCAATCGCATAAGGACCCGACTTCACATTCACACCTGGACGGATACGTGCTGTTAGGTTACAAACTCCAGTATTGTATAACGCTGATAAGGCACGCCCAGAAACCGTTCCACTTGTTTGGCTTCCTGGAACAAAGGTAATGATATCAAAGTTAGTCGTTACATCAGCTTGGATGTCAACAATCCCTTCCACGGTTTGGTAACCGGCAGATACAAATCGAACCTTCCAACGACCAGCATTGATATTAAAAATTGTATATTGGCTCGAATTTGAGAAAATTGTAGAGCCAGTTGCAATGGATGCAGGTTGGACACCAGCTGATGGACGTAATGTTCCTCCATTTGGATCTACAATTTCTAAGGAATAAGTTCCAAGGAAAGCAAATCCACCAGGAGTTCGCACTGATCCAGAAAGGTTACCTCGACCATCATTTGTAATCACTGGAGTGTTTACGACAACAGTTCCACCACCAGTGCCAACTTCGACTGGGAAGTAAGTGGTGATTCCATTTTTTTCGACTCGTAAATGGTAAGAACCAGGTGAAAGGAATGGGAAACTATAACTACCGTTTGCTTGGGAAGAAACAGATCCAACTGTTTGGTCATTACCAGAAGATCTCGTGGATGAAACCGAACAATTCGGAGCATCAAACCCGCCTGAGCAGTCTCTTTTCACATCTGGAGTGAAATTTCCACCAACTAACCTACCTAATGTAATCGTTGCACCACTAACAACGGAAGTTGAAACCGCATCTGTTACGACACCAGTGACAGTTGCTCGTGGGCTATGTAGAACTACTCCGTTCAATTGGTAAATAGCTGGATTGGAAGCGTATAAATTGGTTGCAACCGATGAAGTGTCAACACGAAGGCTATTGGAAGACAAGTAACTAGACTGATACGATGGAGCCACTCGGTCTACTACAATGATTTGGTAAGAACTTTGTCTGAAGTTGTATTCGGTTCCGCCAATGATGTCTACAGAAGCAGTATTGTCATTCGCACGTGCAACACTCGGAGTGTTTGAGAGTGTTGTTGCGGACCCAGTTCCCAATTGGTAAAGTGCATAGGTTACTTTTCCAGCATCATCATTTGTGAAAGGAGATGGTAACACTTGTGGTAATGTCACAACATAAGAACTGCCACCAAAACTAAATTGGCCAGAGTTTGTTGTCGTGATGTGAACAAGAGAAGCTCCTGCATCATTTGTATTCCCTAACATCACAACATACAATCCAGATTGAGTTGTATGGATTGAGTTTGTGTTAGGAGCAGCATCCCTAACGGAAATAGAACCGGTTATCTGTGAACGTGTAGCGATGGGAGTCATAGAAATGGTTCCCGCATTATAAGTTGCGCCATTTAAACTCACTTGTAATGGATTGGCAGAACAAGGAGTTGGATGATTGCCACAATAGTTTTCAAATCCTGGTGCAGAAATATAATATGCCCAAAGTCCACTAGCACCAAGGAAGGATACTTCTTTGGAAGTTGGATTTACTTCATATACTTTGTTTGCATATGTTTGGTAAGCCCAAGGACCATTCCCTTGCACATTTGCCAAACAAGATGCCGTTGGATTGATAGCACAGGAGCAAACAGAACCCGTTGGATTTAATGCACAGTTGGTTCCTGCAACGGCACTTAAGGATTCAAGAATCCAAAGTTTGATTGCATTCCCTAAAATTGGATCATCTTTCAAATAAACAATGTTAGATGGTGCTTGGTTCGATGAAGGTCGAACGTTAATCACAGCACCAGCAACGTGATCATTATTAGCATCCCTTACGTATCCAACCACCAAGGATGGTTTGGCAACAATGAGAATTGGATCATTAAGAGTGACTGATTTTGATCCACCATTTGGAGCCGCTGTAAAAAGAAAGGATTGGGTGACTGTGTAAAAAGAAGGGTTAGATACTTCTAAATAGTAGACCCCATTCGTTAATTCAAATCCTTCGATTGAGAAATTTCCATTTCCTGTGATCTGAACTGTTTGTAAAATAGCACCTTGCTCATTTTTAAGTTTGATAGTAAACACGGAAGTTTGGTCATTCGAGAGTGCACCATTTCGAATCACTCCAGAAAGTAAAAGATCACTTTCTGTTGCCGCCATCCAAGGTAAATTAGTAACTCCTAAATCAATAACAGCCACTGTATTTGGATTGGTACCAGGAAACGTAAAATGTACGCTTTCTTGGGTGGTCGCATAAGGTTGGCCAGAGACTACAACTGAATCTCCTACATAAACTACCGTATAATTTCCGTTAGGGAGAGGATTGATCGAAATCACATATTGCCCATTGGCATTTGTAACTCCGGTTCCTACTGTGTTTCCATTAGAGTCAAGGATGTTCACCACAATCCCTGCTACTGGCCCAGAAGGAACGGTTACCCCACCACCAGAAAATCCAGGGCTTGTAACTACACCTGTAAACTGAGCAGGTCCTTGGGCATAATACATTCTTTCAGCAAACAAATTGCCCACATTCACTAGAGTGAATGGAGTTTGTGTTGGGTTATACACATACGAAAAGTCTTGGTAGGCATAATTTAAACCATAACCAGTGTTAATGAGGACGCGATAATTGTTATTAGGAAGATCCGCTAAATCAAATTGGAAACTTCCATTGGCTTCGGCAAATTTTGAAGCAACCAGTGTACTCACTTCCCCATTCGCTACTTCGATGCGAACAGAAATTAAAGTGAGATCAACACAATTCGGAAGTGCCGGTGCTCCTGGATTGCCACAGATCACATTGGCAGGGACTCCTGCTACGACTGGTACAATGGAACCAATGACACGTGCTGGTCCATGGTTTGGAACTTCTTGTTCGGAACCATTACTCGGAACTTCATCCGGATCTGTGACGATGATGGAACCACCAGAAGGAGGGAGGGGAACACCGTTGGAATCGGGAGGGAGTTCAGTTTGTCCACCGTTATCAGCAACGGCACCACCAGTACCTAACAACAACCAGAACGGCATGGATTTTTTCTTACGAGAACAACCCACGGATACAATAGAAATGAGTACGAGAATGGTGAACAACCCTCGAACGCGCATAGACTTACCCTCTAATCAAATTCGCTTTGTGGCTTTTCGCCACTTCCTTTCAAATGACTTCGGGAAATTCCTAAGAACTCCCGAAGTGTACCATTTGTAGTCTGTTTTCGTACAGAAAGCAAACCTTTTTTAGGGGTATCGGCAAAAAATTTCCTTTTACAACCGATTTGGTTCAAAAATAGACAAGAAAATGAATTTCGATTGCCCATTCCTTTCCGCCACAAAGCCTACTCCTAGCGAAATATGTGGGATTTTTGGCTTTCTGTAGGCGGTTGGAAATTACTCATGATCCCATTCACGTATGGGTTTGTGGGTTGGGTCACCAATTGGTTGGCACTCAAAATGACATTTTACCCCATCCAATTCATAGGAATTCCTCCCTATTTGGGGTGGCAAGGGATCATACCCAGAAAAGCACATAAAATGGCGAGTAAGTCTGTGGATGTAATCACAGAACGCCTTCTCAACATCAAAGAAGTTTTCCTCAAAGTAGACCCCAAAAAAGCAGAGGTTGTTTTTTTACCAGCACTAGACTCAAGCATTCGTTATACGATCAAAGAGTTTTCGGATAGTTTAGATCCAAAACTTTGGGAAATCATTCCAGACATTGTCAAAGAAGAAATTTATCATAAAGTACGAAGGGAAAGTGGGATTACCATTCGAAAGGTCATTAAAAAACTCCAAGCAGACATAGATTCCTTATTTGATGTAAAAGCATTGGTATTAAAAAAACTATCCGGCAATAACGTAGGTTTGGTGGTAGAACTATTCCAAGAAGTTGGTGCTCCTGAGTTTCGTTTCATTGAACGATCTGGCTTTTATTTTGGTTTTTTACTTGGCCTTGTCCAAATGATATTTATGATTTTTTTTCCTATGGCTTGGACACTTCCCATCCAAGGAGTGATTGTTGGGTATCTAACAAATTATTTAGCACTCGAAATGATTTTTAGGCCTCTACTCCCAAAAAAAATTCTGGGGCTTTGGACCTACCAAGGATTGTTTTTAAAACGACAAAATGAAGTTTCTCGGTTGTATGCAAAACTTGTAAGTGAAAAAATCCTAACACCCAAAAATATACTATCAGAACTTATATTTGGAAAAGCTTCGAAGGAAATCATTGAAATCATTCGCAAAGAAGTGAGTAGCCATGTGGATACTGTTACATTTCTTGCAAAACCGGCTTTGTATGCCACTGGTAAAATTGATGAATTTGATTCTGCAAAAGAAAGGATTGCTGTGGCGATGGCTGATAATGCGATTGAAAATGCTTTCCATTTAGAATCCTACTTAGGGGAATCTTTACAGATTGAAACAATGATGGGAGATCGAATGTCAGCTCTTCCTCCAAAAGAATTTGAATCAATCCTACGTTCGGCATTCCAAGAAGACGAAATGTTATTGATACTTGTGGGTGCTGCTCTCGGTGCACTTGTTGGATGGTTTCAAATGGTATTTATTATATGACTAAAACAATTCTCATCACTGGTGGTAGTGGAGTCCTTGGCAAAGCTTTGATACAAAAGTTAATCCCTGATTACAAAATCATAGCAATTGGAACCAACTACGCCAATTTTCCTGAATCCTTACGCCATCATAAACATTTTAAATTCTATGAAAGAAATTTAGCAACTATCCATGATCCAAAAGATTTTAATTTATCTGAATCGATCCATCTCATCCTCCATTTAGCAGCTGTTGTATCGGGAGCAAAGGTTAACGAAGAAACTTATTACCAGATTAATGTGAATGCTACAAAACACCTTGTCTCCTATGCCGTTCAAAATAAAATCCCTCACTTTGGATTTGTGAGTAGTATTTCTGTGTATGGATCCAAAGAGATCAATTTAAATCTACAGAGTGAAAGACATGGTACCACAATTTATGCAAAAACAAAAGCATTGGCCGAAGATTTTGTTTTCCAAAGTGGTGAGAACTATTCAGTACTACGCTTAGCAAGTATTTACGGTAAAGGTACCAAAAGTTTTGTTTCCAAACTCAAATCCTTGATGAAAAAGGGTGTGTATCCGAAAATCCCTCCCGTTCGTAAAAAATCGATTTTACACATTGAGGATGCAACTGAGGCAATTTATCTTTGGACCAAACAATGTTTAGCTGGGAAAAAACCTGAAAAAGTGTATGTGTTTTCCCATCCTGAATTTGTGACGATCCAAGGTGTGATCCAAACTTTCCAGGATTTGGGAATCACCAAAAAACGATTATTACCGATACCTGTTTCGGGTGTTTGGTCCAAACTGGTCGAACTTGTCTTTCGTTTGATGAGTTGGATCCGAAAAAAACCTTACCATGGTTCTCCCCTGCAACCACTTCTCGAATCTGTGGCAATTTATGATGAAAGTTCCTGGGAAAAGATTGGCACTTTTCCAAAATCAGATTTACGAAAAGGGTTACTAGACTATCAATAATGGTAGGAGACTTAGCCGATATATTCAGTATGAAAAAGCGACTTTGCCTGATATTTATATTATGTCTATCTCTTACGGGATTGGAAGCTGCCACTTGGGTTGAAGACTCACTCGGATTTGCCTTTGAATACCCAAGAGGTTGGGCAAAGTCTGTACTACGGTATACGGACACGGTTCGCATCCAAATTGCTAAATCCAACCGTGAAGCCATTTTGCAAATTGATGTGGCTCGCCGAACCAAAGATTATGATATCGATCGCTTTATTGAAGAAACTGTTGATACGTTTTTAACAAAATACCCTGATCTAAAACTAGTAAGAGAAAAGGTTTTGGAAAATGAAATTGCTGGGTTTGATGAATCAACCTTTGTTGTTTTGCATTATACAGAAAATAAACAAACCATCTCAAACCGTTTTTTATTCCACAGAAAAGGTGGAATGTATTATGTAATCCAGGCAAAAACCACTCGCGTATTATTTTCTAAATATGCCAAAGATTTGGATATGGTGATGAAAAGTTTTCGCAGAGAACCTCGGTCAAAGAATCGATGGCGTAACGATAGTTTGGCGTATCTTGACCCTGTCAAAGATGAAAGACTCATCCAATACATTTCCATCACCATCCGTCCAATTGATACTTTTCCTCATGAACAAGGAATCTCTCAAAAACAAGATGATGGTTGGTTATTTTCTGTAGAAGGAAACCACAAACCAAATGGTACAGAATTTGAATCGAGACCAAAACCAAGTGAACAATATTCCCCTGCCGATGTAAAACCAGACACTCCCACTTCTGATGATCCAGTGGTCATCCCAGACGGTTCTGGACTCTAGTCCTCTTAAGAACAAACATCCATTTTCGAACTAAATTTGGGAATGGATATTGTTTCAAAGTGATGATTCCTGTATCCAAATCGATATTTGGGATTTATCTCTTCCAAGAATTCCATTCCTAACAAAAAACCAATTTTCCCCTTGACCGATGGAATTGTTTTCCTTTTATCGTATATTTACGATATACTATGGCATTGAACAAAAAAACAGAATTCCCGGCCCCCATCCAAAGTTTTGCATCCTTTGCCAAACTCTTATCACACCCAGCAAGGATTGCGATTTTAGAGGTATTGGCCAAACGCCAAACTTGTGTTTGTGGGGAGATTGTTGATGTACTACCTCTAGCACAATCAACGGTTTCACAACACCTAAAGGAATTAAAGGAAGGCGGTCTCGTAAAAGGGGAAGTAGAAGGAACAAGTTCCTGTTATTGTATCAATTGGGATAACTTCAATCAAATGTCAGATGCATTGATTCAATCACTAAATACGATCAAAGAATTCCAAAAGGAAAATGGGAGCTGTTGTTAAAATGAAAAAAAATATTTTAATCCTATGTACAGGGAATAGTTGCAGAAGTCAAATCGCAGAAGGTTGGATGCGTTTTTATGCGAAAGAAAAAGCCAATGTGTACAGTGCAGGAATCGAAACACATGGAGTGAATCCAAAGGCAATCGCTACAATGAAGGAAGTTGGAATTGATATTTCCAATCATACGTCAAACCATATCAATGAATACAAAGATATCTCCTTTGATTATTTGATCACTGTATGTGATCATGCCAAAGAAAACTGTCCATATTTTCCGAGTGATGCAAAACGATTCCACCACAACTTCAGTGATCCATCTAAAAAAATCGGAACTGAAAACGAAATCAAAGAAGCCTTTGCAAATACAAGAGAAGAAATTAGAATGTATTGCGAAAATTTTATAAACAAAGAATTAAACTAACGAGGAATATATGAATCAATCGATGACATGGCATAATTTCAAAAAAAATCTAGATTTGTATCCAGATTTACAACTTACATTTTTATACCAAAACCAAGAAAGAATTTATCCGAATTACCATATTACTGAATTTAAACTAGCAACAATCGAATCTGTAGATTGTGGAGGGAATTATGATACCTGGAAAGAAATCATATTACAAGTATTAGAACCGAAAGAAAAAGTTGAAACTGAATTAATGAACCTCAAAAAAGTGAATTCAATTTTTACTAAAGTATCTAATCTTATATCAATTCCAGATGATGCAATACTAAGAATCGAATTCGGAAATTCTAAGTCAGTTATGAGACAGTATTTTGTTTCCAATTTACAGATTGTTGGCTCTGAACTCGTTATGGAATTGGTAGATGGACAAACTGAATGCAAAGCAAACGAAAGTTGTGGATTAGAGAAGAGTTCCAATATTCCAATTCTTAAAAAAGAATTTGTAATTACAAATCCGGTGGCACAAAACTCATGTTGCAACAAAAAACAAACAGAAACAAATCTAGAAAAAGTTGGTTGTTGCTAAGTGAAACATTTATCCTTTTTAGATCGTTTTTTGACAGTTTGGATTTTTGGAGCGATGCTCTTAGGTGTTCTAATTGGAAATTATTTTCCAAATTTTGTTGTGTTTATTTCATCATTCAATAGTGGTACGACCAATCTCCCAATTGCAATTGGCCTTATCCTTATGATGATTCCACCTCTTGCTAAAGTGAAATACAAAGAAATGGGAAAGGTATTTCGAGATGGAAAACTACTTTTACTTTCTCTTCTGCTCAACTGGATCATTGGTCCAATCCTTATGTTCATTCTAGCCATTTTCTTTTTACAAAATGAACCTGAATATAGAACAGGATTGATTCTCATTGGTTTGGCAAGGTGTATTGCTATGGTGATCGTATGGAATGACTTAGCAAAAGGAGATAGAGAATATGGTGCAGCACTCGTTGCTTTGAATAGTATTTTCCAAGTATTCTTTTATAGCTTTTATGCTTATTTATTCATTACTATCTTACCACCTTACTTCGGAATCTCTTCATCGAATGTCTCAATTGAAATATCCGAGATAGCCAAAACAGTTGGAATTTACCTAGGAATTCCATTTCTGATTGGATTTTTATTACGATTTGGATTTGAAACATCGAACAAAAAAGAATTTTATGAAACGAAATTCCTTCCTAAAATTTCGCCAATTACCTTAATTGCACTGCTGTTTACAATCATTGTTATGTTTAGTTTAAAAGGCGAAATGATTTTAGAACTAACGGAAGATGTTATACAAGTTGCTATTCCATTACTAATTTATTTTATCATCATGTTTTTCTTAAGTTTATGGATGGGTTACAAACTAGGTGTCGATTATTCAAAAAACGCAGCAGTTAGTTTTACAGCCACTGGGAACAATTTTGAACTTGCAATCGCAGTTTCCATTGGTGTATTTGGGATTGGAAGTGGAGCAGCTTTTGTTGGAGTCATTGGTCCACTGATTGAAGTTCCAACTCTAATTGTACTTGTAAAAGTGGCTCTTGCGTTTCGGGATCGCTTCTATTCTAAAATTTAAATTAGCTCCTATCAAGACGAAGCCAATTTTGAATCCAACCAATCCCTGTATCGTTTTGTTAGTTTCGACAAACGGATTTGGTCCATAATCAATCGAAACCAAGGAGTTAGATTTACATTTGGCATTTTACCTTTTGCCAATCTTTGGAGTTGGTAACGGACCATTGACATTGTTGCAAGCCCAGTAAGTGTTTTTGATTTCCAATTGGGGATGGGCAATCTCAAATTGGATTCTTTATTTTCTTTCCATTCTTTTGGTAAATTTGGATTTAAAGCCAAAGCAGTGGCAATCCCAACGAGAGACACTCCTGATTCTAAAACTGACTCTGCAATTTGTTTTCTTGTGATTCCACCAGTCACCATGATGGGAACAGAAACTACCTTAGTTACTTCTCGTGCAAAATCCAAAAAGTATGCTTCTCTTGCCAAGGTGGAACCATCCTTTGCTATTCCTTGCATGGCAGGAGCTTCATAATTCCCACCAGATATTTCAATAAAATCAACACCTAACTTTTGAATCATATTGATGACAGACGTTGCATCTTCAAATTGGAATCCACCTTTTTGAAAATCACTTGAATTAATTTTTACAGAAACTATAAATTCAGGTTTTACACTCTTTCGAACAGCTTGGATCACTTCAATTAAAAACTTTGCTCTATTTTCCAAACTTCCTCCCCAAACATCTGTTCGCTTGTTTACTAAAGGAGAAAGGAATTGGCTAATCAAATACCCATGGGCTGCATGAATTTGTACTCCATCAAAACCAACCTCTTCCGCTAGTTTTGCTGTCATAACAAACCTTTGGATGGTTTCCAGAATTTCAGTTTCATCCATTGCTTTCGGTTTGCCTAAAAGTTTAGAAAGATTTCCAATATCGACTGCAACTGCAGAGGGAGCCCAAACATTACCACCTAACTTAGCTAATATTTGCCGACCAGGGTGGTTAATTTGCATAATGATTTTTCCACCTGAAGATTTTGCTTCGTTCGCCCAGGTTTTGAATCCATCTAACTTACTCCCTGACTCAAGGACCACACCACCAGGCCCAGTCATCGATCTATGATCTACCATTACATTACCTGTAATGATTGTCCCAACACCCCCCTTTGCCCACGCTTCATATAAATTCCAAAGTGCTGAATCTGGTTCTAAATTTTCATTGGATAAATTTTCTTCCATTGCAGCTTTCACTAATCGATTCGGAAGAATGATTCCATTTGGTAATTTGAGAGTGGTAAATAGTGAGGAGTTTGAATTCATCTTTTCTCTTTAGACAAGAAGAAGAGAAAACATATGAAAGAAAAATTTAAGGAATGCAACATGACAAGCAGGGAATGAACTTTAAAGTTATTAGTTCTTTTTTCGTTCTCGTTTGTTCTCATACATCCTCTCATCGGCTTTTGCAATTAAGGATTCTAATTCATCTCCATCTTCAGGGTAATGGGCAACACCAACACTTGCTTTGATTTGAAGGGTTTGGGATTCATATAAAACTTCCCCTTCCACCATATTCATAATACTGGATAAAAACGATAAAACTGATTCTTTTGGATCTGGACTCATCAAAATTAATCCGAACTCATCACCACCCAATCTTGCCAATATATCCTGATCTTGGATCAGGTTTGAGAGGCGTTTGGCGAATTGTGCGATATAAAAATCACCTGCAGCATGCCCAAATGTATCATTCACTTGTTTTAAACCATCCAAATCAAACATAACAACAGTTAGTGAAATTGGATTTGATTGTAAACGAGTTATCCCTCTTCTTAAATAATCATAAAAAGCCGAACGATTGTAGATCCCAGTGAGTGTATCATGACTTGCAAGATAGGACATAGATTGTAATCTTTTTTCTCGTTCTGCCCAACGGTAAGCATTGTGCAGTACAGCCGCCATTGTACCTGACAACATATCGAGAGTATGGAGATCGTTTTCATGAAAGTATCTAGGTTTTGAACTGAATACCTTTAGTACACCTAACACTTCTAAATCGAAGTATAATGGAACTACTATCATGGATCGTAAGCCCACGACACGACAAGCTTCACGATTCACACGGTTGTCTTCTTCGGAATCTACACAGTATAAAATTTCTTTTGATTGTAAGCTGAGTCCTGAAAAACTTCCAGAAACATTTAGTCTTAATCCAATTTGATTGGAAGCAGAACCACTCGCAGCACGATATACCAAATCGTCACCTTCTACTAATTCGAATACTGCTCCTTCAGCAGAAACAAGTTCCTTGGATCGTAGTGTGATTAAATCTAAAAGAAGTGGTATGTCAGGATTGGCAGCGGTGAGCTCTGTTTGAATCTTTAGTATTTTTTCTAAGGTTGACTCTGAAGGAGATGAGGCCATATCGTTTCAGAGTTACCTTATGGAAAGGATCAATATTGATCTAGCTTAATTTTCGAATTCCTTCACCTAAACAATAATTCGCAATCGCAAGTAGGACGTGAAAGATATCAACGTTCAGGAAAGGTCCTGATGACCCCTTCGTACCGATCACTAAACCAGCCAAGATAAACAACACTGCTCCCACAATTCCCATCATGGCCGCTTGGTTGTGCTTCGGGAAACGGATGATGGAACTGACAAGTACGATGAACATTGCAATTCCACCGACGACTGTCGAATAAATTGGAAGAGGTGCCAAGTAAGCAAAGACCAAATACAAAACAAAAAGGATGGTGATGAGAAGGAAAAAAGTTTTTTCCGAAATGGAACGAAAGGAAAAATGAAAAAAAGCAAGTCCGAGGAGTGGAACACCAAGACAACCAGATAGGCCTACAAAAAAACGATAGATAGGATCGAGAGTATTGATACCTAAAAAGTGAATGGACCCAAGCCCTGCTGATATTCCAATAATGGCAAACCCATACAATGCGGAACGAGATGGGATTGATGATTTACCAAAAAAACGATACGCTACGCTGAGCGAAACTAAGGACAAAAACAAATCTGATAAAAATGTGGAGAGAACCATGGTGACAGAATTAGAACCAGATTCACCAAAGTGGCAAGTGAAAATCCTTATATTTTTGAATTAAATTCTGGAGGGATCACTTCTTGGGACTTTCTTACAATATCCCCAATGACATCGTCTAGCTCATTAGCAGAATCTAATAAATACCCTAAACTTTTATTCTCTTCTTCTTTTGTCAAACTGCCAGTCCGAATGAGTTGGGTTAATCCCATAATCCGTGCCAGAGGGCTTCTAACCACATGTGACTGTGCCCAAGCGATTGATTTTAGTTTTTGGTTTTGAGTTTTGATCGCTTCCAATTGTGTTTCTTTTTCGGTCACATCATGAAAATTATCAACGATCCCACCTATCGATTCATCTGATAACATATTGGTAAGTGTAGATTCCACATACCTCCATGATCCATCTTTGTGTTTGGCACGAAAGGTTTCACTTGGCAAAGACCCTCCAAGAGGTAATGCTAATACATCAAATAATCTTTTTTTAAGTTTTGGGGAATCATCGGGATGGACTACATCAAACAAATTGAGACTTAACGCTTCTTTTTCCGTATAACCCATTACCTTTGTGATTGAAGGAGAAACATATTTTCCTTGGCCTCTTGGACTCAGGATCATGATTACATCGGCTCCATTTTCTACTAAAACACGGAACCTTTTTTCGTTTAGAATCAGTTCTTTGCTTTTACGCATTAAACTGGAGATATCTTTTGAAAAACAAGCAAGACCTGTTATTTTTTCGTCAACGTTTCGAATCGGATTAAATGAAACTTCTCTATGTTCTTCTTCAAGTGTGATTGGACTTATGAAATTTTCATAAGAAGTGAAGGATTCACCAGAGAGTCCTCTTTCATAGTATTCTTTCCATTTATAATAAAATTCTTCGCCAGCAGTTTTTACTAAGACTGAGTCTCCTTCCTTCGCGGGGTATTGTAGTAAAAAACTGAGAACATTTAAGAAGGATTGGTTTGCAGTCACCAAACAAAAGTTTGTATCAATAGACCAAATGAGATCAGAAGTTCCATTAATGAGTGCTTCTTGGTTTCGTTTGATCCGAATCAATTTTTCTTCGTTGATCACTTTTTCAGAGATATCACGAGTTAAACTTAATACGGATGTGATTTCACCTTTTTGGTTTGTCAGCGGTACTGCCGTACTTTCCATCCAACGATGTGTTCCTTTCATACCAATGATTCGAAAACGAGCACTTGATTTGATTCCTTTTAATGCATTTTCGTGAATACTTTGGTAGAATCTGAGATCAGAAGGTTCGATGAGTGGTTCTACTGTTTTTCCGATGGCATCTTCCGGTGTATCGGCTTCTATCATACTCAGCCCTGCTGGGTTCATTTCAATGAGGATGCCATCCGGGGAAACAACCTTCACACATTCTGGTTCTGATTGTAAGATAGAGCTGAGTCTTAACTCTTGTTGTTTGAGTTGTATGTAAGATTCTGTTCGGTCAGTAATGTCCTGAAATATCCCCAAAATTTGGATGGGATTACCGGAACCATCTCGAACCAGTTCTGCTTGGCTATGGATGGTTCGAACAGCTCCTTTTTTTGTTACAAGTCGACATTCTAAATTGTAATGAATGCCCTTCTTGATAACATCTTCCATATGTTGTTTTGCTTTTTCTCGATCATCTGGATGGATAGAATTATAACCTAACTCAAGCGAGATGGGCATCTCTATTGGATCCATTTCTAAAATAGCAAAAACACCTTCTGACCAATGGATGGTTTGATTGATAAAATCAAATTCCCAATGACCCAGTTTCCCTAAAGATTCCATTTGGCGAAGGATACGAAGGTAATGGTCTTCTTTTCTCGATTTTTCAGGGAATGGGTCTTTTGGGATACTTGTCACGATGATTACCAATCCAAATGGGATTTAGAGTTTCTAATATAAGAAGACTTAAGTCAGCCATTTTTTTATGGTTAATCGAATCAGAAATAGAATTTAGGAAAGAAAGTTCATAAGAATGGATAGATCCTGCCAGGGATCTGGAGGGTTTAGTCCTTGGTTTGAGTGGGAACGAACCAAGGACGGGAGCGTAAGCGCACCCCGTAGGAGCCCGCCCGGGCAGCCAAAATTTGAAACAAATATTTAAGAAATTTTTTTCTCAAAACAAATGGCGGTTGGATCGGAGGTCCATTTTCCAAATGCAGGAATTTGTTTGAATCCGATGTTTTGATAAAGTGCAATTGCTTCCGGTTGGGGGGAACCTGCTCGTAAAATCATGGATTCATAACCATCTAACAAAGCTTTCTTTTCTATTTCGGCTAACAAAGATGTTGCGATTCTTAATTTGCGAAATTGAGGGAACACATAAACTGCGTCGAGCTCACAACTTTTATCATTAAACTTTGTATAGGCGACAGAGCCCATAGTTTCCTGGGTATCCAATGATTCTGCCAAGAGAAACATTCCCTTGGGAGGTAAGAAGTCATGAATTGACATTGGGTTCGGAGCACGGAAACCGTATCGATTTTGGATTTCTATCCAAAGTTGGTCTATACAAGATTGGGAGCTGGAATCGATTTCACTCGCCCACCGGAATTGAAAAATTCGATTCATAAATGTAAAAAGATGAACTCATTTGAAAAGAAATTTGCAAATTCTATTTTTTGCTAGAGGGATTCGGTGGGTGGTGTAAGAGGGAGTCATTGGGTGGCGGGTGGTCACACCCCACCCAATCAGGGCGGGGATACCTACATCCAACCTGTACCACCCCCAAAAAAAAAGCCCCCATCTCTGGAGGCTCCCTTTCGACCGAATTTCTTTTGGAAACTCTTAGTCTTTTTTCGAAGCTGCTTCTTTGATAACGTAAGCTGCAATTTCGTTCTTTTGGATTTGTGTCGTTCCTTCGAAGATTGTGAGGATTTTAGAATCTCTCATTAACTTCTCTACAGGATACTCTTTTGTGTATCCGTATCCACCAAAAATTTGAACGGCATCAGTAGCACACTGAACCGCACACTCAGATGCATATGCTTTTGCAATCGCAGAGTATTTTGGAAGGTTAGGATCGTTTGCATCAGAAAGACGAGCTGCTTTGTAAGTGATTTCTCTTGCAGTTTCTACTTTGATAGACATATCAGCTAACATGTGTTGCACTGCTTGGAACGTTCCGATTTTCACTCCGAATTGTTCTCTCTCACGAGCGTATCGTGCTGCGTGATCAAGTGCTGCTTGCGCTACACCCACACCCATTACCGCTACAAATGGACGAGAAGCATTCAAAGTTTGGAGTGCGTAAACGAAACCTAGGTTTTCTTTCCCTACTAATTGTTCTTCGCTCACTTCACAATCTTCAAAAATAACTTGGTGAGTAGAAGATGCACGGATTCCTAGTTTATCTTCTTTTTTACCTACAGTAAGACCTTTTGTATTACGTGGCACGTAGAAACAAGAGACTCCACGTGTTCCACGGTTTTTATCAGTATAAGCAAATACAGTAAACGCTTGGGCATCAGATGCACCAGTGATCCATTGTTTTGCACCGTTGATGACCCATTTGTCGCCTTTTTTCTCGGCACGAGTGGTCATTCCTGGAACGTCAGATCCAGCACCTGGTTCTGATAAACAGAAAGAAACTCCGAACTTACCTTCAGCGATGTCTGGTAGCCATTTGAGTTTTTGTTCGTGAGTAGCACCTTTTAGGATAGGAAGGATTCCAAGACCTGTGTAAGCAAACCCTAGAGCAATTCCAAGGCATCCACGAGACAATTCCTCGATTGCCAAACACTGCTCAATGGCTCCAAGTCCCCATCCACCATATTCTTCTGGAATCACAAGACCGTTGATTCCAAGTTCGGAACGCATTTTGTTGATGAGTTCAGTTGGGTGTTGGTTTTTTTCATCCCAGTGCAAGGCTACTTCATGCGGGATTTCTTTTTTGACGAAGTTACGAACTAAATCTCTGATTTCAAGTTGTTGCTCTGTGAATTGGCTATACATTCCGGGATGTTCCTTCTAAGAATGGGGTATTTACTACCTTTTTTCGTACGACCCTTCCTGTGCCAAGGGTTTTTCTCTCTTTACAAGAAAGCAAATACACTGTAAAATTTTCCATTTGTATGGCTAAATCGTGTTCTTTATTCCACAACCTGAGACAGATCACTTCTGTCCTCCTTATCACTCTAACCTTTGCACTTGTTTCTTGTGCAGGACGACCAAACTACCAACCTAAAGCAAACTTAAGTTATGCGAACTTTGAAGTATACTTCCAAGAGAAGTTAAACGAAAGTAAACGTAAAAACCACAGACCTGGAAACGAAGAACGTTATATCAGTTTTGGGAAAAAAACACCTCTCGCATTTTTATACATCCATGGATTTGGTGCTTCTCGTGCTGAAGGTGAAGATGTAATGGAAAAATTGGCGAAAAAGTATAAGGCGAATACTTATTTGCTCAGACTTCCTGGTCATGGTACAAACAAAGAAGACCAAAGAGATCAAAATTTTAACAACTACTTAGATGCATCACGTGAAGCATTGTATATGATGCAATCACAAGGTGACAAAGTGATTGTGTTTGGAAGTTCTATGGGTGGACTACTTGCCACTTGGCTTGCATCGGAATACCCAGAAGAAGTGGATGGACTCGTACTTGCCAATCCCTTTTACGCACCTGTGGATGGAAGTTTAAACATCCTTAACTATCCAGGTGGACTTAGTTTCATCCATTTACTCAAAGGGAAAGTAAGAGCTTCCGTACATAACAATCCAAAAGTGCTTCCAGAACGAAATAACTTTTGGTATCCCGAACAATACTTTGCAGCACTCGTAGGTGTAAACGATCTCAAAAACTATGCAGCAGTACCAGATGTATTTCGAAAGGTTACTTCTCCTGCTTTGTTATTGTATTATTATAAAAACGAAAAAGAACAAGATCCAACAGCAAGTGTTCCCAAAATGTTGGAAGGTTATGCAAACTTTGGATTAGAAAAAACACCAAATCCTCTCAATAAAAAAGTCGCAGTTGAGAACGGAATGCATGTCCTTATGTCTAAATGGGTGATCACTGATAAAGTATTCATCGAAGCTCAAATAGATGTTTGGTTAAAAGAATTAATGAAAACCAAATAAAGTCTGTTAACATTTGATAGAGTAGATCGCGAAACCAAATTCAAAGGAGTTTCCCATGAACCAGAGTAAAGAAAAAATTGCACTTGTGACAGGTGCCAACCGAGGGATTGGGAAACAAGTTTCCATTGATTTGGCAAAACAAGGAATTTATGTATTGATTGCTTCCAGAAATGTTTCTGATGCAGAAGACACTCTCAAACAAGTAAAGTCGGTTGGTAAAGGTGAGATCATCTCCCTTGATGTTTCCAAAGAACAGAGTATCAATGAAGCTTATGATATCATCACTGGGAGTTTTGGTCGTCTGGATATCTTAGTGAATAATGCAGGGATATTTACAGACCCAGGTTCATTTTTTGAAACCACTTCGGAAGAATTACACCGCACCTTACTGGTAAATCTATTTGGTCCATTTCGTTTGATCCAAGTTTTTTTACCGATGATGATCCAAAACAATTATGGCCGTATTGTCAATGTTAGCTCTGGTATGGGACAACTTTCCGATATGGGAGGAGGTTATCCAGCGTATCGAATCTCCAAAACAGCCATCAATGCTTTGACAAACCTTTCGAGCACAGAAGGTGTTGGAAAAAATATCAAAATCAATTCCGTCTGCCCTGGATGGGTGAAAACTGATATGGGTGGTACAAATGCGACAAGACCTGTGGAAAAAGGTGCGGAAACCATAGTATGGGCAGCGACTCTACCCGATGGTGGACCCACAGGGAAATTCTTTAGGGACAAAAAAGAAATTCCTTGGTGAAATCGAACCTAGGCGTTCATTATGCCTTGGTTTTTAATTACAAAAGTTTTTCCCTATCCAATTTTTCCGAGTAACTTATCTAACTCCAAATAACATTCTGCCATTCCATCTGCTGCACCTGACTCTACCATCATCTTACAAATATCAGGTGATGCATACCGACAGAGATGTGTCATCAATGTCCGTTTGCCTTCTGTTGTAAAAGTGCGGGATTCAAACGTAGCGTTTGGATCTTCAGGAGCATTTGGATTGAATGTTGCCATATCCATTATGTAATTTTCTGTATTGGCAAGAGTTTCTGGAACGACTACCTCGCGAAAGGTTCCATAAACTCCTGATTTATTTCCCTTATCATCGGCATACAGATATAGGTATTTTCCACCCACTCTTAGGTCTTGTTCACAAGTATTGAGGACCATACCTTCCGGTCCGATAAGCCATCTTCGCATTAACTCAGGTTTGGTGTGACAATCAAAAACCAATTCTCTAGGTGCATCAAAATACCTTTGAAAAACAACCTCTGTGTCACCTTTCCAAATCATCTTCACTTCATTTTGTTTTGAATTCATTTTTTCCTCGCTCCTTTTGGTTGTATTCTTTGTAATTCTTCCAATAACCCATCGAGAGCCTGGTATCGTTTTTCCCATATCTGGCGGTATTTCTCCATCCAATCCAATGCTTCTTTGAGAGGAGCAGTTTCTAACCTACGAGGCCTTTCTTGCGCCCTCCTTGTGGTTGAAATCAGCCCCGCTTCCTCTAAAATCCTTAGGTGTTTCGAGATAGCTGGTTGGCTCATTTGAAACGGTTTCGTGAGTTCCATCACTGTTAGGTCTTTTTTTGCCAGATGCATTAAAATGGCCCTTCTTGTGGGATCAGCAAGTGCGGAAAATGTTGCGTCCAGAGTTTGCATATCTAATTGGTTATATAAATATTTGGTTATATAAAGAAGGTTTGTCAATGCAATTTTCAAACAAAAATTCAAAGCAAATCAAATTTTGAGAAAGTTTACTTCGAGAATAGGATGAACCGAATACGGCATTGATTATCTAGAAAAAGATTCTAAATCCAGAAACATTTTTATATTGGCCCTTTCATATAAACCTGACTCTAATTCAATTTCTCGAAACCCAAATTCACGATACAGATGAATGGCCGATTGAAGTTGTGTATTGGAGTATAAAACAAGGGATCGAATATTTTTTTCCTTTGCAAACGTTAGGCAATGTTCTAAAAGAATTCTTCCAATTCCTTTTCCTTGTACTGATTCCGTAACAGCCATTTTTCCCAATTCGAATTCCGTTTCTGTTTTTTTCATTAAAGACGCCGTACCAACAACTTGATTTTCAAATATGGCAAAAAAAATAAATCCCCCCTTGTCAATAATGTATCGTTTAGGATCAGACAAAGTGATTACATCACCTTCTTCGATGCGAAAGTATTTCTCCAACCACTCATAGTTCAATCGCTTGATATGTTCGGCTAACACAGGTGCGAAGGAGGTTATTTCGATCATATTTTTTTAAGCGACTTCCTTACCTCGTGCCACTTCTAAAATGGAAAACCACTCAACTCTTGTGAGAGGATAAGTGAAACAGTTTGCTGCCGACTCAATTCGTTCCAAATCATTGGTACCCAAGATGGGAATCAGTCCTGCAGGGTGATTCAGAAACCAAGAATAAAGAATTTGATCAACACTTGCTCCATATCTTTTTGCGATCTCAAGTAATTTCTGAAAAGTTTTGATTTCCGTTTCTGTTTTTGGCGAGAATACTTTTCCGCCCGCAGTTGGAGACCAAACCATAGGATGAATATCAGATTCTAACATTTGGTCAAAGGTTCCATCAAACATAGGTTCGGTGTGAAATAAATGAAACTCCACCTGGTTTGTGAATAGAGGACGATTGAATTTCGATTGGACCATTTGGAATTGAGAAGGAGTAAAATTAGAAACTCCAAAATGTTTGACCTTACCTTCTGCTGTTAAAGAATCAAAAACCTCTGCCATCTCCGTTGGATCCATGAGTGGGTCGGGTCTGTGAATGAGCACTACATCCAAACAATCAACTTGTAGTTTTCGTAAAGATCGTTCCACCGAATAACGAATGTGTTCTTTTGTAGTATTATAATGTTTGGTAGTAAATTTGTTCCCAGGAATTTGTATCCCACACTTGGTGATGATTTTAATTTTATTTTTTAGGTTTGGGTATTTTTTGAGTACCTTCCCAAAACGTTCCTCATTTTCAAAATCTCCATAAATATCTGCATGATCGAATGTATCAATTCCGAGCTCCAAACACAAATTAATTTTCTCATAAATTCGATCTTCACCAAATCCATGTTTGTCTTCATGTAACCTCCAAATCCCATACACCAAACGAGAAATGGATAAATTGTGTTTTGGAAAATGAATTTGTGGAACCATTATTTTCTTTCTCCTGTTGTCAGAGGTGTAACAGGAATACCTTTGGGTTTCCTTCCTTGTGCCTCGGCAAAATTTACTGTTTTTAATTTTGGCAGAACTTTATCTGCAAATAGTTTAGATTCCTCAATGAGTGGATAACCGGAAAAAATAAATGCTCGGATTCCCATCTGGATGTACCTTTGGATTTTTTCATACACTTGTTCAGGTGTTCCCACAATTGCAGAACCACAACCTGATCTGGCGAGTCCAATCCCTGACCAAATCATAGGTTCAATGAATAAATCAGAATCAGCAGACTTTCGAAGTTCATCTTGGCGTAATACACCTGCAGAATTGGAATCAAGTGCTCTATGTTTAATATCATTGGCTCTTTCGATATTCAATTTTGATAATAGACGTTTTGCGGCGTCTTTTGCTTCCTTTTCAGTGTCCCTCACTATCAAATGAATCCTTAGACCAAAATCAATTTTACGTCCAAAACTAAATGCACGCTCACTTAAGTCCTTCATCGTGTCAGCCAGTCTTTCTTCCGTTTCAGGCCACATCAAAAAAACATCACAAAACTCAGCACACAATGCCCGTGCATCTTCCGAAATCCCACCAAAGTAAAGTAAGGGGCCACCATTTGTTTGGTAAGACTTTACTGGATCAGCAGTTAAATCCAACTGGTAATGTTTTCCTTGAAAATTGATGTGATCCCTTGTCCAACCTTGTTGCAAGATTTGGATCACTTCCTTTGAGATTTCATATCTCGTTTTGGAATCACGTAGAGTTCCAGGTAAGTCAGAAGAGATGATATTGATATTGAGCCTTCCCTTTAGCATATGATCCAAAGTGGAAAGGGTTCTTGCAAGCATGGGAGGATGGATTTCTCCACAACGAATCGCTGTTAGGAGAGAAATATGTTTTGTAAACTGCGATGCTGCAGCAGCAAATGTTAATGTATCTTGTCCAGTTTGGTAAGAGGAAGGTAATAATATATTTTGATATCCCAACTCATCTGCGATTCGGATGATATCGGCACAATGTTCGAAACTCGAACGCAAAGAACCATCAGGGACTCCTAAAAATTCATAATCTCCATTGCATAGGTCACAAAACCAGGCAACTTCTACAGAAGTGTCTTCGGATCGAATGGCGGGTGCATTAGGAATCGGATTCATTGTTGCCAATACAAACCGAGATACCAAGAAACGACAAGAGGGATTTCAAAAAATCTATCGCTTGCATTATTTTTAGAAAGAATCTAGTCTGGCGGTTCCATTCCTGTCTATGATCACAACAATTGATATCCTCTTCTTTGGCTTTACCTTCCTACTTGTGCTGGGGATTGGTATGTTTGCTGGGAGAAAAGAGTCTTCCTCAAAGGATTATTTTCTTGGAGGAAGAAGCCTTCCCTGGTGGGGGATTGCCGGTTCTCTCTTTGGCACCAATATTTCGGCAAACCATTTGGTAGGTATGCTCGGGATAGGATTTTCTGTTGGTTTCGCACAAAGCCATTATGAATTTGGATCCATTCCCGCGATTGTATTGTTAGCATTTGTATTTTTACCACTATTCCGTAGAAAAAAGTTTTTTACCCTCTCCCAATTTTTACAGGAAAAGTTTGGAAAAGAAACTGGAAGAATCTACTCTGCAATCTCACTCATTCTCATTACCATCCAACTGACTGGTGCTTTGTACATTGGAGCACGAAGTTTTTTACCATTTTTGCAAAACCTTGGTGTATCGATTACCTACACGGAACTTGTCATTTGGATTGCATTTACCTCTACCATCTACACTTGGTTTGGTGGATTAAAATCGGTTGTCTACACTGATGTCATCCAAACCTTTTTAATTTTAGCATCAGGGATTGTCCTCGCCTATCTTTCGATTACAAGACCCGAAGTTGGTGGGTTACTGGAACTTTTTGCAAAAGAAGAAAGTAGAATGGATGGACTGAGTAAAATGAATTTATACTTACCTCCAAATCACCCTACACTTCCTTGGACGGGAGCACTGAGTGGGTTATTTTTATTACATACGTTTTATTGGAATACGAATCAATACGTCGTACAAAGAACATTAGGTGGAAAATCACTGAGAGAAGCTCGGTATGGGATATTAGTGGGTGGACTTTTAAAACTCACAGTTCCTTTTTTTTCGATTTTAACCGGGATTGCAGCGTTTCAAATTTGGTCTTCCCTTGGGGAAACAACAAACATAGCTCCTGATGAAGCATTCTCCAAATTAGTTGTCTTGGTTGTTCCTGTAGGATATGGACTAATCGGAGTCATTCTTGCAGGATTATTGGGAGCAATTTTTTCAAGTATTGATTCCATGTTACATTCAGCGGCTACGTTATTCACTATTGATTTTTACAAACCCCTTTTTGAAAAAAATGGGGGATCACTTTCTGATGAAAGACAAATGCAATCAGGAAGAATTTTTCTCTTGTTATTTTCTTTTTTAGTAACTGTGTTTGCAATCGTTCTCATTGATCCAAATTCAAAAAAAAATTTCTTTCTTGAGTTATCGAATCAAAGTTCTCACTTCACTCCCGCCCTACTAGTCGTATTTTTACTTGGAGTTTTGAATGTCAAAATCAACACCAAAGCCATCTGCGGGACAATCCTTCTCACTCCACTCCTTTCCCTTTTAATTCCATATCTTTATACAAATTTTGCACCGAGCACCATTAAACTTACATTTGGTGAAGAATTGAATTTTTTACACCGCGTATTTCTCATCTTTCACTTTGCCTTTTTTGTTCTGACATTTGCCGCATTCCTTCCATACAAAAAAAATCCAAATGAAATTTCTCTCCGCGAACGTTTTAATTTCATTTCATTCAATCAAAACCCACAAAAACGAAAAAAACCTTTCATTTTGAATGGTTTTTTCATCTTTTTCATCTTGTTTATTTTCCTTATTGTTTTGCGACTCCAATTCCCAAATGCAAAATTCCTGATTGCTTCCTTAGGATTTTTGCTTTTGATTTTTTCTTCTTTGGTTCTTACCTATCGCAAAAAATCAGCAAAACAAAACCTCATTTCTGTACTTGGCAAACGAGATGAATGGTTGTATGGAATTTTACTAGGTTTTACATTTTTCTTTTATTTATGGTTCTAAGTACACAATCTAACAGTCGCAAGTAAAAAGAAATCGACATATGCAGACAAGAATATCTCCTTAGTCAAGGAGACCCATCAATCAAAATGTTTGTTTTTGAAAAAGCAAATCAGAAATTTCGATTCCCAATTATCACTTTCTGTTTGATTGTCATCACTCTATGCACTCAGTTTTTAGAAACAAATAACACGTATGCATTCACTCCTAAAAAAGAATTTGGATTGAGTTTATTCTCTTCTTTCTTCTTTAATTCTTCTTTTGTAGAGTGGACAACCAATGCGATCTACTTGTACATGTTTGCTGATAATATTGAAGATGTAGTCGGTCCTCTCAATTTTTTCTTTTTGTTTCTGTTTTTTGGAATCCTAACAAATCTAACTTATTATTTATTCCACATGAATTCCATCATACCTGTTGTGGGAACTTCTGGTGTGGTTTCAGGATTTTTAGGAATGTATTTTGTTTTTTTTCCAAAAGTAAAAAGCACAATGGTATTCGAAAAAATAGCATTCAAAGATGTGCCAATTTACTTTAGTTTAAGCATTTGGATCCTCATCCAAGGATACTTGTATATTGTCGAACTCCATAGTGACATCCGAAGTACGTATGCGGGCCAAGTAGTGGTTTTTTTGTTTGGGATGATCCTTGCCAATGGATTTGTCCGACTCAAGTATCTGGACAGACTGGAACATAATTTACGATTAACTACATTCCAAAACAAAACGGTTCTTTGCCCATCTTGTAACCACCCTATCCCAGCTAAAAAATACGGAAGGTTCCATTGTCATGTTTGCCATACCAATTTTTTCTTTGATCGAAAGGGAAAAAAATTCCTGCCTTAACCATAAAACCTTGTGTTTACCACTCAGAATTCTTTTTCTATCAATTTTTTTACATCGACAATTGCTCAGTCTATCGTTAAAATTCTCCCTTACCATTCATGGAGACTAAAGAATGAAACGACTCGCAACTTTGTTACTCTTATCAATTTTAAGCCTACAACCAATTTTATCGGAAGACAAACCCGTTCCTCCTGGTCCACCTAAAGAAGGTTATTATATTATCACGTATAAAAATTACTCCGTAAATTTAGAAATACAAGTAAATGGATATGATGTGCGGAGTGGTCTCTCCAATGAGGATTCATCAGGACAAGCCGATATCAACTATTGGATCCTTCCTAATGATAATAAAATTAGAATCCGATTTTCAGAGCGAAAACAAAGTAAAAAACAAACAACAGGATTACCAGCTGAGGCTGAGGTCAAACTCATCATTGGTCAGAAAGGCCAATTCCCTGACGAAGGTGTTTTACTTGAAAAAGTCGAACATACCCAATCCAATCCAAAACAAATGGGCTTATGGATCGAAATTCCATTTCAAACCCCATTCTCTCCGCCGAGTGAGTTGTGGAAACAAGCGGAAACTTTGAGTCTCTCAAAAGAATTGGAAGATTCGGCTATTTCTTTTTTAAAGGACTTCACTCAAATTCTCAATACAAAAGATGCAAAAAAGATTTTGTCTGCGACTTCCTTTCGAGCAAAAGATACGTCGGTAGTTAGATACTATCCTTATGATGAAGCAGACGAATTAAAATCAATCCAAGGAATGACAAAATCAATTGGATCCACCTGGAAACTCAATCCTTCCGAAACACAATTTAAATTACTCTGTAACAATCAAATTCTAGAAATCACAAACAAAAAAGGAGATCCCATTATCACTTCCAAAAAAGGTGCAGCGATTCCCATTTATTTAAGTCGGATTGATGGGAAATGGGTGATTGTTCGTTAGATCCTTTTTTCCATGGATGATAAATGACTTGAAATAAGGACCATCCCAAAACGTACTATGAAGGGAGAAATTTATTTCTCCCCCGACATATGAAAAACAATCACTTAAGCATCGTGATCCCTTGTTATCGTGAATTGAATCGATTACCGAACTATATCGAATCTTTGATTAGTCATTTTCAATTTCATACAAACATTGATTTTATCATCGTTGATGATGGCAGTCCAAAAAATGAATTTCATCAACTCAAAGAAAGATTAGAATTATCTTTATCCAATTCAAAGTTGCAACTTTTTCATTATGAAATAAATTTTGGAAAAGGTGGTGCCATAAGCTATGGAATCGCCAAATCAAAAGGGAATTATTTAGGATTTATTGATGCTGATGGAGCAACTCCTGCTTACGAAGTGGAGAGGATCTGGAATTACATAAACAATAATCAGGAATTAGACTTAGTAATTGGATCACGTATTCCAATGTTTGGCAGAAAAGTATCAAAATCATTCTATAGACATATTGCCAATCGGATGTTTTCTTATTACTTTAATCAAATCTTTAAAATTCAAATTTATGACCCCCAATGTGGATGCAAAATATTCAAAAAATCCAATTACGAAATCATAAAATCAAAAATTACCGACTTACGTTGGTTATGGGACACACAATTAATCGTGTTATTTTATAGAAATCAATTTAAGATATCTGAGTTTCCTATCGATTGGAATCAAATTCCTGAATCCAAATTCAGCTTCTTTAAAGACAGTTTAGCAGTATTGTATTCAGTTTGGAAATATAGAAATATTAAATAATGTTTAACAAAAATATATCATTAATTTGATTCACGAACTGATTTTTTCTTCTCGGATATCGCAAAGATTTTTTTTGGAGAACTGATTCCTTTCAATTTATGTTCGCCTAATTCTTCCCACCGAACCGGAATTTGTTTCGCTAAGTTTTCGGAGGCAAGTACTGCTTTTCCTAACTCACCACACATTCCGGCGATTCGACTCGTCAAATTAACAGCTTCTCCAATCACAGTAAAATCCAAACGATCCATAGATCCGATATTCCCATATAATATTTCACCAGAATGTAAACCTACTCCGTGATGGATTGAAATTTTGCCTTCTTTTTCTCTTGATTGGTTTAATTGAGTTAATAATTCACCTAACTTACGTATTGCGAGTAATACTTTTTTACCTACAACCAATTTGTTTTTCTCTTTGTATGGGAAAACAGCAAGGATACCATCCCCTAACAATTTTAAAACTTCTCCCCCAAACCTTTCGATCTGAGGAATTGCTACTCCAAAATAGTCATTTAATAACTGAATGACTTCTTCAGGTGAAAGAGTTTCACTAATACCAGAATAATTTCGAATATCAGAAAACCAAATTACTGATTGAATATTCTCCAACTCACCTAAATAAATTTTGCCAGAGTATACAGTTGAACCAGTTCTTTTTCCTAAATAAATACTGAGTAAGGATTCTGTGAGTTCTGATTGGATAAAAGTCCACCACTTCAGTGCAATTAGGTTTAAAGATTTTGTTAAAAAATCTACTTCTGTTTCATTAAATCCATTTGGCTTTTTCGTTAATAAACTTAAAAAAGCATAACTATTGCCTTTTTGAATTACTGGTACAGCTAAATACCCAGTTCCACCTAATGGTGCTAACTCTTCCAATATAGGATAAGGATAATCACCTTTTTTCTCAGAATCAAACTGATAATAATAAGTTTTTTTAGCAGTTAAAACATAGTGAATTGGACTTGCTGTAAATTGCGAAGACTGGATTGAACCTAATCTGAATTTGGTGACCCGAATGGAAGAATCTGGAAATTCGTAAAACGAACTCGAGTGGAATAAAGAATTCACCTGCACATCAAATAGTTCTTTTTGAGAATTTGGTGCCCAAAGATATGCTAATGTCTCTACTTGAGGGTGTAAGGTTTTTGTTCCCATATTCCCTCTCATAATATCAAAACCTAAAGATTGTAAGTATTGAATATAAGAATGGAATAAAACAGCGGGAGAATCAATTTTGGGAAGTTCCACCAAATACCAATCCATAAAACTATCGAGTAAAGACTTAGATTCGTTTGTCATGGAATGTTTATTGGATAAGGAAAAAGAAAGATGGCAAGAAAATAAAGAAAATCACCCCGCCAAATGACAGGGTGATTTGTATTGTTTATTTGAGCTTTGCATCCAAACGTTTTTGTACAGCTTCCATGAATTGGAAAGTATCCAATTCTGTTTTCTTTGCTGCTGTTGAAAGGGAAAGTAGATCTTTAGTCATTTCTCCACCTTCAATTGTTTCGATGATTGCTTCTTCTAATTTGTGAGCAAAATTCACTACATCAGGAGTTCCATCAAGTTCTCCACGTTTTGCAAGAGCACCTGTCCAAGCAAAAATAGATGCTACTGAGTTTGTAGAAGTTGTTTCCCCTTTTTGGTACTTACGGTAGTGACGTGTCACAGTTCCGTGAGCTGCTTCGTATTCGTATTTTCCATCTGGAGAGACGAGAACAGAAGTCATAAGTCCAAGAGAACCAAATCCAGAAGCAACCATATCACTCATCACGTCACCATCATAGTTCATGAGAGCCCAAAGTTGACCACCTTCGTTTTTCATGATTTGTGCAACCGCATCATCAATGAGGTAATAACTGTAAGTGATACCTGCAGCTTTCATTGCAGATTCTTGTTCTTTTGCCATAGTATCAAAGATATCACGGAAACGAGCATGGTATTTTTTTGAAATGGTATCTTTTGTGGCAAACCAGATGCTGATTTTTTCAGATAATGCATATGTGAAACATGCTTTTGCAAATGATTTAATAGATTCATCTAAGTTGTGCATCGCAAGAGCCACACCTGCACCTTTAAATTCATTTACTAACAGTCTTTGTTTTTCTTTTCCAGATGCATCTGTATAAACAAGTTCTACTTTTCCTGGACCATCTACGAGAATCTCTACGTCACGATAGATGTCACCGTATGCATGGCGACCAATTGCAATTGGTTTTTTCCAAGAATTAACAGCTGCTGGAATGTTTTTGATAATGATAGGTTTACGAAATACAGTTCCATCTAAAATCGCACGGATTGTTCCGTTAGGTGATTTCCACTCTTGTTTTAAATTGTATTCTTTTACCCTGTCAGCATTTGGAGTGATTGTCGCACACTTCACACCTACACCGTGTTTTTTGATTGCGTTTGCAGAATCAACAGTGACTTGGTCATCCGTTTTATCACGATACTCTACACCGAGATCATAATACTCTAATGTAATATCTAAGTAAGGGTGAATGAAACGATCTTTGATTTCTTTCCAGATGATTCTTGTCATTTCATCGCCGTCTAATTCAACTAACGGTGTTTTTACTTTAATTTTTCCCATTGATTTCTCCTAAACTCATACTATTTAAACTTAAAAATTATAAGACTTAATTTGGACTTCCCATATAACGATTCCAAATATAATGACAGAACTCCGTCGAATTATTGATCGCTCCTGAAATGGTATGGATACCAGTGAAGGATGTATATCTTTTTCTATAAGCATCCGATTCCGAAACGAGAGAAAGTTTCGCTTCTAATTGGGACAAAACTTCTTTCCACGATTCACAATGTTCAGCAACAAAGGGATCGTTTGCTTTGATTTTTAATTCCTTCGCTTCTGAAATGTGTATTTCCCAAAAATGAGCTGGAAATGCGGGAGGGGTATAACGATCGCGTATGGTCTCCAAATCCTTTTCGATTTCCTGGTCTTTGAAACTATGAAAAAAGAAAAAACTGCTGAGTTTGAGTGAGATTGGCAGATAAAACCGAAAGGTTTTGTCATAGGATATCATTTGTTGTAACACCCAATGGGGAGATTTCCCAGTTTTGCCTTTTTCTTGGAAGGATTTGGCATCCACTTGGGCCAATTCATCAAAACAGTATTGGGCGAACCGAAGTTTCTCTTTCCAGAATATTTCTAAGATCTCCGTGACCATGTCTGTTTCGTTCATCTTGGATAGGGGAAAGTATTTTTCAAGTGAGAATCCGTTTTTATGAACCAAGTCACTCTCTTGTTTACCTCCCTTGGTATGAATGAGAATGAACTATCCTGGCATGAATTGGTTTCGAAAAAAGAAGAGTTTTTACATATCCTAAGGATTTTAAACCATTATTACGAAATGAGAGGAGAAACCAAATCCAAACAATTTGGATTTAGGCGCCTTCTTGCCGATTCTGATCCTAACTCTGTCCAAATCTTTTTTGCAAAGATTGGTCCGTTTGAATACCAGGTAGCTTGCCGCATTTTACCCAATGAGGAAACAGAAACTTGGATCCATGTGGATGGCATAGCTGAGGAAAGAGAGCGTTTACGACAAATCGGAAATACAGAACACCCAGTGTTCTCTTTAGTGTGTTTGGGTGATCTCTTTTCGATCTCTGTTCCGACTCTTTTATCCATTTAAAGGAAATCCCCAAGAAAAACCTTGCTTCTTTTTTCAGGTCCTTTTAGTCTTTGGCGGTGCGATGGAAGAGTAACATTGGTAACCTCCTCTTATTGGTTTTGGTTTTTCTGAGTGTAACCAAAAACCTTTCTGCTGAAGATTTTAAAACACAACACTACCCTGAAGAAGGTTATCTGCAAGGTTGGAATTTTACCTTTCGAAATGAAAAGTACAATCTCTTTGCAACCTTTCTTGTCAGTAATTTTGGTCCAGGTTCCCTTAACAATGGAATCTCATTACTGCTAAAAACCAAAGACCAACCTGTCTTTTATTCCACTCGCGAATTTGATGCAGAAGAATATGAATTTAAAAAAGGACAGTTTTACCAACGAAGTGGTGAAAACTGGATGGAATATAAAAACGGAATATATTCGTTTTATATGAACTACGGTGATTGGGAAATCAAATTGGATTACAAACCACGTAGAGGTAATGTTCCCATTTCCAAAGGGAAATTTCCTTTAATGGAGAAAGGAAAATTCGTACAAGCAGACATCCCTTTTTCCTACTCCACTGTCACAGGTACCATTCGGTACAAAGATGTCACGGAGGAAGTAAAGGGTGTGGGTGGGCTCGAACATATCCTTACCAATGAAGCAGTTTATCAGTTTTCCAAAAAATGGGAATTGGTTCGTTCCCAAACAAAAGATAATTATCGAATTTTTACAGGTGGATTTATTGGAAATTCTAATTTCCCAGGTGAATTTTTCCGTCGAGTTGCTGTAATCAATCCTTCAGGTAATTTAATTTTAGAAGGAACAGTTGAGAGGGTAGAAGTGTTAGAATGGGAAAAAGAACCTACATCTGGTTATACGATCCCAAAATCGGAAATTTTATACTTCCAAAATGAAACTTGTAAATTGAATGTAAAACGAACTCGTCCCATAGCAACCATGAGTGCCTTGGAAAATATTTCTTCATTTTTACGATTTTTTATCCAGTTGTTTTTTGCAAAACCATACCAAATCCATTGGTACGCAGAACTTAAATTAGAATGCCCTGAATATTCGGGGGAAGCAAAAGGTTACCATTCCAATTATTTGATTAACGAGTGAGTGTTAGTTTGTTTCAAAACTTATAAAATAAACTTTTGGCCTTCATGTGCAATGTGAACTTGCATTCCACCTGGTTTTAGTAAACGTGCTTCATCTAAAATGATCCTTGCCACTTCATGGTCTGTATGGTCAGGTTCATGGTGAGTTAATACCACGGATCGAATTTCCATCATTTCTGCGAATTCAACAGCCTTACTGACAGCCGTATGCCCCCAACCTATTTTTTTCTCCGCTTCAGAAGTGCTATACTGTGCATCGATGATGATAAGATCTGCTCCAGCAATTTGGGGTTTCATCTTTAATAAATGTTCTCTGTCTTCTTCACGGTATTCAACATCCGTACAAAATAAAAATATCTTATTACCTTCTCTAATGCGGTAACCCGTACAAGATCCTGGATGGCGAAGACCAAAAGGAATGATTTTTAGACCACCTAACATATAGGATTCAAATTCTTTCCATAAATGAAAATGTTTTTTAGAAGCCATCTGTTGGAAGGTGACAGGAAAGTTTTCTGGATGTTGTTGTCTTTCTAAACGTTCTTCTAAATTGGGAATACAAGAATAAAAATGGATGTTTACTGAAGGTGAATACCCTGGTTTGAAAAATGGCCAACCTTGGATATGATCCCAATGTGTGTGGGATACAAGGATATGAATGTCCATCTCCTTTCCACTAAAAGCTTCTGGGGCAAGTTGGTTTCCAAGAACACGTAACCCAGTTCCCATATCTAAAATCACTCTTTCTCCACCATCACCTTCGATGAAAACACAGGTGGTATTGCCACCTAAGTCTTGTGAGAGAGGGATTGGTAGATGGTTTAAAAACTCCTCTTCGGAAAAACCATTTGGATCTTTTTTCCACTCCTCTTTTGCTAAATGCAGAATCTTTAAGGTTTTTTCTCGTTGTTCCTGTTTTGAAATCGGAGTGGGAAGACTACCTCGCACACCAAAAAGAGTTATTTTCATCTAGTTCCTTTTAAAAATCCTGACATTAAATCATCGGAAGAAAAGCAATTGTTAGTTAATCCAGAAATCCAAGAAAAACTTTGGAAGTTCACCATTAGAACTCCCTACAAGTCTGACTATCTCCTGCAACCTAACGAACGCGGGAAAAAAATCGACCTAAAAAATTCTTTCCCCTCACACACCAAAAACTTTGTTTTAGAGTTAGGTTCAGGTTGGGGTGAAGTTGCCATTGAATTGGCGAAAAATGACCAACAAACAGGTTACCTACTCATGGAAAAAAAGGTAAACCGCATCATCCACACCGAAAAACAAAGAAAATCGTTAGGATTGGAAAATATTCGTTATATGACCGTTAACTTCCAATGGTTTTTCGATGAACTCCTTGAGAAAGAATTTTTTGACAAAATCATCATCAATTTTCCAGATCCATGGCCCAAAAAAAAGCATCATAAAAACAGACTGATGCAACCACATATGATACAACAAATATACAGTCTGTTAAAACCAGGTGGTGAACTTTTATTTGCCACTGACTACGGTCCATATGCGAGAAAAACCATCTCCCTATTTCGCAAATTCCCTGAGTTTTTATGGAAGGATAAAGAATATGAATTTGAAAGGTCTCGATTTCCCATTTCATTTTTTGAAGCGGAAAAACGAAGTGAAGGGAAACGGATTTATTACTTAAAACGAACCAAAACTTTGTGATTCGTTTTATCGTTTTTCATCCGTAGTTATCGATTAGGTCTCAGTAAAATGATTTGTGACGGAAAATCCCGCTCGCTCTAATCTACCGTCACCGTACTGATTCGTAAACCGTCACGATCACCTTTCCAAGGAACAGGTGTTTTTTCCTTTCCTTTGATGATGACCAATTCCTTAGATCTTCCTTCCACTACCAAACCATCCATAGGGTAATAAAAATCCCCTTCAACTTGGTATGAATCTTTCCATTTTGAACCACCTTTCCAAAGATAGGTGGTGTTCTCTGTATTCACTAGAAGAGAGTCTGGGTTTTTTAAAACAGATCTTACCGATTCAGTTTTGCCAATGGCATATAATTTTGCTTTTTCTGTGCCCTCGTAGATTTGGCCACCAAGTTGAACTAAACAAGATTCTTCAAGACAACCTAAAAAGTTAGCAGACTCTTTGGTGTCTTTTTTGGCGATAGGAAGTGATACTTTAGATTCCTTTTCGTTTGCTACGGATGGATTAAAAACTTGGACTAAAAAGTCTTTTTTTGTATCACGAATCACAAATAGTTTTCCTTCTCCATTCAACGAAAATCCAACAAAATCGTTTCCATTCCACTCTTCTTGGATATCCAAATTTGGATTGGTACGAACCAGTTTTCGATTGGTAGATTTATCTTTTTCCAATAAGAGAAAAAATCCATTATTGTCAGCTGATCCTTGTTTTACTTTCCAACCAGCTAATACTTGTTTTTTGAAAGTCATCTTTCCTGATTCAGGGTAAATTTTAGTAGCGGTATCATTGGAAATTCCTACAAGTTCTTTACCTGCCACAAGCAACTGGAATGGAGTAGAAGTGTATTGTTTCCAAACAAGTTCCTTGGTGATACGGTCATAACCAACAATCGCTGTTCCATAATTTACGATGATACGGTTTGGATAAACAATCGGAGTCGAAACTGGTGTTCCCGATAAATTAAGATCTGTTACATGAAGTGGTTCATCATCCAAAGCATCGGAAGGAAGTAACCTTGCGTATTTTGTTTCACCATATTCACGTAAGATTTTCTCCTTCACTACATTTCGTTTGGACTTGGTTTTTTCAGATGGAGATTGTTTTTGTTTTGCGTCCAATATACGGAATTGGGCAAACATTGCTTCTGCAGATGGTTCTTCTTTTAAAACACGATCAATGGTTTTTTCAGCTTCATCCAATTTGTTTTCTTTGAAGTAAATGTACGCCAATTGGATTTCACCATCCATAAAATCAGGATCTGATTTACGAATCGATTCTAGAATTGATTTTGCCTCATTAGTTAAATCTTCATTAAAATAAGCAATCGCTAAGTTATAAGAAGAAAGTCCAAATTCAGAATCTTTGGCCCTTGCCTTTTCAAATTCACGTTTGGCAGCATCCATTTGGTTCAATTTATAATACGCAAGACCTTTTGCTACATTACTTGGAGCAAAGTTTGGATTCACGAGGATTGCTTTGTCAAATTCACCAATAGCTGCTTCATAATTTTTACGTTTCATAGTAACGAGGCCTAACATGTAATAGGCGTAATATGAATCAGGCTTTTCTTTTAATATGTCATAGAACCCATCTTCGGCACGTTTGAGTTCTCCCTTTTTATAATAGAAGGAATAGATCCCTTCTTTGAAAGAGATGGCATTTTCTTTATTGGATTTTACCGCATTTTCTAAAATAGAGAGGCCTTTTTCTTCCTCCCCCTTTTCGATATAACACTCTGCGATTTTCACAAGAAGAGAAGCTTTTGGCACTCGGTCATATGCCTTTTGGTAAGGAGTCACAGCTTCAATGAATTTTTTGCGATTAAAAAGTGTATTCCCTTCTTTGACTAAAGGCAAAATCTCCGCAAAACGAGAATTCTCCGATACAGTTTTTTCAGTTTCAATGAGTTCCGGAATGTCCTTTGTGTATTTTTTGGATTTTTGAATGAACTCATTTGCTTTTGTATAATTCTCTTTTGTATTTTCTTCAACAGCTCGTTTGTAATACAAACTTCCCAATCGATAATCTACTGCTTCATTCCCTGGAAACTTTTTCTTAAGACCCATATAAATGGATTCAGCTTCATCCCACTTACTTGCATCTTCTGCAATCCTTCCGAGTGTGATGGCACTAAATGGATCTGTAGCCGAAAGAGTTTCTAATTTTTTAATGTATTCTTTTTCTTTTTTGGACTCACCAGTTTTTGCATACACACGAGCAAGACCTTGTAAAGCACCTGGATTAGCATTGTCCAAACGGTAAGCTTCTAAATAAGAAGTTTCTGCTTTTTTGTATTCACTAAACGCAAAATACCCACGACCAAAGGCATTCTGAACAGCTGGGTTTTCAGGGTTTACACCCATTGCTTTGCCATATTCATCAAACGCTTGTTTGCGTTTTCCTTGGCGTAAAAAAGTATCACCACTTGCTATGAATTTTTGTGATTCCGCTAATACTTTCGCTTTTCGGATGTCTTCTTTTTTTGCTTTTGGATGTGATTCTGCCTTTTTTAAAACATCTAATGCTTCATCAAAACGACCAGAATCAATCAAAACATATGCCAAATTCATTTTAGGTTCGATAAAATTTGGATCCCAAGCAGATGCATCCTGGAAACTAAGTGTTGCTTTTTTTACTTCACCCCATTTCCACTCACATATCCCTTGTTTGTTGCGAATCTCAGCGTTTTTTGGAACTTTTTGTAAGGCTTGTTTCGAAGTTTTTAAACATTCTGAATAATTGTGTGTTTGAATGAGAACATTACACAAACCAACGTATGCATTTGCATTTGTATCAGAGAGGGAGATTGATTTTTTAAAACTCTCTTCACTTTCTTTCAATTTTCCATTTAATAATTGTGCGTTCCCTAAAAAGGACCAAACCGAAGCATTTTGAGGTTGTAAATCTGAGGCTTTTTTAAATTCGTTAGTTGCTTCTGTATAATTTTTTTTGTTTAAGAAGTCATTTCCTCTTTGGATGAGAGAGGCAATTTTTGTGGAAAGTTTTGCATCTTTTGCAGACTTAAGTTCTGGATTTAATTTTTCAGCTTTTGCAAAATAACTCTCAGCTTCATCATATCTCTTTAGTTCTAAACAAACATCACCTAATTGATTGAGTAACTCAATCGGATATGGAAAATCTTTTTTATCTTCTAATGATTTTAAAGTGACCAAACTTTCTTGGTAACGACCTAAGTTTTTTAATAAAAGTCCAGTTTTGTAGGTGTAAATGGATTCTTCTGGTTTTAGTTTATTTAGAGTTTGATAAGTATTGAGAGCTGCTTCATTCTCACCTAACGTGGACTGAACTGTTCCCAGTCCGATGAGAATTTTTTCATTTTGAGGGTCTAAATTATTACCTTTTTCATAAGCAGATTTGGAATTTTCATATTCACCTAATTGGTAATAGGAAGCGCCAAGTAACGCATATCCTTCCACAAGTTCAAATGTTTGGATAGAAGATTTGGCTTTTTCTAAGGCAACATCAATGTTTCCTTTTTGGAATTCATTACTTCCGTCAGCGATTAGAGTCCTAGCTTCTTCGATTTTTTGTCGATCTGAAGCATTTGATTTTTCGACAACAGAATCTTTTACGGAGACTGACTGGAAATCACGAGACCGACAACCAATAAACGTGATGAGTAAAACAGATACAACAATCAATTGTTTCATTTTTGGAACCTTTGTTCAAACTTAACCATGTCTGGGTATTGGATTTTTAATCCTCTGAGTGGGACTCCCACCAAAGTAGCATTATGTGGAGTGAGAACACCTATATTCCAAAAAGTTTCAAAATTCCAAGGAAATTCCTCAACCATTTTGTTACCCAAATACAAACGGATCATTTTTTTCTCGATGTCAGTTGTGAACTTTATGCTACGACCTTTGAGTTCATCTTCCTTATTCCACCGATAGGAGGACCGAACAGGTGCTTCTGATTCACTTTGCGAAAACTTTACGATATGAAAGTCTGTTTGGTCTACATATACTAAAATTGAATTTTGCGAATGGTCATGGATCGAAAGCCCAAGCGCACCATTGTATTCTTTTTTTAAATCCAATATCAGTTCAACTTCGAGGTAATCAGGAATGAGGTCTTCGGAAAAAACTCCATACCAACCCTTTGGTAATTCTTTGTTTTTTGCAAATGTCAATTTACCTGGAAAAGTTGCAGAGAAGTTAGGTGAAGGTGTTGATAGGTTCCAAAATTCTTCCGATTCCCAACCCACTCCATCTTCCAAAGAAATTGGTAAAGCAATGGAAGTAATTTGTTTTGGTCGAATTTTGATTCCTGCTTTTGCATATTCAAAATGGGAATCTGAAGTGGTTCGGATGAATTGGACCGGATAACTTCCGTAAGGAACTCCCGATTCAGCATATTGTGTTTTGCCTTTTTTTTGGCCATCAATGACAACATCAAGTCCTGGAGGGAAACTAGAAACAACGACGGTTCCCTGGGAAATATCATCATTCCATTCTTGGAATACTCTTGTTGTTTTCCCTGCACGAACTAAGATATTTCGTTTTACTTGGTCTTTACCAGGTTTTGCAAATGAAAGTGTATGTTTTCCATTGACAAGTGTGTAATTGAGTAGAGGTGCTTTTCCCACTTCTACTCCATCCAGATAAATGATAGTGCCAGGAGATGTAGAAAAAACAGAAACTTTTCCTTGTAACGAAGCTGTAAAATAATTTCGCAATTCATCTACAGAAGGAGATGAAACTTCTAGAAAATACGAAGGGACAAACTCCGTTAGAGGCAGGAGCTGTTTTTTCCCGTGAAATACATCGAAGGATTTTGTTGATTTAGATTTTGGTTCTTTTTCTTCTTGGTAAACAAAAACCGACTTACCGAAGTTTTGAGAAAGAACAGGGTCTTTGTATTGGACATCCACTGTCATTCGATCCACTGATTTGGAAAGACTGAGTTCCAAAATGAGATCAATATCATTCGACTCGAAAAACTTGGGATCCTGTTTGATCGGGGCTTTTTGGTAAACACCCAATTTGGAATGAGGGAAGAGGATTTTTTCTTCGATTAGGGCTATATCAGATGGAGAAAATCCCTCTGGAATTTGTTTCCAGAGGAGAGTGAAACTTGGGGTTGATTTATTTACCAGTCGTTCTCTGTAATCTCTACCCGAAGGAAGGGGTTCAGACTCTCCAAGATCTGGAGTGACAAACTTAGGTTTTGTAAAACTTCGATTGAGTGTTTCGATCTTTGTGACCGAAGAACAATAACCGACTAAAAAACAAAGGACCGGTAAATAAACATATCTCATTTCGTCTTATCAAAACTCTCTTTTGGAGCTAATTTTAGTGAATCTTTTTGCACATCTTTTTTAATGTATTTAGAATCTTCAATTGATTTTGCAGTTGTGATCACTTCATCTGACTTTGATTTGGTGATTTCACGAGTTTTTGCTGCTTTTTCTAATTCTTCTACAGAAGAACCAAGGTTCATCTTTTGAAGTTCTTCATTGTTAGATTTGAGTTCATTTGCAAGAGACTCAAATTGTAACATTTTTGTGTTTTCAAACACTAACATTTCTTTCATTTCACCTAAGGATTGTTTGTCCATTGGTTTGATCATTTTATCAGAAAGTTTTGTGTCAGAAGCCACTTCAGCTGACTTTTGTTTGTCGACTACGATTTCATTGTCAGAGTTTGATTTACGGATCGCAACTGCACCATCAAGAACTGTATACTTTACAACACAGTTTGAGGATCCACATGCAACATTTCCACCTTTAGCAGAAGGATTCTCTACATTGGTAAGGAAAATAGTTCCACGAACACCCGCGATTGATGTTGGAGTCACTACATTGAAAGACTCTGTTTTTCTTTCTTTACGAAGAACAGTTACTAGTTTTCCGTATTGCATGTTTACTTCAGTTTCACGTGTTCCATCGTTTGCTGCAAATGCTTGGCTCACACTAAGTGAAGTATTTTTGTTTAGTTTGAGAACACCATCTTCACCTACTAAAAGTTCAACAGATCCATTTTGGCCTGTAACGATTGTGTCTTGTGAAGTTAAAGTGTCACCTAAGCTTGGTTTGATTTGTCCACTTTCTCTTAATACGACTACATCACCCTTTACAAAGGCAATGACCACATTACTAGCTGGTTGGCTTTTATCTGTAACGTTTGTTACAGTCTCTTTTGAGTCTTTTTGGCAAGCTACGGCAAACATGGCAAAAATCGCCACAAATCCCAAAACCGACAATTTTTGTATGATTGTACGTTTCATATTCCTTCCTCCGGAAATAACTTTCTTAAAATAGATAACAACTGAAGCCTTGGCAACTCTTTTCCCTAATATCTTTTTGTGACAGCTTTCGACCAATGGTCCCTGCGGGTCACACGGTAGGGGTTCTCTAAACTTTCGATCATGGATTCGAGGCTCTTTTTTCGGGTTTCGTCCATAGTTTCATCCATGTATTTACGCATTGGACACTCAGAACCCAGTTCACAGCAATAAATTTCCTGGCAACCTTCCTTTACTTTGCGTAATTCAGGAAAACTTTCCCAAAGTTCGTTTGGAGTGAGGTGCAAAATCCCCCATTCTTTGACCCCTGGAGAGTCAATGAGGACGGTATTTCCTTCCAAAAATAGGGCAAAGGAATTGGTGGTAGTATGTTTTCCTTTTTTTGTAGAACCACTTACCAAATTGGTTCGTTGAACGGTTTTTTGGTGGAGGTGGTTCATAAGTGTGGATTTGCCCACACCAGAGTTCCCACAGAGGAAGGTACGTTTGCCTCTAATTTTTTCCCATAAAGGTAGGATCGATTCTTCCGAAAGAAGAGAAACACTCATGACATCATAACCTAACTCTCTATAGTAGGTTTCTCTATCTGTAATCTCTTCTTCAGAAACAAGATCCTTTTTTGTAAAAATGATAAGAGGAGGAATTTCTGTATGGTAAGAAGCAGCGAGTAGTCTGTCAATAAACCCTGGTTTTGTTTCTGGGTCTTTACAAGAAGCAAGGATCGCAACTTGGTCTAAGTTAGCACATAACACATGACTGTCGCCTTTATCACTTTTACGAGTCAGGTAGTTTTTTCGCTCCAATCGTTCCGAAATCACCCACTCTTCCCCAGAAGATTTTTCGGCAAGGATCATGTCACCCACCACAAAGGGATGGCGTTCGTTTGAATTTTTGAGGCGAAGTTTGCCTTTGAGTACAGCTAGGGCGTAGGAAGTGGCCTCTGAATAAATTTCATAATAGGCACCAAAGATACGCGCGATTGTAAATAGTTCTTTACCCAAGTGGATTCAACACCAAAATATTCAAGTTCGTACATTGTATACAATCGACATGCAAATACAAGTTTTCTTTCGTTCTACTTTCATTCTATTATCAGCTTTTGGTTGGTTCGCCTTTGCTTACGGATTAGGCATGTTACAAGCGGCTACCTTTTTGGTATTGGGGTGTTTTGGGTTGGGGTTAATCACTTTATCCCTCTTCCTCTTCCCCCTTGCAAAGAACGAAAGACCAGTGGAAGAAAAACCGAAAAAACGCGATGAGTTGGTTCAAAACCTATTTGCCTTAGAGAAATTTAAGGAAGAACTCATCTCGTTTAATGACCCAGACCAAATCAGCGAAACCATCAGCCAATTTTTAGCTTCTAAAATTCCTGCAGAGTTTGTGCAAGTGTACACATGGGATGAAAAGGAAGGGCAATTTAGACCAAGGCCTTTTCTCACATCCAAAGACCACAAACTTTCAGATCTACCATCCATTCCTGTTTTTAACCCATTTTTACTTTGGTTATCAGAACGTGAAGGGATTCATATCAAAGAAAACTTTATCCAATTTGTATCCCCAAGCCATGAAAAAATCGCGAAGGAAGCATTACATTTTTTTAAAGACACTCATTCCGAGTTGGTAGCGACACTTTCGATTAAGTCGAGTTTGGTGGGCTTTATTTTACTTGGAAAACACAAAGAAGGAAAAATTTACGATTTAGAAGAAATCGAAATCATTTTGGAGATCTTGTCGGTTTCTCTCATGTCCCTTTCCAATTCCATGATCTACCAACAGTTGTTAAACTTAACGGAAACCTTGGAAGCAAAAGTAAGAGAAAGAACAAAAGAATTAGAAGAAACCCAAGCCCATCTCGTACAATCGGAAAAAATGGCTTCTCTTGGGGTGATGGTTGCAGGAATCGCACATGAGATCAACACACCGGCTGCCGTCATCAATGGGGCCGCTGACAATTTGGATGCCAATTTAGTATTCGTTTTATCCCACTTAGGTGATATCACTCACCTCATCCAAAATCCTGATTTTCGTTCTTTGTATTTGGATATCTTATTCAGTTTTGTGAAAGAAGATCCCAATACCAAAATTGATCCAAAAGACAAATTTAAGTTAAAAAAAGAAACCAAACTCAAATTCATCCACGATGGGATGCCAGAAAACGATGCTACCGATCTTGCCACCTTTCTCATCGATCACCACCTAATGCATATGCAAGAAGAATTATTACGAATTTGGAAATCGGGTGGAAAAGAAACCTTTGAGATGTTAAAGAACACCTTAAGTCTGCAACGAAATATCAAAAATATCAAATATGCGATTCGTAATATTGTGAGGATCGTAAAAGCTTTAAAATACTATTCCCATCTAGGCCAAAATTCATACGAAGTTTCCGACCTCCATGAAGGTCTTGAGAACACACTTGTGATCATGCAAAACCAAATCAAACATGGTGTGGAAATTGAACGTAATTACGGCACCATCCCTCTTGTTAGGTGCAATTTGGATGAACTCAACCAAGTTTGGACTAATCTCATTACCAATGCCATCCATGCGATGAAAAAAGTCGAACACCCCAAACTCATTATTTCTTCCAGAAGGATTGGGGAAGAATATGTGATGATTAGTTTTGAAGACAATGGGTCAGGGATCCCCACTGAAATTAAAGACAAAATTTGGGATCCGTTTTTCACCACAAAAGACCAGGGGGAAGGAACAGGTCTTGGGCTTGGGATTGTGAAAGGAATTATTGAAAAACACAAGGGAAGGATTGAAGTGGAGTCAACTCCCGGTCGCACTTTGTTTATGGTTTATTTACCGTTAGTGGGTCCAGGGGATGTGCCGAATCTCCCTAAAGAAATCTTTAGGGAGGTGAGAGGGTAAGTTGTTACGAAAACAGTGGACGACTTAAAAGTTTTTCCCAATTTTCCTTTGTTGTTTCAAAGTTCTTTTTGGAAAGTCCAGCTTCGGTCTCGTTCGCAGTTTGTTTTGCTTTGGACCATTTTTGGTATTCGGTGATAGCTGATTCACGAAGATGAGCCAATTGTTCCGACCAAGTTTTTAGTTTATCTTCACCGAGGTTTGCATACTGGTGTAAAGTTTCCTTTTCTTTGATAAACATTGTTTTTTGTAAGATTTTTTCTTCCGAAACTTTTTTCAAATTGTAAGTGAGTCCAAAAAAAGAAAGGAATTTGATCATCCATTTGGATGGATCATAGTCATACCAACGGATTCCATTACGGTAGTCCATTTGGAATTCGTGATGGAAGTTGTGGTATCCTTCACCAAACGTAAAAAAGGCGATGATCCAATTATCACGTGCTGTTTGTTCTTTGGAAAAAGTTCTTTCTCCCCAAACATGGCAAGCACTGTTGATAAAAAAGGTGAACTGGTGAACTACAAACAAACGTAAAAACCCAGCCACAAAAAATCCTTCGAAAAAAGATCCCCATAACATGGTGATAAGGCCTGGCAGGATAAAACACATAAAGATCGAAATCGAATAAAAATGATTGTGTTGCCAAACCACAAGTGGGTCATTCATCAAATCTTGTACCCCTTGGCCTACATACTTTCGTTTGCGAAATAACCAACCAATATGCGCATACCAAAAACCTTTTTTAATGGAGTATGGGTCTTTGTCCGTATCCACAAATTTATGATGGATACGATGGTCTTCACTCCACTCTAACGCCGTGGATTGGAAAGCAGCGGCACCAAATAATAATAACAATAGTTTTATGGGAGATTTGGCTTCATAGGCTTTGTGAGAAAAAAGTCTGTGGTAACCGACTGTAATCCCCATACCTGTTGCAAAAAAATAAAACAAAAAGAGTGCCCAAGTTCCTAAATGAATGGATTCATAAAGATACACATATAGGGTTCCGAAAATACCAACAAGTGGTGATGTGAGTAAAAAAATCGTGGTCACCCAATCGATTGGGTTTTTGACTTTGATTTCAGCTTGTGTCGTCATAGAAAATTCCTGTTCCATGGGGTAGGAGTCCGAAATCAGATTCCGGTTGCAAAAAAAATGAGTACAGAACGTTACAAACCAGGAATTTTAGAACAATGGGGACGCCGAGTTCTCATTTCCTTGCGTACTCTTACGAAAGAACAGAAGTCCAAGGGTGAGAGAGGTTTTTCAGATGTTTCGAAACAGCTCCTCTTTTGGGGGAGTTTTTGGTCTTTTTGGATCGGATTTTTTCCTTCCGTTCTCTTTGTTTACCTTTCTGTTTATTTACCTTCTATTTCTTTCGAAACCTTTCCCAAGATTTCCTGCGTTGGTCTGGTTTGGTTTGTCTCTTTACTCACCATCGTGACTGTGATTGAATTTTACCTATTGTTTCGATTGGGGTTTTATCTTTCTTACCAAATGGCAAAGGCAGCCGATGTGGAACTGGCAGAAGAACCTGAACTCATCACGCCGATTCCTGGGATGATGGCACGACTTGTTTTGGAGATCCCTGACCCAAGGATCCGTTTGTATGGGATAGATCCTTATAAACACTTAAATGAAAGGGCTTTGTTTTTTCGCACAGTACTCTATAAAAGTAAAGTTTTCCTCTCGAATATCTTCGCAAAACTGATGTTAAAAGTCATTTTGGGTAGGACAAGTTTGCGGTTTCTCATTGAATATATCTCAGGTCCCATTACAGGAATTTGGGATTCTGTCACCACCTACATGATTCTCTTTGAACTGAGAAAACGAATCATCACAAGAAAATTGGCAGATTCCATTTTACTCCAAATCAAATCGAAACAAAGAAATCCAAAACTCATCGAATCAGTGTTACGTTCTGTGGCCCTTTCCATAGTCTATACCAAAACCTTCCATCCCAATTTTGAGTATTTACTCTTTGGCTTACTTGGGCTTTTGCCAAAAAGAGAAAACCTACAAAACCTGGATGATTGGGAACAATTTGTTTTGTCGTTACAAGGGCTTTCAAAAGAAGAAAAAAAATGGCCGGTTTCCATCTTTGCCATTTGTGCCTCCTTTGATGGAAAATTGAATGCAGAAGAGCTAAATGCCTTTGTAGGCCTAAGTGAACATTCACCTACTTGGATTTTGGAACGTGTGCAATTTCTAAGTTCGACCATCCAAAAAGGGGAACTAACAGAATCTTTCCAATGGATGGAAAAAATCCTTCCAAAAGAATGAAAGACCGAAGAGACTCATCTTTAGTCTAAAAGAAACATAGGAGAAAATATGGCTCAAGTAACACTCAAAGGAAATCCCGTCCCTCTCGAAGGATCCATCCCAAAACCAGGAGATAAAGCTCCCGATTTTAAAGTCGCCAAACAAGATTTAAGTGATATATCCTTAAAAGATTTAGCAGGAAAGGTAAAAATCCTCGTAGCTGTTCCGAGCCTTGATACTCCTGTTTGTGCAATCGAAACTAAAAAGTTCAACGAAAAAGTTGCAAAAGAAAATGGAATCACAACTCTCATCATTTCTGGTGACCTTCCTTTTGCTATGAAACGTTTTTGTTCCACAGAAGGCATTGATTCAGACAACCTGATCACTGGTTCCCAGTTTAAGGATTTTTCGTTTTCCAAAAACTACGGAACTCATATATCAGGTGGTCCACTCGCAGGTCTTTCCGCTAGAGCTGTATTCGTAGTGGATAAAGACGATGTTGTACGGTATACGGAACTTGTTCCTGAAATCGGAAGTGAACCAAATTACGACACCGTTCTTGCGGAAGCTAAGAAACTGGTTTAATCAAAGAATGGATCTGGCAGGGAAGTTTCCACTTTTCTGCCAAAACTTTAATTGTCTTAACCAAATCCTCATCAAAACTAAAAAACACCACTTTCCATTCCTCACCTGCATTCAAAATACATTGTAAGGTATATTCCAACGCGACATTCCGCCGAACATTATCCATATGACGGAATGGTTCATCTAACAATAGATAAGGGAGATTGAATTGAGTTCCAATCCGGAAAGCATATTCTAATCGTAATACATAGGAAATTTGTTCTCGGGTTCCAGTGGACAATTGACCAAATCCCATCTTACCTTCATTTGCCTCTGTTTCTATTTGGATTTCATCCGAAAATCCGTCCCATTGGATTTGTTTTGTGGGAAGAGATCCTTTGATGGCATCCATTCTATGTTGTAAAGAACGAACAAGAGAAGACATTTTGTCAGTACTCTCCGCTTGCATTTCTGAAAAGATTTCAATGAGCACATCAAAGGCTTGGTAATTTTTTTCGAGTTCTGCTTTTTTCTTTTCTTTTATCTCTAGATTTTTTTTAGAACTTTCCCATTCCTTTTGTGCAGGGATCATCTGGGATTCCAAAACTGCTTTCCCAGTTTCTAATTTTTTTTCTAACTCGATGATCCTTTGTTCTAAATTACGAATGGTTTCCGATCGTTCCTGGATGACATTTTCTAACTTTTGTTTGTTTGTACGATCTTCGAGTTCAAAACCTTTCCCAATCCCTTTTTTCTCCCAATCTGTGATTTTATCTTTGAGTTTGAGTTTGAGGGTTTCGGTGTCAGTGGTTCCCCATTTTTTACCTTCTAAACGCAGGTTATCTTCTAAGGTTTTGAATTTGTCCTGTTTGAGTCGCCCTTCCACCAAACGTTCGCTTAATTCCGATAAAGACTTCACTCCCAAGGATTGGTAAAGTTTGGTAATTGAAGTTTCTAATTCCTCTAACTCTAGTTTTTCTTTTTTGGCTTGGTTTTGTAAGGAATCTAAGTCGGATTCAAGTTTTGTGATTTGTTCCTTCTGTGATTGTAGTTCTAATTTTTGTTTTGTATATTCCCTATCAAACCTTTGGAAGGCCAACTGGAGAGAATCTAAATGCAAAGAATCCGGTTTCCAAACGCCTAGTGTTTTTGTTTCCATTTCACTGGCAATACGCCTCACCATTTCATTCCATTTTGATTCATCCTTTACTGATCGAGTTTCTTTCATCTTGGTTCCAAAAACTAAGGTGAGCACTAAAAAAAGTATGAGTGGTAGATACATCCAAAACCCGAAGTCAGTGAATAAAACAGCAATCAGAGAAATGAGGACTCCGACAAAGGAGGCAAACGCCAAATTTCTGTTTGTTGGATTCCAAATGACAACGGAAACAACAGGAAAATCTTGTTGGAATTTATTTACCGTTTCTTTCCAAGTTTCAAATAGTGGGTAAAAAGATTCTAAGGTTTGGAATTTGGATTCGGATTGAGATTTGGAAGTTTTGTTGGATTCGATTTTAGAATCCAAGGAGACAATTTGATCTTTTTGTAGGGAAATTTTTTGTTTTTTGGAGCGAATGGATTCTTCTAATTCTTTTGCTTTTTTTTCCGCATCTACCTGTAATCCAGCCACCTCTTCTTTATTGGCAGAAGAATACATTTCCCATTGTAGGATTTGTTGGTACACACGATCTGCTTCTGAATGGAGTTCCTTTTCTTTTAACTCTTCGAATTGTTTTTGCAGATTCGTTCGGTCAATTGTCAGTGTTTCTACTTCGTCTTTTTTGGTCTGACGTTCCAATTCCCAAGTAGGGAGTTCGGCAAATTGATTTGCGATTTGATTTAGATTTCTTTCACTCACATCAAATCTTTGTTTGGCGGATTCTAAATCAGAAAGTGTAGCCATCCAATCTTTGGCAACCTTTCTGACACCAGTTTTTGCCACTTGTTGTTCTGCCATTTCCTTTAAGTGAGTTGGGTTATAACCACTATCAAAGATCGATTGTTCAATGACTTGGATGAGTTCTTTTTCTGATCCCACATCCATATTCCCTTCTCGGATCACAAGTGAGTTTAAGTATAAATTTTGAGAGAGAGATTGTTTGGAAACTCCCAAATCGGATTTACGATTGGCCTGGTATCTAGCATTGAGGATGGTTCCATACTTTGTACTTCCAACCACCTTGATAAGGGCTGATACAAACGCATCTAAGATGGTTGTTTTTCCTGATTCATTGGGGCCTGTAAACACAGTAATCCTTTCGATGGGAAACTCTTTTGTCGTAAAGATTCCGAAGTTTTCTAATTTCAGTTTCACTTTACTTTTCCCCCATCTAAAATAAAACGAATGCCTGTTACGCGAGTGTGTCTCCACAAACTTGGATCCATTTTGTCTTTTCGTTCATTCATTTTGTCTAAAAATTGTTTGATGAATTCGTTTTCCGAAATGTGTTGGATGACAACAATTTGAGATTCATCTGGATCAAATTCACAAATTCTAAATTTTGGTTTCCATTCCCTTAGGATGGTTTCTTGGAATTTTTGTTTTCCTTCCATCGAATCCACATACCCAACAAACCGAAAACAAATCCAATCGTTAGGATTTGTATTTTGTAAGTATTCTTCAGGACTCAATTCTGGATTTCCATCTGTATCTAAACTAACAATGATTTCGCGGTATTCGCCTGCTGTTTGCAAAGGGATAAATTCTGCATGAACTTTTCCTTGTTTCACTTCCAGAAAAATCCCACCTCGTGGGCCTACTTCCCCTTTCCTCCATACCCGTGAAGACCCCGCATATCCGACGTTACATTTTCCGAC
>Ga0208243_1000096_pt1 | contig 80119 bp, 75 predicted proteins | sample Subbio2Aug_QV12A_FD_184826 | JGI IMG/M metagenome (GOLD analysis project Ga0208243, IMG submission 184826) | Serpentinite rock and fluid subsurface biosphere microbial communities from McLaughlin Reserve, California, USA - CR12Aug_QV12A (SPAdes) | ecosystem: Environmental > Terrestrial > Deep... | reverse complement strand
AAAACGTCAAATGAACCGTCGATAGCAGCACAAACGATGCAAAAACCCAATCGCGCCCAGCAAAAAGGTGTTAACCCCGCTCGCGCGTCTAATCGGTTCTGCGAACGAAAGATTCACAAACTCTGAGAGAAAGATATTGGCAGGTGATTGAGCAGCATTACGTCTTTGTCCTCCCCATCGATGCCTGCCAGTTCCTTACACACTAAGCGCGAGAAGCCGGTCGATCAGGTCGCTTACCTGGCGCTGGCGAAGGGCTCGCGCCTCTCGCTGATCGGGTTCATCGCCCTCGCCCAGTTCGAACTTGGCCACCGACACGGGGCCATCTTTGCGATAACCCTCGGTCTTATCATCCTGTGCGAAGCGCGTGCGCAGAATCTCCAGTGATGCCTGGATCACTGCACCATGCTTGCCGTCGCGTTCCTTGCGAAATGCATCGGCGACAGGATCAAGGCCATCTGGCGCGTGCTCGATGCAATAAATCAGATCGTGGGCGTCCTTGCGTTCGAAGCGCTGGTCGAACGCGAATGCTTTCAGGCAGGTGAAACTTACTAGATTTGCATGCTTGACCTTCTCGGTCGCGATGCCGTTGTCCCCCAGCAGCTCGGCTTTGATTTCGGTGACCTGGTGAAGATCGAAAACGATAGAGGAGTGCGGAATGTTCAGCGCTGAGATCGTGCCTTCTGTCGGCAAGGGCTGTACCTTGCCGCCGGCGATATCCGGCGCGTCAGCGAGCAACTCGAGCACCATCAGCGCACCGTGTTCGGTGCGGGTCTGCCAGCGCCACGAGAGCTTTTGCTGCTTCTCGTTCTCCGCACGCTCGAAGCCCATCTTCTTGAGGTTGTCCTCAAGCGTGGCGTACGCGTCAGTGTCGGCCAGGATTTGCAGGTCGATCACAATGTCTACGTCCATGGTGCCCGCATGCGCCGGCACGGCGGGCGGCCGTGCGGGCACGAGATACCTCGGCGTGAGGCCGCCGACCAGATACACCGAGTCTTTCCATGGACCAAGTCCACGCAGCAGCGTCACCAGTACGCGCTCGCAGTCGAGCGTGTACTGGTCGCTGTAGCCATCAAGGGTTGCAGGTTTGGCCATTAGAAGCCGATCCTCTCTTTGCGCAGATGCTCAGCCATTTCCTTGGCGCGGCCTTCGCCGCGCAGCAGATCGAGATAAACCTGAACCGGGCTTGCAAGCCATGCGCTACCGACTCGCTCACGGAACAGGAAATCGCCGTGCGACTTCGCCTCGATCACCACCAGGTTGGCCCCCTCATTGACGACCCGAGCATCCAGATCGCCGATGGCCGCATCGGCCGCACTGCCGCCCAGAAGCCGGCATCGCACTTGGGAGAGGCTCGAAAGAAACGGGGCATAGCACTGCGCAGCGGCTTCGTAGGTGACGGCATATTCCGCATCGTGTGCATCACAGGCTTGCGCGACGCGACCGAGTAGTTTCTCGGCGCTCACACCAGGCACGAAATAGCGGCGCATTGTGGGCTGTCGTTGGGTACCAGTCTGCCTTGACCACGCGTCCAGCAAGGCTCCCGGCTCAGTCAAGCAGCGTTCCTTGGCCGGCCCCTGTCCGCGCGCGATCACCCAGTCGAACCGCTCCAGTGCACTCAACGTCTCTGACGCCGTGGCGGGCGACACCATGGCTTCTTCGGCCAGTTCCTTGACCCCGAACCACTCGCGCGGTCGGTGCAGCATCGCATGCAGCACTTGCGAACGTCGCCCCGTGAAGAACGAGCGAACCGCCTTTGCCAAAGTCTTGGGTGTCGGCTTTTCTATGAGGATGTAGGCCCCGCGGGCAGGCAGGAACAAGCTGCCCCCCGTATCGAAGTACCCCACCCGCTCGTCGCGGAGCAACTGCTTTGCTCCCGTGGAAATGGATTCAGCGGCAAGGAGGGGAACCGCTCGCCGCTGAGGTCCCACCGGTTCCCGGTAGGCACCTGACTGCTTGAGTTGCCAAAGAAACTCACGAACGTCGCGGGGGAAGGCCGACTTCTTGACTTCGACGAGGATCGTTACTGAACTACCCAGGACATCGAAGCTGAGTTCGGCATCGTGTCGACGAGCACTGTCTTGCTCGCCCGTTTCCTGTGCCGACAGACGAGCGCTCACGTCAGGCAAGGCCTGAAGTGTCTCCAGGAGTCGCTCGACCAACTGGCGTTCCGACAACTGTGGATCTAGCATCGCCAGAATTCCCATGTTTCCTGAACAGTGAACATGGCCATTTTAGCGAACATTCGGCAGAATGCCAATATTCACTGCACAGTGAAGTTGTGCTCTGTGCTGACCTAAGAGTCAGTGCCAAACTACGCCCACGCCATCAGGGACCGACCCTGCCCCCCTCGGTCGCCATCGATGTTGCGGAGGATCGAAGATATCTTATCGATGCAAGCTCTACGGAAAGGTACGCAGGGACCAATTCGAACTGCTCATTCAGCCTGCAAAAAGCTCCACACCTAGCAAGCGATGAGACCTGATGGGACAATATGGGCAAACTATTGCCATCGCCATCGAGGCAAGGAGGCGTACTGCCCTGAACACGGGTAGCTAGATGGGTAGCCAGCTAGGAAAATAAAGGAGATAAGTTGGAAAAACTCTTATTAATCACTTGGCTACAATTTAGATGAAAATTGCTGCCTGGAACGTCAATTCGCTGAAGGTCCGCCTGCCGCATCTGCTCGACTGGCTGGCCGAAGCCACGCCCGACGTCGTCTGCCTGCAGGAGCTGAAACTCGAGGACCACAACTTCCCGCGCGCCGAAATCGAGGCCGCCGGTTACCACGTCGCCTTCTCCGGGCAGAAAACCTACAACGGCGTCGCCCTGCTCGCCCGCTCGCCGATCGCCGATGTCGTCTGCGGCAATCCGCTGTTTCCGGATGAGCAGAAACGCCTGATCTCCGGCACCGTCGATGGCATACGCGTCGTCTGCGCCTACATGCCCAACGGCCAGGAAGTCGGCTGCGACAAATATGAATACAAGTTGCGCTGGCTCGATGCGCTGGCCGAATGGCTGGACGGCGAACTGCGGCAGTATCCGCAACTGGCGCTGTGCGGCGATTACAACATCGCCCCTGACGACCGCGATGTGCACGACCCCAAGCGCTGGCAGGACTGCATCCTGGTGTCCGCGCCGGAACGCGCCGCCTTCCGCCGCCTGCTGGCACTCGGCCTGTCCGACAGCTTCCGCCTGTTCGAGCAGCCGGAAAAAACCTTCTCCTGGTGGGATTACCGCATGCTCGGCTTCCAGAAGAACCTCGGCCTGCGCATCGATCACATCCTGCTCTCCGGCCCGCTCGCCGACCGGTGCACCGCGGCCGGCGTCGACCGTGGCCCGCGCAAGCGCGAACGTCCGTCCGACCACGCCCCGGTGTGGGCAACGCTGAGCTGAAACGATGCCGACCCTGCTTGATCGTGGGCAATTGCTGACGCTTTACCCGGCACTTGCCGGCCTGTCCGAAGCCCGCATCGCACAACTGCTGCAGGCACCGACCGCCAGTCTGCAAGCCGGCACCACGGTGTTCTCCGAAAACCAGCCCTGCGCGGGGTTTCCGCTGCTGCTGGCGGGCAGCATCAAGGTCGTCAAGCAAGCCGCCAGCGGCCGCGAACTGATGCTCTACCGGGTCGCCCCCGGCGGCTCGTGCATCATTTCCTCGTCGTGCCTGCTCGGCCGCAGCGACTACAACGCCCGCGGCATCGCCGAAACATCGTTGTCGCTGCTGCTCCTGCCGGTCGGCGAATTCGCCCGACTACTGGTCGACCACGCGCCCTTCCGCGATTTCGTCTTCCACCTGTTTGCCGAGCGCATCGGCGAACTGATGCAACTGGTCGAAGAAGTCGCTTTCGCCCGTCTCGACCAGCGCCTGGCCAAGCTGATCCTGGCCCGCCAGAGCGACACCCTGAACGTCACCCACCAGCAACTGGCCGACGAACTGGGCAGCGTGCGCGAAATCGTCAGCCGACTGCTCAAGGGCTTCGCCGCCCAGGGACTGGTAGCACTCGGTCGCGAGCACCTGACCGTGACCGACCGCGACGGCCTGAACAAACTTGCCGCTGTGTGACCCAGGTTACATACTGAACGGCGCGCCGCGCTTACATTGGCGTCGTCATTCAATCACTGGAGAACACATCATGAAAAGCAATGTTGGCGGCATCGACAAAATCCTGCGCATCGTGGCCGGCATCGCCCTGATCGCCTGGGCACTCACCGGCGGCCCGGTCTGGGCGTGGATCGGCATCGTCCCCCTGGCCACCGGTCTGATGGGCTGGTGCCCGCTGTATCCGCTGATCGGGCTGAATACCTGCCCGCTGAAGAAGGACTGAGCAGTCCTCGCTCCGACAAAACCCGCTGCGGCGGGTTTTTTTATTGTGCAGGACGACTAGGCCCTGCTTGTCACTGGTTGGACATATTAACTGCGTAGACTGCGGCGAATTCCAGCACCGCTAAGCCCACGGAACACCGACCTTGGACATACCGACCCACCGCCTGCCCGATTACCGTCCACGTTTCCAGCAGCCAAGCGCTGCGGATCTTTGCGTCCCGACGCCGTCTGTGACCGCTGAAGACAGTAACGAACGGGTCATGGAGATTTTCTCCAAATACCGCGATCTGACCAGTCTACCGGTGACTGACAATGGCAAGCCAATCGGCCTGATCAACCGCGGGATTTTCCTGACGCAGATGAACAAGCCCTTCCACAAAGAGGTATACAGCCGCAAGAGCTCGATCGCCTTCATGGACAAGGAACCCTTGGTGGTTGAAGCCGACATGGACATCGAGACGCTGACCTTCAGGGCGGTGAATTATGGAGAAAAGGCCTTGGGTGACGGCTTCATCATCACCGATAACGGTCGTTTTACAGGCATCGGTCACGGCTTGCAATTAATGCGAGTGGTGGCCGACATGCAGGCTGCCCGCAATCGCCAGATCATGCACAGCATCGAATACGCGAGTGTGATCCAGCGCTCCATGCTGCGCACCTCCCGTGACACCATGCAGCACACGCTGAACGATGCTGATCTGGTGTGGGAACCGCGCGATGTCGTTGGGGGCGACTTCTATTACTTCGTTGCACGACACGATGGCTGGTTCGGCACGGTGGCCGATTGCACTGGCCACGGCGTTCCCGGCGCATTCATGACCTTGATTGCCTCCAGTTGCCTGGGCCAGGCCATTGATCAACATGGACCGACCGACCCGTCGTTATTGCTGGGCAGTGTCAACCGGGGAATCAAGCAGATGCTTGGCCAGGTCAACGGACAGGACGAAACGCCTGAATCCGATGACGGCATGGATGCCGCATGCTTCTGGTACGACGCCAGCACCCGCCAATTGCTGTTCGCCGGGGCAAAAACCAGCCTGTTCGTGCTGCATCCGGGCGCCGATGGCGTGGAGATGGTGGACGGCGACCGAGAATGTGTCGGCTACGTCGACAGCGGCCTGGATTTCACTTGGCAGAAGCGGACGGTGCAGATGCATGCCGGTAGCCTTGTTTTCGTCACCACCGATGGCCTGATCGACCAGATTGGCGGCCCCAAGTCGATCGCTTTCGGCAAGCGCCGCATTCGCGACCTGATTCTGTCCAAACGCGATCGCCCGTGCAACGAAATCAACCGCGCCATGCAGCAGGCACTGAACGACTGGCAGGGCCACAACCATCGCCGTGACGATGTTACCTTTTTCTGCTTCCGGGTACAGGAACCCCAATGAACACGCTCCACCTCGCCAAAGATTTCAGCGCCTCCTTCGAACTTGCATGCCAGCAACGGGTAATTTTCTACTACGTTGGCTACTTCTCGCAGAACGTCGTAGCCGCCATGGCCGATGCCGTCAGACTGCAACTGGAGATGAGCGGGGTAAACAGCTCGACCCGCCGCAAACTGTTTTCGTCTTTCGTCGAGATGGCACAAAACATCATCCATTATTCGGCTGATTCGCTAACCCCAAGCGATCAGGACAATCACGAAATGCGTCACGGCTCAGTGTGCATCTGCGAAAAGGAAGGGCAATACCTGCTGCAATGTGCAAATCCGATTGATGCTGCAGCCGCAGAAGGGCTGCGTGAGCGCCTGCAGTCACTGCGCAGCATGACTCTGGAAGAAATCAAGCAAGCATGCAGAGCGTCGCTGCGTGCCGAGACGCCCGAAGGAAGCAAGGGTGCCGGCCTGGGCTTCCTGACGGTGGCACGCGACTCGAGCGAGCCCCTGGAATTCGATTTCCAACCCTTGGAGGCGCACCCAGGGACGGTAATGTTCAATCTCAAGGCCACTGTCTGAGCACAGATACGACAATAGCGAGAAATTAGAATGGAAACCTTGTATATCGGCGCCACACCGAGCTCCCCGGAAGTGAATTTCGACTTTGCCAAACACCACCTCAGCATACGCGGCGAGTCCTACCCCGAAAATGCCGCCGCCTTTTATGGCGAAATCATCAAGCGCCTGCGTGAATACCTGGGCAATTGCAGCCAGACCCGCATCACCGTCGACATCTCCCTGGCCTACTTCAATAGTTCCAGCACCAAAATGCTGTTCAACATTTTCGAAGCATTCAACAGTGCGGCAACTGCGGGCAATGAGATCGTGCTCAACTGGTACCACGACGAAGAGGACGACACGATCCTTGAATTTGGCCAGGAGTTGCATATCGATTTCCCCCTGATCACCTTCTTTGATCATCCAGTGAAAACCGCCTAGCACGACCATGTCTCAGTCAAATCCGGATCTGTTCGACCAGGAGAACTGCGCCCTGATGTCCGCCCGTGCGGTGTACAACGTTGAAGCTGGCGAGACAGACATCTACCGTACTGCGCTTGGCGAATTGGTTGGCCACTACGATCAACTGCTGCGGCAAACCCGCCGGTTGATCCGCCACAGCGACCGCCAGGAGCTGGAAATGAACCGGCTCAACCATCGACTCGCCGATCTGGCCAGGGAACTGGAATATCGAGCGACTCACGACTCGCTTTCCGGTGCGCTGAACCGCGCAGCCGTCATCGAGCGCGGCGAACGCTTCCTGGCTCGGAACGAGATGGCAACGATCGTGCTCGACATCGACCACTTCAAGCAAGTCAACGATCGGTTCGGCCACCCAGTCGGGGACGCTGTCATCTGCGGAGTGGTCGATTGCCTGCAGCGAACCTTGGAAATCCCCGGCGAAATCGGTCGGGTAGGCGGCGAAGAATTCACGGTGATCCTGCCGCAACAGAATTACCTGCAGGCGCAAGAAATTGCTGAGCGCATGCGCAGCATGATCGCCAACCATGATTTTTCATTGCCCGATGCCAGTCGGATCACTGCCAGCTTCGGCGTCAGCTGGATGCCGGCCGGAGCCGCCTTCGCAACCGCCTACAACGAGGCCGACGCAGCCATGTACGAGGCGAAGCGCAACGGCCGCAACCGGGTAATCCGCGCCGACCACCTTCTTTGCGCTTAGCCGGGCAGGATCACCTGCCAGGAACGGATCAGTTCGTCAGGTAGTTGGCGATGCGCACGTAATCCTCGACCGGCAGGTCTTCCGGGCGCAGCGTCGGGGCGATGTCGAGCGCGGCAAACCCGGCATCGTCGAGGATGCCCTTGAGATTGTTGCGCAGCATCTTGCGGCGCTGGGCGAAAGCGGCCTGGACCAGCGCCGAAAGACGCTCCGGATCGCGGGCGTTGAGCTGTTCCGGCGGTTTGGGAATCAGGCGGACGACCGCCGAATCGACCTTGGGCGGCGGATCGAAGCTCTCCGGCGGCACGTCGATCAGCCATTCCAGCCAGAAGCTGTACTGCAGCATCACCGACAGCCGGCCGTAGTCGGCGCAGCCGGGTTCGGCGACCATGCGTTCGACGACTTCCTTCTGCAGCATGAAGTGCATGTCGCGCACCTGCTGGCCGTAGCTGGCAAGGTGGAAGAGCAGCGGCGTCGAAATGTTGTACGGCAGGTTGCCGACCAGGCGCAGGTCGCTGCCGATGCTGGCGAAGTCGAAAGCCAGCGCATCGCCTTCGTGGATGCTCAGGCGCTCGGGTGTATGCTGTTTTTTCAGGCGAGCGATCAGGTCGCGGTCGATCTCGACAACGTGCAGACGGTCGACGCGCTCGAGCAGCGGGATGGTGATGGCGCCAAGACCGGGGCCGATCTCGACGACGGTGTCGGTGCGCGCCGGATTGATCGCCGAAACGATGGCGCCGATGATGCCCTGATCAATCAGGAAATTCTGACCAAACCGCTTACGGGCGACGTGTCCCTTCATGCTTGCTTCCTTGCAGTTGCCCGTTGCGCCATTCTGGCCGCTTCGCTGACCGCGGCGAACAGGCTGCCGGCATCGGCCTGGCCGGTACCGGCGAGGGCCAGTGCGGTGCCGTGATCGACCGAGGTGCGGATGATCGGCAGGCCGAGTGTGACGTTGATGCCGTTGCCGAAGGTGGCGTACTTGAGCGCGGTCAGGCCCTGGTCGTGGTACATCGCCAGCACGGCGTCGCCGCCGGCCAGCACCGGCGGGGTGAACATGGTGTCGGCGGGATGCGGGCCGGAGAGTTGCAGGCCTTCGCCGCGCAGCCGGGCCAGCGCCGGTTCGATGATGTCGATTTCCTCGCGGCCGAGATAACCGCCCTCGCCGGCATGCGGATTCAACCCTGCGACCAGAATGCGCGGTTCGGCGATGCCATACTTGCCGCGCAGATCGGCGTCGACGATGCGCAGCGTGCGTTCCAGCAGTTCGCCGGTAATCGCTGCCGGCACGTCCTTGAGCGGCAAGTGCGTGGTCGCCAGCGTGACGCGCAATGGGCCGCGTTCGGTGTCGCCGGCCAGCATCATCACCACCAGCGGCGTGCCGGTCTTGTCGGCGAGATATTCGGTGTGACCGGTGAAGGCGACGCCGGCGTCGTTGATCACGCCCTTGTGCACCGGCGCCGTTGCCATCGCGGCGAATTCGCCGGACTGGCAGCCGGCCAGCGCGCGGTCGAGCAGCGCCAGCACGTAAGGCCCGTTGGCGGTATCAAGGATGCCGGCTTCGGCCGGCTTGGCGAGCGGCAAATGAACGATGTCGAGCGTGCCAGGCGCGGCCGGAACAGCGGGCGAATAATCGCGCAGGACTATGTCGAGGCCAAGCATGGCGGCACGCTGACGCAGCAACTCGCGGTCGCCAAGGACGACAGGACGCCCTTCGCCGGACCAGCCGGCAAGCTCGAGGCAGAGTTCGGGACCGATACCGGCCGGCTCGCCGCTGGTAACGGCGATCACCGGTGCGGTCATTGCTGCTCCAGGCGGTTTTCGACGTAGATGCGGTCGCGCAGTTGGCGCAGCCAGTCCTGATAAGCATCGTCGAGCTTGCGCTCGCGGATTGCCTGACGGGCGACCGAGCGCTGACGTTCGGCCGAGACATCGCGCTCACGACGTTCGATGACCTGGATCAGGTGCATGCCGAACGGCGACTGGACGACCGGGCTGAGTTCGCCCGGCTTCAGGGCATCCATCGCCCGCTCGAAATCGGGCACGGTGTCGCCCGGATTCAACCAGCCGAGGTCGCCGCCCTTGGCCGCAGAACCATCCTGCGAGAAAAGCCGCGCCTGCTCGGCGAAATCCATGCCGTTGACGATGCGCTCACGGACGGCTTCGAGGCGGTGACGGGCATCGGCTTCGGACACAACCTCGTTGACCCGGATCAGGACATGACGGGCATTGGTCTGCATGACCGAAGCCGGCGCATTGCCGCCGCGCTTGTCGAGCAGTTTGACGATGTGGAAACCGGCCGATGAGCGCAGCAAGTCGCTGACGCCGCCGGCCTGCAGACGCGCAGCTGCTTCGGCATACAGTTGCGGCAAACGATCCAGCTTCCGCCAGCCGAGCTCCCCGCCTTGCAGAGCATCGGGGGCATCGGAGTAGACTGCCGTCAATTCGGCAAAATTCTCGCCGGCACGCGCCCGGGCCTGCGCCTGTTCGCCACGTTGACGCAACTTGGCCAGTTGCTCCGGCGTCACCGATTCCGGCGCCCGCAACAGGATGTGAGCCAGTCGGTATTCGTCGCCGCCACCACTGGCTGCCTGATTGGCCAGGTAGTTGTCGATTTCGCTGTCCGAAACCACGAGACGGCTCTCTACCTCACGCTCACGCAAGCGCGCCATGATCATCTCGCCGCGGATTTCCTCGCGAAATTCGCTGTAGCCGATGCCGTCTTTTTGCAGTGCGGCACGGAACTGCGCCAAGCTCATGTTGTTGTTGGCCGCAATCCGACCAATTGCCTGATCGAGCTGCACGTCATCGATGCGCAATCCGCTCTCCTTGGCATAGGCAAATTGCGCACTGTCCATGATCATGCGTTCGAGCATCTGCCGCTCGAGAACATCCTGGGGGGGCAGGGGCGTCCCCTGTCGCTCCAGTTGCTTCAGGGCTACGGCCAGGCGTGCCCGCAACTCGTTACGGGTAATGACGCCGTCACCAACCACGGCGACGATGTAATCGGCTTCGACCGGCTCCTGGGCCTGAACGGAAGAGGCGAACAGGCTGCACATGAAAACGAACAGGATTGCGAAAGTTTTTTGCATGGGTATCACTGGTTGGATATCAGACTGCGATCATTGGGCAATTCGTTGGTTTTACCATAGCCCGGAATGCTGCGCCGGAGCAAACCGAGGGGATTCGAGCCAATGCTGGTGAAATCCTGCAACTCCAATTGCAGGAAGAAACTGGTATTCGGCGAACCCGAGGTTGCTGCCAGGCGTTGCACGACGCCGCGCACCGCCCAGCAGCCGGCGTTGTATTCCAGGCCGCCGATGGTCTCAAGCGCCTGTTTGTCGCGCAGAGAATAGTTGAAACGGCCTATCCCGTACCACTGAGCGGCAAGCGGCCACTGACCTGCCAGATCGATCTGATCGACCACTGACTTGTTGGTCAAGGGATCCCGGGTATAGCGGTAACTGGCCGAGAGCACCTTGCCGTAGTCCGGCTGGAAGCGAACCCCGGCGGAGAAACGATCGCTGGCATGCTGATCGTGGTTGTACTCCCAGGTCCCTTCGGCATAGGTTTTGGGCGCCACCAGACCGCTGACCGAGGCAATCAGGTTGGAAAATTTTTCCGGACGAGAAGTCTCGTTTTTCAGGGCAACCCGCTGCCCGGAGAAATAATAGCGCTGACCAACCATGGCCTTGAAACGCTCGGCCCCCGTTGCCTCGTCAATCACCCGACTGGTCAGGGCGACGGTCAATTGATCGGCGTCGTTGATCCGGTCCTGGCCGCTGTAGCGATTTTCCGAGAAAACCTGGGCAAAATTGAAATCGCTGAGCGCCGTATCGAATTCCGGAATCCGGCTCTGATCCTTGTACGGAATGCGTACGTAGTAAATTCTCGGCTCCAGCGTCTGCAAGTAGGTACGGCCAAACGCCGTACCCTGGCGCTCGAAAACCACCGTCGAATCCAGGGAAAAAATCGGCAGCGTGCGGGAAATCCGCTCCTGCCCACCACCATTCAGCGTCGCGCGGTCGATCGCATAGCTGCTCATGTGCAAGCCCAGCTTCGGCGTCAACTGAAAGGCGGAGCTGACGATCGGCAGGCTGATCTGCGGATAGAGCACCAAACGGTCCCCCCTGTCCTTGTTGGCGACATCGTCGTGCGTGAAGCGCGAATACTGGCCAAGCATGGTGAAGTCCATGCCCGCCAGGTTCGGACGATAGGCGACCAGATTGAGTTGCGGCTCAAGGAAATAAGGACGCTCGACCGGATTGGATGCATCCGGTTGCAAGGTCTGGTAACGCAACAACTGCAACGAGGTCTGCAGCCAGGGACTGGGTACATAGTTGAGCGCCAGCCGACGCTCCAACTGAACCTGCGAAGTCTGCAACAGGCGCGACGACATGTCCTCCCAGTAAGTATCGTCGGAGACGCCATTCCAGTTGAGCGCAGCCGAAACCGCCTCGCTCAACTGGTGCTGATGGCGGACTGTATAAGCGTAGCGCTGACGACGCGCACTGGTGTCATTACCGATGTATTCAGCACGGATATCGCCGGCAAACGACTCGTCCAGATAGCGCGTCTCGATACCCAGCTGAGTACCACGCTTGCTCATGTAGCGCGGATAGAAAGTCGCATCGTAATTGGGTGCAATGTTCCAATAGATGGGCAAGGCAACATCGAAGCCGGTTTTCGTGGATTGTTTCAGCGAAGGACTGAGCAAACCGGAACGACGTTCACTGCTGATCGGGAACCAGGCTTTCGGCGCATAGAACAGGGGAACGCCCTTGAACCACAGCGAGGCATCGTCGGCACGACCGAAATCGCTGTCATAATCAAGATCGAGAACCCCGGCCTTCAGGTACCAATCGGGCGACGACGGCTTGCAGGTGGAAAAGGTCCCCTGATTCAGGCGCATGTGGTTCTCGCCGAGAAAATCGATCCGCTCGGCGACTCCCGAGGCAGAAATCTCCCGCGGCGAAGGGGCGTCGGTCGGCAAGCCATATACGCGTGGGACATTCAGCATCATCGGCGCGCCACTGTTGCCGGCACCAGTCACCGTGACGACTGCCTGCGAGGTATCCTGATAGAACCTGCTGCTGACTTCCTTGCTGACCGAGTAGCGGGCCTTGTCGGCAAAACCCAGCTGTTCGCTCAGCTTCATCTTCAGGTAATCGGCCTCGATCTCGGCCGCTCCCCGAGTCAAACGAACCGCGCCAATCGCTTCGATCTCGTCGTCAGCGTGTTGATACGTCAGCCGATCCGTCTGCAGGGTCATGCCCGACTTGCGCAATTCGACGTTCCCTTCCGCCACCAGACGCTGGTCGGCCGCACCTTCCATCCGGTCGGCAACCAGGAATAGCGGAAGCTCCTCAGCACCGGTGAGCGGCAAGATGCTACCGACGGAAGCCAGCTTGGGTGCTGAACGCTTCCTCTCGCTGCCAACCAGCCTGCGCTCCAGTCTCAGCGGAACGACAACCTCGTCCTGAACAGCTCCGCGCCCCTCCGTTGCCAGAGAGGCAGGGTCTCCCACAGCCGCATGCACCCCCTGCGTGCCGGCAAACAGGCAGCAAACCAGCACGGCGATCGGACGTCGGGAGAAACCTGTCATCGGAGCATTCTGGGCGAGCCGGGACCGGAAAGGCCGATGCCCGGGTGTTAAAATCGCGCCATTTTACAACGAACCGTCCACTACTCGATGTCGCGCGATCAACTTGTTACCGACTGGGTTGCCAGTCGCTTCCCCGAACAGTCCGTTTCCATCACGCCGGCGTCCGCCGACGCCAGCTTCCGCCGCTATTTCCGCCTGACCTGGCCGGACGGCAGCACGCGCATCCTGATGGACGCACCACCCGAAAAAGAAGACTGCAAACCCTTCATCAAGGTCGCCGGCCTGCTCGCCAAGGCCGACCTGGCGGCACCGCGCATCCTCGACCAGGACCTCGACAACGGCTTCCTGGTGCTCACCGACCTCGGCCGCATCGGCTACCTCGACGCGCTCAACGCCGACTTGTCGCTGGCCGACACGCTGATCCGCCCGGTGCTCGACGTGCTCGTCAAATGGCAGCTATCGTCGACCGCCGCGACGCTGCCGCCCTACGACGCAACCCTGCTGCGCCGCGAACTCGACCTCTTCCCGGAATGGTTTGTCGGCCGCCACCTCGGCGTCCAGCTCGACACCAGCGAGTTGCTGATGCTCGACCGAACCTTCAAGTTCCTGATCAATTCGGCGCTCAACCAGCCCAAGGTTTTCGTCCATCGCGACTTCATGCCGCGCAACCTGATGGTCGTCGAAAGCGCGCAGACGCTGACGCCGGGGATCATCGACTTTCAGGACGCAGTCTATGGCCCGATCACCTACGACGTCGTCTCGCTGTTCCGCGACGCCTTCATCTCCTGGGAAGAAGAACAGGAAATCGACTGGGTCGTCCGCTACTGGGAAAAGGCCCGCGCAGCCGGTCTGCCGGTACGTGCCGACTTCGGCGATTTCTGGCGCGACTACGAACTGATGGGCCTGCAGCGCCACCTCAAGGTGCTCGGCATCTTCTGCCGCCTCAAGTACCGCGACGGCAAGGAAAAATACAGCGAGGACCTGCCGCGCTTCATGAACTACGCGCGCAAGACGGCCAGCCGCTACATCCCGCTCAAGCCGCTGCTCAACCTGCTCGACAAGCTCGAAGGCAACACCGAGCAGATCGGCTACCGCCGCTAGGCCGCGATGAAAGCGATGATCCTCGCCGCCGGCCGCGGCGAACGCATGCGGCCGCTGACCGACCACACGCCGAAGCCGCTGCTTGAAGCCGGCGGCAAGCCGCTGATCGTCTGGCACCTGGAGAAGCTGGCCGCCGCCGGTTTCCACGAAGTGCTCATCAACCACGCCCACCTCGGTGAGAAGATCGAGGCGGCGCTGGGCGACGGATCGAAGTGGGGACTCACCATCGCCTATTCCCCGGAACCGCCGGGCGCGCTGGAAACCGCTGGCGGCATCGCCCGCGCCTTGCCACGACTCGGCGACGCGCCCTTCCTGGTGATCAATGGCGACGTCTACTGCGACGTCGATTTCCCAACTTTCGCCGCGCGCGGCTGCCCGCCCGGCGGCGCCCGCCTGCTGCTGGTCGACAACCCCGCCCACCACGGCGGCGGCGACTTCTCGCTGAGCGGCGAACGGATCGCCCCAGCCAACGGTGAGCAAACACTCACATACGCCGGCATCGGCGTTTTTTCGCCAGCCATGTTCGACCCTGTCCCGGCCGACCAGCCGATGAAGCTGCGCCCCCTGCTCGACGCGGCGATTGCCGCCGGCACGCTGACCGGGGAACATCACGCCGGCCGCTGGGTCGACGTGGGTACGCCACAACGGCTCGCCGAACTTGACCAGGAACTGAGAACCGCATGAGCCACGCCCACTTCATCGCCCGCCGCCGACGCCTGCTCAAAACCATAAGCGACGGCGTCGCCATCATCCCGACGGCACCGGAGGTCGTGCGCAACCGCGACGCGCACTATCCCTACCGTTTCGACAGCTATTTCTGGTACCTGTCGGGCTTCCCGGAACCGGAAGCGGTGATCGTGCTGGTCGGCGGCAAAAAGCCGAAGTCCATCCTGTTCTGCCGCGACAAGCACGAAGAACGCGAAATCTGGGACGGCTACCGCTATGGTCCGAAAGCCGCGAAAAGCGCCTTCGGCTTCGACGCTGCATATTCGATCGAACAACTGGACAAGAAGCTGCCCGAGCTGCTGATCGACCGCGACACGCTGTGGCATGCCGTCGGCCACGACGAGGCCTGGGATGCGCGCATCGCCAGGGCCTTGAACGAAGTCCGCGCCCAGGCCCGCGCCGGCAAGCGCGCGCCGCGCGCGATCCACGACCTGCGCGCCGAACTCGACGCCATGCGCCTGATCAAGGACAAGGCCGAACTGGCCACCATGCAGCGCGCCGCCGACATCGCCAGCGCCGGCCACGCCCGCGCCATGCACGCCTGCCTCCCGGGCATGGCCGAATACGAGCTGGAAGCCGAACTGTCCTACGAATTCCGCAAACGCGGCGCCGACGGCCACGCCTACACCCCCATCGTCGCCGGCGGCGCCAACGCCTGCGTGCTGCATTACGTCGAGAACGACAAGCTGTTGAACGATCACACGCTGGTGCTGATCGACGCCGGCTGCGAAGTCGAAGGCTACGCCGCCGACATCACCCGCACTTTCCCGGTCAATGGCCGCTTCACGCCGGCACAGAAGGATGTGTACGAGATCGTGCTGGCCGCCCAGGCCGCCGCCATCGCCGCCACCGCGCCCGGCCGCCACTTCATGGAAGCGCACGACGCCGCCGTGCGCGTGCTGACGCAGGGGCTGGTCGACCTCAAGCTGCTGACCGGCGACGTCGACAACCTGATCGAAAAGGGCGATTTCCGCCGCTATTACATGCACCGCACCGGCCACTGGCTCGGCCTCGACGTGCACGACGCCGGCGAATACAAGATCGGCAACGACTGGACGGCGCTGCAACCGGGCATGACCATCACCGTCGAACCCGGCCTGTACATCCGCCCGGGCGCCGGCGTGCCGGCGGAATTGGCCGGCATCGGCATCCGCATCGAGGACGACGTGCGCGTCACGACCGACGGCTGCGATGTCTATACGACGGCACCGAAGACGGTGGCCGAAATCGAGGAAGTGATGCGCCATGACTGACGCTGTTGAAAACGTCGACATCCTGATCGTCGGCGCCGGCCCGGTCGGCATGACACTGCACCTGGCGCTGGCCGCCGGCGGCCAGCAGTCGCTACTCATCGACCGGCGCCCGCCGGCCGCGCTGCAAGCCGACCCGCGCGCCCTGGCGCTGTCGCACGGCGCCCGCGAACTGCTCGAACAGCTCGGCGGCTGGCCGACGCGGGCAGCGACGCCGATCGAGACCATCCACGTCTCGCAGAAAGGCGGCTTCGGCCGCACGCTGATCGACCGCAGCGACTACAAACTGCCGGCGCTTGGCTACGTCGTCCGCTACCGCGACCTCGCCGCCGCACTCGCCGCCCGGCTGGCCGACGACGCGCGATTGACCGAGGCTGAAATCCTCGACATCACCGCCGACAACGACGGCGCCACCGTCGCCCTGCGCCACGCCGGCAAGCTGCGCCGTATCCGTTGCCGCCTGCTGGTCCATGCCGAAGGCACGCCGGGCGATGAAGCCGGCGTCACGGTCAGCGACTACGTCCAGCACGCGGTCATCTGCGAAGTCACGCCAACGCCGGGGAATGCCCGCCGCGCCTGGGAACGCTTCACCCCGGATGGCCCGCTGGCGCTGCTGCCCTTGGGCGACGAATACTCGATCGTGTTCACACTGCCACCGGCCAAGGCCGACGCTGTCATGGCGCTAGACGACGACGCGTTCGTCGCCGCGCTGAGCGCCCAGTTCGGCCGCAGCATGCGCTTCGCCAAGCCTGGCAAGCGCAGCCGTTTCCCGCTCGCCCTGCGCCTGCGCGACCAGTTGCACCGGGGCCGCGAAGTGTGGATCGGCAACACCGCACAGACCTTGCACCCGGTTTCCGGCCAGGGGTTCAACCTCGGCCTGCGCGACGCCTGGCAACTCGCCGACCAACTCCTTAAAGACGGCGTCGCCGGCATCGACCTTGCTGCCTACGCCGCCAGCCGCCGGCTCGACCGCGAAGGCGGCGCCTTCTTCACCGACAAGGTGGTCAAGGCCTTCTCCAACGACTGCGCGCCGCTCAGGCTGGCCCGCGGTCTCGGCCTGCTGGCGCTCGACGTTTTCCCGCCGGCCCGCCATTTCGTCGCCAAACGCATGATCTGGGGCGCCCGCGCTTGGCCTTGATCCAAACCAAGGCGAATGCGCGAAGCCTAAGCTAATGTCGCACCATTCGCCCCCGGTCTGCACCAAATGAAGAAAAGCACCGCCTGGCTCCTCGCCTGCCGCCCGAAGACCCTGACTGTCTCGCTATCGCCAGTGATCGTCGGCACCGCCATCGCTTGGCAGCAGAACGGCCAACTGCTCTGGTTACCATTACTGCTAGCGCTTTTCGGCGCGGCGCTGATCCAGATTGGCACCAACCTGTTCAACGATGTCGGCGATTTCCTGCGCGGCACTGACCAACCAGGCCGCATCGGGCCACCGCGCGCCACCGCCGAGGGCTGGCTGACGCCGGCAGCAGTCCGCACCGGCGCCTTGACCAGCTTCGCCCTGGCTTTCGCCTGCGGCATCTATCTGGCCAGCCACGGCGGCTGGCCCATCGTCGCCATCGGCCTGTGCTCGCTGGCCGCCGGCTGGGCCTATACCGGCGGCCCGAGGCCGATTGCCTACGGACCGCTGGGCGAACTCTTCGTGATCGCCTTCTTCGGCGTGGTCGCCGTCGGCGGCAGCTACTACCTGCAAACCCTGGCGCTGAGCCCGGCGGCGCTGCTGGCCGGCCTGCAACTGGGCCTGCTGGCGGCGGCGGTGATCACCGTCAACAATTACCGCGACCTCGACAGCGATGCCACCAGCGGCAAGCGCACGCTGGCCGTACGCCTGGGGCGACCGGCGACGCGCTGGCTGTACGCCGGCGAACTCCTTGCGCCCTATCTTCTGCTGCTCGGCGGCGCCACCTGGCCGCTGCTGTCGCTGCCGCTGGCGCTGTGGCTGATCCGCCGTTTCTGGCGGAGAGCACCGGGCCCGGGCTTCAACAGCCTGCTGGCGGCAACCGCCGGCCTGCAACTGGTGTTCGCATTGCTGCTAACCCTGAGTCTGACGATTTGACTATTTTTTAGGCGCCGGATCAGGTAGAATTCACGGCTTCCCCTGATCTGCCCGGCGCCGCTGTTGCGCCCATTCGTCGCCCATGGAATTTGCCGGTTTTACCTTGCGAAACAACCTCTTCGTTGCACCGATGGCGGGCGTCACCGATCGTCCTTTCCGCCAGTTGTGCAAGAAGCTGGGCGCCGGGCTGGCCGTCTCCGAGATGGTCACCTCGAACTCGCTGCTCTACGGCAGCGCCAAGACGCTGCGCCGCGCCAACCACGTCGGCGAAGTGGCACCGATCTCGGTGCAGATTGCCGGCGCCGACCCGAAGATGATGGCCGAAGCGGCCCGGCACAACGTCGATAACGGCGCCCAGATCATCGACATCAACATGGGCTGCCCGGCCAAGAAGGTCTGCAATGTGATGGCCGGTTCGGCGCTGATGCAGGACGAAGCCCTGGTCGGCCGCATTCTCGACGCCGTCGTCGGCGCCGTCCCGGACACCCCGGTGACGCTGAAATTCCGTACCGGCTGGAACCTGGCCAACCGCAACGCGCCGACCATCGCCCGCATCGCCGAGAGCGCCGGCGTGCGCGCCGTCGCCATCCACGGCCGGACACGCTGCCAGCAATACACCGGCGAGGCCGAATACGACACCATCGCCATGGTCAAGACGCTGATCCGCATTCCGGTGATCGCCAACGGCGACATCACCACGCCGGAAAAAGCCAAACATGTGCTCGATGTCACCGGCGCCGACGGCATCATGATCGGTCGCGCCGCCCAGGGCCGGCCGTGGCTGTTCCGCGAGATCGAACACTATCTGAAGACCGGCGAAAAATTGGCGCCGGCACCGGTTTCCGAGATCCACGCGATCCTGCTCGCGCATCTCGAGGACCTCTACGATTTCTACGGCCTGGACACGGGGGTCAAGGTCGCCAGAAAGCACATCTCCTGGTACACCAAGGGCCTGGTCGGCTCGGCGGCGTTCCGCAAGATGATGAACACGCTGCCGACCGTCGAGGCGCAGCGGGAAGCGGTTGACCTGTTCTTCCAGCAATACGCGGAAGAACACGATCATCTGCAATACGAAGAAAACAAGACACTAGAGGAGGCGTTGGCAGCATGAGCCAACATGACTTGGGGCGGTGCGTGATCAACGCACTGGAGCAGTATTTCCGGGACCTCGACGGCGAAAAGCCGGCGGCAATCTACGACATGGTCCTGAAGAGCGTGGAAAAACCGATGCTGGAACTGGTCCTGGCCAAGGCCGGCACCAACCAGACGCTGGCTGCGGAGATGCTCGGCATCAACCGCAACACGCTGCGCAAGAAGCTTACCGAACATCAACTACTGTAAATCCGGACCACCATGACCATCAAGCAAGCGCTGATTTCCGTCTCCGACAAGACGGGTGTACTCGAATTCGCCCAAGGCCTGGCCGCCCAGGGTGTCAAGTTGCTGTCCACCGGCGGCACCGCCAAGATGCTGCGCGACGCCGGCCTCGCCGTCACCGAAATCGGTGACTACACCGGCTTCCCTGAAATGCTCGACGGCCGCGTCAAGACGCTGCACCCGAAGGTGCATGGCGGCATCCTCGCCCGTCGCGACCTGCCGGAACACCTGGCGACCATCGAAGAACACGGCATCCCGACCATCGATCTGGTCTGCGTGAACCTCTACCCCTTCGCCGCGACCATCGCCAAGGCCGGCGTGACGCTGGCCGACGCCATCGAGAACATCGACATCGGCGGTCCGGCTATGGTCCGCTCCTCGGCCAAGAACTACGCCGGCGTAGCCATCGTTACCGATCCGACCGACTACCAGCCGCTGCTCGACGAAATGAAGGCCAACGGCGGCGCCCTGCAACTGGGCACCCGCTTCAACCTGGCCAAGAAGGCGTTCACCCACACCGCCCGCTACGACAGCATGATCGCCAACTGGCTGACCGGCCTCGACGACGGCGCTGAAGCCCAACCGGAAGCCGCCGCGCCGGTGCCGTCGGTGTTCCCGGCCAAGCTGCAACTGGCTTTCGACCGCACCGAAATCCTGCGCTACGGCGAGAATTCGCATCAGCAAGCTGCCTTCTACCGCGACACCACGCCGCTGGCCGGCAGCATTGCCGCCTACACCCAACTGCAGGGCAAGGAACTGTCGTACAACAACATCGCCGACTCCGATGCCGCCTGGGAATGCGTCAAGGCCTTCGACGCCCCGGCCTGCGTCATCATCAAGCACGCCAACCCGTGCGGCGTGGCGGTCGACAGCGCCCTGGTGCGCGCCTACGAAAAAGCCTTCCTGACCGATTCGACCTCGGCCTTCGGCGGCATCATCGCCTTCAACGGCGAAGTCGGCATCGACGTGGTCAACGCCATGAATGAACGCAAGCACTTCGTCGAAGTGCTGATCGCCCCGTCCTTCACCGCCGAAGCCAAGGCTGCGCTGGCGGCCAAGGCCAACCTGCGCGTGCTCGTCGTGCCGCTCGGCCGCGAACTGAACAAACTCGAACTCAAGCGCGTCGGCGGTGGTCTGCTGGTGCAGACGGCCGACGACTTCACCGCCCAGGTCAAGGATCTGAAGGTGGTCACCAAGGTCCAGCCGACCCTGCGCCAGATCGAAGACCTGCTCTTCGCCGAGCGCGTCGCCAAGTTTGTCAAGTCCAACGCCATCGTCTTCTGTGGCGACGGCATGACCCTGGGTGTCGGCGCCGGCCAGATGAGCCGCGTCGATTCGACCAAGATCGCCTGTATCAAGGCGCAGAACGCCGGCCTCGAACTCAAGGGTTCGGTGGTCGCCTCCGACGCCTTCTTCCCGTTCCGTGACGGCCTCGACGTGCTGGCTGAAGCCGGCGCCGTCGCCGTCATCCAGCCGGGCGGCTCGATGCGCGACGAGGAAGTCATCGCCGCCGCCGACGAACACGGCATCGCCATGGTGTTCACGGGTACGCGTCACTTCAGGCATTAACAAGGAATAAAGCATGAAACTCCTCGTCATCGGTTCCGGCGGTCGCGAACACGCCATGGCCTGGCGCCTGGCCAAGACACCGGGCCTGCAGAAGGTCTATGTCGCGCCGGGCAACGCCGGCACGGCGCGCGAGCACGAGCTGGAAAACCTGAACATCACCGACCCGCAGGCGCTCGCCGACTTTGCCGAAGAAAACAAGATCCACCTGACCCTGGTCGGTCCGGAAGCGCCGCTGGCGGCTGGCGTCGTCGACGTCTTCCGCGCCCGCGGCCTGAAGATCTTCGGCCCGACCAAGGCAGCGGCGCAACTCGAATCCTCGAAGGATTTCGCCAAGCGCTTCATGGCCCGCCACAACATTCCGACCGCGGAATTCGAGACCTTCTCCGACGTCGCCGCCGCCCACGCCTACATCGACAAGAAGGGCGCGCCGATCGTCATCAAGGCCGACGGCCTCGCCGCCGGCAAGGGCGTCGTCGTTGCCATGACACTCGAGGAAGCGCACGCCGCCATCGACGACATGCTGTCCGGCAACAAGCTGGGCGATGCTGGCGCCCGCGTCGTCATCGAGGAATTCCTCGATGGCGAAGAAGCCAGCTTCATCGTCATGGTCGACGGCAAGAACGTCCTGCCGCTGGCCTCCAGCCAGGATCACAAGCGCATCTTCGACGGCGACCAGGGCCCGAACACCGGCGGCATGGGCGCCTATTCCCCGGCGCCCTGCGTCACCCCGGAAATCCACGCCAAGGCGATGCGCGAGATCATCCTGCCGACGGTGCGCGGCATGGCGGCCGACGGCATTCCGTTCTCCGGCTTCCTCTACGCCGGCCTGATGATCAGCAAGGACGGCTCGGTCAAGACCCTGGAATTCAACTGCCGCATGGGCGACCCGGAAACCCAGCCGATCCTGATGCGCCTCAAGTCCGACTTCGTCAAACTGCTCGAACACGGCATCGCCGGCACGCTCGACCAGGTCGAGGCCGAATGGGACCGTCGCGTCGCGCTCGGCGTCGTTCTCGCTGCCGCCAACTACCCGGAAACGCCGAAAAAGGGCGACGCCATCATCGGCCTCCCGGCCGGCAACAGCTTTGGCGAAGATGCGCACGTCTTCCACGCCGGCACGGCCGACAAGGACGGCCAGGTGGTCACCGCCGGCGGTCGCGTCCTCTGCGTCACGGCGCTGGGCGAGAACGTCAAGCTGGCGCAGAAGGCGGCCTACGAGGCTGCCGTCCAGATCAGCTGGGACGGCATGCAGTACCGCAAAGACATCGGTTACCGGGCAATCAACCGCTAAGTACGGCCTGAACCCCATGACGACGGGCGGCTCATTCCAGCCAATGAGCCGCCCGTTTTTTTACCCCACGGAGACAAGATGGACACCACCCGCCTCAAGGATTACTTCACCGGCCTGCAGGCCCGCATCGTCGGCGAGCTCGAAGCGTTCGACGGCCAGCCCTTTCGCACCGATTCCTGGGTCCGCCCGGAAGGCGGCGGCGGCATTTCCCGACTGATCGAGGAAGGCGCCTTCTTCGAACGCGGCGGCGTCAATTTCTCGCACGTCACCGGCAAGTCGCTGCCGGCCTCGGCCACCGCCGTGCGCCCGCAACTGGCCGGCCGCGCCTGGGAGGCCATGGGCGTGTCGCTGGTCCTGCACCCGCGCAATCCCTACTGCCCGACGGCGCACATGAATGTGCGCTGCTTCGTCGCCACCAAGGAAGGCGAGGACGATGTCTGGTGGTTCGGCGGCGGCATGGACATGACGCCCTATTACGGCCAGCGCGAGGATGTGCAGCACTTCCACCGCACCTGCCGCGATGCGCTCGCGCCCTTCGGCGACGAGGTCTATCCGAAATACAAGACTTGGTGCGACGAGTATTTCTTCCTCAAGCACCGCAACGAACCGCGCGGTGTCGGCGGCGTCTTCTTCGACGACCTCAACGAGGGCGGTTTCGAACGCTGCTTCAGCCTGACCCAGGCGGTCGGCAATGCCTTCACCCAAGCCTATCTGCCGGTGCTGGCGAAGCGCCGCGACACGCCCTACGGCGAGCGCGAGCGCGACTTCCAGGCCTACCGGCGCGGTCGTTACGTCGAGTTCAACCTGGTCTGGGACCGTGGCACGCTGTTCGGCCTGCAATCCGGCGGCCGCACCGAATCCATCCTGATGTCACTACCGCCCATCGTCAAATGGCGCTACGACTGGCAGCCGGAAGCCGGTACGCCCGAGGCCGAACTCTACGCAGTCTTCCTGCAGCCGCAGGACTGGGCCTAAGCCTTACTTCAACTTGCCCTTGACGACCCGGACACGGGTCGGGTCCTTGATCTCGAGCTTGCCGCCGCCGCCCTGCAGATTGCCGCAGGCGCAGGCGGCCTTGATGTGCGGCACGGAATTGACGATCACCGTGCAATCCAGGCATTCGTAGTAGATGTCGCCGCCAGTGGGCAAGGCATCGGGCGCGGGTGCCGGCTCGACAGGGTAAAAGTTGTAGATCTTGCGCATGTCGATATTCAGCACTTCCCACTCCTCCGCGTTTTATTTTTCGCCATTGTCCGGCCGTACCGCGGCGCGGTAATGCCGGTTGGCCTCGTCGACCCGTTCGAGCTGATCGCCCAGACGCGCCAGTTCCAGATGCCCCGCCTGCGTCTCCTCGACCGACAGCGATGCTTCCAGGTAACTCTGTGCCTTGCCCCACAAGCGCTGACGGACGCACATCCGCCCCAGCGCCAGCAATAATCCGGCATGATCCGGGCGCTGCCGCAACCAGGTCTCCCCCCGGGCGATGCGCGACATCTGGTCGCCGCCGCCCAGGCGACCGTAGATGGACACCAGCTCGCTCTGCCAGACTTCCTCGTCGTCCTGGTCGAGCATGCCCTCGATCAATCGTTGCGCCTCGTCATCGGCCGCCGCTGCCGCCAGCCCCTTGGCTGCCGCCAGCACGACCTCGACCCCACGCTCGTCGGCCGGCACCTGGCGCAGATAGGCGATCAGGGCATCGCGATCGTCGCCACAACGCGCCAGATTGGCCAGATGGGCCTTGGTCGCCAAGGGCCGGACCATGTCGGCCGGCAGGGCATCGCGCTTGGCCAGCTGGCGCAGCAATTTCAAGGCGCCATCCCAGTCGCCGCTACCCTGGCGGGCACGCAGTTCCAGACGCAAGGCCGCGATATGCCGGCCCTCGCGCTGCTGCAACCGTTGCAGGACCCGCAGCGCCTCGTCAAAACGCCGCGCTTCGTTGAGCATTTCGGCTTCCAGCATCAGCGTCGCCGATTCGTTGCGCGCATCCTGCTGCTTGGCCTTGTCCAGCCATTCCTGCTGACGCTTCGGCTCACCCAGGCGCTGGGCCGCGCGCGCGGCGATCAGGGCCGCCAGTGCCGGCGCCCGGCCGGCCTCGTAGGCTTCACCGGCACGCTTCAGGGCTTGCCCGAAACGGCCTTCGAACAGGAAACGCACGGCATCCTGGAAAATCTGTCCGGATTTTTCCCGCTGGCGCCGCCGACGATACTCGGCCACCCGCTGGGGCATGCCGAAGGTCAGCGACAGGGCGCGCAACAGCGCGTAGAAGACGACAAAGGCCAGCAGCAAGGCCAGCAACAGGAAATTGAGCGAAACCTCGACCCGCCAGGGCGGCAGCACGATCAGCACATAGCCGTCGTTCATGCTGGCGCCGAGCGCGACCGCCACCGCCAGGGCAAACAGCACGACGACCCAGAACAATCCTCTCACCGCGCCACCTTTTCTTCACGCAGGGTCAGCAGCGCCTGCTGGCTGGCGCGCAGGTCGGGCAGGTCGATGACGATCTCGGCCGCAGACAGTGCCTTGATCTGCTCGATGGCGGCCTGGACGGCACGGTCCTCGGTCGAGAAATACTTTTCCAGCCAGCTGCCGGCAACGGTCAGCTCGTTGCGGAAGGTCCGCTGCTCGCGGGCAAACAGCGCCAGACGGGCGCTGAGCAGGCGCAGCCTGAGGTTTTCGCGCAGGAAGAAGCCCTGCCCCGGCGCCAGCAGGGCCGGCTCCTCGCGGTCGAAGCGCTGGATGCGGATCATGCTGCGCGTTTCCTGCCACAGGTCGGCGAGTACCAGACGCCACCACGGTAGCGCCGACACTTCGTCGGCCGCCGCTTCGGCTGCGGCTTCCACCGGCCGGCCATGGACGGCAAAGGGAAACTTGTCGATGCCGGCGACGATCTGTTCCAGACGCAGGCTGATACCCGGCACATCGACCAGCGGCAGTTCGTTCAGGCGGGCGATGTCGGCAGCCAGGGCCTTGCGCAGCGGCAGATGGCGGGCCTTGTCGAGCCGGGCCAGTTGCGCATCGGCCGAACGCAGGGCGAGCAGCGCGACCGGCACGTTGCCGGCCAGCTGGATCTGCTGAACGGCCAGCGTCACGGCCTGCTCGATTTCGAGCAACTCGGCCTCCTCGCGGCCCTTGGCCACATCCTGGAACAGGGTCTGGAGCACAGCCTCCTGGTCCCGGGTTTCGGCCAGTCGCTGTTCGACGGCAGCCAGTCGCTCGTCAAGCGCCTTGGCCCGCTGCAACAGTTGCTGATCGATCTGCGCATCGTTGCGCGAGTTAACGGCGGCATCGGCCAGTTGGCGCGAGACGCCCTGGCGCAGCTCGTTGATCTGCTGACGCGTTTCGAACCAGTGCCAGGCCAGCAGGCCGGCCAGGACGAGCACCGGCAGCACCCAGACGGCAATGCCCTTGCGCGCCCGCGCGGGAACGACAGGCGGGAGATCCGGATCGGAAACGGGAGAGGAAGGAATTTCGGCGTTCATGCTGACCAATTATAAGCAAGTAATCCTTCAATCAGGCCGCTGTCAGTGGCTGCGGTCAGGATGATGCGTTGCAAACCGAGCACCTGGGCAGTCTCGGCGATCCGCGCATGCGGAACGAACAGCGGCGTTTCCATCAGGCAGGCCCGCCCGGCCTCGTCCAGGCCGGCGACCAGATAATGCAGGGCCTCGCTGCTCGACACCACCAGCGCATCGAGTCGCTGGCCACGCCAGGCTTCGAGCAGGACGTCGAAGCAGCCGGCCGGCCCACTACGCCGGTAAGCGGTGATGCAATCGACCTGCGCCCCGCGGGCGCGCAAGGTATCGGCCAGCAGTTCGCGACCGCCGTCACCGCGGAAGATGGCGACCCGCTGGCCGGCCATTCGGTCAGCGGCCAGTTCGGGGAGTTCGAGCAGTCCCTCGGAATCGTAACGCGCGGCTGGCACCAGACAGTTTGGCACGCCGGCATCGGCCAGCGCAGCGACGGTCCCCGGACCGACAGCCGCCGCCTGCACACCGGTCGGCCAGGCGCGACCGGCGAGCAGCACAGGCAAGGCATGGCGGACAGCGTTCGGGCTGACGAAAACTGCCAGCGAATATTCCGCAAGTTGCGCCGCCGCCTGAGTCAAACCGCTAGCATCGTCGGCCGGCGCGATCTCCAGCAGGGGAAACAGCAGGGCATTGCCGCCAGCAGCGGCGATCATCTTGGCCAGCGGCGCCGCCTGGGCGCGCGGCCGGGTGACGACGACGGTGCGCCCGGCAAGCGGGCCGGACGGGCACATGCTTACTTGTGACAGGCCAGTGCCGCCAGGATGGCTTCCGCCCCCTGGGCACGCAGAGCATCGGCAAGCTGACGGCCCAGCGCTTCGTCATCGGCAGGATTGCCACGGACTTCGCCGCTGACCATCTGCGTGCCGTCGACGCTGGCGACGAAGCCGCGCAGCCACAACTGGCCGTTGTCGATGATCGCGTAGCCGCCCAGCGGCACCTGACAGGAACCACCCAGGGCACGGGACAAGGCGCGTTCCGCCTTGACGCAGTGCGCCGTCTCGGCATCGTTGAGCGGCGCGACGACGGCGGCCATGGCCGCATCGCCGTCGACCAGTTCGATCCCCAGCGCGCCCTGGCCCGGTGCCGGCAGCGACTGTTCCGGCGTCAGGACGGTCTTGATCCGATCCTTCAGGCCGAGACGGATCAAGCCGGCGGCGGCCAGGATGATCGCGTCGTACTCGCCGGCGTCGAGCTTCTTCAGCCGGGTATCGAGATTGCCGCGCAGGCTCTTGATCACCAGTTGCGGGTATTTGGCGCGCAACACCGCTTCGCGGCGCAGGCTGGAGGTGCCAACGACGGCACCGGCCGGCAGCTCGTCGAGGCCGGCATACTTGTTCGAGACGAAAGCGTCACGCGGATTCTCGCGGGCCGAGATGGCGGCCAGGACGAAGCCTTCCGGCATCACCATGGGCACATCCTTCATCGAATGCACGGCCAGGTGCGCCCGGCCTTCCTGCATCGCGACTTCGAGTTCCTTGATGAACAGCCCCTTGCCGCCGATCTCGGCCAACGGCCGGTCGAGAATCTGATCGCCCTTGGTGGTCATGCCGAGAATGACAACTTCCGCAGCGGGATTTAAACTCGACAGACGATCCCGGACATGCACCGCCTGCCACATGGCCAGACGGGATTCACGGGAGGCGATGATGATTTTCGACGGAGCAGACATGAGGCAATCCTGGAAGTCTTGGAGCGTGCTGTTTGGGGGGCTGATTCTAGCATGCCTGCCCCTGACCGCCCCCGCCGCGCCCCAGCTTGCCCAGGCCAGCCACCTTGACGCCGAAGCCCGCCAGGCGGCGAAGGCCGGCGGCCCGCTGATCATTCTCTACAGCCGGGCCGACTGCAGTTTCTGCAAGACCATCAAGCGCGACTTCCTCGGGCCGCTGGCGGTCGATCCGCGCTACGCCGGACGGGTGGTCGTCCGCGAGGTCGCCCAGGACAGCAACGCCGCGCTGACCGACTTCGCCGGGCGCGACACCACGCACGCCCGTTTTGCTGCCGCAGAAAAGATCCGCCTGGTGCCGGTCGTCGCCTTTTACGGGCCGGACGGCCGGCAACTCCACGAACCCATCGTCGGCGCTCGCCTGCCGGACTTCTACCAGAGCTACCTCGAGGCGGCCATCGAACAATCGACCCGGGCACTGCAACGCAAGCCATGAGCGAACAGGACAAGGTACCGGCACAGCGCCCGGAACATCCGGATTTCTGGTGCAAACGCTTCGCTGAAGGGGTCACTCCCTGGGATGCCGGCCGCGTACCGGCAGATTTCGACGCCTTCGTCGGCGCCCGGCAAACCCCGATGAACACGCTGATTCCGGGTTGTGGCAGCGGCTGGGAAGCCGCCCGACTGGCTGCCGCCGGCTGGCCGGTCACCGCCCTCGATTTCTCGCCGGCCGCCGTCGCCCGGGCCCGTGAGGTTCTGGCCGGACACGCCGTCGAACTGGTCTGTGCCGATTTCTTCAGCTACGCCCCGGCCACACCGCCGACGCTGATCTACGAACGCGCCTTCCTCTGCGCCCTGCCGCGCAAGCTGTGGCCGGACTGGGCCGGCAAGGTGGCGGCGCTGCTGCCGCCCGGCGGCCTACTGGCCGGCTATTTCTTCGTTTGCGAGCAGTTGAAGGGGCCGCCGTTCGGCATCGAATCGGACCAACTCGACGCGCTGCTGCTACCGGCTTTCGAGCGCATCGAAGATCGCCCGGTCGCCGATTCGATCCCGGTCTTCGCCGGCCGCGAACGCTGGCAGGTGTGGCGCCGACGTCAGGACGAACGAGGCGCGGACAGGTAACGCAGCAGCATCGCGTACAGCCGCTCGGGCACGACCGGCTTGGCCATGAAATCGTCCATGCCCGCCGCCAGGCAGCGGGCGCGGTCTTCGGCAAAGGCATTGGCGGTCATCGCCAGGATCGGCACCGTCCGGCACGCCGGCAACTCGCGGATCCGGCGGGTCGCCTCGATGCCGTCCATGGTCGGCATCTGCATGTCCATCAGGATCAGGTCGTAGCTGCCGCTCGTCGCCATCGCCAGCGCCTGCCCACCGTCCTCGGCCTGATCGACCGACAGGCCGGCGTCTTCAAGCATCAACAGCGCAATTTCGCGGTTGATCGGTTCATCCTCGACCAGCAGCACGCGACGGCCGGCAAAGTCCCGACGCAGGATTTCTTCCGCGTCGTCGACCGGCAGATCGGCCTGCACCTCGGCAGCCTGGTCGCGTTGCAGGCTGACGGTGAACCAGAACAGGCTGCCGACCCCCGGCGTGCTGCGGGCCCCGGCATCGCCGCCCATGAGTACGGCCAGCTTGCGGGTAATCGCCAGCCCCAGGCCGGTACCGCCATAATGACGGGTGATCGAGGCATCGGCCTGCTCGAAGGCAGAGAAGAGTCGGCCCAGCGCTGCTTCGCTGATGCCGACGCCAGTGTCCTCGACTTCGAAACGCAAGCGCACCGCCACCCCGCTGTCGTCCTCGACGACGACCCGGATCGCGACCCTGCCGCGCTCGGTAAACTTGACCGAATTGCTGACGTAATTGAGCAGTGCTTGCTGTACCCGCGTCGCGTCGCCGAGCAGGTTGCCGGGTATTTCGGCAACCTCGGCATCGAGCACGAGGCCCTTGCTGCGCGCCCGCTCCTGCATCATCGACACCACGTTGGCAACCAGCGCCGACACCCGCAGCGGCGCCGAATCCAGCGTAAACCGCCCGGCCTCGATCTTGGACAAATCAAGCACGGCGTTGATGATTTCGAGCAGGTGATCGCTGGCGCCTTCGAGCTTGCTCATCTGTCCGAGTTGTTCGTCGTTCAGACCGCCCTTGCGAATCAAGCGGGCCATGCCCAGGATGGCGTTCATCGGCGTGCGGATTTCATGGCTCATGTTGGCCAGAAACGCACTCTTGGCGACACTGGCGCTTTCCGCCAGCTGCTTGGCTTGCGCCAGCTCGGCCGTGCGCCGCTCGACCAGTTGTTCCAGATGCTCGCGGTGCGCAGCGAGTTCGGTTTCGATACGCCGACGCTCGGTCATGTCGCGCAGACTGCACTGGATCAGCACCCGGTCATCGAGCTTGATTCGCCCCAATATCACCTCGGCGATGAAGGGCTGGCGGTTGTCGATGCGTCGATGCGTCCATTCGAAGCGCGGATTTTCGCCGGCCAGCGCCAGCGCAGTCACTTCTCTGGCCAACACCAACGATGACTGACCATCAGGCTGATTTTCCGGAGAAAAATCAAGTGGCGTACTGCCCAGCAGAGCACTCTGGTCGCTTGCACCGAACAGCGTCGCCGCCGCCGGATTGCAGTCGACGATCCTCAAACCATCAAGGATCAATACCGCTTCCCCAGTCGACTCGAACAAGGTCCGGAAGCGTGCCTCGGACAGTTGCAAGGCCCGCGTCCGCTCGCTGACACGCTGCTCAAGCTCCTGGTTGGCCTGCAGCAGGGCACGGTCGGCGCGCCGCCAGCGACGACTGAAGCGGAAAGCGAGCAGCATGCCGATCAGACTGGGCACCAGCACCATCAACGCCACCAGCTGCATGACCCGATAGACCTGCGGCCCGATGGTCGCATTCAGGGAAGCTTCGCTCCGCTCCAGGGTCAACACCCAACCGTGGCGCAAGGCGACGGCGAAGCGCAACCAGGCCTCACCATCGGCGTCGGTCACCCGGACCATGCCGGGCACCACCGGCGGCAAGGCATGGGTGATCAGCTCCTGCGCCGTACCATGCCGGGAATCTGCCACTCGTCGGCCCTCACGGTCATACAAGGCCGCCCGTTCAAAGGGGCTGATCTTGTCGGCAATCAGCAAGCCGCTCAAGCGTGACAGATGCAGGACACCGCCCAGATGCAGGATGATCTTCCCGTCGGCGTCGAGCACCGGCACGTCGATGGCCACCGCCGGCACGCCATCAGCACCGACAAAGCCGCCGGACACCACGGCTTCCTTGAATGTCGTTGCCTGCTGGAAATAGGGGCGATCGGCCAGGTTGTACTTGCGCAGCGCCAATTGCACGCTGTAAGGGTGCGAAATGTAGTGATCGCCCTCAGGCGTCAGCACGAACAGCACCGAAAAACCACCAGTTTTACGCAGGCTTTCCAGAATCTCGTGTTTTTCGGGATCAAGGTGTTCAGGAATGCCGTTCAAGGCAAGATCAATGGCCTCCCGTTCGGCCAGGTGCCGGAATGCCCGATTGCTGGCAACCAGCTTGAGCATTTGCAAAGGCTGCTCGATTTCCGCGTCCAGCCGTGCCGCCAAGGCATCGACAAAAGCCTGGTTGTCTTCGGCCCAACGCTCGACGGCCCATTCGTGCAGCGAGCCGCGCAGGAAAAAGAGGAGCAATGCCAGCGACAGCAAGGTCGGCAGCAATACCAGGGCAACGATGTGTCGCCGTTCACCCATCCAGCACCTCATCCACAACGAGTCTCCGCGATTATGCCTCGTTGGACAGCGGGAACAAGCGAGGATTTCCCCTAGTGGGACGGATCGCTGACGAAACCGATCTTGCTCAGCCCGGACCGTGCGGCGATTGCCATCACCTGCGCCACCTGCTCGTAGGGCACCAGACGGTCGGCCCGGATGTGCAGTTCCGGCGCCACTTCCTGGCCGGCGGCGGCGGCGCAGCGCGCCGGCAGATCGGCCAGCGTCACCGGCTCGCCGTTCCAGAACATCTCGCCGTTCTCGCGCAGGCCGAATTCGATGTGCTCGGGCTTGGTCAGATTGACCGCGCTCGACGCCTTGGGCAGGTCGATCTTGACCGCATGCGTGAGCAGCGGCGCGGTGACGATGAAGATGACCAGCAGCACCAGCATCACATCGACCAGCGGCACCACGTTCATCTCGGCTTTCGGCGTGCCATGCGCCTGACCGCGATAGCGGCGGAAATCGCCCCCGGCCATCAGGCGCCCCTGCCCGCCCCGTCGTTGCGGACGGTGAGCAGCACGTAGAGGTCGTGGGCAAAACCTTCCAGACGCGCCAGCCACAGTCTGTTGCGGCGGCTGAAGGCGTTGTAGGCAAGTACCGCCGGAATCGCCACGGCCAGACCGAGCGCGGTCATGATCAGCGCTTCGCCGACCGGTCCGGCGACCTTGTCGAGCGTCCCCTGGCCGGACAGACCGATCTGCACCAGCGCGTGATAGATGCCCCAGACGGTGCCGAACAGGCCGATGTAGGGCGCCGCCGATCCGGCCGAAGCAAGCACCGTCAGGCCATGCTCGGCGGCAGCGGCTTCCTGGTCGATGGCGTTGTTCAGCGTGCGCGTCAGGTACTCGGCCAGGCCGCCAGCCGTCTTCAGGCTGTCCTCACCCCGCGCCGCTTCCTCGGCCGCATCGACCGCGTCGAGCGCCAGCCGGGCGAAGGCATTGTCAATTTTCTCGGCATGCAGGCGCGCCGCCAGTTCGCTGCGCGAACCGCCCTGCCAGAAACGCTTGAGAAAGGCCTCAGCCTGCCGCTGGGCCAGGAAATTACCCAGCCAGCGGGTGACGATCAGGTACCAACTGGCCACCGACATCAGCAGCAACAGGCCGAGCACGACCCGCCCGACGCCATCGAGATGCCCGAGAAAATGGGCGAAGCCCAGACCTTCCACGACGACCGACTGCTCCATGAATCCTATCCTTCAAGTACGAAATTGAAAGGTTGCAAAGCGGTCGCCTCGACCGCCTGACCATTGCGTTGCGCCGGCGTGCACCGCCATTCGCGCACCGCCGCCAGCGCCGCCTCGTCGAGGCGGTTGAAACCGCTGCTTTGATTGACCGTCGCCTTGGCCACCCGCCCCTGGGCATTCAAGGTCACCCGCAACACTACCTTACCCGTCTCGCCCAGACGCCGCGACATCGGCGGGTAAGCCGGCGCCCGCCGCTCCGGGCAAACCACCGACAACTCGCCGCCCAAGGCCACCGGCCCGGCCGGCAAGGGCATCGCCGGCGCCGCTGGCGCCGACTCGACCACCGGCACTTCGGGCAGCGGCGGCGCCACCGGCTCGGCCGGACTGAGGACCGGCGCCTGCGCCACCAGTTGCCGGGGCGGCTCTTTCGGCAGAGGCTTCGGTTCAGGCGGCTTTGGCGCCGGTTTGGGCGCAGCCTGCTGCAGCGCCGGCGGCGCGATGAAGTTGACCATCAGGGTCACCGCTTCATCGGGCATCGGCAACAGCCGCTGCGCCATCAGCCACCAGACAACCAGAACGTGTGCGACAAGGACGAGGGCAATCCCCAGCCAGCGGGTGGCGCGGGTCTGTGGCGGAACAACAGGAGATGACCGACGACGCACGATAAGCGATGGGGATCTTTGAAGACTCGGGATGATACGCAAGAAGCCGGGCGCTGGCACCCGCCCGACGCATGCCCCGACTGCGGCAAATCGTCGCAGCCCGGGCCAGGTCACCGTCGACACAGGCGTCGCCAACCGAGCACCACGCCACTGACGCTGACGGCAAAGCCCCCGAGACTGCCGACGATCAGCAGGATGTCCCACAACGGCCGACTTGCCAGCAGGGGCTGCCAGTCCCAGCTATGCAGCAGGGCAAACAGCCAGCGCTTGACCCGACCATGACTGTTCAAACGCTGCACCACAGCACCGCTGCGTGGATCGAGGTAAAGCCAGGTCTGCGCAGGATCGTCGAACTGCAGGCGCAGCACCGGCAAGGGACGGTTCTGGTGTCCGCCCATGGTGTGCTCGACCCGGGAATAATAGTGCCAGTCGTAGGCCTGCTGGACGAAGACATCGCTCACCCGGGCATGCGGCAGCATGGCGGCACCCGCCGCCAGCAGACTGGCCTGCTCATGCTCATGAAACGGTGCGCAGCGCCCGGACGGCAACAGGCGACTACCGCCCCCGGCAGCGCGGGCGAGGATGAAAGATTCGTCGGCCAGCCGCACCCAGCTCAGTTCGCTGGCCGCAAACCCGGCGGCTTCTTCCAGGCAAGCAAGCATGGCAGCGGGACTCATTTCGTTGTCGGCCACTTGCACCACCGGCATGGGCGGACGCGGCCCACCGGCATCAAAAATTTTCCAGGGATTCATCGAAAACAGGCCACTGGCGATCCAGGTCACGATCAGCCCGCCGAACGCCAGACCCAGCCAGTGGTGCCAACGCGCCCAGGGCGCCCGGTAAGGGCTGTGACTGCCGCTGGCGTAGGGGCGACGGCGCCAGCGCAGGCAGCCGGCCCAGAGGCCGGTCAGCCCGAGCACGGTCGCAGCCAGCGAGGAATAGATGACGATGCCGCTCCACCAGTCGTCGAGCCAGCCGCCGCGCAGCGGGTACAACCAGTGCAGCCAGGCACCGATCCAGTTCCACCGGCGTTCCGTCAGCGTTGCGTCGCGGACCACTTCGCCGGTGACGCTGGACACATACAGCCGGGTCCGCGCTTCGTCCTGCATGTCCACCCGGTGCAGCGGACGATGCCCGTCCAGCGCTCGCGAATGAGTCCAGGCGTCTTCGTCGACCAAGCCCGCATACGTCGCCATGACGGGCATGAAAGCCTGCGCCGACTGCACCGCCAAGGCCGCGTCCGCGAGTGGCCGCAAGGCACCGCTACGGCCATCGATGGCGGCGAAGCGGTTCTTGTCCAGGGTCGCCACGTAGACCGGTGTGCCGGCAATCGAGGTCAGCCGCAAAGTGCGCACCACGCTGCCTGTCGGCAAAGCGGCCAGCGCCTCGCCCGCCGCCAGGCAGCAGGCGCCGCCGTCAAGCACCGGCAGACGTTGCCAGTGTTCCTGCGGCGTCAGTTTCGGATAACCGACGTACATCATGACGACGCCGGACAGGAACCAGAGCGCCATGAACACGCACAACAGGATGCCTAGCCAGCGATGCGCCAGGTAGAGATAGCGCTTCATGCCCGGCTCAGAAACTGGTCATGATCGACAGGTCGACCGTGCGCGGACGCCCCAAGTAAACCATGTTGGTCCCGGAGAAACTTTCGGCATAAATCTTGTCGGTCAGATTCTTGCCGCGCAAGACGATGCGCGTCCGGCGGTCGAACTGGTAACTGGCGTAGGCCCCGAGCAGGGTATAGGCATCGCCGCTCAGGGTATTTGCCGAATCGGCATAACGCGCTGAGACATGACGCAGATCGCTGCCCAGTTCAAGCTTCGCCAGCGGGCGGTAGGTCAGCCACAGATTGCCGACCCGCTTGGGAACATTGCTCGGCCGGTTGCCGGCCCGCGAGACCGCCACACCGCCAACGGTTTCGTTGAACTCATCATATTGCGCATCGACCAGCGACAGGTTGCCGGCCACCTGCAAGGCAGGAACGATCCGGTAAGCAAGCGCCACCTCGATGCCGCGCGACGACTGCTGACCGACTGGAATTGTCGTTCCCGGATTGCTCGGATCGCTGACTGCGATATTGCGCCGGACGATGTCGTAGTACGCCACTGTGCCGTTACCCCGGCCGTCGGCAAAGGAAAATTTGCTGCCAATTTCCCATTGTTTGCCGGTGGTCAGATCGAAGTCGCGCACCTGGGTGAAGGTGGCGGTGGTCAGGATGCCGGACGGCGGATCGGCGGCCGTACTGTACTGCACATAGACATTGGCATTCGGCGTGACATCCCAGGCGAGCGCAATGCGCCCGGTGGTCGGGGTATAGCGACGAGCGAAAAATGCCGGATTGGTCGCCGTCACCGTGCGGTGGTTGGTCACTTCCAGATCGATGCGGTCATGCCGCAGCCCGGTCAGCAAGGAGAGCGCCGGGGTCAGCAAGGTACGGTTCTCGAGGAAGGCAGCCAGCGTCTTCACCCGGTTGCTGCGATCCGGATTGAAACCCGGCGTCACGCCCGGCAGGCTGAAGAAATTCTCGGTCGTGAAATCATAGGGATCGACCGTGCCAAACGGCCCGGCGACCGACAACGGGAAACGCGTCTGTTTGTTGATGCTGTAATCGACACCGCCCGCCCAGGTCGTCGGTCGGCCACCCAGGCTATCCTGCCAGGTGAATTCGAAACGGTTGCCGTTCAGGGTCTGGTCGTGGCGCTGCAGCAGCGCATTCGAGCGAATGACGCCGGTGTTGGTGGCATTGAAGGCATAGGTTTCGACATTGCGATAGTCGCGCAAGGCGTCGTAATGGTAGATCGTGTTGCGCAGCTTGAGCCGCTCGCCCGCCTTGTATTCAAGGATCGAGCGCGCCCAACGCACGGTCTGCTCGTAGATGCCGTCGGCCGAGTTGTAATTCTTGAAGCGCGTTCCCTCGTCGATGCTGACACGGCTGCCGACCGGCTTGAGGATGGGCGTCCCCCAGTAGGGACGATCCACTTTCTCGTTCTGGTATTCCAGCGCCAGGGTATGCGTCAGGGCCGGCGTCAGCCTGGCCAGCCAGGACGCTGCGACTTCACCGGCGTTGCGCTTGCTACCATCGCTCCAGCCATTAACGGCGCTGCGATTGACGTCGAGGCGCAGCGCCTGATTGTCGCCGATCCGGCGATTAGCGCCGACCGCCAACTGACGCGCGTCGAAGCGGCCGTAAGCGGCTTTCAGGTCGGTCAAATCACCCTCGGTACTGGCCAGGCGAGTCACGTAATTGATCGTGCCGCCCACCGCCCCGGCACCATGCAGAAAACCGGAAGCCCCGCCAACGGCCTCGACCCGGTCATAGATCCAGCTATCGACCGCCCGCCCGGCAATGGCGTCGTATTGCACGGTAATACTGTTGAACAACTGGGTCACGCTGGCGCCGCCAAAGCCACGATAGAACACCGCCCCCGGCGACCCCGGCGCCGAAGAAGAAGTGATGCCCGGCACGCTGTTCAGCGCCTCCTTGGTCGACTCAACGCCACGTCGCTCCAGGGTTTCGCGGTCCACCACCGTCACCGAAGCCGGCGTTTCACGAATGCTCAAGCCCAAGCGGCTGCCGGTCTGGTGTTGTCGCCCCAGATCGAGTGGATCGCCGAGTGCGCTGTCGGTCACGGTCATCTCATCGAGAACGCTGTCGGCCGCCAGCGAGACCAGCGGAAAAGCCAGCAAGAACGCCAGCGACAAAGGTTTCAGGGCACCACGCCCGATCGATTCATGAATCCGCATCCGTTCCCCCGGAAAGACATCACCGACCAGACCTGCGGCCCACTACCACTGGCTGTCGGAAGGAGGCGGATGGTAGCCAGCCGGCACCCGTTGGAGAATGTGACATATCGTCGCACCCCGGACACTGGCGTATCATCGGCCGCTTCGCCCCTGCCCAGCGCACCAGACCAGACAATGAAAACCGACACCCCGCAAACGATCTACCTGAAGGACTACACCCCGCCCGCCTGGCTGGTCGACACGGTCGACCTCGACGTTTCGATCGAAGCCGGCGGCACCGTCGTCACCGCCACGCAGACCTTGCGCCGCAACCCGGCGGTCGCCGCCCAGCCGCTGATCCTCGACGGCGAGGAACTGGAAACGCTGGCGGTATCGGTCGATGGTCGCGAGCACCCCTACCTCGCCAGCGCCACTTCGCTGACCCTGAGCGACCTGCCCGAAGCCTTCACGCTGCGCACGGTCGTGCGCATCCAGCCCGACAACAACACCCGCCTGTCCGGCATGTACCGGTCCAAGGACGGTTATTTCACGCAGTGCGAGGCGCAGGGTTTCCGCCGCATCACCTGGTTCCAGGACCGGCCGGACGTGATGTCCACCTACACCGTGACCCTGCACGCCGACCGCGCGACCTTCCCGGTGCTGCTCGCCAACGGTAATCCGGTGGCCAGCGGCGAGGAAGCCAACGGCCGCCACTGGGCAAAGTGGGCCGACCCCTTCCGCAAGCCGTCCTACCTGTTCGCGCTGGTCGCCGGCAAGCTCGACGTGCTGCGCGACACTTTCCGCACCGCCTCCGGGCGTGAGGTCCAGCTCGCCATCTACGTCGAACCCGGCAAGCTCGACCAGTGCCCGCACGCGATGGCGGCGCTGAAAAAATCCATGAAATGGGACGAGGAACGCTTCGGCCTCGAATGCGATCTCGACCACTACATGATCGTCGCCGTCGGCGACTTCAACATGGGTGCGATGGAGAACAAGGGCCTCAACATCTTCAACACGAAGTATGTGCTCGCTCGCCCGGATGTCGCCACCGACGTTGATTTCGAGAACATCGACCGTGTCGTCGCGCACGAGTATTTCCACAACTGGACCGGCAACCGCGTGACCTGCCGCGACTGGTTCCAGCTCTCGCTGAAGGAAGGCCTGACCGTATTCCGCGACCAGGAATTCGGCGCCGACCTGCACAACCGCCAGACCGCCCGCATCCGCGAGGTGCGCGGCCTGCGCGCCGCGCAGTTCCCCGAGGACGCCGGCCCGATGGCGCACCCGATCCGGCCCGAGAGCTTCGTCGAAATCAACAATTTCTACACCGCCACCGTCTATGAAAAGGGCGCCGAGGTCATCCGCATGATCCAGACGCTGATCGGCCGCGACGCCTTCCGCGCCGGCATGGACGAGTATTTCCGCCGCCACGACGGCCAGGCCGCGACCTGCGAGGACTTCGTCGCGGCGATGGCTGCGGCTTCCGGCTTCGACTTCAGCCAGTTCATGCGCTGGTACCGCCAGCCCGGCACGCCGCGCGTTGCCGCCGACGGTTTCTGGGATGCCGACAGCGCCAGCTACACGCTGACCCTGAGCCAGTCCAACCCGCGCGCCAGCGACGACGCGCCCTACCTGATCCCGGTCCGGGTCGCGCTATTTGCTGCCGATGGCCGCTTGTTGCCGGGCAGCGAGCGCCTGCTGCAACTGAGCGCGACCAGCCAGTCCTTCGTCTTCGAGAACGTTGCCGAGGAGCCAGTGCCGTCGCTGCTCCGCGATTTCTCGGCGCCGGTCTATCTCGATTTCGACGATACGCCAGAGCAACTGACCGTACTCCTGGCGCATGAGACCGACCCGTTCAACGCTTGGGAAGCCGGCCAGCGTCTGGCGACCCGGCTGATCCTCGCGGCCAGCGCTGAAATCGCCGCCGGCCGCGCACCGGTGTGGCCGGCCAGCTTCGTCGACGCCGCCCGCCAGTTGCTGCAGAGCCACGCCGAACGCGGTGCCGCCTTCATCGCCGAAGCGCTCACCCTGCCCGGCGAAACGACGCTGGCCGAACTGATCAGCGTGGTCGATCCGGACGCCCTGCACGCCGCCCGCAACAGCCTGCGCCGCCATCTCGCCGAACAGCTCGAAAACGAGTTCGCCAGCCTCTACGCCAGCCTGACCGTCAGCGAAGCCTACACACCGAGCAGCGAACATGCCGGTCGCCGCGCGCTGCGCAACCTGTGCCTGTCCTACCTGGTCGAGTTCGACGGCGAGGCGGTGCGCGAACTGGCGTTCAAGCAGTTCCGGGAAGCCGACAACATGACCGACCAGTTCGCCGCGCTGGCGGCGCTGGCCAACATCAACGCCGCCGACTGCCGCCAGCGCGACAGCGCGCTGGCCGAGTTCTACGCCCGCTGGCAGGATGAAGCGCTGGTCGTCGACAAGTGGCTGCAGGTGCAATCGACCAGCCGCCGGCCGGACACCCTGGCCACGGTGAAGGCGCTGACCGCCCACCCGGCCTTCGACCTCGGCAACCCGAACAAGATCTACGCGCTGATCCGCGCCTTCGGCGCCAACCTGGTCCGCTTCAACGCTGCCGACGGCAGCGGCTACGCTTTCATGGCAGAACAGATTCTGGCGCTGCACGACCGCAACCCGCAGGTCGCCTCGCGGCTGGCGCGCTGCTTCGACCGCTGGAAGAAATTCGACGCCGGCCGGCAAGCGCATGCACAGGCCGCGCTGAGGCGCGTTCGCGACCATCAGGGCTTGTCGCGCGACGTGCTTGAGGTGGTTACCCGGGCACTGGGCTAAGGGATATCCACAAGAAAATTTGCTGGAAATTATTCCCTTGTCGTGATCAAATGCGAACAACATGACTCGCGCCCGGAGACAGCCGACATCGTCGCCGGAAAGAACGCCCGAAGACTCAGGTGACCAAGCGGAGAACAGCAGATGGGAATACTCGACCAGCTCAAGGCATTGTTCGGCCGGCCGGCCATGGTGCCGGCCAGTCAACCACTGACGGCAGCCCCGGCGCCTGAGCGACGACTGCAGCCGCGGCTGAACGCCCGCGAAGGCACGCGCGTACTGATCATCGATGACTCCAAGACGGTCCTGGCCGTACTGCGCAAATTCCTGCGCTCGGCTGACTACGAAACCATCGAATGCCTCGACGCCGAAACCGGCCTGGTCGCCCTGCGCGAACAGAAGCCGGAACTGGTCTTCCTCGACATCATGCTGCCGGGCATGAACGGATTTGCCGCCCTGCGCGCCATCCGGCGCGACCCGCAAACCCGTGAGACGCCGGTGATCATGATGAGCGGCAACGAGCAGGCCATGGAGCAGTTCTTCGGCACCCGCATCGGTGCCGATGACTTCATGAAAAAGCCGTTCTCACGGCATGAAGTCTTCTTCCATATCGAACGCCTGCTTGATGCCGATGGCGTTCCAAGACGCGCACCGCCGCGTTCCACGGCAGCGCACCTGCAGCCCGAAATCCGCGTCGTTCAGGCGGCCTAGGCCGTCAGTTCGGCACGGGCGGCTGCCCATTGCCGGCGGCTGACCGGCAGTTTTTCGGAGACGCCGCGCAGCAGCGCCCAACCGTAAGCCTCGGCATCGTCGCCGGCTGCCTTTTCGAACCCTGCCAGCGCCGGGCGCGCGACCAGCACGGCGCGGTGCAGACGCAGAAAGCGTTCAGGAAATTCTTCCTCAAGGTGGGTCAGCGACTCGTCGAGCAGGTATTCGCGCTCGACCGTCCGGGCCGTGACATATTTCAGGTCGGCCTTGAAGTAGAGCACTTCAGCCACCGGAACCAGCAGCAGGCGCCCGCGCTCGTGGCAGGACAGGTGGGTCCGGCCGCCGCCACGCACCGCCTGACCGATGCCGGCAAACAGGGCGCTGTCCAGGCGTTGGCCGGATACCTTCTGCAGCGCTGCCAGCAGGCGCTGGGCACGTACCGGCTTCATCAGGTAATCGACGGCATTGAGGTCGAAGGCCTGGACCGCATAGTTGTCGTATGCCGTGGTGAAGATCACCGCCGGCGGCTGCTCCAGCCGACCGAGGTGCGAGGCCAGTTCGATGCCGTCCATGCCCGGCATGCGGATGTCGCTGAGCACAACGTCGACCGTCGCCTGCTGCAGAAATTCCAAAGCTTGAACACCGTTGGCCGCTTCGCCGGCAACCTCGACCGGACATTGCCCGGCAATGTCGCCAAGCAGGGTACGCAGACGCTCGCGCGCCGGCGGTTCATCATCGACCAGCAGGATTTTCAGCGGGGTTTGCGTTGGCATGGCAGGACGATACGGACTTCGTAGGAATTGTCGCCGGCTTCGGTTTCCAGGCGGGCTTCGAGATCGTAATACAAGGCAAGGCGTTCGCGGATATTGGCCAGGGCCATGTGGTTGCCGGCAGGATGCGTCGCCTGAGCAACGGTTGGATTGGCGATACGGACATGCAGTTCGTCGCCGCGCCGACGAATCTGCACACTGACCACGCCGCCGGTCGCCGACGGCTCGATGCCGTGATATACCGCGTTTTCCAGCAAGGGCTGCAGCATCAGCGGCGGGATCGGCAACCCCAGGAGGGTCTCGTCGACCTGCCATTCAGCCGACAGACGCTCGCCCAGACGCAGTTGCTCCAGCTCGAGATACTGCCGGCCAAGCGCAACTTCGTCGGCCAGGCTGACCAGTTCCGCCGGATCGCGCATCGCCGCCCGGAACAGGTCGGACAGCGACTCCAGCGCCGCCTCGGCCTGCTGCGGCTGCGCCCGGATCAGCGACAGCACGGCGTTCAGCGAATTGAACAGAAAATGCGGCCGGATGCGGGCATTCAGCGCCGCCAGCCGCGCCTCTGCCTGGGCCGGCGAAAAGGCCCGCGAGCGAAGCTCGAAATAGGCGAGCAGCAAGCCCGTCGTCGCCAGGGTCAGCAGGATGCTGCGGCTGACCGCCCCGTCAACCAGATTCAATGAGGCCGCGTAGGCGTGCATCGCCCCCGCCATGACCGCCGTCAATGCGAGCACGCAGGCCTGCCCGTGACGCAGGCGCAAGCGCCACAGGACGTCGCGCAGCAAGGACAAGATGCCGAGACAAAGCAGCAGCAAGGGCTCGACAATCGACGCCAGATCCATGAATCGCTCGCCCCAGGAGAGCAGGTCCGGCGCCTGAACCAGCGCCCCAAGCGCCGCCAGCACATTGACCCCGAGCAGCACGCGCAGCATGACCCCGAAGTTGCGCCAGTCGGGCAGCGGGTAAGTCGCCGGAAAGTGACGGATACGCTTCAAGGTTTGATCACGCCTCAGCAAAATTGAATCTGGCAGGATTTTACGGCTGCGTGCCAGCGCTCATGCGCCATCCTTGACAAGGATGGCGCCTCAACCTAGACTGCTTCCCCATTTAAATCAAGGCCTTTCCCGTGTCCGCGGACTTACCGCCCAATCGTCCAGCCACTCCCGCCCTTGCAAACGACACGACTGCAGCGACATATTTCTGGCTAGTCCGCATCCTACCACTTGCCATCGCCACGTTGCTCCTGGCCCTTGTTCATGGCAGCGACATGCCGGCCATGATGTCTGCATTCCAGCAATACACGCGAACCCTGCCTGACGCAGTCTGGGCCTCGCTGACGATGCTGGGCCACGGCAGCGTGCTGCTCGCACTCGTCGTACTGGCCTGGAAATACCGGCCCGACTGGATATTGGCCTGCGTCTGTGGCGGTATCGTCACCGGCGCCTTCAGCAACATTCTCAAAAACCTGATCGGCGGCCCCCGACCGGCCGCCGTCATGCCGGCGGACCAACTGCACGTCATCGGATCCCAGTTGCTCAACCACTCCTTTCCTTCAGGACACACTGCCACCGCCTTTCTTTTTGCCGGCATTGTCCTGATGTCTCGCCGCCCGCCGCCGCTGGCAGCTGTGGCAGTCCTGAGCCTGGCCATCCTGACGGGCCTGTCGCGCATCGCCGTTGGGGCACACTGGCCGATCGACACGATCGCTGGCGCCGCTGGCGGCTGGTTCTCGGCTGCCGTCGGCATCGCCTTCGCCAACAGGCTCCGCTGGCTGGACACTGCCCACGCCAGACTGGCAATCGCACTGTTGATCCTCGGTTCGTCCATCAGTCTGTTTTTCATATCAACCGGCTATCCCCTGGCGTTACCTGTGCAGTATTTCTGCGCATGCCTTGGCGTAATCGTCGCAGGTCAATGGGGGCTCAAAGAATGGTCAAGGCTGCGCTGATCCGCCATCTGCTGTCGCTGGCAATTGCCCTGCTGCTGCTGTGGTGGCTGACCCACAGCGACATGGTCGGGGTTGCCCTGAAGCAATTGACGACACTGCCGGCAAGCCTGCTGCTGACCTTGCTGGTCAGCCAGTCGCTGTCCTACCTGTGCCGCGCCGGCCGCTTGTTCAGCCAGTTGCAAGCACGCGTCCCGCTCGGAATCAGCGGTTACATGCGCCTTGTCCTGCTGCACAACCTGAGCATCAACGTCATTCCTTTCCGCGCTGGGGAATTGTTCCTGCCGGCGGCGCTGAAACGTTACGGGCTGTCGGTACAGGAAGCGATTGCCACACTGTTCTGGCTGCGCATCCAGGATGCATTGGTTCTGGCCGCACTGGCAATCGCCCTCTGGCCGGCCATTCCCATGCCCCTGCGAATAATGGCCGGCATCGGCATGCTCGTCGCCATCTATCTCGGTCACGCCTACCTGCCCAGCTGGCGCCCCGGCAACCCGCGCCTGGCGCGACTGCTGGAGAAAATCCGCCCGGTCATCGATGCCTCCCCGGTCAGTTGGAGCTGGTGCATCGCCAACTGGTGCAGCAAGCTGCTGGGTCTGAGCATCGTCCTCGCCGCACTGGGCGGGTTCGCCCTCAGCGGCGGCGCCGCCGGCGCGCTCGGCGGGGAGCTTTCCGCGCTCTTGCCGATTCAGGGCGTAGCCGGTTTCGGCACCTACGAAGCGGGCGTTGCCTTCCTCGTCAATCTGGCTGAAGGACAGGGGCGACAAGCACTGGCGTCAGCCTTCGCGTTACACTGCCTGACCCTCTCCCTGGCCATCCTGGCCGGGACTTTGGCCTGGATATTCCTGCCCGGACATAAGCAATCGTCCTCACCCCACCCCGAGTCACCGTCATGAACATGCGCCCAACGCCTTCACACAGCCTTTCCATTGTCGTCCCGCTCTACAACGAAGAGGACTGCGTGGCGCCACTGGTTGCCCGCATGCACGAATGCCTGGGCAACTATCAGTATCCCTGGGAGCTGATCCTGGTTGACGACGGTAGCAGCGACCGGACAGTCGATGAAATCCGCAAGGCCGCCGGCATCTGGGGCAACCATGTCCACCTGCTCGAACTGGCACGAAACTTCAAGCAGACCGCTGCCATGCAGGCCGGCATCGATGCCGCTACCGGCGACATCATCGTCACGCTGGACGGGGATTTGCAGAATGACCCGATCGACATCCCGAAGATGGTCGACAAGCTGCTCAGCGAAGATCTCGACCTGGTCTCCGGCTGGCGGGAAAAACGTCAGGACGGCTTGTGGCTGCGCAAGATCCCGTCGCGTATCGCCAACCGCCTGATCGGCCGGGTTACCGGCGTCCGCCTGCACGACTACGGCTGCAGCCTCAAGGTATTCCGGGCTGAAGTGGTCAAACGGATTCGCCTGTTCGGTGAAATGCACCGTTTCATTCCCGCCTGGCTGAGCACGGTCACCTCGCCCCGGCGCATCGCCGAAATGCCGGTCAGTCACCATCCGCGCACGCTGGGCCAGTCCAAGTACGGCATTTCCCGGACCTTCCGCGTCATCCTCGACTTGCTGGCAGTCTATTTCTACATGCGCTTCCGTGACCGCCCCGGACACTTCTTCGGCGGCGTCGGCCTGATGCTGTCGACCGCAGGCTCGGCGGTCATCGCCTACCTGTTCATCCTGAAACTGCTGGGCGAAAGCATCGGTACCCGCCCGCTGTTGCTGGTCGGCTTCTTCTCGCTGCTGGTCGGCGCCCAGTGCATCCTGACCGGTGTGCTGGCGGAGACGCTGTCGCGCATCTACTTCGCCAGCGACGCCGGGCGCTCCTACACCCTGCGCCGCTCGACCAAGCAGGAACACTCCCAATGGCACGCCCCCCAGGAGGAAAATAGGTGATCAGCAAGCAGCGTCTGGTCGACGCCCTGCCCATCATCCTGCCCTTCCTGGCGCTGCTTCCCTTTCTCGGCAACAGCCCGCTGTTCGATGTCGACGAAGGCGCCTTTTCCGCCGCCACCCAGGAAATGCTGGCTCGCGGCGATTACCTGTCCACCTGGCTCAATGGCTCGGCACGTTTCGACAAGCCGATCCTGATCTACTGGCTGCAAGCGCTCTCCGTCAGTCTGCTCGGCGCCAACGAATGGGGATTCCGCCTCCCCTCGGCCCTGGCTGCTGTCGGCTGGTGCATCGTCCTGGCGCGCTTTGCGCGTGAACATTTTGGCCGCGACGCCGCGCTCATGACCAGCCTGGTGGTGCTGACCTGCCTTGGCGTCCAGTTGATCGGCCGGGCCGCTACCGCCGACGCCCTGCTCAACCTGCTGCTGGCACTGGCGATGGTCGACCTGTGGCGGCATATCGAAGGCAAATCGCCCTGGGCTGCCCGTCGACTCGCGCTCTGGGTCGCGCTGGGTTTCCTGACCAAGGGCCCGATTGCCTTGCTGGTTCCCGGCGCAACCATGCTGCTGTGGACACTGTTCAGCCGGCAAACCGATGCCCTCGTGCGACTGCTGCGCTCGCCGGCCAACTGGTTGATCTTCCTGGCCGTTGCCTTGCCCTGGTACATCGCGGCCTACGCCATCCATGGCGATGCATTCATCCAGGGTTTCTTCATGCGGCACAACGTCCAGCGCTTCTCGACAACGCTGGAGGGACATAGCGGCAGCCTGTTCTATTACGTGCTGATCGTTCCCCTGCTGATCTTTCCCTGGCTCCCCTGGTTGTGGCAGGCATTGCGCCGGCTGCGCAACGACATCCGGCAACCCTTGCCTCGCTTCCTCTGGCTCTGGTGTGGCTTCGTCGTCGTCTTTTTCTCGCTCTCCGGCACCAAGCTGCCACACTATGCCCTGTATGGCTGCACCCCGCTTTTCGTGCTGCTGGCGGCCCGCCACGCCGATGTCAGCTCACGCTGGGCGATCCTTCCCGGCCTGCTGCTGCTGGCCTTGTTTGCCGCCCTGCCGAGCATCCTTGGCCAGACCAGCGTCACCGACGGTTTTTACGCAGCCCAGCTCAGCCGCTTGCCTGAATTGCTGACCTGGCATTACGGGCTGTTTGCTGGCCTGCTGCTGTTGTTCGCCCTGCTCACGCCCATGCTCGCCATCGCCAGCTGGCAGCGCGCCGGCATGGTCGCCCTGGGCAGCAGCCTGCTCCTTTCCGCCGCGCTGGCACCGCTGCTTGGCGAACTCCTGCAGGGACCGATCCGCAATGCCGGCGTGTTCGCCCGCACCTATCAGGAACCCGTCATCCAGTCGCAAACCCACTGGCCGAGCTTCAGCGTCTATCTGGGCCGACCGACCCCGGTACGTAACGCCGAACCCGGTGAACTTGCCCTGACCCGAACCGATCGACTGCCCCCCGCAGGCGACTACGACACGCTGTACGCCGAAGGTGGCGTTGCCCTGATCCGTATCCATGCCACACCTGTCGCTCAATAAGCCCGGCACGAGCTACCGTCTCTGGCTATCCGCGCTACTGCTCGGCGGACTGCTGCTGACCTGGCGCATCTGGGCGATCCACCTGTCGGGGATCACCCTGTACGTGGACGAAGCCCAGTACTGGGGATGGGCTCAGGCACTGGACTGGGGCTATTTTTCCAAGCCCCCCGGCATCGCCGTCCTGATCGCCGCCTCGACCGCCCTGTTCGGCGACGGTGTCATCGGCACCAAGCTGCTGGCCATGGCCTGCTATCCGCTGACCGCCTGGGTGGCTCTGCTGATCGCCCGCGAGGCCTACGATGAACAAACAGCCATCGCCTCGGGCCTGGCCGTCCTGACCCTGCCCATCTACGCCTGGCTGGGGCTGTTCGTATCCACCGATGCGCCGCTGGTGCTGCTCTGGTCAGCCGCCATCCTGCTCTATACCCGTGCCCTGACCCGGGGCGGCACCGGCAACTGGCTGCTGCTTGGCATTGTCTCTGGCCTGGGCCTGCTGACCAAGTACACGATGCTGGCCTGGCTGGGTTCGGCCATGCTGCATCTGCTGATCGTCGAGCGGCGGCGACTGCTGCAGCCCGCCCCCTGGCTGGCGGCCATGCTGGCCTGTGCCTTCCTGCTGCCCAACCTGATCTGGAACGCCGGCCACGACTTCCCCACCCTGCGGCATACGGCCGACATCACCCTGCAAAGGACTGCCGGCGGCTTGCTGCCCTTGCTCACCTTCCTCGGCGCCCAGTGGCTGGCCTTCGGTCCCCTCCTCGGCGCCGCCTTTGCTCCCGCCCTGTTACCGCAGCCGGCCGGTGACAATCAACGCCGCTTGCGGGGTATCCTGATCTGCTTTGCCCTGCCGCTATGGCTGGTCGCCGCCGCGCAGGCAGCCGGCGGCAGTGCCAACGCCAACTGGGCCGCACCGGCCTTCGTTCCGGCCAGCATACTCGCCGTCGCCTGGCTGCTCGGGCGCGGTCACCGGCGCTGGCTGTTCATCGCCTTGAGCCTGAATCTGCTGCTTACGGCCACGCTGTACCACTGGCCGACGCTCAGCGCGAGCTTCTTCCCGCAGGTTGCCACGCCCTTCAGCCGGGCGCTCGGCTGGGACAAGGTGGGCCAGCAACTGCGGCCGATCACTGCTGCCCATCCGGGCACGCCCTTGCTCGCCGAGGAGCGTACCCTGCTCGCCCACCTGCAGTACGAACTGCGTGACCAGCCCCTGCGCGTCGCCAGCTGGAACCCCCAGGGGACACGCAACGACCACTATCAGCTGACTGCCAGCTTCACCCGGGGAGACGCCCTGATCCTGGTCCCGGACAAGGTGCCCGAACACATCGCCAGCCGCTTCGCCGCCACCCGTCATCTGGCCACGCTCGAAGCCGACACCGGCCCCCGCCGGAAACTACATTTCCAGGTCTACCTGCTGCATGACTTCCAGGGTTATTGAATTTCGCCTGCTGACGCTCCTCGCCGGACTGCTGACAGTCGTTTTCCTGGCCTGGCCGGAGATCGACCTGGCCACCAGCGCCCATTTCTATGCCGGGGAAGGTCGCTGGCTGTACACCAATGAAATGAGTTTGCCGGGAATCGCCTACGACTGGACGACCATCCTCGGCCGCCTCCTGATCGCCGGCGTGATCCTGACCCTGCTGGCCGGCAGATGGCTCCGCCGGATCGCCCCCAATGCCCGGCAGACCAGCATTTTCCTGCTGGTCGGCGCCCTGCTCGGCCCCGGCTTGCTGGTGGACGTCGGACTGAAGGGGCAACTCGGACGGGCACGACCGGTGCAGACGGATGTCTTCGGCGGCCAGGCCAGCTTCACGCCGGCTTTTGTGCCAAGCACGCAATGCAGCAGCAACTGCTCCTTCGTCAGCGGCCATGTCGCCACCGCCGCCTTCGTCATGGCCTTCGGCTGGCTGGGCAGCAGGCGCCAGCGACTGGCCTGGCTGGGAGGCAGCCTGCTGACGGCGGGCTACGTCGGCTGGGCACGCATTGCGGTCGGCGGCCACTATCTGTCGGACGCGATCTTTGCCTGGTTCGCGATCTATTTCGCACTGTGGTTCAGCGAGTGGAGCTTGAAACGCCTGGGCGTCCTGCCCCAGGGGACGCCGACCCCTTGACTGAAACTGCCGTATACTTGCCACCTTCTGGCGATTTCCCTGAAAGTCGCCGTCGATCTGCCCCAATCCAGACCCGAATCATGACTTCCAACGCCAATCAATACACCTGGGCCGGCCGTTTCTCCGAGCCGGTCTCCGATCTCGTCAAACGCTACACCGCTTCGGTCGATTTCGACCAGCGCATGTGGCGTCAGGACATCCGCGGCTCGCTGGCGCATGCGCGCATGCTCGCCAAACAGGGCATCATCGCCGCCGCCGACCTGGCCGACATCGAACGCGGCATGGCGATCGTCACCGAGGAGATCGAAGCGGGCAAGTTCGAATGGTCGCTCGACCTGGAAGACGTGCACCTCAACATCGAGAAACGCCTCACCGCCCTCGTCGGCGATGCTGGCAAGCGCCTGCACACCGGCCGCTCACGCAACGACCAGGTGGCGACCGACATCCGCCTCTACCTGCGCGACGCGATCGACGACATCCAGATGCTGTTGAAGGCTTTCCGCAGCGCGCTGGTCGATCTGGCCGAAAAGGAAGCGGCGACGCCGATGCCCGGCTTCACGCACCTGCAGGTTGCCCAGCCGGTGACTTTCGGCCACCACATGCTGGCCTATTTCGAGATGTTCGGCCGCGACAGCGAACGCTTCGCTGACTGCCGCAAGCGCGTCGCCCGCCTGCCGCTGGGTTCGGCCGCGCTGGCCGGCACCACCTACCCGATCGACCGTGAATTCGTCGCCGAACAGCTCGGCTTCGAAGGCGTCTGCGAGAACTCGCTGGATGCCGTCTCGGATCGCGACTTCGCCATCGAATTCACCTCGGCCTGCGCGCTGCTGATGATGCACATCAGCCGCCTGTCCGAAGAACTGGTGATGTGGATGAGCCCGCGCGTCGGCTTCATCCAGATCGCCGACCGCTTCTGCACCGGCTCGTCGATCATGCCGCAGAAGAAGAACCCGGACGTGCCGGAACTCGCCCGCGGCAAGACCGGCCGCGTGTACGGCCAGCTGATGAGCCTGTTGACGCTGATGAAGTCGCAGCCGCTGGCCTACAACAAGGACAACCAGGAAGATAAGGAACCGCTGTTCGACACCGTCGACACGGTCACCGACACGCTGCGCATCTTCGCCGACATGGCCGGCGGCATCACGGTGCGCGCCGACAACATGAAGGCCGCGCTGACCCAGGGCTTCGCCACCGCCACCGACCTCGCCGACTACCTGACCAAGAAGGGCCTGCCCTTCCGCGACGCCCACGAAGCCGTCGGCCACGCGGTCAAGGCCGCCGAGTTCAAGGGCGTGGACCTGCCGGAGCTGACCCTGGAAGAACTGCAGCAGTTCTCGCCGCTGATCGAAAACGACGTTTTCTCGGTGCTCACCGTCGAGGGCTCACTGGCCTCGCGCAATCACATCGGCGGCACCGCCCCGGAACAGGTGCGCGCCGCCGTGGCCCGCGCCCGCACACGCCTGGGCTGAGCCCGGACCGGGGGAAGGCGGGCCTCAGGCCTTGTCTTCCCCGTCCTTCTGCCCGGTAGGAAAGTCGCAACTGGCGACGCGGATGCTGACCGTGCGGCAGATGTCGGTGAAATCCGGGTCGATGACCCGATAGTAGATCGTCGTCCCTTCGCGCCGTTTGTCGATCACCTCCGCCTCGAACAGGATGCCCAGATGACGGGAAATGTTCGGCTGGCTCAGGCCGATGATGTCCACGATCTCGCCGACACTGCGCTCCTGGTTGCACATGCAGGAGAGGATGCGCAATCGCGTCGGGTCGGAGAGCAGCCCGAAGTAGCGGGCCACCCGTTCGAATACAGCCTGGGTTTCATCCATGAAACGCGTCGTCTCCGGTCAATGAAGACTCAATCATAAGTCCTCTTCCCGACGCGCGCCCGGATCGCTCACCGCCCGCACCCTGGCCTCGTTCAGCGCCGGTGCGCACAACTCGATGAAGCGGTAGGCAAAACCGCGAAGGTAATGGCCGCGCCGGATCGCGATGTGCGTGGTGTTCAGAGGAAACAGGTGCTGGCAGTCGATCATCACCAGACCTTCGTCGCGTTTGGGGTGAAAGGCCATCGAAGCGACGATGCCGATCCCCAGTTCCAGTTCGACATAGGTCTTGATCACGTCCGCATCAAGCGCCGACATGACGACATCCGGTACCAGCCCGGCCTCGGCAAAGACGCGGTCGATGCCGGCCCGGCCGGTGAAGCCCTCGTGATAGGTAATCACCGGATATTCGGCAATCGCCTCCAGGCTGGGCCGGGCAGCCGTCAACAACGCGTGCCCGGCCGGCACCACCAGCGCATGATGCCAGTGATAGAAATCGAAAGCCGCCAGCTCCGGATGCCCGGCGACGGCTTCGGTGGCGATGCCGATGTCGGCTTCGCCCTCAAGCAGCAGATCGACGATTTCCTGCGGGCTGCCCTGGTGCAGTTTCAGGTGCACGCGCGGGAAAGCCTTCTTGAACTCGGCGATCACCCGCGGCAAGGCGTACCGGGCCTGGGTGTGCGTTGCGGCGACGGTCAACTGACCGATGTCGCGCTGATTGTACTGCTCGGCCAACGTCTTGATGTTGCGTGCGTCGTGCAGCATGCGCTCGACCAGGACCAGCAGGTCCTTGCCCGGATCGGTCAGGCCGAGCAGGCGCTTGCCCTTGCGCACGAACAGTTCGACGCCGAGTTCGTCCTCAAGGTCCTTGATGTGCTTGGAAACGCCCGATTGCGAGGTGAACAAGGCATTGCCGACCTCGGTCAGGTTGAAGTTGCGACGCACCGTTTCGCGGATGATGCGCAGTTGCTGGAAATTCATGCGGACGCTCCTTCGCGTTCGAATACCTTCAGGCGGGACGGGACCAGCCGCACGGCCTGTCCATCCTTGAGCCCGAGTTCAAGGACCCGCTCACGGGTCAGTTCGACCTCGAAATGCTGGCCGGTCGAACCGTTGATGCCATCCAGCTCGACCCGGGCGGTGACACCGAAGGCGAGCACGCGGTTGATGCGCGCGGCGATGCCGGCGGTCGACGCCGGATCGGTGTCGATATCCAGTTCATGCGGCCGGGCAAAGGCGACCACCTCGGCACCGTGATCGAAATCGTGCGGCTCGTGCGGCAGGGTGTCGTCGCCGACGCGAACGGCTTCGCCTTCGACCCGACCGTGGAAGAAATTGACCGAGCCCAGGAAGCCATAGACGAAGGGCGTCGCCGGGTGACGATAAACCTCTTCCGGGGTGCCGATCTGCTCGACCTTGCCGTGGTCCATCAGTACGACGCGGTCGGCGACTTCGAGGGCTTCTTCCTGGTCGTGGGTGACGAAGATCGAGGTGATGTGCAACTCATCGTGCAGCTTCCTCAACCAGCGGCGCAGTTCCTTGCGCACCTTGGCGTCGAGCGCGCCGAACGGCTCGTCGAGCAGCAGCACCCGCGGTTCGACCGCCAGCGCCCGGGCCAGCGCGATGCGCTGGCGCTGACCGCCGGACAGTTGCGACGGGAAGCGGTCGGCCAGCCAGTCGAGTTGCACGAGATTGAGCAGTTCATGCACCTTGTCGCGGATTTTGGCTTCCGACGGCCGCTGGCCGCGCGGTTTCATGCGCATGCCGAAGGCGACGTTGTCGAACACGGTCATGTGCTTGAACAGCGCGTAATGCTGGAAGACGAAACCGACCTGGCGCTCGCGCACATGGGTGCTGGAGGCGTCGTCGCCGTCGAGCAGGACCTGGCCGGAATCGGCCTGTTCCAGCCCGGCGATGATGCGCAGCAGCGTGGTCTTGCCGCAGCCCGAAGGCCCCAGCAGGGCGACCAGCTCGCCGGTCGGGAAGTCGAGGGTGATGTCGTCCAGCGCGGTGAAAGCGCCGAACTGCTTGTGGATGTTCTTGACCTGGATGCTCATGATGCGGATTCCTGGGTGTCTCGGTAGGAGCGGGCCGCCTGATGCTCGACCCAGTTCTTGATGACCAGCGTGACCAGTGCCAGCAAGGCCAGCAGCGAGGCCACGGCGAAGGCCGCCGAGAACATGTATTCGTTGTAGAGGATTTCGACGTGCAGCGGCAGCGTGTTGGTCTGCCCGCGGATGTGGCCGGAAACGACGCTGACTGCGCCGAACTCGCCCATCGCCCGGGCGTTGGTCAGGATCACGCCGTACATCAGGCCCCACTTGATGTTGGGCAGCGTGACGTACCAGAACACCTGCCAGCCGCGGGCGCCAAGGACCACGGCCGCCTCTTCCTCTTCCTTGCCTTGCGCCTGCATCAGCGGGATCAGTTCGCGGGCGATGAAGGGAAAGGTGACGAAGACGGTGGCCAGCACGATGCCCGGCACGGCAAAGATGATCTTGATGTCGTTGTCGATCAGCCAGCTACCGAACCAGCCCTGGGCGCCGAAGATCAGCACGAAGACCAGACCGGCGATGACCGGCGAGACCGAGAACGGCAGGTCGATCAGGGTGATCAGGAACTGCTTGCCGCGGAACTCGAACTTGGCGATCGCCCAGGCCGCGGCGACACCGAAGACCAGGTTGAGCGGCACCGAAACGGCCGCCGCCAGCAGGGTCAGCTTGATCGCCGACAAGGCATCCGGATCGACCAGCGCGGTGACGTAGGTTTCCCAGCCTTTACGGAAGGCTTCAACAAACACTGCGATCAACGGCATCAGCAGGAAGACGCTGAAGAAAGTCAGGGCAATGGCCAGGATGGTCCATTTGACCAGCGGCGTTTCGCTGGTCGCTGCTTTGTTCTCGAAGCGGGCAGCGTGATTGCCGCCCAGGTGCATGGTGGTTGCGCCGGCCATTACCGATCCCTCCCGGTGCGTTTGGCAGTCCAGGCCTGCAGGCCGTTGATGATCAACAGCAGGATGAAGGAGAAGATCAGCATCACCGAGGCAATGGCCGTCGCCCCCTGGTAGTCGTACTGTTCGAGCTTGGTGATGATCATCAGCGGGGTGATTTCGGAAACGAAAGGCAGGTTGCCAGCGATGAAGATGACCGAGCCGTACTCACCGACCGCGCGGGCAAAGGCCAGCGCGAAACCGGTCAGCAGCGCCGGCAGCAGGATCGGGAAGATGACGTGGCGGAAGGTTTGCCAGCGTTGCGCGCCGAGACTGGCGGCGGCTTCTTCGAGTTCGGTATCGAGATCTTCCAGGATCGGTTGCACGGTGCGCACGACAAACGGCAGGCCGATGAAGACCAGCGCCACCAGCACGCCCAGCGGCGTGAAGGCGACCTTGATGCCGATCTCCTCCAGATACTGGCCGAGCCAGCCGTTCTTAGCATAGAGCGCGGTCAGCGCAATGCCGGCCACGGCGGTCGGCAGCGCGAACGGCAGATCGACCAGGGCATCGACGATCTTCTTGCCGGGAAAGCTGTAACGCACCAGCGCCCACGCCAGCATCAGGCCGAACACCGCGTTGATGGCTGCGGCTAGCAAGGAGGCGCCGAACGACAGCTTGTAGGTGGCCACGACCTGCGGCGCCGTGACCACCTCGACGAAGCGCGCCCAATCCATTTCGAAGGTCTTCAGGAAGACCGCCGACAGCGGGATCAGGATCAGCAGCGACAGGTAGCCCAGCGTGTAACCGAGCGTCAGATTGAAGCCCGGCAACACGCGGAAGGTTCTTGTTGCGGTCATTACTTCCTCGCGACGATCTGGTCATACAGGGCGCCGTCGGCAAAATGCGCCTTCTGCACCGCCGCCCAGCTGCCCAGCTTCTGCGTGAAGGTGACGCTGCTGACAGCCGGATAGGTGTTGGATTGCGACATGGCAGGACTCCGGAAAGAAACGATGCGGCAGTGTAGGCACGAGGCCTTAGCAGCCAAACTAATAAAAATCGATTTTTATATTCGTTATTCAGCTAAGCAAGACAGCGTCGGGGAATTCGCCGACCAGGAAACTGCCCTGGGCGGCCTGCATCGCACGCAGTATCGCCAGACCATCCGGCCAGGGGCCAAAACCGGAATCGACATTGATGTGACCGACCGCCCCCAGGCAGTGCAGCCGGCTGCCCCAGCGTTCGGCCCAGTAGGCGGCGCTGGCGAAGTTCATCCAGGGGTCGTTGGTGCTGGCAACGACCAGGCTCGGACAAGCCAGCCGGGTGTCGTAGAGCCAGCGGGCGATGCTGCTTTCGTCGCGCTGACGGAAACCGGCTTCGGCAAAGCGCTCCGGATCGGCCGGCGCCACCAGCAAGGCGCCAGCCACCCGCTCCGGCCGGATCGATGCGGCAATCACACCGGCGAGGCAGCCGAAACTGTGGGCGACCAGCCAGACCGGGCCGTCGGCCCGGTCAATGGCGTCGCCGACGCGCCCGGCCCAGCGCCCGAGTTGCGGCGCCTGCCAGGCTATGCCTTCGACCCGCCGGGCTTCCGGCAATTGCCGTTCAAGCCAGCTCTGCCAGTGGGCAGGACCGCTGCCGAGATAGCCCGGCAGGATCAGGACGGGCTGCTTCATGATTCAGCGGCCGTAGATCTGGTCGAAGCTGCCGCCATCGCTGAAATGCTTCTGCTGCGCCGCCTGCCAGCCACCGAGATCGTCGATGCGGATGAAATTGACCTTGGGAAAACGCGCCACATCGCGGGCATCGGCGAGTTCCGGCTTGATCGGACGGTAGTAGTGACGGGCCGCTAGCCTCTGCCCGACCGGCGAATACAGGTATTCGAGGTAGGCCCGGGCGACGGTCTCGGTCCCGCGTTTGCGCGCCACCGCGTCAACCACCGCCACCGGCGGCTCGGCCAGGATGGAGACGGAGGGCACGACAATCTCGAACTTGTCCGGGCCCAGTTCGTTGATCGACAGGAAGGCCTCGTTCTCCCAGGCCAGCAGCACATCGCCCAGCCCGCGCTGGACAAAGGTGTTGGTCGCGCCGCGAGCAGCCGGATCGAGGACCGGCACGTTCTTCAGCAAGCGGCTGACGTAATCGCGTGCCGCCGCCTCACTGCCGCCCTTCTTCAAGGCATAACCCCAGGCCGCCAGGTAGTTCCAGCGGGCACCACCCGAGGTCTTGGGATTGGGCGTGATCACCTGCACACCGGGTTTGATCAGGTCGTCCCAGTCCTTGATGCCCTTGGGGTTACCCTTGCGCACCAGGAAGACAATCGTCGACGCGTAGGGCGAGGCGTTGTGCGGCAGGCGCTTCTGCCAGTCGGCCGGGAGCTTGCCCGATTTTTCGGCAATCGCATCGATGTCGTAGGCCAGCGCCAGCGTCACCACATCGGCATCGAGCCCGTCGATGACCGACCGCGCCTGCTTGCCGGAACCGCCGTGCGACTGCCTGACGGTGACCGACTGGCCGGTCTTCTCCTTCCAGTAACGCGAAAATTCGGGGTTGAAGGCCTGGTAGAGTTCGCGCGTCGGATCGTAGGAGACGTTGAGCAGGCTCAGTTCATTGCTCTGGGCAAACGACAGGGGCGCGAAGGCGGCCAGGAACAAGGCCAGCAACTGGCGACGGCTTGATTTGAAGATCATGGGTTTTCCTCGGTTTGATTGGGGTCGAGGAAATGTACCCAGCGCCGCAGTCGCCACGAAGCGAGAAAAAATGCTGAGCTTATGAAGCACCCGGACAATCAGGTTGCCAGACACATATTAGCGACTTAATATATAAGCGCACATCAATAACCAAAGGCAGAACAGCATGTACAGCACCGTCGTCGACAGCACCCCGCTGATCAAGGTCAGCACCGGCAAGCACGAAACCAGTTTCGCCCTCAACGGCAGCCTGATGAACCCGCTCGAAGGCTTCTACGCCACCCTGGCCGCCTGCGCTGCCGTCTATGCCAAGAAGGCGTGCAAGGAACTCGGCATCTCGGCCGAAGGCATCGCCATCGACTGCAAGCCCTTCGCCGGCCCCAAGGGTCCGCTGACGCTGGCCAAGTTCAGGACCGACGTGCGTTTCCCCGAGCATTTCAACGCCGAGCAGAAGGCCGCCATCCTCGACAGCATCGCTCATTGCGCGGTCAAGGAAGTGGTCATGGACGGCCCGACCATCGAATTCCTGGTCGCCGAAGTCTGATTCCGGCAAACCTGGAATGACAAAGCCCGCCAATCGGCGGGCTTTGTCATTGGCGAAACGAAAACTCAGTGCTTGGCGATGTCGGCCAGCAGCGGTTGCAGTTCGCCGGACTGGTACATTTCCTTGACGATGTCGCAGCCTCCGATGAATTCGCCCTTGATGTAGAGCTGCGGTATGGTCGGCCAGTTGGCATATTCCTTGACGCCCTGGCGGATTTCCTCGTCGGCGAGGACGTTGACCGTGACGAAGTCGTTCACGCCGCACAGCTTGAGCACCTGAACGACGGCGGCCGAGAAACCGCACTGCGGGAAGCGCGCGTCGCCCTTCATGTAGAGGACGACCGGGTTGGTGGTAACGGTTTCGTGAATGCGTTGCTGAACGTCGGACATGCTGGCTCCAGAGGATTACAGTTGGCCGCCGGACACGCGATCGGTGCCGGCAAGGTCGGGATGGGTGAACGCCGCTTTGAACCCGGCGGCGGTCAATAAGTTCCGGCTGGCTTCGCCCTGGTCGTAACCATGTTCGAACAAGAGCCAGCCGCCCGGCTTGAGGAAAGCGGGTGCGGCGGCGACGATGCGGCGGATGCAGGCCAGGCCGTTGCCGCCCGGTTCGAGATCGCTCAGGGCCATCTGCGGCTCGAAGGGGAGGCCGTCCCGGCGCAGGTGCGGATCGCCGTCGGCGACGTAGGGCGGGTTGGAGACGATCAGGTCGAAACGCTCGCCGGTCAGCGGCGCGAACCAGTCACCCAGGCGGAAATCGACAGCGGCACCGAGCCGGCCGGCGTTGTTGCGGGCAACGGAAATTGCCCCGGGCGACAGGTCGACCGCAACAATCCCGGTCTGCGGACATTCGAGCGCCAGCGAGATGGCGACGATGCCGGAGCCGGTGCCGAGATCGACGACACGCGCGGTTTTTTGCGTTTTCAGACGGTCGACCGCCAGCTCGATCAGGAGCTCGGTTTCCGGTCTCGGGATCAGCACCTCGGGCGAGACCTGGAAGACCCGGCCGCGGAATTCGGCCTCGCCGACCAGGTAGGCCAGCGGCTCGCCGGCGGCGCGGCGCTCGACCCACTCGGCGAATTGGGCATACGCCGGCGCGATCACCGGCGTTTCCGGCCGTGCCAGCAGATCTGCGTGCGTGCAGCCGGTGGCGTATTGCAGCAGCAACCGGGCATCGAGCCGGTCGATCTGCTGCCGCGCGGCAGCCAGCGCTTCGCCGAGCGTGGTCATTGCTGCTCGGCGAGTTCGGCCAGCAGGTCGGCCTGATGTTCGGCGGCGAGCGCGCCGAGCAGTTCGTCCATGTCGCCGTCCATGATTGCGGCGATCTTGTACAGCGTCAGGTTGATCCGGTGATCGGTGATCCGCCCCTGCGGAAAATTGTAGGTGCGGATGCGCTCGGAACGGTCGCCGGAGCCGATCAGGCTCTTGCGCGTGCTGGCGATGGCGCTCTGCTGCGCACGCACCTGCACATCCTTGATCCGCGCCGCCAGCACCTTCATCGCCGAAGCCTTGTTGGCGTGCTGCGAACGGCCATCCTGGCATTCGGCAACGATGCCGGTCGGAATGTGCGTGATGCGCACCGCCGAATCGGTCTTGTTGATATGCTGGCCGCCGGCACCGGAAGCGCGGAAAGTGTCGATGCGCAGGTCGGCGGGATTGAGGTTCACATCCTCGACTTCATCAGCCTCGGGCATGATCGCCACGGTGCAGGCTGAGGTATGGATGCGACCCTGGGTTTCGGTTTCCGGGACGCGCTGGACGCGATGACCGCCGGACTCGAACTTCAGGCGCGAATAGGCGCCGTAGCCGGCGATGCGGCAGATGATTTCGCGGTAGCCGCCGAGCTCCGACTCGCTCGCCGACAACACCTCGACCTGCCAGCGCTGGCGCTCGGCGTAGCGCGAATACATGCGGAAGAGGTCGCCGGCGAACAGCGCCGACTCGTCACCGCCGGTGCCGGCACGGATTTCCAGCAGCACGCTGCGCTCGTCGTTAGGGTCTTTCGGTAGCAGCAGTTTCTGCAGTTCGACTTCCAGCTCGGGCAGGCGCGCCTTGGCGGCGGCGATTTCTTCTTCGGCAAAATCGCGCATTTCCGGGTCGTCACGCATCGCCTCGGCCTCGGCGAGATCCTGCTCGGCCTGGCGGAAGGCGTTGAAATGAACGATCACCGGTTCGACCTCGGCGCGCTCGCGCGACAGCTTGCGGAACTGCTCCATGTCGCCGGCGGTTTCCGGTGCCGACAGCATGCGGTCGATCTCGTCGAGACGGTCGACCAGCAGATCGAGTTTTTGGCGGATGCTCGGTTTCATTGATGGGGCCGGGCCGGCGAAAGCGCTGGAAAGGGGCGTTATGGTACCCGAGTTCACCATCCCCCGGGAATCGACCGAGATTGCCTTGTCATTCTGCGAGCCGCATAATCACGCATTCCCGAAAAGCGACGCAATGTCCTCCTTCCCAAATTCCATCGTAGCCCTGGCCGCCACCCTCGAACGTGGCTGGCAAAGCTATCGCAGCTCTGGTGAGTTCGACCTTTTCGTCGAATTCACGCTGTCGCTGAACGGCCTGACCGAACAGTTGCATCGTCAGCACCTGCCCGGCCTGGTACGCGCCTGCCAGGAACTGGAAAACACCGCGCTGACCTTCTTCGCCGACCGCGAGATGCACCCCATCCCGCTCGACCAGGCGGTGGCCATCGAGCGCAAGTTGCAGATCATTCTCGGGGAATTGCGCCGCCACGAAACCCCGGCAATCCTGGCCCGACGCACGCTGGACACGGCGGAAGGACAAATCGGCGACTGCTGGAACCAGCCCCGCCGCGTCCTAATCGTTTCCCGGGAAAACCACCCGTGGTCGGCATCGCTGGCCGAACAGCTCGGCTTCTTCGGCTTCACCCCGGAAGAAGCGCGCTGGGGCGAGCAACCGGCCAACGACGAACCGCCCCTGGCCATCACCTTCATCCCCGATGTCGAGGGACGTGCCTACCCGCCGGCCGCCATCTCGGCGATCATCGCCCTGCGCACCCGTTTCCCGACCAGCTATTTCTACTGCCTGTCGGTGCCGTCCAACCTGCAGAGCATCGTCCTGCTCCAGCGTGCCGGCGCCGATGCCTGCGTACCGGTCGGCAACAAGGTCAGCGACGTGCTGTCGCGCATCCTCGACCTGGTCGAAATGCACGAACAGGAAATGCACCGGGTGCTCATCGTCGAAGATTCGGCCACCGCCATCGCCCACATCCGCCGCTCGCTGTCGCAGCACGGCATCGACAGCAAGGCGATCAACGACCCGCGACTGCTCTTCGAAGTGGCCAACGAATACCGCCCCGACGCCATCCTGATGGACATGTACATGCCCTTCTGCACCGGCGTCGAAGTCACCAGCGCTTTGCGCCAGATTCCCGAATACCAGGCGCTGCCGGTGATCTACCTGTCGAGCGAGAACGACATCGTGCAACAGGTCGAGGCGCTGCGCCTGGGCGGCGACCAGTTCCTGACCAAGCCGGTCAACCCGATCATCCTCGCCTCGGTGGTCAAGACCAAGATCGAGCGCTACCGGGAAATGCTCTATTCCGGCCAGCACGACAGCCTGACCGGCCTGTTCAACCATTCAACCTCGAAGGTCCAGGTCGAGCGCCTGCTGCAGGCGGCACAACCCGACGGGCAACTGGTCGTGGCGATGATCGACATCGACCGCTTCAAGACGATCAACGACAACTACGGGCACCCGGTCGGCGACCAGGTCATCCGCAGTGTCGCCTGGCTGTTGCGCGGCCGTTTGCGCAGCACCGACCTGGTCGGTCGCTATGGCGGAGAGGAATTCATCATTGCCCTGCCCGGCATCGACCCGGCCCAGGCGATCGGACTGATCGAACAGATTCGCGAGGATTTCTCGCAACTGCCGCACGCCCATGCCCACGGCACCCTGCGTGCCACGCTCAGTTGCGGCGTTGCCGCGCTACCGGACTACCTGACCGCCTCGTCGTTGATTGCTGCAGCCGACGACGCCCTGCTCGAAGCCAAGCGCACCGGACGCAACCGCGTTGTCCTCAACCGGGGCAATCCTCAGGGCCAGTAAGGCCCGACGACCTCAGTCGCCGCTGCGCAGGTGGAACAGTCGTTCGACCGCCGCATGCAACTGCACGCGGTCCTCACCGTCGGCCGCATTGAGGGTGCTGGTCGGTGCGTGCAGGAACTTGTTGCTCAAGCGCTGCGCCAGTTGTTCGACCACTTTCTCCGGCGCTTCGCCCTTGCCCAGGGCCTTGAGCGCGTGCTCGACCTCGTGGCGTCGGATCCGGTCAGCCGAGTCGCGCAAGGCGCGGATCACTGGCACCGTGTCCCGCGACTGCAACCAGCCGACGAACTCGCGGACCCGCTGGCCGATGATGTCCTCGGCTTCGACCACGGCAGCCTGCCGCGACTCCATGCCGCTTTCGACAATCTGGGCCAGGTCGTCGACGGTATACAGGAAGACATCGTCGAGTTCGCCGACTTCCTCCTCGACGTCGCGCGGCACCGCCAGGTCGACGATGAAGATTGGCCGGTGCCGGCGTGCCTTGATCGCCCGCTCGGCCATGCCCAGGCCGATGATCGGCAAGGGGCTGGCGGTACAGGAAACGACGATGTCGTGCTGCGGCAGGGCGTCAGCCAGTTCATCGAGCCGGATGGCCTTGCCACCGTAGCGCTCGGCCAGTTCGCGACCGCGTTCGACGGTGCGGTTGGCGATCGTCACCTGTTTCGGTTGTTCGGCGCAGAAATGCGCCGCGCACAATTCGATCATCTCGCCGGCGCCGATGAACAACACCCGCTGCCCGGCAATCGAATCGAAGATACGCTCGGCCAGATGCACCCCGGCGGCGGCCATGGAAACGATATTGGCCCCGATTGCGGTCGTGCTGCGCACTTCCTTGGCCACCGAAAAGGCGCGCTGGAAGAGCTTGTGCAGTTGCGTGCCCAGCGTCCCGACCTCTTCCGCGGCACGCACCGCATCCTTGACCTGCCCCAGGATCTGCGGCTCGCCGATGACCATGGAGTCCAGTCCGCAGGCAACACGGAACGCATGGCGGATCGCTGCCGGCTGATCGTGTACATAAAGGAAGGGCGACAGTTCGTCATGGGCGACCTGGTGATAGGCCGTCAACCAGTCGATGACCCGCTGCGGCGACTCCGCAGCGCAATAGATCTCGGTCCGGTTGCAGGTGGACAGGATCGCAACCTCGCGCACCACCTGGGCATGTGCCAGCTCGGCCAGGGCATGGTGCAGCTTGTCAGCACCGAAAGCGACGCGCTCGCGGATGGCGAGTGGTGCTGAATGATGGTTGATGCCTAGGGTGAAGATCACTGGAAAACGCCAGGTGCAAATTTCGGTGGGCGATTATATCACTGCCGTGCGGGCGGGTTTTCCGGGGCGGGCCAAAGCAAACTGGTCGGAAAGCGGGAGAGCGGATATCATTCCCGCTTTCCCGGATGCCAGAACACCATGCGTACGCTCCTTGCCCTCCTGCTTGCTTCCCTGCTCAGCGCCTGCGCCACGAGCGACGATCCGTCCCGTACGCGTCAGGTCGCCCAGACCGGCAACCTCAAGGTGCACCCCGGTCTGCTCGGCCAGCCGGTGCCGACTGAGCTTCAGGTCCCACAGACCGTCGCCGCCCGCGAAGTCGAGCAAGCGCCGATGCGCATGGACGAAGAAGGCCTGCGCACGCAACGCAGCATCTATTTCGACCTCGACAAGGCCGACCTCAAAACCGATTACGACCCGGTCATCAGCGCCCACGCCCGCTACCTGGCGCGTAATCCGAATGCCAAGGTACGCGTCGAAGGCCATGCCGACGAACGCGGCAGCGCCAGTTATAACCAGCGCCTGGGCCTGAATCGCGCGCAGACGGTACGAGCCACCCTGCTCGGCTACGGCGCTGGCAAGCAACAGGTCAGCATCAAGAGTTGGGGTAAAGCAAAACCCAAGCTGCTTGGCCGCAACGAAGAGGCCTGGGCCGAAAACCGCCGCGCCGACATCGTCTACGAATTGGAAAAATAAACGCCTTTCTGGCGCATCAACAACCCGCCCATCCGGCGGGTTTTTTTCGTCAACATCTGGACACATTGCAAAATCAGCATGACGAACAACACGAACTATTACTAACGTTATATATTGCTGGGCTAAGCATCTCCATCGCCACGCTTCCGGACACAACATGAAAAACAATCAGCCCGTCACCCAGCATGAAGTGCATTTCCCCCGTGACACCTATCTGGTATCACGCACCGACCTCAAGGGCATCATCACCTATGCCAACGACGCCTTCGTCAACATCAGCGGCTTCACCCGCGACGAACTGATCGGCAAGAGCCACAATCTTGTTCGCCACCCGGACATGCCGGAAGCCGCCTTCCAGGATTTGTGGGGCACGGTGAAGAAGGGACTGCCGTGGCGCGGCATGGTCAAGAACCGCTGCAAGAACGGCGATTTCTACTGGGTCGAGGCCTTTGTCGTCCCGCTCAAGAAGAATGGCCAGATCACCGGCTACATGTCGGTACGCACCCCGGCCCCCAGCGCCAAACGCGCCGCCGCCGAAGCCGCCTACGCTGCTGCCGGACAGAAGGGCCGTCTACCGGCCACCGGTCGTAAATCGCTGTCGCTGCGCGCCCGTATCTGGGCAACCATGGCGGCGCTGGTCGTGTTGATGAGCGTGGTCGGCATTGTCGGCCTGACCAGCCTGAAGAGTACCGACGACGAGTTGATCGCCCTGTACAACGAGAACCTGGTCCCGTCCAACATCGTCAACCGGATGATGTTCCTGCTCTCGGACAACCGCTCGCAGATCATGCTCGGCCTGCAACACGACACGTCCAGCCAGTTTGCCAAACTGCACGACCACCCGATCGACCTGCACATCGACAACACCCTGAACAACCGCAAGGAAATCAACGAACTGCTCGACCGACTCAAGGCCATTTCGCTGACCGACAAGGAAAAGGCGCTGCTCGACAAGTTCGGCGAGACCCGCGAACGCTTCTCTCGCGAAGGCATCAACAAGGCCCGCGACCTACTGCGCCAGGGCAACTTCATGGACGCCAATGTCCTGCTGCTGCGCAACATCAACCCGCTCTACGCCGAGATGCAGCGCGATGGCCAGGCGCTGATCCAGGCCATCGCCGATGGCGCCAATGCCCGCTACGAAGCGGCCGACGCACACTACCGCTGGGTGCGCAATCTGAGCATCGGCCTGCTGGTCGCTGCCGTCCTGCTGGCGGTCATTGGCGGCGCCTTCCTGGTCAATGCCATCGTCGGCCCCATCCGCAAGACCATCGACCAATTCGACCGGATCGCCGAGGGCAAACTGACCGACGAGATCGACATCGAAGGCCGCGACGAAACCGGCCTGCTGCTATGCAACCTCGGCGTCATGCAGGGGACCCTGAAAGCCATGCTCGACGAGATCAACGCCGCCTCGCGCGCCATCGACTCGCGCAGCAAACTGCTTGAAACCCAGATGGCCCAGGTTACCTCGCAGTCCGAGCAACAGCAGGCCAGCGTCGAGGGTGTGGCCGCCGCGACCGAGGAATTCAGCCAGTCGGTCCAGGAAGTTGCCGCCAACGCCCAGGACACGGCCAGTGCCGCCCGCGAATCACAAAACCAGGTCAACCAGAGCAACACCAACATCAGCCAGAGCATGGCGGCGACCAACCGGGTGGTCGATGCCGTCAATGCCTCGAACGGCACCATCGATCAGTTGAACCGCTCAATCGCCAAGATCGGCGACATCACCAGCGTCATTGCCGACATCGCCAGCCAGACCAACCTGCTGGCACTCAATGCCGCCATCGAAGCCGCCCGTGCCGGCGAGCAGGGACGCGGCTTCGCGGTGGTCGCCGACGAGGTACGCAAACTGGCCGAACGGACAACGACCTCGACCGCCGACATCAATACCACGGTCAGCGAAATCCAGTCGGTCACCGCACAGGCCGTGGCCAGCATGGACGTCGCCTCGCAGGAAGTCGAAACCGGAATCGGCAAGCTGCGCGAGAGCGTTGCTGGTCTGGAAGGCATCACCCAGTCGTCGAGCCAGGTTTCCCTGATGGCCGGGCAGATTTCCGATGCTGCCCGCCAGCAGGGCATTGCCAGCGAAGAGGTCGCCATCAGCATGCAGCAGATCACCGACCTGATCGAGCAGAACACCAACGCCGCCCGCCAGGCCCGCCAGGCTTCGGCCGAATTGCTGCAGACTTCGAAATCGCTGGCCGACCTGATTTCCGGCTTCGAGCTGTACAAACGCTGATCGCCGGTCGACGGCAACGTAGAATGGGGGCTTCAGACCCCCATTTTTTCGTCTGCCGCACCATGCTCGCCCGCCCCTTCATCCTCTTGTTGTCGCTGCTGGCCCTGACCGCCAGCACCCCGACCTTCGCCCAACTCCCGCCGCCGGTTGTCCGTGCCCTGCAGGCGGCGCAGATCCCCTTGGACAAGGTGGCCGTGATCGTCCAGCCGGTCGACAGTGCGACGCCGACCCTCGCGCACAATGCGGAAATGGTCATGAACCCGGCGTCGGTGATGAAACTGCTCACCACCTATGCCGCACTCAATCTGCTCGGCCCCGCTCACACCTGGCAAACCACCATCCTCGCCGAGCAGCCGGTCGAACGCGGCACGCTGCCGGGCAACCTGTACCTGAAGGGCAGCGGCGACCCCCGCTTCACCGTCGAACACCTGTGGCTGCTGCTGCGCCAGTTGCGCACCCGCGGCGTCGACCGCATCGCTGGCGACATCGTCCTCGATCGCAGTGTTTTCGCCAGCATGACCTTCGATCCTGCCGCCTTCGACAACAAGCCGTTGCGCGCCTACAACGTCGGCCCCAACGGCCTGCTGATCGATTTCCAGGCCCTGCGCTTCACCCTGCTGACGACGGACGGACAAGCCCGGGCATGGCTGGAATCGCCCAGTGCCGGCCTGATCGTGGACGACCGCCTGCAGACACTGAACGGCCCCTGCCCCGGCGACTGGCGCGACCGCATCGCGCTCGCGCTGATCCCCGACGGCAGCAGCCGTCGCCTGGAAATCCGTGGCAGCTACGCAGTGCAGTGCGGCGAACGCACGGTCAACCTGGCGCCGCTGTCCGCCGACGCCCATGCCAGCGGCCTGATTCTCGCGTTATGGCAGGAACTGGGCGGGCGCATCGACGGCCAGGTTCGCCCCGGTCAGACCCCGGCTACCGCCGTCGCCTTGGTGCGCCACGAATCCGCAGCACTGGGCGAAGTCGTGCGCGACATCAACAAGTACAGCAACAACGTCATGGCCCGCCAACTTTTCCTGACGCTCGGCAACGATGGCGCACCGGCCAGCAACGAGCGGGCGACGCGCCGCATCATTGACTGGCTACGCACGCGTCGCCTGGACTTTCCCGAACTGGTCATCGACAACGGCTCCGGCCTGTCGCGCAGCGAACGGATCAGCGCCGGCAACATGAACCGCCTGCTGCTCGATGCCTGGCGCAGCCCGGTGATGCCGGAATTCATCGCCAGCCTGCCGCTGGCCGGTATCGACGGCACCATGAAGAAACGCCTGAACGGCGACGCGGCCAGCGGCCGGGCGCATATCAAGACGGGCACACTGAACGGCGTACGCACCGCCGCCGGCTATGTGCTCGACGCCAACGGCCGCCGCCACGCCCTGACTTTTTTCATCAACGACCCGCGCGCCCAAGCCGGCGGCGAAGCCATCGACGCCCTGCTCAACTGGCTGGCCGACAGTCGATGACTTGCTGGTCACGGCTCGAAAAGCGACCGTGAATGGGTTAAAGTGAAGCTATTGGTGCGACAGCGGCACAAGAATCGCTGACGCCAAACAGAAGAGAAGGGAGTCTCTCATGCAACGCCGGCAATTTAGCCTGCTCGCCCTCGGGCTGAGCCTGGCGCCGCAGTTATTTGCCAATCCCTCCCGGCAGCGCAAGCATGTTGTCGCCTTCGCCCAGGACACCATGGCCAACGACTGGCGCGCCGCCCAGGTCCGCGACCTGCAGCAGGCTTTCAGCAAACGCCCCGACATCGAGTTCGTCTTCAGTGACGCCGGCGGCGACACCGCCCGCCAGGTCCAGGACATCGAGCAGTTCGCCGCACGCGGCGTCGACATTCTGATCACCAGTCCGCGCGATGCCGACCTGATGCGCGAACCGATCGCCCGCATCCATCGCCGGGGCATTCCGGTCATCCTGCTGTCACGGCGGGTCAATGGCGAGGAATTCACCCATTTCGTCACCGCCGACAACCGCGCCATCGCCCGTCAGGCTGCGCAATACCTGGCCCGGCGACTGAACGGCAAAGGCCGGATACTGGTGTTGCAGCACATCCCGACCTCGACCCCGGGACAACTGCGTACCGAGGGATTCATGGACGAACTGGCCAGACACCCCGGACTGAAGATTGCCGCCGTCAAGCGTGCCGATTCGCAACGCGCACTGGCCATCCAGAAAGTCGAGGAAGCCCTGGCCGAAAACCTGGCCTTCGATGCCATCTACGCCCAGTCCGACAGCATGGCACTCGGCGCCATCATGGCACTGAAGAAGGCGGGACGCGATCCCCGGCAGATTCCGATCACCGGCATCGACTTCATCACCGAGGCGCGCAACGCCATTCGCGCCGGTGACCTCGACGCCAGCTTCACCTACCCGACTTTCGGCCGGGAAGGCGCCGAGGCCGCGCTGACCCTGATCGATGGCGGCCGGCTGGCAACGCGCGAACGTATCGTCGCATCGATTGCTGTCACCCGCGACAACGTGGAGCGGATCGAACCGATATTCTGATCGTGCGCAAGCTGCCCCTGGCCCATCGGCTCCTCCTGCTGTGGTTTGCCGCAACCCTTGCCGTGCTGGTGGTTGCCGGCTTGCTGTTTTCCGTCCTGCGCGGGCAGCAACAATGGGAAGAACAGACGCGCACGATCGACGCCGCCTGGCATCACCTCGACACGGAAACCGAATATCGTGCCCAGGAACTGGCTGGGATGACGCGAACGCTGAGCGAATCGCCCAAGCTGCAGGCTACCCTGCACCTGTTTGACGGCTACTTCGACAGCGAACGCGGCAACCCCGACATCTTCGACTTCCCTGCCCGCGAACTCGCCTTGCTGCTCGGTGAAAGCGGCCGGACCAGCGGCATCGACTGGTTGCTGGTCAGCGGCCGGCACGGTCCGATCGCCGGCTATGCCATGCAGCAGAATCTCTACTGGTCGCAGCGCAGCGAAGGCGAGCCGGTGCTTTTCGCCAGCAAGGCCAGTCTGGCACCGTTCGAACCGATTGCCAGCATTGACCTGGCAGCACCAGCCAACGGCAGCGATAAGGTCCGTTTCGGGCGTTGCCGCACCGCCCCCGGCATCGCGCTGGTCCATGACCTGCCCGTCGTTTCAGCGGCCGGCGAAATCGGCCGGCTGTCGGTCGGCCGCTGCCTGGATCTCGCCTTCATCGAACGCACCGCCGGCGAAACCGGCCTGGCCTTCGCCATCGGCAACGACGAAACGCTGCATTCGGCACTGATGCCGCCCCAGGCATTGATGACCGACAGCGGCAAGGAACGCGAGCTGAACTTGCGCTGGTTTACCGACCTGCACCTCGGCAGGTCCGGAGAACACACCTTCTCCACCGCCACCGCACAACTGGTCGATGGCCCCGCCGTCAGCTTCCGTTTTGTCCGTCCGGCTGACATCGGTGATGCCTCCACGGGTTTGCTGATCGGCGCCGGCTTCGCCAGCCTGGCTGCCGTTTCGCTGCTGGTATTCATCATCGGCCTGATTTTCATGCGCCGGGAAATCATGAATCCACTCGACCGCCTGATGCAGGCCGTCGACTCGGCCCGCAGCGGGCACTTCGTGCCGGTCGACGGCAAGCTGCCGGACAACGAACTGGGGACGCTGGCGCGTGTCCTCAACGAGACCATGACGGCGCTGACCCGTGAGCGCGCGCACCTGCACACCCTGGTCGACACCATCCCCGACCTGATCTGGCTGAAGGATCCGGAAGGCGTGTACCTGGCCTGCAATCCGCGTTTCGAGCAGTTTTTCGGCGCCAAGGAAGAGGAAATTGTCGGCAAGACCGATCACGATTTCGTCGACGCCGAACTCGCCGACTTTTTCCGCGAAAAGGACCTGGCTGCCGTTGCCGCCGATGGACCAAGCACCAACGAGGAATGGCTGCACTTTGCCGGCTGCGACTATCAGGGCTTGTTCCTGACCACCAAGGTGCCGATGCGCCTGGCCGACGGCACCCTGATCGGTATCCTTGGGATCGCCCACGACATCACCGAACTGCGCGCCGCGATGGATGAAATTGCCGGCCACCGCGACCAGCTGGAGATCAAGGTCCGCGAACGCACCGCTCAGCTTGAAGCGGCCATCGAACTGCAGAAGACAACCGAACTGGCATTGCAGGAAGCCAAGGAAGTCGCCGAGGCGGCCAGCCTGGCCAAGAGCAGCTTCCTGGCCAACATGAGCCACGAAATCCGCACCCCGCTCAACGCCATCACCGGCATGGTGCACCTGATCAGCCGCGCCGGTGTTCCGCCCGATCAGCAGGAGCGCCTGCACAAGATCGACCTGGCCGGCCAGCATCTGCTGAACATCATCAATGCCATCCTCGACCTGTCGAAGATCGAAGCCGGCAAGTTCGAGCTCGAGGAAAACGAACTGCAGCCGGGCAGCATCCTCGCCAATGTTTCCTCGATGATGCTCGACAAGGCGCTGGAGAAGGATTTGCAACTGGAGATCGTCAACGACGTTCCCGGTCTCGTGCTGCGAGGTGACGCCGGCCGCCTGCAGCAGGCATTGCTCAACTTCGCCGCCAATGCCATCAAATTCACCGACCAGGGCAGCGTTACCCTGAAGGTCAGCCGCGAACAGGAAGACGAGCACGGCGTCCTGCTCCGCTTCGAGGTCCGCGATACCGGCATCGGCATCGACCCGGCGGCCCAGGCCCGCCTGTTCTCCGCCTTCGAACAGGCGGACAACACGATTACCCGACGCTTCGGCGGTACCGGCCTGGGCCTGGTCGTGACCCGCAAACTGGCGCTGGCCATGGGCGGCGACACGGGGGTCAGCAGCCAACCCGGGCACGGCAGCACCTTCTGGTTCACCGCCCGACTGAAACACGGCCACGCCAGCATCACCGCACCGAGCCGCCCGAGCATCCAGGGCGAGAGCGCCGAAACCCTGCTCGCTCGCGACCATGCTCACTGCCGCCTGCTCCTCGCCGAGGACGAACCGATCAATCGCGAGGTTGCGCTTTCGCTGTTCAGCGATGTCAAGCTGACCGTGGATGTTGCCGAAGACGGTCAGCAGGCAGTGGACATGGCTACCGCCAACAATTACGACCTGATCCTGATGGACATGCAGATGCCGCGTCTCGACGGTCTCGAAGCGACCCGGCGCATCCGTGCGCTACCGGCCGGCCGACAGGTGCCGATCCTGGCAATGACTGCCAATGCCTTTGCCGAGGACCGTCAGCGCTGCCTCGATGCCGGCATGGACGACTTCATCGCCAAGCCGGTCGACCCCGACATCCTGTTTGGCACCGTCCTCAAGTGGCTGCGCAAGCGCGCCGCGTCAACTGCCGATCGGGCTTGAACTACCGAGTGCCAGCCAGCCGCGGACAACGCGGTAGGCAACCCAGAAACCAAGCACCAGGATGACGCCGATGGCGATCGGAATACCGATGATGGTGATCAGGAACAAGCCATAGACACCGAGCCACAGCACGGTGAACCAGAAGGTCCGGATCTGCCAGCGAAAATGGCTTTCCAGCCAGGTGCCGCGAACTTCGCTGCGCATCCAGTAGTTGAGGAAGACCGCCAGCAGCGACGGCAGCCCGAAGACGAAGCCGCCGGCGATGGTCGCCGACGAGGTGACGCCGACGACGACGGCAATCGCGTGCAGGCCGTAGATCAGGTGGGTGACATTGACCAGCGACGGACGCACGCCGCCGGGGCCGCTGGGGACAGGCTCGTTCATGATTTCTCCTCGGCCAGCAGTTTCTGCAGGAACAGCGCCTGGCCAGCCGCCGGGTCGAGCACATACGGTGCGAACCCGGCGAGCTGGTACGAGGCCATCGCCTGGTGGTTGTTGGACAGCACTTCCAGCGTCAGCTTGCAGCAGCCGAGCGCCCTCGCCTTGGCCTCGGCCCAGACCAGCAAGGCCTGGCCAATACCCTGGCGGCGGCGGTCGCCACGCACCACGATATCGTGGATGTTGAGCAGCGGCCGGGCAGCGAAGGTCGAGAAGCCGGCGAAGCAGTTGATCAGGCCAACCGCTTGCTCGCCAGCCAGCGCCAGCCCGCCGTGATAGAACGGCACGCCCTTGAGGCTGTCGACCAGCATCGCCTTGACCTCAGGCTTGAGGCCCTGACCGCCGCCCATCGGGTCCTGCGCGTAGTGGTCGAGCAGCTCAAGCAAGGCCGCCGCATGGGTGGTGTTGTTCAGATCGAGATCGATGACGCTAACGCTCATAAGCCCAGTTTTCCCCAGAGATCGTCCACGCGCTGTTTAACCGCAGCGTCCATGACGATGGGCCGCCCCCATTCGCGCTGGGTTTCGCCCGGCCACTTGTTGGTCGCGTCGATCCCCATCTTCGAACCGAGGCCGGCGACCGGCGAGGCGAAGTCGAGGTAGTCAATCGGCGTGTTGTCGACCAGGGTCGTGTCGCGCACCGCGTCGAAGCGCGTGGTCATCGCCCAGATCACTTCCTTCCAGTCGCGGATGTCGATGTCGTCGTCCACCACGACGATGGTCTTGGTGTACATGAACTGGCGCAGGAAGCTCCAGATGCCGAACATGATGCGCTTGGCGTGGCCGGGGTAAGCCTTCCTGATACTGACGATGGCCATCCGGTACGAACAGCCTTCCGGCGGCAGGTAGAAATCGACGATCTCCGGGTACTGCTTCTGCAGCAGCGGCACGAACACCTCGTTGAGCGCAACGCCCAGCACCGCCGGTTCGTCGGGCGGCTTGCCGGTGTAGGTGCTGTGGTAGATCGGGTTCTTGCGCATGGTGATGCGGTCGACCGTGAACACCGGGAATTCGGCCTGCTCGTTGTAGTAGCCGGTGTGATCGCCGTAGGGGCCTTCGAGCGCCATCTCGCCGGGATGGATATGGCCTTCGAGAACGATCTCGGCGGAAGCGGGCACTTGCAAACTTGAGCCAAGGCATTGCGTCAGCTCGGTCTTGCCACCGCGCAGCAGGCCGGCGAACTGGTATTCGGAAAGGCTGTCCGGCACCGGCGTCACCGCGCCGAGAATGGTCGCCGGATCGCAGCCGAGGACCACGGCAATCGGGAAAGGCTGACCGGGGTTGGCCATCTTGAAATCGCGAAAATCGAGCGCGCCGCCGCGATGGGCCAGCCAGCGCATGATCAGCTTGTTCGGCCCGAGCACCTGCTGGCGGTAGATGCCAAGGTTCTGGCGGCTCTTGTGCGGGCCTTTGGTGACGACCAGGCCCCAGGTGATCAGCGGCGCGACGTCGCCGGGCCAGCAATGCTGGATCGGCAATCGCGAGAGGTCGACATCCTTGCCTTCCCAGACGATCTCCTGGCAGGGCGCGTTCGACACCTTCTTCGGCGCCATGTTGAGCACCTGCTTAAGCACCGGCAGCTTGTCCCAGGCATCCTTCAGGCCCTTGGGCGGTTCCGGCTCCTTGAGGTAGGCGAGCAGCTTGCCGACTTCACGCAGCGCCTGTACCGAATCCTCGCCCATGCCCAGGGCGACGCGCCTGGGCGTGCCGAACAGGTTGGTGAGTACTGGCATCTCGTGACGCCGGCCCTGCGTATGAGCTTTTTCGAAGAGCAGCGCCGGGCCGCCGGCGCGCAGCACGCGGTCGCCGATCTCGGTCATCTCCAGGTGGGTATCGACATCGACCGCAATGCGCTTGAGTTCGCCGGTCTTTTCCAGTTGCGACAGGAAGTCGCGCAGATCGTGGTATTTCATCGGAGCAGGAAGTCCAGGGCGATGCCGGCGAAGATGATGCCGCCGACCCAGTTGTTGTGCAGGAAAGCCTTGAAGCAGGCCATGCGTTCGCGGCCGCGAATCCAGGTGTAATGGACGCCCATGATGCCGGCGGCGATGGCCAGCGCGCTGTAGAACGGCCAGCCCAGCGCATAGGTGCTGCCGACCCAGGCGATCAGCGCCAGCGTCGCGGCGTAGCACAGCATCACCGCGGCGACGTCGAAACGACCGAAGGTGATCGCCGAGGTCTTGATGCCGATCTTGAGGTCGTCGTTGCGGTCGACCATGGCGTACTCGGTGTCGTAGGCAACCGCCCAGAAGATGTTGGCCAACAGCAGCCACCAGGCTTCGGCCGGCACGCTGCCCTGGTGCGCAGCGTAGGCCATCGGAATGCCGAAACCGAAGGCGATGCCGAGGTAGGCCTGCGGAATGGCGAGAAAGCGCTTGGTGAAGGGATAGCTGGCAGCCAGGAAGACCGCCGGGATCGACAGCCAGATCACCAACGGAATCCTCAGTACCAGCACCAGCGCGAAAGCCAGCAAGCAGAGGACGGCAAACAGCACCAGCGCTTCCTTGGTACTTACCCGACCGGCGGTCAACGGACGTTCCTTGGTCCGTTCGACGTGCTTGTCGAAATCGCGGTCGGCGTAGTCGTTGATGACGCAACCGGCCGAACGCATGAGCACGGTGCCGAGCACGAATACCAGCAGCACGGGCCAATCCGGACGGCCATCGGCAGACAGCCACAACGCCCACAACGTCGGCCACAGCAGCAGCAGGATGCCGATTGGCTTGTCCAATCGCATCAGCTTCTCGTAGAGATCCAGTCTTTCCTTGATCGCGGCTAGGGTCATGCGTCGATTCTACCTTCTGTGTCACGTGCCCGCCGCGCCTGCTGCCAGGCAACGACGGCCTGCCCGGAATGGGCCAGGATGGCCTGGTAACGCTCGCCAGGGAGCGCCTGGCGCAAGGCTGCGAACAACTGCTGCGTGCCGTCCTGGGCAATCGCCGAGGCGGCCGCATCGGCGAGCAGCGAAATCTGGATGCTGGCCAGCGCGTCGGCAATCAACCGCCAGCCGAGTTCCGGCATCTGTTCGTTGAGCCCGAGCAGCAGGCTGCCCAGCGGCCGGACCAGGCCTTCGGCCTGCTCTGCCGTTTCGCAGGCGGCCATCGCATGCCACAGCGCGAGATGGATGCTGCGGCGCAGTTCGACCTTGAAATCGACAGCGGCGAATTCATTCCCCGTCAGCGCCGCAAACTGTTGCTGGAAGCGGGCATCGGCGGTGGCGTCGAGACGCGTACGCAGTCCGCCGATCAGCGCCGTCAGCGCCGGGATCGCTTGTAGCTGGAATGCCTGCGTATAAGCCAGCCCCCAGGCATCGAGCCCGTTGATCAACAGGGCCAGGCGCAATGCCCGGGCATCGTCGGCGGCGCCGGCCTGGCTCCAGTTGTAGCAGCGCCCGGCCAGTTCGCCGAGGGCGCCGGCTTCGGCGTCACTGTCCGGCGCGACGGCCATGCGGAACACGGCGGCAAAGGCATCCTGCGCCAGGCGCGCGGCCAGTCGCTGGCTGTCGGTATCGGCCAGGGTGGCCAGCGGGTCGGCGGGAATCGGGGAAGCGGTGGCCATCGTCAGCTTTCGGGCAAAGTCCGGGATTTTACCGCCGCGCCGGCTATTTGGCCGCCCCCCGCAAGCTCAGCACGCGTTCGAACAAGGTCGTCGGCGTTGCCGCCGTCGGTGCCAGCGGCGCGCCGACGTGCAAGCTGATCGGCGAAAACATCCCGCGGCGGAACGGCGTCTTCATCGCCTTGCCATCAATGCGCGAAAAGTAGCTGCCCCACAGACCGGACAGGGCCATCGGCACCACCGGCACCGGATTGGCCGCGAGGATGCGGGCGATACCCGGGCGGAAGGGCTGCAATTCGCCATCCTGGGTAATTCCGCCCTCCGGGAAGATACCGATCAGTTCGCCATTGGCCAGCGCTGCCGAGACATCGGCGAAGGCTTTTTCCATCAGTACCGGGTCGTCCTTGGCCGAGGCAATCGGGATCGCCCCGCAATGGCGGAAGATGAAGCCGAGTAGCGGCGTGCGGAAAATGCGGTGATCCATGACGAAGCGCACCGGTCGCGGCGACGCGCCCATCAGGATCACCGCGTCGGCAAAACTGACATGGTTGGCGACCAGCACCGCCGGCCCGGCCAGCGGAATGTGTTCGACGCCTTCGCTGCGCAGCCGGTACACCGCCTTGACCAGCAGCCAGGCGACGAAGCGCAGCAGGAATTCCGGCACCAGCCCGTAGATGTACACCGCCACCGCCGCGTTGAGCAGTGCCGCGATGCCGAACAGCGCCGGAATCGACAAGCCGGCGCCGAGCGCCGCCGAGGCCCCGAGGGCGCCGACCACCATGAACAAGGCGTTGAGGATGTTGTTGGCGGCAATGATCCGCGCCCGGTGGCTGGCCTCGCTGCGCGTCTGCACCAGTGCGTACAGCGGCACGATGAAGAAGCCGCCGAAGACACCGATCATCAGCAAGTCAAACAGCACCCGCCAGATCGCCGGGATACTGAGCAGCGCTGTCAGTTCATGCGCCGTCGTGCCGACCAGGCCGACCGGCGAGGCAAAGTACAGGTCCAGACCGAACAGCGTCAGGCCAATCGAGCCGAACGGCACCAGGCCGATTTCGACATGCTTGCCCGACATCCGCTCGCAGAGCAGCGAGCCGACCCCGATACCGACCGTGAAGATGGCCAGCAGCAGCGTCACCGTCGTTTCGCCACCGCCGAGCACGTTCTTCGTGTAGGCCGGGAACTGGGCAAGGAACAACGCGCCATAGAGCCAGAACCAGGAAATGCCGAGAATCGACAGGAACACGGTCCGGTTACCCTTGGCAAAAGCAATGCTGCGCCAGGTTTCGGTCAGCGGATTCCAGTTGACCTTCAGTTCGGGGGCCGGCGGTGGCGCTGCCGGAATGCCCCGGCTGTAAAGGTAACCGAGCACCGCCACTGCCAGCCCGCCAACAGCGATCCACACCGGCTGACTCACCGCCCCCGCCAACAGCCCGCCGGCCAACGTGCCGATCAGGATGGAAACGAAGGTGCCGGCCTCGATCAGCGCGTTGCCGCCAACCAGCTCGTCCTCGCGCAGGTGCTGCGGCAGGATCGAATACTTGACCGGCCCGAACAGCGTCGATTGCAGGCCCAGCAAAAACAGCGCCGCCAGCAGCCAGCTCAGGCTGTGCAGCCAGAAACCGGCGGCAGCAACGCCCATGATGACAATCTCCAGCACTTTCGACAGCCGCGCCAGCCCGGCCTTGTCGTACTTGTCGGCAAGCTGGCCGGCGGTCGCCGAGAACAGGAAGAAGGGCAGAATGAACAGCCCAGCCGCCAGATTGCCGAGCAGCTCAACCGGTATCGTTGTCCATTGCGCCGCCTGGAAAGTCAGCAGCACAACCAGCGCGTTCTTGTACAGATTGTCGTTGAAGGCACCGAGAAACTGCGTGCCGAACAGCGGCCCGAAACGCTTTTCCTTGAGAAGTCCGAATTGTCCGCTCATAACCGGTCGCCCGAGAAAATGCGGCGGGTGTTGAACACCGCCGGCGAGAAGGAATGGCCCTGCCAGCTGAGCAGGCGTTTGAGAACGAAATCGAAGAGCAAGGGGTTGTGTTCGCGCAGTTCGTCGAGATCGGCGACCGCTTCCTTCGGCAGCAGGCCGGCACGCGCCAGCGTTGCCGACGAGATCAGCGGCAGCACGCCCGGCAGCGGGTAGTCGGAACCCTGTAGCAGGCGGTCGTGCAGGTCTTCGCGTTCGAGCAGGCTGCGGATCACCGCCGGCTTGCGGTTGCGCAGGGTGATCGCCGAGACATCGCCGAAGAGCAAATCCCTGGCGCGCGGTTCGGCCATCGCCTTGAGGAAGAGGTCGAAGCTGGGGCGCACCGTGCCGTCATCGTCGACATCCTGGCCCATCGTCGCGCAATGGGCGACCACGATCCTGACGCCAAGATCGAGCGCCCGGCGCAGCCGCAGCGGGTTGCCGTAGGCCTGGGTGTCGCTGCCCTTGACCGCCTTTTCCTCGCCGCAATGGACAATCAGCGGCGTGCCGCTTTCGGCGAGCACGCGGTAGAAGGCCTCGCACTTCGCCGACGCCGGGTCCATCCCCTGCGCCGCCGGTAGCCACTTGATGGCGCGGGCACCACCGGCAATCGCCTGTTTCAGGTCGTCGACCGCCGCCGCGTGATAAGGATGCAGCGACGCCACCCACTCGAAACGCGCCGGGAATTCGCCCGCCAGTTTTGCCGCCCAGGCGTTGGGCACGTAGAACGCCGAGCGTTCGGGGTGAGGCTGGCCGGCCGCGTCATGGAAGCGCGCAAAGGCAAACAGCATGACCTTGAAGCCCTCGGGCATCGCGTCACACAGGTTGAGCAGGCGGGCGACGTAAGCGGCATCGACAGCGCCCGGCGCATCGTGGGCGCAACCGGCGTTCATGTAGAACAGGCGCTGCGCGTAATGCACCGGCTGCAGCGGCGACGACAGTTGCGGCCCGATCTCGATGCCGCTGCCGCCATCGCCCAGCCCGGCCAGATGGACGTGGCAGTCCCACAGGCCGGCCGGGTCGATACCAGCCCAGGCCTGCTTCAACCACGGGCTGTCGAGCAGTTGCACCGGAATCGCGGCCCGGCAGGGATTGACGATGGCCGGCTTGGCCAGCGTCGCACCGGCGGCGGCCAAGGCAGTGCCGCCGACGAGAAAGCCGAGCAAACGGCGACGTTGCGTATTGAAAGTACTCATGCGGCCTCCGCCATGCGTTTCAGCGTCACGTAATCGATCTTGCCGGTGCCGAGCAAAGGCAGTGCGTCGACCAGCTTGATCTTCCGTGGCACCGCCAGTTCCGGCAGGCCGAGCTCGCGCGCCTTGGTCGCCAGCGCCTCACGGTTCAGTGCCGGGTCGGTGGTGAATAGCACCAGCCCCTCGCCCTTGCTTTCGTCCGGCTGGCTGGATGCGGCGTGCTGTTTTTCCGGCGCGCTGGCGACGGCGAGTTTCTCGACCACTTCCAGGCTGACCATCTCGCCGGCGATCTTGGCGAAGCGCTTGACCCGGCCGACGATGCGAACGAAACCCTCGTCGTCGATAGTGACCACGTCGCCGGTTTCGTACCAGCCGTCGCCGGCCGCCGAGCTCGGCGGCTGCAGCACGCCCGGCTGCTCGGCCTTGAGATAGCCGGCCATGACGTTGGGGCCGCGCACGTGCAGGATGCCGCCGTTGTCTATGCCCGGCACCGGCACCAGCTTGTACTCGATGCCCGGCAGCAGGTTGCCGACGGTGCCGGTGCGGTAGGCCATTGGCGTGTTGACCGCCAGCACCGGCGCCGTTTCGGTAGCGCCATAGCCTTCGAAGATGCGCACGCCGAACTTCTCGAACCATTGACTGCGCACCGCTTCGGAAAGCTTCTCGGCACCGGCAACAACGTAACGCAGGCGGTAGAAATCGTAGGGATGGGCGAACTTGGCGTAATTGCCGAGGAAGGTCGAGGTACCGAAGAGCACGGTGCAGCCACGGTCATAGGCGACTTCCGGGATCACCCGGTAATGCAGCGGCGACGGGTAGAGGAAAAGGTTGGCGCCGGTCAGCACCGGCAGCAACGCGCCGGCGGTCAGACCAAAACTGTGGAAGATCGGCAGCGCGTTCAACACCTTGTCGTCGACCGAGAAGTCGATCACCGCACGGATCTGCGCAATATTGGCGAGCAGCGCCCGGTGCGGCAGCACGACGCCCTTGGGCTTGCCCTCCGAACCGGAGGTGAACAACACCACCGCCGCCTCTTCGGGCGACGCCGACAATTCGAAGGCACGCGGAAAATGGATCGCCCACAGCATCAGCCACAGCTTGTCGCCCAAGCTGATGCGGTCGCGGATATCTTCCAGGTAGACGAATTCAATACCGCGCAGCCCGGCCAGCTTGTCGCCGAGCTTGGCCTGTTCGACGAAAGCGCGCGAGGTAAGCACCGTTTTCACTTCAGCTGCAGTGCAGGCGGCCTGCATGGCGTCGGTGCCGGCGGTGTAGTTGAGCATCGCCGGCACGCGCTTCCTGGCACTCAAACCGAAAATCAGGCCAACGGTAGGCACCAGATTGGGCAACAGCAATCCGACCTTCTCGCCAGGCGCCGATACGCGCTCGATCTGCCGGCCCAGCATCAAGGCCATCTTGAGCAGGTCGTTGTACGAATACTCGATCTGCTTCATGTCCTCCAGCAGGCGCCGGCCACGCCCGTACACCGTGGCCGCATCGCACAGCGCGCCGTACAGCGTCTGCGTGGGGCGCGAAGCAAAGATCATTTCCTGCATCAACTTGCGCATCTGCTCGCCCGCCTTGCGCCGACGCAATTTTGCGGTCGACGCCACCGGCATCGGGAAATGCGCTTCCGGCAGCACGGTCAGGCGGATTTTCGGAAACAGCACCTTCGGATACTTGCCCGACAGGCGCGAAAAATACGAGCGCGACGCGCCATCGACGCGCACCGGAATCACCGTCGCGCCGGTCTTGGCGGCGACGAAGGCCGGGCCGTCGTAGACCTTCATCAGCGAACCGGTCTGGGTAATCCGCCCCTCCGGGAAGATGACCACCGGCCGGCCGGATTCGATCAGCCGGATGACCTTCTTCATCGCCATCGGGCTGGTCGGATCGACCGCCAGGTAATCCACCTGCGACAGCAGCAGGCGGAAGTACCAGCGCCGAACAACCCCGGTATGGACCACGAAAACCGGATCAACCGGCAGGAACAGGCCGAGCAACAGGCCATCGAGAAAGGATTCGTGATTGGCGACGATCAGCAGCTTGTGCTGCGAAAAATCGGACTGCCGGAACTGCACATCAACGCGGAACAGCAGGCGGGCGACCACCCGCAGGATTGGACGCAAAACGGCACGCATCAGGTGGACTCCCGAACGTAATCAAGAACGTTGGTAAAGGTGGTTTCCAGCGCCTTACGGTCAATCCAGAACCACACCTCCTTGCCGATCTTCTCCGAGGCCAGCACGCCGGACTCATGAAGCACTTTCAGGTGGTGCGACACGGTCGACCGCGCCAGCGTCGACACTTCGGCAATCTGCCCGACATTCAGGCGCTCACCCGGCTCGAACAACAGCAGGATGCGCTGACGATGTTCATCGCCCAAGGCAACGAACATCCTGGACATGACGGCCCACTGCGGGGGGATGGTTTGGCTGTAGTCAGATTTCATGTCGACAAGTTTAGTTATATCGATATGATATAGTCAAGCAAAACCACCGAAATTCTTCTCGTCCGCAGCTTAAGTTGAGACTTTCGCAGCTTAGGTCGAGATAGCAAACATCGGTGTCACAATGGTTTCCAAGGGTTCTCAGCGTAAGCGCCCGGCAAACCCATCTGTAAATTGACGCGTTAGACCTTGAAGATCGTGTCCCTTTAAAAACGATGGTGGACACTTTCGATGGAAATCCAGAAGCCAAGTCGGCGCAGGCGGCATCACCC
>Ga0208243_1000094_pt1 | contig 83752 bp, 95 predicted proteins | sample Subbio2Aug_QV12A_FD_184826 | JGI IMG/M metagenome (GOLD analysis project Ga0208243, IMG submission 184826) | Serpentinite rock and fluid subsurface biosphere microbial communities from McLaughlin Reserve, California, USA - CR12Aug_QV12A (SPAdes) | ecosystem: Environmental > Terrestrial > Deep... | reverse complement strand
CCCCGCCGCAAGAGCGTTTCAAGGGCGCGGTGCTGGCGGCGGTGGGCGCGGCCCGGTCCGACGGGTTTGCAACCGAGGAAGACCAGATCGTCGTGACCGCCGGCGTTCCCTTCAACGTCAAGGGCACCACGAACATCCTGCGCGTCGCGCCCTGCGACGAACGGCTGATCTCGCGCGTCGATCCGGAATAAGTGGCCTGAACGGGCCCTGCAGCGGGGACCGAAGGCGCACCGGGTGGATATCCAAAGATGATAAACGCTCTTTCGGGAGTTGTTCGCCTGGGCTGGGCCTGAGAGCCCGGTCCGGGCGGAACAAAGTGCGACCGGCCCGCTGACCGGACACACTTACCGCGGGTCAGCGCGGCGCTTAGGCTTGCCGGCTGTGCGCCTTCCCGTGCGTGGCCAGGCCCCTTTGCCGAGGGCGCCGCGGCAGCCAGGATTGATGAACGTCAACCCGACGAGAGCCGCGCGACGATGCCACCTGCATGGCAAATGGCCGTTCCGAGTCCCGCACGGAATTTGCATCCGCCGCCGAGCTTTGAGCGGAGGACACGACGCAGGACGGTTTCCCACCGCCCGGCACTGCTCCGCCGTTGATTCGCCGTGGCGGTCCTCTGCTGACGGTTGCAAGGCGGCGTTCGATGCAGATGTGGGTCTTCCATGGCCCAGGCGGGCCAGATGATGTCACTTTTTTGTGCAAAGCGGCCGGAATTGACAAATGTTGCCGCGGCAATTTTCTGAAACTGCTGTACACTTGATAATCCGGTCTGTTCTGGAATGGCCGGACCTATACTTTCGAGGTAGAAGTCGTCCCCATGCGGTCCAATCGGAAGCACAACGACTGATTGCAACCAGTTCCTGAATCTATCTCGACCCCCCCCGCGGCACTCTCCGCCCGAGGGCATATCCTTGGATATGCTTAAGATCTAAGGATCGCTGGCCTTTCGGATAGATGGTGTGCAATGACAGAAATTGCTAACGCACTTCATCAATTGAGAATGCAAGCCAGATACGAACCGCCCGAGGAAAATGATGAACGAACTTATCTCCGTCCTGATTGCCGACGATCACGATATCGTCCGCGACGCCGTGGCGCATGTGGTTGGTAACGAGTTGGCCGTGAAGGTACTTACGACCAAGGACAAGGAAACGACCCTGCAGGCGATCCGGGACCACGGCCCGATCTCGGTGCTGCTCCTTGATATATCCATGCCGGGAATGGCAGGCTCGCATAGCGTCGAGGAAATCGTGAAATGCAATGCACCGGGCGCGGTGGTCATATTCTCGGGCGTCGCGGATGAAATCTTCGTGCGCCAGGCAATTGCAAATGGCGCACGCGGATTCATTCCGAAAACGTTTTCCTTAAGGTCACTGAGCAATACTCTCCAGCTGATTGCGTCCGGCCAGATATTTGTACCGTTCTCGGTAATGGACGCGCCCTCAACGGCGGGTTCTGCGCCATTGCTTTCGCAAAGAGAGATATCGGTTCTTCGGCTTTTGGTGAAAGGCCAGACCAACAAGGAAATTGCGCGGGAACTGGGTTCGACCGAGGTCCGGGTCAAGATGCACCTGCGGTCCATCTGCTCGCGGCTGAACGCGAAGAACCGCACCCAGGCCGCGCTGATCGCCGAGCATACCGGGCTGGTCGATTCCTGATCAGAAGGGTCAAGGCGCCGGTCCAGGGTTGATGGCGCCGGCGTTGACCGCGCCTATGGCTGTCGTGAGGATCTCGTCGATCCGGACCGACTGGCTTTGCACGAGCGTCGTGATCTGACCGGCGATCGCCGTGCCGTTGGTGGCCTGGTTCAGGACCAGCGCCGCACCCCGTGTCCCGCCCAGCTCATGGGCCGACAGGCTTGAGGCGCCCGCGGTGGTGATCATGGCCTCTGCCAGCTGCGTGCTTGCGCCCATGCTGACCTCGGCAAGCCGCACTCCGATGTCCGGCGTCAGGGCGTCCGCCTGCCACTTGGCAGTGACATTTGTCAAAATCTGGCCCGTGTTCACGGCGCCCAGAGTCGTGGACCTGATCCTGTCCAGACCCAGGGCGTCCGTGTCCTGGTGGCCGTCATAGACCCGGGCCAGCTGGGCCGGCGCCAGCTCGGGCAGCATGACCCCGCTGATGACCGTGGTGATCGATCCATCGACCCTGCTCATCAGAAGCGCCTGCGCCCGCGACAAGGCTTCGCCGTCGCGGGATTGCTCGTAAAGCGAAAGCTGCCCCGCGGGCGGAACCTGATAGAGGTGGCTGCCGACCGGATAAAGACCGGCCTGCAATCCCGTCGACATGTTCGCGGCAAGCTCGGGCGGGACCATCACGCCGGCTGGTCCCGCCTGAAGGGCGATGACCGATCCGTCCCTGTCGTAGCCGACGATCACCTGTTCCCCCGGCTGCAGGGTCCGGGGCGCCGACCGGGACGTGGCAATGTTCTCGGCAAGGTTGACCATGACGGCGGACAGGGGCGAGGTCCCCATCAGGTCGATCCGGAACAGAACCTCTTCCAGAATACTCGCATTGCCGACCCCGACCGCCCCGGTGGCGGCGAGAAAGGCAAAGCCGGTAGCAATCCGCCCCGAGGTGGTCATTCAGCCCCACTTTCTGTTGCATGGACGCCGGTCATTGATCTCCGCGGGTCAGGATGGAAATCAGGACGATCCCGCTATTCATGGAGCCGATTGCCTGCGTGGAAAGCGTCGACTCCGCCGATAGCGGCAGATCGGAAGCGACATGGATCGGCGCGTTGATCGGTGAGTGCGTGATGGCGCCATTCGCTGCGATGATCGGCACTGCGGCCTCGCCCGGAACAGGGGCCATCGACGACAGGACCCTGATGAGGCCGGTATTGGTGGCGCCAAGGGCCATCGTCGCGATCTGCAACGCGCGTGGGCCTGGTGGGTCCTCATCCATTCCGGTGGGCGGCTGCACATACTGGACCGAGCTGTCCACCATGTCCGAGCCATCCGTTCCGGGGGCATGGCTGGCAAGATTGATGAACACGGTCCCCCCCGCAAGGTCGGGGTTGTCCGCAACCATCGCCAACACCCGCTCAAGCGCGGTCTCCGCGTGGACCGGTGCGGCGGCGGCGATGGACAGGACAAGAACAAGGATCGCAGGCAGGTGCATCAGCATTCACCGATCAAGGAAAGAAGGGGCCAGAGACGTACTTTCCTCCGGCCCCACCCGTCAGCCTCAGTTCTGGCCGGTGCCGCTGGTGCCGATGATGCCGGTCACGGCAGCGTTCACGCCCGACGTGATGGTGCCGGTGTTGACCGCGCCGAGGGCAGTGGTCGACAGGTCGCCCACCGCGCCATTGACTTCGTTCATCGTGTTCGAGATCGAGCCGTTGATGCCCGTCATGTTCGACGCGATGTTCAGCACCAGAGCGCCGGTGTCAGCCGACCCGCCGAGCTGGTTGGCAACTGCCGAGTAGGCAGCAGTCGACGAGGTCTTGGCCTGGTCCACGGCCTGGTTCACACCCAGCGTGATTTCGCCGGTGTTCACAGCACCAAGGGCCGTGGTCGCCATGTCTCCCCAGGACAGGGTCGGCATGTCCCACTCGACCGCGGTCACCAGACCGGCGGTCGCTTCCTGGGTCTCTGCGGTGATGCCGTCGACGATGTTGGTGATCGAGCCGTTGACGCCCGCACCGTCCACGCCGCCGATGTTTTCGGCGATGTTGGCGAAGGTGCCGTTGACCGAGGCCAGGTTGGTTCCGTTGTCGATCGTCGCCAGAACGCGCTCCAGCACCGACTTAGGTGCCGACGAATCCGAGTTGGCGTCTTGCGCGAAGGCAGCGCCGCCGAGGGCGAGAGCCATCGCCGACGTCAAGAGAAGTTTCTGCATTGTAGTCTCCTGTTCAGTGTCGGCTGACACCCCGCTGTGTCAGCCCTATATTTGCGGTTGCTTTGCGGGGACCGCTGTCTCCCTTGCCCGGGCGTGAACCCGTGAAAGGGAAGGTCGAAGGTTCTTCGGAAGGTTCGCGGCGAGGTCAGTTCGAACCTCCCAGCTTCTTGTCATCGGGCTTGGCCGGATCCGGGCCACTGTCCTGCCCGTCCGCTGGGGCAGTCGTGCTTGCCGGGGACGCCTCCAGGTAGGTGGTGCCGGCGATGTATTTGTGCGCCGCCTCGGTCGCGCGGATCGCGTTCTCGACCAGCGTCGCCGCGGCATCGCCTTCGGCCCCGGTCAATCCCTTCGCCGCAGCATCGCGCAGTGACTGGATGGCCAGCGTCATGTACTGGGCCGCCTCGTTGGCGGCCGCCGTCGCTTCGTCCTTCGACTTGGCCTGCAGGACCGAATCCGCCGCAGCTATCGCCCGCGCGGCATAGGAGGTGGCCGTATTGGCAAGCCTGACCGCTTCAGGCGGGCTCTTGGCCCCCGCTTCCGCCGCCTTGCCCGGCGCGGGACGGGCCGCATCCGGCAAGGCCGCCCCCGCCGCAGCAGGGCTTGCGGCAACGGCGGGAGGGGCCTTGGCCGCAACCGCGGCAGCCTTCGCCGCCGACAGCTCGGACCCGTCCCCTGCAAGCAGGATCAACTCGGCCGGCGAGGCCACAAGCGCAGTGTCGGGAATTCGGGCCGCACAGTCCCGAACCGCTGCCTCGGGCATCACCTGCATCAGCAGGGACAGGGTCGCAAAGCTCAAGGTCTGGCGAAGGGCCAGGTGGATGGCCTCGCGCTCCATTCCGCCAATATCAACGGCCAGCAGCGCCTTGCCGACGAAGCGGTTCGCGGAAAAGCCCAGCTCCTCGGCGTAAAGCTGCTTCTGCACGGCCGCATTGCCGACGATCTTGCCGCTGTGGGCCGCCGTCAGGGCAAGGTCGAGACCGATCAGGATGCGGGACTGGCGATACCGCGGCCCGACGCCGGCCACTTCGATCCGCCCGCCACCGCCCGGGATGAAATCCAGGCTGGTGACACTTCCGGTGATGAAGAAATCGGTCGGGATCTGCTGCGCAAGGGGCCGCAGCCCCCAGTTGCTCTCCGCAAGGACTATGTTCGGATCGCGCCGGTTGACCACGCTAAGCCCGGCGGTGAACAGCGCGGACTGCACCATGTCGCCCGCGCCTTGCGAGATGTATTTCCCGCTGCCACCGTCGGCATACTGCTCTTTTCCGGTATTGTCCGCGATTGCGCCGACGGAAAAGCTGACATCCTGGCTGATCTTTCCCCTGATGCAGGCCAAGGCCGTGTCGAATGGCGTGACAATGCGCTCCATTGGCGGGCCTTCGACCAACCGCGCGTTCTCTTGCGTCTTGTCCAATGCCGCAGGCGGAATCACCTTTGCGCAACTGCAGACGCAAAGGACGATGGCCGTGACCAGGGTAGCACGACGACCAGGATGAAAGCTTCTACTCACAGGACCGAACGACGGGCAGGTAAGTCGATGGGTCGGCTGTATTCAACGGCATCGCATTGATGGAGCCATCCACGCAGCCCTGCGTATCAGCGGAATTGATCGAGTCTATTACGTTGCCATCGCCGTCAACCGTAATGGTCGTGCTGCCTGTATTCAGCGCGCCGACCGCATATGTGTTTTCGCCGATTTCATCGCCGACGTGATTGTCAACCGTAATGCTTCCGTCTTGGGAATGCGCTTCCACATAGTTGCTGCGGTTGTCGTAGTAGTTGTTGTACACCGTCTCGGGCTGGGCCGCCGGGTCCTCCACCTGGCGCAGGACCTGGGCCTGTTGAAGCGCGATGCTGCGATCCGTGGGTGAGGAAAATCCCCAGGTGCCGGACCAGGATTGACCCGAGCTTGAGAAGTTCTGCGCCTGGACGGGCTGCGCGCCAAGGCCCAGGCAGCAACAACCCACTGCGAGTTTCATTACTCTTGTCAATGTCATAGCAGAGATCCGGCATTGGCTTCGCTGGTCACGGAGCCAGAGGTCGCCGTCGCCCCGGCGCCGCCTCCGGTGACGGAGCTTTGCGCCGTGGAAGGCGTGCCGCCACCGTGATGCGCCCCGGCACCGTGGCCGGCATTGGCGTCGGATTCCTCGTCCCCCTGATAGGCGTTGGCCCCGCCCCCCCCACCGGAAGAGGATCCCTGGTCCTCGTCATCAACATCGTCGTCGCCATCATCGGCGTCGTCGTCTTGGTCCGGCGTGTCGGGCGGAGCGGGAAGTGGCCTGCAAGGAACGAAGCTCGGGTCGTATTTGTCCTGCTGAAGGACATAGCCCTTGGGGATGTCATAGCAGTATTCCCGAGGTTGCGGCAAAGCGCACTGGGACTGGCATTCCGGATGCGTATGGGCAACGCACCCGGACAGAAGAATTCCAAGAAGCCCGACCTTCATTGCCGCGACTCTCAAGGAGACGGCTGCGCAGGCATGTCCCGCCTTTGGGTATTCCTGCCCAGGCGCGGAATGTGCGATCCATCCTGATCGTGAGTTTGCGGGCATGATCGAAATAATCCTGAAATTTCCCTCACTTCAGCGGTGAAGTTAATACAGGCGGGCCATTTCATCGTAATGCGCTAAGGATGACCCAGTGTCTCGGAAGGGCCGCGGGCAACCAATTGCAGGCACGGGATATCCGAAAACCCTATCGAAAGATAATTCGGCCGCGAAAGAGCTGTGGCGGGAGTCTTCTGAACGCGCGGGCGCCGCTGCGAAGCTGATAATCTGCAATTGTAGATTTGGAGGATTGGAATTTGACTCGCGCAGCGATGATCTTGACTGAGAATGAAATCTGCGTTCTGGGGGCCCGCCTCCTGCGCAACCTGGATTGGCCGGAAGAGGCACCGCACCGCGGTCGTCGCAACTGGGTCGCCGATCAACCCGTATCCGTGGGCCGTGCGCCGCTCCGCCTGGAACCGACGCCCTTCCTGGCCGTCCGCAACGGGGGTGACATCCTTGTCGTTGACCCGGAGGACCGGCAAAAGGATCTGCGAGGTGTATCGTCCCGCAACGGTGGCCGGGTCCGGGCACTGGGCTGCCTAGCCGACGCTGCCCAGATCATCGAGACCGGTCACCAACAGGTCGGGCTGGTGGTCATCGACATCGACAGCTGCGGTGGGATCGCCAATGTGATCGCAGAACTCATGGCGTTCCGCGCCAAGTTCGTCGGGACGCCGGTCATGCTCATCAGCGCCGACAGCGAGACGGACGATTGTTCCACGGACCGCCTTGCCCTGTGCGACGTGACCTTGCGTGGGCCAGTCTCGATGCCGCGCCTCGACGCCGGATCGGCCGAGGCGCAGATCAACAACTGGGTCTGGCAAGCCAGGAACGCCTGGAACTGAAAAACGCAGAACCGGGAGCCTGCTCCCGGTTTCCGATTTTCGGGACACGCTTTGCCAGCAGCACGGGCAGATCTTGCCCAACCGCAGGATCATTGCGCTGAAAGCGACCACGGCTGCGGCGCGCCGAGGAACTGCCGTTCTTGCCCGCTTACGCCGCTCCCGCCAGTGATACCGAAGATCATGGCGCCAACGCCCGACTGGATGGCCCCGGTGTTCACTGCCGTTCATTTCCAGGATCGCCTTCGCAATCGCCCCGTCCACCGCCGCCATGATGTTGAGGACAAGCGCCCCGGTGGCGTCGGCGGCGACTTCCGATTGGCAGGACACGCCCGGCACCTTCCTTCGGACAGCCCTTCTCGCGCCAAAGATAGGTTGCGGGACGTTGGTGGTTCCGTCATCGATCAGGGGCTGCCGGCCGCCTCCGGCAACCCCGAGAGTGACCGGCCACAGTGCCCTGCCGGTTACACGTCCCCCAAGGAGTGCTCGGGTTTGGCCGGGTCCCGTTCGCGGGATCCGGCGCTTTTTTTACCCATTGGATGAAGACAAAGGATGTGCCGCCACGAATGCGCTAGCGCCAGCCGGTGCATTGACTTGCCGCCAGCAGCAAGATCGCCCGCAAACCTGGACCAGCTTGGACTTCTTGCAGGCTCGCTCAGGGCGACTGCCTCCACAGGGCGCGCTCATCCGCTTCGCCTGAGGCGCGCGCCAACCTGACCACCGGACACCCCGGCACGACGCGCAGCGATTTCGCGACCGGTTCGCGGACTGTACGGTGGGCCTTGCGCGCCCGGGACAGCGAACTCAGAGCCTGTTATTGATCACGTAGGTAGCGCCCGCCACCGTAAGCATCGCCAGCTGGCCCGCGGCCGAATAGAACACCAGCGCCGTGATGACCGAATGACCGGCGATGAGGCTTGCAATGCCCGCGACAATCGCTGCGACCAGTCCGATAAGCAAACATCCCATTTTGATAGCCTCGCCACGACATAAAATCTGGCTCCCGGCATAGGCCACCGCTGTCCCGCGCGCTTGGACGCCTACGATTTTCCGCGCTATCTTTCGAGTTGCTTTCCCGGCTGCGGCTCTTTACCCGCTGCGCTTGGCAACTGACGTCCGGTCCATCGTCCCCATCCCCGACGTTGGCCCTTGCACCTTTCCCGACCTGCGCCTATACGAGCGCCTTCATTACCCGCACGGCCGGCCAAAGTGGCATGCCGAGTCGTGCCTGAAACCACGGAGATGGAAATGCCCAAGATGAAGACCAAGTCGGCGGCGAAGAAGCGTTTCAGCTTCACGGCCTCCGGTCGGGTGAAGGCCGGTCCCGCCGGCAAGCGCCACGGCATGATCAAGCGCACGCCGAAATTCGTCCGCGACGCCTCGGGAGCAATGATCCTGAGCGACAGCGACGCGAAGATCGTCAAGAAATACATGCCCTACGACCGGTAAGGAGAGCACCAGATGTCCCGCGTCAAATCCGGCAAGGTCACGCACGCCCGTCACCGCAAGGTGATCAAGGCGGCTTCGGGCTACTACGCCGCCCGCTCCACCAACTTCCGCACGGCCACCCAGGCCGTCGACAAGGCCCAGCAGTACGCGACCCGCGACCGCAAGGTCCGCAAGCGCCAGTTCCGCGCGCTGTGGATCCAGCGGATCAACGCCGCCGTCCGTCTGTTCGATGCCGAGATGACCTACTCGCGCCTGATCAACGGCCTGACCAAGGCCGGGATCGAGGTCGACCGCAAGGTCCTCGCCGATCTTGCCGTGCACGAGCCCGAGGCGTTCAACGCCATCGCCGGCCAGGCCAAGGCCGCGCTGGCCTGATCGCCAGAGCAATGTTTCCGGAAAGGCCCCGCGGCGACGCGGGGCCTTTTCGTTTCAGGGGGTCAGCAGCAAAGTGTGCAACTCCGGCGCAGTGCGGGGGCAGTACAGCACCTTTCCACCGTCGGCCTGTTCCACCACCAGCCCGCGCCGGGGCCAGATCCAGAAGGCGAACTCGAGCTTCACCTCCGCAGTGACCGTCGCGCAGTCGAAGGATGCAGGCTCTACCAGCCAGGCCGCCGCGACCCAGTCGAAGGGCGAGAAGCCCGCAAGACCCACGTCCTTCTGCCAGAACTCCAGCCAGCCCCCCGCCTGCACCGCAAGCCAATCCTGCGCCGGTCCGCCCTGCGCAAACCGCTCCAGGTCGCCCGTGTCGATCACCACCCCTCGTCCGGCGTCGTAGGGGATCAGCGTCACCGGCAGTTCCATCTCCATCAGCCGCCGCGCCGCGTCCACGTCGACGCTTACGTTCAGGTCGCGGAAGATCGGCCCGTGGCCCATCACGCCCTGCCCGTTCCCTTCCGAGGGGTGGAACAGATGCCCCGCCTCGTGCCCCATCACCGCCACCACGCGCTGCAGGTTCCCCGCCAGATCCGGCTGCCCCTCCAGCGCCGCAACGACATTGGTCAGCGGTCCCAGCGCCAGCACCGTCAGCGGCCCTGCCGAAAGCGCCTGCCGCAGGCCCAGCACCCCGGCGGGCATATCGGTGGACCGCTCCGGTCCGCTGTATCCCGCCAGCACCGGTGGCACCGCGATCCCTGCCGCCTGCATCCGTTCGGCCAGGGCCGCCATCCGGTCTGCCACAACCGTGCCCTCGGCATTGCCGAAGCTCGTCGAGATTCCCACCACCTCCACGCCCTGCGCCAGAAGCCAAAGGATCGCGAAGCAGTCGTCGGGATCGGCCCTCGGTCCGGCACCGCAGGCCGCGTCCGTGTCGATCCAGACCCTTTCCGTCTTCTCGACCGCGGGACCGCCCGGCACGAGCGCCAGCCGCGAGGCGGCCATCCGTCCTGTCCACCAGGCATCGGCAGGCACCAGTGCCCAGGCCAGCGCCGCCAGCAGCAGGACAAGGATCATCAGTCGCAGCGCCAGTCGCATCGGATCTCCCTTCGGACCGCTCAGGCTGCCCAGTCGCGTGTGCAGGCGCAAGCCCGGATCTCTCTGCTCCAGGCCGCATCGAGGCTGGAACCCGCTGTGCCGTCTGCGGGTTTCCACCCAGCCAATTCATGGGGAGCACGGAAATGGACGACGCGCGCGCGTGGGCAATCGAGGAAAGCCTCTGGACCGGAACACCTGCAGGCTATGTCGGCCTCATCGACCCGGCCTGCCTGATGGTCGTCCCGGCCGAGCCGCATATCCTGGCCGCCGACCAGGCCCTGCACAGCATGTCCGACGCCCCGCGCTGGATCGGGGTGGACTTCATCCTTGGCCGGGTGGCGCGGCCCGAGGACGGGTTGATCGTGCTGGCCTATACCGCCCAGGCCCGCCGGGCCGAAGGCGCGGGATACGTGGCGCATTGCACCTCGACCTGGCGCCGGAAGGGGCATGAGGACTGGAAGCTGGTGCAGCACCAGCAGACGCCGCAAGCGTAGGGGAGGCATCCGGCAGGGCGGTTGACAGTCTCCCGCGCCCCGCCAATGCGGCCACCATTGCAAAGCCTGGTTACGCGGCATCCCCGCCCAAAAGCGAGACCGCGACCATCGCCTGGACCATGATGAACCCAACCAGGAAAAGATGAATGTCGGTCCAAGGGCTGCCGGTCATCGCATGGGACACTTGCGCGAAGAGAAGCCCGAAACTGACGCAAGCCGGGAAGCAGCACAGAATGCGCGACCTTGTAGAACTCGGAAGGATGGCACGGGGACGCGGGAACGGCCACGCCATCCCATAGAACCGGTGGATACGAACCTTGTCCGCTCCCTTCACTGTCCGTTCCCGGGCTACGCTGGCGGCATTGAGGCGCACCGATGCGTAAAGCAAGACAGGGCCAGCGATCACAAAGGCCGCGACGAACATGCCGACTGCAACACCCAGCCGGTTCGCATCGGGCGTCTGATGCCAGAGGATGTCGCCGATGACCCAGACCAGGGGCAGCGGCAACGAAAGCACAAAGGCGATCAGGATTTCGCGAAGGAAGGCCCATTTCCCCAGCCTCGTGGCAACCGCTTCGGCGGACAGGGGATTAAGGGCCAACTTCAACAATTCGGGCGTGGTTCGCTTGCAAGGGCTTCGGTTTCAGCCGCAGCTTGAACGGGAGCCGACCCTTCGTAAAGGTCCGTCTGCCGCTTCACCGGTGCACCTCTGCCGCACACGCACCCGGCTCGGGTGCAGCTCCCCACCCCGGTAGTGCCCCACCGCCACCGCCTGCCCGTCCAGAGACGCCAAACCCGCCGTCCCCCAGTCGGCACGGTCGATCACCGTCGACCGCAAGGTCCTCGCCGACCTCGCCGTGCACGAACCTTGGGCATTCAACGCCATCGCGGGCCAAGCCAAGGCCGCTCTGGCCTGATCGGTCAGTCTTTGGAATAGGGAAAGGCCCTGCGGGGACGCGGAGCCCTTTTGTTTGCGTGCCCAGACCGGAGATGAGCGGCTTGGGCGTGCAACTGCTGGCACCTGATCCAGCCAGAGGGCTAAGGAACAGGGGTCAGCGACGGCGCAGGTTCTGGCATGCCCCAAGGTAGCTGACACCCGGGTGCTGCTGCGCCCAGACGATCACTTCGCTGCGGCTGTCGACATCGCAGGCCGAAACTTTCGCCGAGGCCTGGGGGACGCTGAAGATCGTGGCACCTGTCACAATGGCGGCGGACATCAAGAAAAGCAGTTTGAGCATTTCGTCCTCGCTTGTTGAATGTTGCGTATGCCCAATTTCCAAGATTCCCTGTGCCTTCGCTGTTACGCAGGTAACCGCAAACCCGGGCTTCGCCTGCAGGCAAGGGCCACATCCCGGACACAGCCCAAGCCTTGGCAGCAACGTCGGCGGAGGCCGCCCCCTGTCCAAGACGACGCGATTCGAAACGAAGCATGAGCGGTGGCTCTGTGCCCGGCGCATTCCCGTCGCTTTGGCGGTTCGGTTGCCATGCGCCGGGTGACCGATTGCTCGGGCCTCGAAGTTGGCTATCAGAATGCCTGGGAAGCCGGTCTACCGCACAAACACCCGGCTCGGATGCAGCTCTCCGCCCCGGTAGTGCCCCACAGCCACCGCGAGGCCATCCAGAGAGGCCCAGCCCTCGGTCCCCCAGTCGGCATGGCCGATCACCTGCCCCGGATTGCCATTCCGCAACCGCGCCGCCCCCTCGGGCGTCGCCTTGAACTCCGGCAGATCCTGCAGGCCCAGTTCCAGCGGCAAAAGCCGGGCGTCCAGCGCGTCGGTCTTGGCCTCGGCGTCGATCACCTCCAGCGAGACACCCTGATCGGCCCGGAACGGCCCCGACCACTCCCGCCGCAGCCACTTCACATGGCCCAGACACCCCAGCGCCTGCCCAAGGTCCCGCGCGATGGACCGCACATAACCGCCCTTGCCGCAGATCATCTCCAGATCGACGTGATCCGCATCCGGACGACCCAGCACCACCAGACGCTCCACCCAAAGCGGACGCGCGGCCAGGTCCATCACCTCGCCCTCGCGCGCGAGGTCGTAGGCCCGCTCGCCATCGACCTTCACCGCCGAATACTGCGGCGGGACCTGCATGATTTCCCCCCGGAACGCCCCCAGCGCCGCCTCGATCTCTGCATCCGTCGGCCGCAGGGCCGAAGTCGCGATCACGCGGCCCGAGGCATCGTCCGTCTCCGTCGCCGCGCCAAGCACCACCCGGAACCGGTAGCACTTCAGCGCGTCGGTGATGTAGGGGATCGTCTTCGTCGCCTCCCCCAGCGCCACGGCCAGCACCCCAGTCGCATCCGGGTCCAGCGTCCCCGCATGCCCCGCCTTCTGCGCCGAGAACGCCCATTTCACCTTGTTGACCACCGCGGTCGAGGTCACCCCGGCGGGCTTGTCCACCACCAGCCAGCCATTGACCGCCCGGCCCTTCTTAGTGCGTCCCATCAGTCCCTCGGAACCACGGTGCCGACGATCGGCCCCATCGGGAACCCCCCGTCATGCCGCCCCAACTGGGGTGCATAAAGTCGCGAGATGTTGCCGTCGAAGTACAGCGCATCCGGCAGACCAAGCTCCTCCCGGAAGAACCGAGCGAAGGAATGGAAGTTCACCGCATCATTGGACACCGCGAAGACCGCCCGTTGGCCGTCCCCACTGACGCCCACCCCATTGCGCACATAAAGACTGTCGCTCTCCGGCAGCAGCTTCGGATGCAGCGCGCCCGCGATCACCAGCATCGGCCCAGACTGGGTCGCATAGCGGCAGTCCGGCAGTTCGGCCTTGAAGGCGCGGCTTTCCACCACGCGGAACCCGTCGCCAATGCAGAACACCCCGTTCGGCAGCAGGCCGAAGTTCCCCGGCCCGTCCCGCGTCACCAGTCTTGAAACCTCGACCCCGTCCTCGACATACAGCCCGACGGGCGCCAGGTCGCGGTGATACATTCCCGCATTCATCGCAAAGCCAAGCGCCTTGCCCTCGGCCCCCAGCGCAGCTTCGAGCTTCCGGAAGCTGCCATAGGCCCCATCCGGCCCCGAATGGAACAGCCGGAGGTCTTCGCCCGCCTGCACCTCGCACACCGTATAGGAAGCGTCCTCGAACGTCGTATCCCGGCACTCCACCGCCTCTGCCGCCACCGGCGCCAGGAAGAAGGCCAAAGCCAGAAACTTCATTCCTCGTCGTCCGCCGCGCCAAGGTCGCGCTGGACCGCCGGGTCCGAGAAAAGCCGCCGCGTCTCGTCCAGCCGGTCAAAGGTCTCATCGGGGCGGAACCGCAGGTCCGGCGCATATTTCAGCGTCAGTTCCGATGCCACCCGGTGCCGCAGCTCGGCCTTGTTCCGGGCCAGCGCCGCAATCGCATCCTCGACCGGCACCGACCCCATCAGCGGCATGACATAAACCGTCGCCACCTTCAGGTCGGGCGAGCAGGACACCTCGCCCACCGTGATCGACATCGCGTTCAGTTCCGGATCATGGATCTCGGCCCGGTTCAGCACGTCCGAGAGCGTGCGGCGGATCAACTCCCCCACCCTCAACTGGCGTTGCGACGGGCCGGACCCGGTATTGAAGCGCTTGTTTCCCATGCCGCCCACATAGGCCCTTTCCGCACCGCCCGCAACGCCGGGCTTCTCACGCCCGCGGGAACCGGCTAGACCGGCCCTGAAACGGGGGGCGCGCAGATGGATCAGCCGGGACTGGTGGTAACAGGGGCCTCGGGCCGCATGGGACAGACGCTGATCCGCCTGTCGCAGGCCTCGGACAAGCTCCGCCTCGTTGCTTGCGTCGAACGCTCCGGTCACCCCTGGATCGGCCGCGACGTGGGCGAGGCGATGGGCGGCACCCCCATCGGCGTCACCGTCACCGACGACGCGCTGGAGGCCTTTGCCAAGGCACAAGCCGTCGTCGATTTCACCGCCCCCGCCGCCACGGTGGAATTTGCCGCCCTCGCCGCCCAGGCCCGCGCCGTCCACGTCATCGGGACGACCGGGCTCGAGCCCCAGCACCTCGCCAAGATCGAGGCCGCCTCCCGCCACGCCACCATCATCCGCGCCGGGAACATGTCACTGGGGGTCAACCTCCTGACACGGCTGACCCAGAAGGTCGCCGCCGCGCTTGACGCCGACTGGGACATCGAGATCGTCGAGGCCCACCACCGCATGAAGGTCGACGCGCCCTCGGGCACCGCCCTCATGCTCGGTCAAGCTGCCGCCGAAGGCCGGGGCGTCAGCCTCGATGACACCAAGGTCTCCGGCCGCGACGGCATCACCGGGGCACGCACCAAGGGCTCGATCGGCTTCTCCGCCATCCGCGGCGGCGACATCGTCGGAGAGCACGACGTGATCTTCGCCGGCGAAGGCGAGCGCATCGTGCTCCGCCACCTCGCCACCGACCGCGCCATCTTCGCGCGCGGGGCGCTGAAGGCCGCGCTCTGGGGCCAGGGGAAGAAGCCCGGCCAATATGACATGATGGACGTGCTCGGCATCTAACCGGTTGATCCGACTCAGGAACCATTGCGTATACTGATGGTTCACCAAGCCGGAGGTGATGCCATGCGCGCCGTTCTTCTTGCCTGTCTGCTGATCCTTCCCCTGCCCGCGCTTGCCGAGGGCTTCGAACCGGTCAAGGACAAGGACCGGTTCCTTGACCTCGTCCAGAACCGCGAGCTCAGGATTGGTCTCTACAACCTTTCCCTGAACGTCCTGCCCGACGGCCGCATCGACGGCTCGGCGATGGGTTGGGACATCACCGGCCAATGGGCCTGGAAAGACGGCTATTTCTGTCGCGAGATGGACTGGAGCGGGATGGAGATCGACTACAACTGCCAGCTGGTCGAGGCGCAGGGGGCCGAGAGACTCCGCTTCACTGTCGACCAGGGCAAAGGCGACTCCGCGACCTTCCGCCTGCGCTAAGGGACGCTCGTCGTCTCCTTCGTCGCTCCTCGCTGACGCCTCAGCCCACGCCGTCAGTTACCGCGCGCCACCTGTGACTGCCGCGCCACCGGTCACCCCCGCGACGGCGGGGGCCCATCTCTTCAGATCTGCACGCCATCCAGCGACGAGAAGCCGAAGGCGCACGAGGAGCCCCCCAAACTCCCAATTCCCTGCTACCGTCCCCCCGAAACCCCAGGGAGCGACCCATGAAGATCTACCTCGCCGGCCACACCCCCTCGCGTTCCGGCTCTCCCGACTGGTTCACCGGCCGCGTCCGCCTGGACCCGCTTTTCAACCCCGACGAGCCGGAGCGCGTCCAGGGCGTCCTCGTCACCTTCGACCCCGGCGCCCGCACGGCCTGGCACACCCACCCCCTCGGCCAGACCCTGATCGTCACCGCCGGTATCGGGCTTTGCCAGTCCGAGGGCGGCCCGATCCGCACCATCCGCCCCGGCGACGTCGTCACCTTCGCCCCCGGCGAACGCCACTGGCACGGCGCCGCGCCTGACCGCGGCATGTCCCACATCGCCATCCACGAGGTGCAGGACGGCCGCAGCGTCGACTGGATGGAGCCGGTCAGCGACGCGGACTATGGGGCCACACCGCAAGCCTGACCCCGGCACTTCCCGACTGCCATTGGCTCTGCGCGCAGCAGAGGCCACCCCGTACTTCCCCTCCCCCGCGTGGGGAGGGGGTGGGGGCGGGGGGCTTCGTCGGCGCAAAGCAGTTGGAGCCCGCCCCGGCCCCCTCCCGATCCAGCGCCACCGACTGGATTCAGCCGGTCAGTGACGCCGAAGGTGCGGCCGCTCCGCAGGGCTGACCCTGAGACCTCCCGCCAGCACTGGCTCTGCGCGCAGCAGAGGCCACCCCGTACCTCCCCTCCCCCGCGTGGGGAGGGGCGGGGGAGCGAGGGGGGCTCCGTCGCTGTCAGGCAGCGGAAGCCCTGCCCCTGTCCCCAAGCCGGTGCGTTCATCTGGTCATGACAAGGGGTGCTCTTCGGATCGCCACTACAGACCGCCACCTTTGCCCATCCTAAGGCGATCCTTTCGACGTCTCCGCCCGTACGACCTTGCGACCGTACCCCCAGCGGACGCCACTGGTACGGCGCCGCGCTTGAACGGGGGATGGCCCACATCGCCATCCACCAGGTGCAGGACGGCCGCAGCGTCGACTGGATGGAGCAGGTCAGCGATGCAAGCTATGGGGCCACACCGCAAGCCTGACCCTGACGATTCCCTTGGGCTCTGTGCGCACCAGAGGCCATCCCACCCCCATCCCCTCCCCCGCGTGGGGGAGGGGATGGGGGTGGGGGGCTACGCACAAGGCCTCCCATGGCCGACGAGCCAGCTGGTACGGGCCCCCGGAAACATTCTTTCCAGATCCCTAACGCCCACAAACAAGTCTTTGGTTGCAAACGGCAATCCAGAAATGTCCACCGTGGACAAAAGCGACGAGAAGCCGAAGGTGCACGAGGAGCGGCCCCCGACGGACCGATCAGAAATCGACCGCCAGCCCCTTCTTCTCCCAGTCCCCGTACCGCACCGGCTCCGGCCCATCCCGGCCCCCCAGCTCCTTCGGCAGCGGCTCCTTCAAGGCCGCCGCCTTCCGCCGCTCCTCGGCCTCGGCCAGCGCCCGCTTCGCCGCGGGGGGCAGATCGTCTTCCATGACAGACCCTTTCCTTGTGTGGCCCTCCCTCCTGATATAACCCCGCCCCCGGAACCAGCAAGAGGACGGACATGGCCGAAGGGGTCACCGCACGCGCCACCGCAGTCGCAATCCTGGACGGCGTCCTCGGCGAAGGCCGGATGCTGTCCGACTTCTCCGGCGACCACCTCCCCCCCGCCGACCGCGCCCGCGCCCTGCGGCTGGCCGAGACCACGCTCCGCCAGCTCGAACCGGCCGACAAGCTCCTGGAGAAACACCTCCGCAAGTCCCCGCCCCTCACCGTCCGCAACACCCTTCGCCTCGCCGTCACCGAACTCAGCGAAGGCGCCCCCGCCCACGGCGTCGTCAACGCGGCGGTCGAGATCACCCGGAACGGCGGCAAGCGCACCGCCCACCTCTCCGGCCTCGTCAACGCCGTCCTCCGCGCGCTGCCCGACACCATCACCCTCCCGGTCCAGAAACTCCCTCGCTGGCTCCGACAACCCCTCGTCCACGCTCTCGGCCGCGACGTCACCACTGCCATCGAGACCATCCACGCCCAGGAACCCCCCCTCGACCTGACCCTGCGCCCAGGCTTTCCCCACCCCGAGGGCGAGCTCCTCCCCACCGGCAGCCTCCGCCTCCGCACCCCCGGCCAGCTCTCCGCCCTTCCCGGCTATGCCGAGGGCGGCTGGTGGGTCCAGGACGCCGCCGCCGCCCTCCCGGCCAAGCTCCTCCAACCCCAGCCCGGCGAGCGCATCCTCGACCTCTGCGCCGCCCCCGGCGGCAAGACCCTGCAACTCGCGGACGGCGGGGCCGAAGTCACCGCCCTCGACATCTCCGCCCCCCGTCTCGCCCGCCTGCAGGCCAACCTCGCCCGCACCGGACTCACCGCCACCCTCGTCACCGCCGACGCGCTGCACTGGCAGCCCGAGGCCCCCTTCGACGCCATCCTCCTCGACGCCCCCTGTTCCGCCACCGGCACCATCCGGCGCCACCCGGACCTCCCCTTCGTCAAGGACGGCTCGGAACTCCACTCCCTCACCACCTTGCAGGCCCAACTCATCGACCGCGCCCTCACCTGGCTGATACCCGGCGGCCGCCTCGTCTTCTCCACCTGCTCGCTCCTGCCCGAGGAAGGCGAAGCCCAACTCGCGGCCGCCCTAAGCCGCCACCCGACCCTCACCGTCGAACGCCCCGACCTCCCCGGCGTCGAGCCTGAGTGGTGGACCCTTGAAGGAGCCCTCCGCCTCCGTCCGGACTACTGGGCCGAGAAGGGCGGGATGGACGGCTTCTTCATGGTCAGGCTGCGCAAGTCGGGCTGACAGAAACCATATGCCCGCCTTTCACGTTTGCACAAATATCCTGGAGGTTTGGGGGTGAAACCCCCATCAGCCGAGGAGGAGGGCGCAAGCCCCGACGACGAGACAAGAAGTCTTCGCGCGACAGCGCTCAACTCAAAACCTGCCCCGAACTGAAGGACCGAAGCGAGGCAGAGACCTGCCTGCGCATGGCCAGAGCTTAAGAAACCCCTAACGCGCGCGACCAAGTCCTTGATTACAAGGGTCGCAGCCCTTGTCCACGGTGGACGGCTACCGGAGCGCCTCCAGCACCTCCAGGCTTGGATACCCGTCCGGCACCAGCCCCCGCGCTTTCTGGAACGCTTTCACGGCGGCCACCGTCTTCGGCCCCATCCGCCCGTCAACCCCTCCCGCATCGAACCCAGCCTTCGTCAGCCGGTCCTGCAACTCGCGCCGCTCCTCCAGCGTGAGCGCCCGCAACTCGCGCGGCCAGCCCGACTGGATCGCCGGCCCCCCGCGCAGCCGGTCGGACAACGAGCCAATCGCCACCACATAGGCATCGGCCGTGTTGTATTTCTCGATCACCTGGAAGTTCGGCCAGATCAGGAAAGCCGCCCCCCGGTGGCCCCCCGGCAAGAGGATCGAGCCCGGCCCGTGGTCGGGCAGGTCATCGCCGAACACCGTCCGCACCCCCTTCGCCTGCCACTCGCTGATCGGCTTCACCACCCGCTCCGTGGTCTGGTCGTAGTCGAACCCCGCAGGCAGTCTCACCTCCACCCCCCAGGGCTGCCCTTTCGTCCAGCCCCAGTGCCTCAGGTAGTTCGCCGTGGACGCCAGCGCATCGGACGGGTCTTCCCCCCACAGGTTCCGCTTCCCGTCGCCATCGAAATCGACCGCGAACTTTTCCCAGGAAGACGGCATGAACTGCGTGTGCCCGCTGGCCCCCGCCCAGGAGCCCGCGAAACGCTCCACATGTCCGCCCTCGACGATCCGCAAGGCCGCGATCAACTCGGCCTCGAAGAACGCCCCCCGCCGCCCCTCATAGGCCAGCGTCGCCAGCGACCCCAGGACCGGCAGGTCACCGCGGTAGGTCCCATAGGCGCTTTCCAGCCCCCAGACCGCCGCGACGACTTCCATCTCGACGCCATACTCCGCCTCGATCCGCTCCAGCAGCGCGCGGTTCTTCTCGATGGCCTTCAATCCCAGCGTCACCCGGTCCTCCGACACGGCGGTGTCGAGGTAATCCCAGATCGTCTTGGTGAACTCGTTCTGGTTCCGGTCGCGCTCCACGACCTTGGGGTTGAACTCCACCCCCCGCATCGCCGCGTCGAAGGTCGCCGCCGACACCCCCGCCTCCAGCGCGCGCGCCCGGAAGTCCTGCACCCAAGCGTCCAGCCCAGCCTGAGACCCCATCACTTCCTCCACCCCCGCCACCGGATCGGGCAGGATCGTCTGGGCCGTGGCTAGGCCGGGCACGACGCCCACCGCAAGCGCAACCAAAATCCTTCGAAGGACAAGCCACGACTTTTCGAAAAGTCTTGCCCCCCTCATCTCCGCTTCCGCACCAGCCGGCGCTTCGCCGCCGCCTGCGCCGGTTTCCTGGGGTTGTACTTCCCGGCCCGCCGCCGCGGCGGCTTCAGCGTCGACCCCTCCACCGACAAGAGGTCCAGGATCAGCCCGCCGGTCACCGGCACCGCCTCGGCCAGCCGCACCATGACGCGCTGGCCGATGCCAAGCGTCAGCCCGGTCTCGGACCCCATAAGCGTCTGGCTGCCCTCGTCGTAGTTGAAATACTCCCGGCCCAAGGCGCGCACCGGGATCAACCCGTCCGCCCCTGTCTCATCCAGCCGGACAAAAACCCCGAAGCGCTGCACGCCGGAGATCCGCCCGGCGAATTCCGCCCCCACCCGGTCCGCCAGGTAGGCCGCGAGGTAACGGTCCGTCGTGTCCCGCTCGGCTGCCATGCTCCGCCGCTCGGCCTCGGAAATGAGTTTTCCCGTCTCCTCCAGGTTCTCCTCGTCCCACTTCGACAGGCCGTCCTTGCCCCAGCCATGCGCCGAGATCAGGGCGCGGTGGACGATCAGGTCGGAATAGCGCCGGATGGGCGAGGTGAAATGGGCGTAGTTCTGCAGGGCGAGGCCGAAATGTCCGTAGTTCTCCGGGTGGTAATAGGCCTGGGTCATGGACCGCAGGGTCGAGAGGTTGATGAGCTCGTCGAACTCGGTCCCTTGGGCCTGCTGCAACAGCCGGTTCAGGTGCTTGGTCTGCAGGACCTGCCCCTTGGCAAGCGTCATTCCCGCGCCCTCGGCAACTTCGCGCAAGCCCTCGAGCTTCAGGGGTGAGGGTTCCTCGTGGACCCGGAACAGCAGGGGCCGCTTCAGCCGGATCAACTCCTCGGCCGCCGCGACGTTGGCGAGGATCATGAACTCCTCGATCAGCTTGTGCGCGTCGAGCCGGTCCTTGAAGGCCACCGAGACGACCTTGCCCTCGGTATCGAGTTCGATCTTCCGCTCCGGCAGTTCCAGATCCAGGGGCTGCCGCACTTCCCGCGCACGCCTCAGGGCGGCATAGGCGGCGTAGAGTGGCTTCAGGATCGGTTGGACCAGCGGTGCGGTCTTCTCGTCCGGGTTCCCATCCACCGCCGCCTGCACCTGCGCATAGTGCAACGAGCCCACGGAACGCATCATCCCGCGGACAAAGCGATGCCCGCGCTTGTGGCCGCCTGCGTCGATCACCATCCGCACGGCGAGGCAGGCGCGGTCCACGCCTTCGTGCAAGGAACAGAGGTCACCCGACAGGATGTCCGGCAGCATCGGCACCACGCGGTCGGGGAAATAGGTCGAATTGCCCCGCTTCCGCGCTTCGCGGTCCAGGGACGAGCCCGGGGTCACGTAATGCGCGACATCCGCGATCGCGACCCAGACGATGAAGCCGCCGATGTTGCCAAGGTCGGTATCCGCCTCGGCATAGACGGCGTCGTCGCGGTCGCGGGCGTCGATGGGGTCGATGGTCAGAAGCGGCAGGTCGCGCAGGTCCTCGCGGCCTGCCATGCCCACCGGCTCGGCCCGGTCAGCCTCGGCGATCACCGCATCGGGGAAGGTGTCCGGGATGCCGTGCTGGTGGATGGCGATAAGGCTCGCCGCCCGCGGCCCCGCCGGATCACCCAGCCGGGCGATCACCTGCGCTGCGGGCAGGCCGAGCTTGCGGCCGCCCACGGCCTCGGCCTCGACCAGCTCGCCGTCCTTGGCGCCCATCGTCATGTCCGCCGACACGCGCCATTCCTTGTCGTCGCCCTTTTCGATGGGAACGATCCGCCCGCCTTGCGAGCCGATGCGGAACACCCCCAGCACCTTCCTCGGGTTCGACCCCAGCCGCCGGATCAGCCGCGCTTCGTAGTCGTAGTCGTCGAGGTCCACCTTCGCGAGCCGCGCTAGAATGCGGTCGCCTGCACCGAGCGCCGGGTCGCCCTTCTTCGGGATGACGAGGATGCGGGGGCTGTCGTCCACCCCCTCCTCCAGCGGCTTCGCATAAAGGTCGCCCTGCGCGTCGGGTGGCAGCACCTGCAGTACGGCTACTGGCGGCAGCACGCCGGGCTCGCGGAATCGACGGGCGGATTTCTCGACTACTCCCTCATCCTCCAGCTCGCGCAGAAGACGCTTAAGCTCGATCCGCGCGTCGCCCCTGATCCCGAAGGCCTTGGCAATGTCGCGCTTGGCCGCGAGGCCGGGGTTCTCGGAAATCCACTGACGGATTTCATCCTTGGAAGGCAATGGTTTCATGTCCAAGACCTACCACGGCCCAGGGGCGAAGACTATCCTTTGGCTAGCCTTCAGGCATCGGCTCGAGCGGCTGCTTCTTGCGCACGATCAGGTCGTAGTTCAGCCGGAACAGGTCCAGCGCCCTTTCGACGCCCGCGCCAGCCAAGGGCACCGTGACCCAACCGCTTTGCGGCAGAAAACGGTGCGGCTCGGCGCGGCCCTCGGCGACCAGCTCGTTCCGCAGTTTCGTCGGGAAGGGCAAATCGGCGTGACTTGAGCCGTGCAGATGCCCGATCTCGCGCGTGCCATAGGAAAAGGTCGTTGCGCCAAATCGCCCCGGGCCGGTGGTGATGCCGGGCCAGGTGGTCAGTTCATCGGCAATCGTCTGGAAGGGGGAGCGGGTCATGGTGGCCTCCGTTCCCGACAATCTGGTCCCTGCGCACGGACGCACAAGAGGCTGCACCTGCACAGTCCACACGCCCGAACTGCACAGGTCCTACAGTGCCCGGCGCATGTGGCGGTGCGGGATGCCGGCATCGTCGAACTCCTCGCCCTCGACCGCGAAACCGAGTTTCTCGTAGAAGCCCGTCGCGTGGGATTGCGAGCCTAGATAGGCTTCGGTGACCCCCGGCTGGTCGCGCAGGACCTCCAGCGCCTTCAGGATCAGCGCCGCGCCAAGGCCCGTCCCCCGCGCCACGGGCAACACGCAGACCCGGCCGATCTTGCCGACGGCGCCTTTCAGCAACAGCCGCGCCGTGCCGACCGGAGCATCACCATCGAAGGCCAGAAGGTGGATCGCCTGGCCGTCCAGCCCGTCGACCTCATCAGCCTCGCTGACGCCCTGTTCCTCGATGAACACCACCCTGCGCAGGCGTTGGCAGGTGGCGATGTCCGTCGTGACCTCGATCCTCACGCGAAATAGTCCCGCAGGATGCGGCCGTAGATCGCCTTCAGCTGGTCGATCTGTTCAACCGCCACACGCTCGTCGACCTGGTGCATGGTCTTGCCGACCAGGCCGAACTCCACAACGGGGCAATGCTCCTTGACGAAGCGCGCATCCGAGGTGCCGCCCGAGGTCGAGGCCACCGGCTTTCGTCCCGTCTCAGCTTCGACAGCCTTGGCGACGAGCGTCGAAAGCTCGCCCGGAGGAGTCAGGAAGGCCTCTCCCGAGACACTGATCTTCAGCGCGATCTCGGTCCCCGTCGCCTCGGCCACCGCCGCCGCCTCGGACCGCAGCCAGGACGACAGGGTGTCGCCGGAATGGGTGTCGTTGAAGCGGATGTTGATCCGGGCCGTCGCCCGCGCCGGGATCACGTTGCCGGCCGGATTGCCGCAGTCGATGGTGGTGATCGCCAAAGTCGAGGGGTCGAAGTGCTGCGTGCCCCGGTCCAGGGGTTCGGCCTCCAGCTTGCCCAGAAGCTTGACCATCGCCGACAGCGGGTTCTTCGCCCGGTGCGGATAGGCACTGTGACCCTGCACCCCTTCCACCGTGATGTCGCAGGTCAGTGACCCCCGCCGGCCGATCTTCATCATCTCGCCCATCTCGTGCGGGCAGGTCGGTTCGCCCACCAGGCAGTGGGTCATCCGTTCGCCGTTGAAGGCCATCCAGTCGAGGATCGCGACGGTTCCGTCCTTGCCTTCGCCTTCCTCGTCCCCGGTGATGGTGATGATCACGGCACCATCGGGGGGCGTCTCGCGCACGAAATCCACCGCCGCCGCCACGAAGGCCGCCACGCCCGACTTCATGTCGCAGGCGCCACGGCCATACATGAACCCATCGTAAATCTCGGCTCCGAACGGGTCGAACCGCCAGGCCTCGGCGTCGCCTACGGGGACCACGTCGGTGTGGCCGTTGAACCCGAACGCCCGGTTCGCACCCTGCTTGCCCCAGCGGGCGTAAAGGTTGGCGATGCCGGCCCGGTCGACGCGCGTGCAGCTGAAGCCCGCCCGGGACAGGACGCCATCCAGAAGCGCTATCGCCCCACCCTCGGCCGGCGTGACGGAGGGGCAGCGGATCAGCTTGGCGGTAAGTTCCACCGGGTCTACAGGCTCGAAGGGCATTGTCGGGTCCAGATTGGGGCGCGCATGATGCGTAACCGCTGGCGCGCGGCCCTGCAACCGCAAGGCGTCTGCGCCGCGGGGCGCGTGTCAGTCGAAGAAGGGTGTGATCTCGGCGACGATCACCGAATTTTCGCGGAGCGCGCGTTCCATCAGGAACTGTTCTTCCTGGTCGATCTCTTCGCCCGACTTGATCCGCTCCTCGAGAGTGCCCAAACCTTGGACTTCCAGCGGAGACAGGTCAGCCTCCTTCAGGATCGCCACCGTCTCGCGGACGGCTTCCGCCTCGTCGACGCCGGAGGCATAGCACAGCAGTGCGGCACCGGTGGCCCGGGGGGGAAGGCCGTCGCCTTCCTTCCGGCCGACCTCGACGATCAGCGAAAAGACCTGCTGCGGGCGTTTGGGTTTGGGGTCGTCCTGCATGGCGTGTCTCCGAACGGGCAGGACAGCGATAGCGCAACATGCGCTGCCGCGCCACCCGTCCGGGGGATCGGGGATAGATCCGTAAGAGTTTAGGCATCTGGAGAGATCCATTAACCGTTCTTGAGATGTTCCCTGCCAGCCTGACCTGCAACGTGCCACAGCAGGCGAGGGGACCGATGCCCGAGGCAAGCGAACTGCCGATCCAGACGAATGTCAGCGCGCTCGAGATGGCCGAGGCGATGTTCGGAACCGGCATCAAGATCGTCGGGGCGACATACTCTGGGGATCCCGCGTCGGCGGGCATCTTTTCAAACGGCGACAAGGTCGCATCGGACGTCACCCCCGCGGACAGCGGCATCATCCTGTCCACCGGCAGGGCAACGGATTTCACCAATTCTTCCGGCGATGTGAACCGGATTTCATCGACCACCACGGACACCGCAGGGGTGGACGGGGACAGTGGACTGAACGCCATCGCCGGTGCGCCGACCTTCGATGGCGCGATCTTCGATGCCAGTTTCATCCCGTCGGGATCGACACTGACGATGCAGATCAGCTTCTCATCGGAGGAGTACCTGGAATACGTCGGCTCTGGCTTCAATGATGCCGTCGGCATCTGGGTCAACGGTAAGAAGGCGGAACTGACCGTCGGCGACGGGGATATTTCCATCAACAACATCAACCCGACGACCAACGGCAATCTCTACGTCGACAACACGAACGACATCTACAACACGGAAATGGACGGCTTCACCGTCACCCTGACGCTGAAGGCGCCGGTCATTCCCGGCCAGGTGAACACGATCCGGATCGGCATCGCGGACGGGGGCGACAGCGCCTATGACAGCAACCTCCTGATCGCGGGCGACTCGATCCAGACTGGCGTCATCGCGCAGGCCGATGTCTTCACTGTCGGGCTGAACAGCGAGACCACGGTCAATCTTGTCGGCAATGACACCAACACTTCGGGCGGCACGCTGACGATCACCAAGATCAACGGTGTGCCGGTCAAGGCGGGGGACCATGTCGTCCTGCCCTCCGGACTGGAAATCGTGGTCAACGCCGATGGCACCATTACCGCGGTATCGGAATGGAACGACCCGCTGGGAGAGACGAATTTCTCCTACGAGGTGACGAACCAGAGCGGCATCACCGATGTGGGATTCGTCACCGCCGAGGTCGTGCCGTGCTTTGTCGAAGGTACCCGGATCGAAACGGTCCGCGGGCCTGTTCCGGTCCAGGACATCGCCGTGGGCGACCTTGTTTTGACGCTGGACAACGGTTTCCAGCCGGTCGCCTGGCACGGCGTCAGGCAGGTCCGGTCGCAGGGCGCGCTGGCCGCCGTGCGGATTCCGGCCGGCGCCTTTGGCGATCACGCGGCGCTGGCGGTGTCACCCCAGCATCGCCTGCACTTCACGGGCTGGCGGGCCGAGCTTTACGCGGGTGAGGATGAGGTACTGGTCAAGGCGATCCACCTCGTGCGCGCTGGCCGCCTTGTGCAGGACCATTCCGGCGCGCCGGTGACCTACCATCACCTGCTGTTTTCCCGGCACGAGATCATCTGCGCCGAGGGGCTCTGGAGCGAAAGCTATTACCCCGGCCCGACCACGCTGGCAGGACACGACGCCGAGGTGCAGGAGGAGGTTCTATCGCTCTTCCCGGAACTGCGGCGCGACCCGGTCAACGGATACGGCCCTACGGCACGCCCCGAGGTCAGGGCGGATGTCGCAGCCCTTCTGGTGGCCTAGCCTCAGCCGCATCGCCTGAGCATGTTGACCGAACCGTCGCGGATCACCGCAAGGCCGCCTTCGACCTGCATCAGCATCATCCGGAAGGTCTCGGTCATTCCCTCGCCCGTGCAGGCGGCGTCGTAAAGAATGCCGTCCATGCCGCGAATGGCCGTCGGGTTGGTCAACTCGCAGGTGTTTTCCACGCCGTAGAACTTGCCGTCCCTGACGGCCAGCGCTCCCCCGTCCATGCCGACGGTCTGGCAATCCCAGTTTTCGGCCCAGGGCTGGTCCGGCCGGTAGAGTCCGTCGAAGGCGAGGGCCGGGGTCGTGGAAAGCAACAGAACGAATGCCAGACGCACCGCACTAGTCCCGCAGAAGTTCGTTGATCGAAGTCTTGGACCGGGTCTGCGCGTCCACCTTCTTCACGATCACCGCGCAGTAAAGGTTGATGCCCCCCTTCGACGGCATCGACCCCGCAACGACAACCGACCCGGCCGGGACCTCGCCGTACATGACCTCGCCGGTTTCCCGGTCGACGATCTTGGTCGACTTGCCGATGAAGACCCCCATCCCGAGGACCGATCCCTCGCGGACGATGCAGCCCTCTACCACCTCGGACCGGGCACCGATGAAGCAGTTGTCCTCGATGATCGTCGGGCCAGCCTGCATCGGCTCCAGCACTCCGCCGATCCCGACGCCTCCCGACAGGTGCACGTTCTTGCCGATCTGCGCGCAAGACCCCACGGTGGCCCAGCCATCCACCATGGAGCCCTCGTCGACATAGGCCCCGATGTTCACGAAGGACGGCATCAGCACCACGCCTTTCGCGATATAGGCCGACCGCCGGACGATGCTGCCGGGAACGGCGCGGAAACCTGCCTTGCGCCAGTCAGCCTCTGTCCAGCCCTGCCACTTCGACGGGACCTTGTCCCACCAGTTCGACCCGCCGTTCGAGCCCGAGATCTCGTACATGTCGGTCAGGCGGAAGGACAGAAGCACCGCCTTCTTCGCCCACTGGTTCACATGCCAGTCATTCCCGCGCTTCTCGGCCACCCGCAGCGTCCCGCTGTCCAGTGCCGTCAGCGTTGCCTCGATGGCATCCCGCACCTCGCCCTTGGTCGCCGGGCTGATCCCCTCGCGGGCCTCCCAGGCGGCTTCGATGGCGGCTTCCAGCGCGGCGTTCGACATGGGGCATTCCCTTTTCGGTTGGTCACTCGGGCCCCGACCCTATAAGGCTTGGCCAACACCCACGCAATTGCCAGGCTTATCCCCGATGAAAGACGAACCCCGCAGCCATCCGTTCCGCGATAGCGTCGAGGACATCGCCGCCGCGAAGCGCATCCCCGATACGCCGCAGACCCGTGCCCCTGCCTATCGCCTTGCCTTCGCGGACCGCGATTTCATGACGCGGGACGAATTGCGTCCGGTGCGTCTGCAGCTCGAACTGCTGAAACCGCAGCTTATCATGGACGAGCGTGGCATCGAATCGACCATCGTGATGTTTGGCGGCGCGCGAATTCCCGCACCGGAGCACCGCGAGCAGGCGCGGTCGCCGATCCTGGCGGGCCTGTCGCATTACTACGACGAAGCCCGGCGCTTTGCGCGGATCATGACGGAGCGCAGCCTGGAGACCTACGGACGCGAGAATGTCATCGTCACCGGCGGCGGGCCCGGCGTCATGGAGGCCGGCAACCGCGGCGCGGATGAGGCCGGCGGGCAGTCCATCGGTCTGAACATCGTCCTCCCGCACGAACAGGCACCAAACCAGTATGTAACTCCGGACCTCGCGTTCAACTTCCATTACTTCGCCATCCGAAAGATGCACTTCCTGATGCGCGCGAAGGCCGTCGTGGTGTTCCCCGGCGGCTTTGGCACGATGGACGAGCTGTTCGAAAGCCTGACGCTGATCCAGACCGGACGGATGAAGCCGATCCCGTTTCTCCTCTTCGGGAGGGACTGGTGGGAGAAGGTGGTCAACTGGAACCATCTCTCCGAGGCGGGAGTCATCAGCCCCGAGGACCTGTCGCTGTTCGCGATGGTCGAAACCGCGGAAGAGGCGGTCAGCGTCATCGACGGCTGGACGGTGGCGGCCTGAAGGAAAGGGGGCCGGTGGCCCCCCTCGACGTTCAGCGCTGGAGATCGTCGTCGCGGTCGTCCTCAATCTCGACTTCGGTGCGGCGCACGGTATCGGTGACCGTTTCGCGGTGTTCGTCGACGGATTTTGACACGTCGATCTCTTCCACCACCCGCGCGGTCTTGGCCACCACGGGCTCTTCGGCCCGTTCCTCGACCTCGATCGTCCGGTCCCTGAAGGCGTCGTCGGCATCCGAAAGCGGTCGGTCGACGGGGCGGCGGTCGATCTGGACCCGCTCGGACCGCAGGGCGACATCGGCGCTGACCGGCTCCTCGATGACATAGGACCGCACGCGGACGCGGCCCAGAGAGACGTCGCGCTTGCCCACGGCCAGGCGCTCTTCCACGCGATTGATGGTCTCGTGATCGGGGCCGCCGAGGCCGGCAGTGCTGTCGCCAGCGACGTCGCCCATCGTGGCCCCGGTGGACATCCGGGTCTTCTCGAACGGCCCCGTCCCTGGTGCTGTCCAGCCTTCGCCCTGCCACTGGCGGATCCGGTCCTCCATGTCGACCGCCCCTTCGTTGTCGAGGACATCAAGGGTGGCGTCCGTCAGATGTGACGGGACGCGGACCGTCAGAAGGTGGCCGCCACGGTTCAGTCCTTCGGCATAGGTACTGCGATCGTCGTCCGGCATGAAGAGATCGGCCAGCGCTTCGAAGAAGCCCATGCTTTCGTGCCGCACGTCGCCGCCGCCTTGCCCTTCGCCTTGCAGCAGCCGGATGTCCGACCCGGGGATGCCAAGGTCAAGGAGTGCGCGCCGGGCGCGCTCTGCGGCGTCCAAATCGTCGTAAAGCGCCGCGAGCTCGCGGCGGGTCTGGTCGGTTTGCATCAGTTTTCTCCAGGTTGCGGTGAATGCGGGCCTGCGTCTGCGTCCACGCTTCTGCGCGTCACTTCTGCCGTCTGACGTCGAAGCGTGACGGGAGTTGCGACTTCTTCCGTCACGGTCGTCGCGGTGATGTGCAGTTCGGCCTTCAAGTATGGCCGCACCTCGACAACCACCCGTTCCTCAAGGATCGGAACGATGGTCACCCCGTCCACGGTACGGATGCCGGGAAGGTCGTCGCCGGACACAAGCATCCGGTCGATCTCATGCCTTGTGACAGCCACGTCGGTACGATCCAGGCTGGAGGTGACCAGATCCTCGATTGTCTCGGTCCGCAGGTCGACACGCACGATACCCGTGACGCGCGGAACGGCGGTGACCGATGCCTTCTCGGCCGCCACAGCTATCGTGACGTCCTGATCGACAGGATGTGGCGGCTTTGAGCTGGGCACGGGTGCGGGACCTGTTGACGGGGTGGAAGAAGCAGACCGTGGCCCACTATCCCACCAACCATGACCGTCCCGGCTTGTTCCCGGCACCCGGGTTGCGCTTCAGCTTGTCCGGCCGGGGGTCTCCCGCTCCCATCCGTCCAGAAACTCGACGCCTTCGCAGCCCGAGAAAGCTGCAAGGCGCATCAGCTCCGCCTCGATCCGTGACCGGCGTGCCTTGGTTAACTTCACCCCTGCTTCCGGCCAGAACGCCTTCACCCGAAGGCGACCGGCGTCACGGAACGCCTTGACGTCGATACGTCCGATCAGGCTCTCGCCCTCCAGCACAGGGAAGACGTAATAGCCGTAGATCCGCTTCGGTTCGGGCACGAAGACCTCGATCCGGTAGTGGAACCCGAACAGGAATTCCGCGCGATCGCGGTCCCGGAGCGCGGGATCGAAGGGCGAAAGGATCCGCAGGCGGGGGGTCGGTTCGGGGGGAGTTTCCGAAGGCAGATCGAAGACGTAGGACTTGCGGCGCTGACCCACGGCCCCTTCGATCTCGACCTCGAGGATCTCGCCTCGAACAAGGGCTTGCCTGCACCATACCCGCGCGGCCTCGGGACTGATGGCGTTCCAATAGGCGGCGATCTCGCCTGAGGTGCCGAAACCCAGATGGCGCAGGGCCGACCGGCACGCCCAGTCGCAGATATCCTCTGCAGGGACAGGCGTGCGGTGGAGCTCGGGGATCACGCGTTCGGTCAGGTCGTAGATCTTGGCGAACCCGTCGCGCCGGGTGATCGCCAGGCGCCCCGTGCGCCAAAGCCATTCCAGCGCGGTCTTGGACGGGTGCCAGTCCCACCAGCCGCCCTTGCCGCGCACCTCTCCCTCGCCGACATCGGCGGTCCCGACCGGACCGTCCCGGGCAATCCGATCCAGGATGCTGTCGAACTGCGCCTCGTACCCATCGCGGAACCAGCGCTTCCAGTTGGCGTGAAGCCGCTCTTCGTCGCGCCGGAAACGATGCTGCCAGATCCCGTGGAGCCGCGTCGGCAGGATCGAGGCGTCGTGGGTCCAATGTTCCCAGAGGGTCCGGTCGCGCTCGAGAAGCCGCTTCAGCGCCGGGGGCCGATAGGACTGTCTCCGGGACCAGAGAATCATGTCATGGGCACGGGCAACGGTGTTGATGCTGTCAACCTGAACGAAGCCGATCCGCTCGATCAGGTCATGCAAGGCCTGGCCCGACGCGGGGCCCACGGGCGCTTCGGATAGGGCGTGACGCTGCAGAAAGAGGCGCCGCGCATGACGGTTCGGGATGAGGTCGGGCATCGCCAACGCCTAACATTTCAAACTGTTTCGGCAAATGGTGGAATTGTTATCTCCCCCTCCGCAGCAGCCGGTTGCAAAGACCGAATCAGCCCCTACTATCCCTTTGTCTCCTGACAGAATTCCAGAAACCAAGCAGGTTGCGCCCGGCTTTTGCCGGCCCGTGCACCGGAAAGGACCATGAAGCATTGCCCCACGAAACTCCCCTGATCACCACCCTTGTCGCCGGCTTCGGCCTCGCCTTCCTGTTCGGCCTTCTCGCACAACGCCTGAAGCTGCCGCTGATCGCGGGGTATCTGCTGGCCGGCGTGGTGATCGGGCCGTTCACGCCGGGCTATGTGGCGGACATGAAGCTGGCCACGGAACTGGCCGAGCTTGGGGTCATCCTTCTCATGTTCGGGGTCGGGCTGCATTTCTCGCCCCGGGACCTCATGGCGGTACGGGCGATCGCAGTGCCTGGGGCCTTGGGGCAGATCGCGGTCGCCACCGCCTTCGGCACGGCTATGGGCTGGGCGCTGGGCTGGAGCCTCGGGGCCGGACTGATCTTTGGACTGGCACTGTCCGTCGCGTCGACGGTGGTCCTGCTGCGCGCGCTGCAGGACCGCGACCTCGTGACCACCGAAAAAGGGCGCGTAGCGGTGGGCTGGCTGATCGTCGAGGATCTTGTGATGGTCATCTCGCTGGTCCTGATCCCGCCGCTTGCGGGGCTGCTGGGCGGGACAGCGATCCCGGTCGCGGAAGAGGCCGAGGCGGTGGCGGAGGTGACGAGCACCATCGGCATCGGTCCGATCGCCGCGACTGTCCTGATCACGCTGGCCAAGGCGGCGGCCTTCGTGGCGCTGATGCTGGTTGTCGGGCAGCGTGTTGTCCCGTGGATCCTGCACTTCGTGTCGCAGACCCGGTCCCGTGAACTCTTCCGGCTATCCGTTCTCGCCATCGCGCTGGGCGTCGCCTACGGAGCGACGCATTTCTTCGGCGTCTCATTTGCACTGGGCGCCTTCTTTGCCGGGATGGTCATGTCGTCCTCGACGCTTTCGCAGCAGGCGATGCGCGAGACGCTTCCCCTGCGCGATGCCTTCGCCGTCCTGTTCTTCGTGTCCGTGGGGATGCTGTTCAACCCAGGCGTCATCCTCAGCTCGCCTCTGGCGCTTCTGGGAACGGTCCTGATCATCGTCTTCGTGAAGTCGGTTGCGGCCTACTACATCGTGCGGGCCTTTGGGCACGGGCACGACAAGGCACTGACCATCGCAGCGAGCCTTGCGCAGATCGGGGAGTTCTCGTTCATCCTCATCTCGATGGGGGTCACGCTGGACATCGTGCCCACCGAGGCGCGGGATCTTGTCGTGGCGGGGGCGATGATCTCGATCCTGGCGAACCCGCTGTTGTTCCACCTTCTCGACCGGCGTGAAGTGAGAAAGGCTGCGGCAAAGACGTCAGACGAAAGCTCCGGAAACGATATCCCGCCCGAAGCTAGATCTGTCGTCCCGTCAGAAGCTTCGGAAGCTCTCCCGTCAAGCCCGCCGCCTGCCGCATGAAGCCGCGACGCAGCCCGGGGACCGCGCTGACAAGACCCATGCCCAGGTCGCGGCCCATCCGCAGAATGGGGTTGTCGGTGGAAAAGACCCGGTTGACCGTGTCCATCCCCAGCGCAAGCGCAGTGGCGTCGAAGCGGCGCCAGCGCTGATATTCCTCTAGCGCTGCCGGGCTGCCCGGCTCTTCGCCGCGGCGGTGGGCCAGGACCAGGACTTCGGCCAGAGCCGCGACGTCGCGAAGGCCGAGGTTCAGCCCCTGTCCAGCAATTGGATGCACACCATGCGCCGCGTCCCCCACCAGCGCCAGGCGGTGCGCGATGAAGCGCTCGGCCAGCGACAGGGACAAGGGATAGGTGAACCTTGCCCCGGCCAGGTGGATCTCGCCAAGGAAATCTCCGAACCGCGGGCGGAGCGCGTCCAGGTACTCCGCATCCGGCAGGGCCTGAATGGCGGCGGCGTTGGCGTCGGTCTCGCTCCAGACGATGCTGGAGTGATGGCCGCCCTTTAAGGGCAGGATGGCCAGCGGGCCCGAGGGCATGAAGAACTGGTGCGCCGTTCCTTGGTGGTCGTGTTCGTGCCGTATCGCCGTCACCAGCGCAGTCTGGCCATAGCCCCAGCCAACGCGCCGGATCCCCGCCCGCTCGGCCGTGCCCGAACCGCGCCCGTCGCAGCCGACAAGGAGCCCGCCCGTCAGTCGGCGGCCCGAACCGAGCGTCACCGTCACCCCCGACGGCGCGACGTCCTGGGCGACGACCGTTTCGCCGGAGAGAAGCGTGATCGCAGGCGTCTGCTGCATGGCGCGCAGGAAGGCCGCATAAAGGAAGCGGTCTTCCAGCATGTGACCCATCGGGCCTTCCTCGATCTCGGCCGCGTCGAAATGCAGGAAGAACGGCGCAGACCCCTCGCCCGCCCGCCCGTCGCTGGCCTTGATCTCGAGCATCGGCTGGGCCTTGTCCGCGACCGAGTCCCAAAGGCCGATGGCTTTCAGAAGCCGCACCGAGGCGATGGCCAACGCATAGGCCCGCCCGTCAAAGCCGGCTTCGGCGCGGTCTGGCGCGGGGCGGGCGTCGACCACGGTCACGCGGAACCCTCCCTGGGCAAGCGCCAACGCCAATGCCGGGCCGTTCAGCCCCCCGCCCGCGATCAGGATGTCGGTGTCCCAGGTCATGGCCCTTGTTTGGCGGCCTTGGGACGGATTGTCCATGCGTCTCCAAGCCGCTACCCTCGCCGAAAATCGGGGGGCAGGAATGAGCGGAACCTGGGCAAACATGACCGCGGCCGCACTGGGTCGTGAGATCGGCGAGGGCCGGATCAACCCGGTGGAACTGACGGAGTTCTTCCTCGAGCGGATCGAAAGCCACTCGGTGGCCGGAAGGATCTATGCGCGGTCTACGGCGGCCCGTGCGCGGGGCGAGGCGATGGCGGCGGCCGCGCGGGCCAAGGCGGGCCAGCGCAAGGGTCTGCTGGACGGCGCGCCCGTCAGCTGGAAGGACCTGTTCGACACTGCGGGAGTGGCGACGGAGGCGGGCTCGGCGCTCTTGAAGGGCCGCACGCCGGACCGTGACGCGGCAGTGCTGGAAACCGCGACGCTGCAGGGCCTGGTGTGCCTTGGCAAGACGCACATGTCTGAACTGGCCTTCTCGGGCCTTGGCCTGAACCCGGTCACTGCCACGCCGCCCTGCCTTAACGACGACAAGGCCGTTCCGGGCGGATCGTCCTCGGGAGCAGCAGCCTCAGTCGCCTTCGGACTGGCCCCTGCGGCCATCGGGTCGGATTCAGGGGGGTCGGTACGTGTGCCGGCAGCATGGAACGACCTGGTGGGTCTTAAAACCACGGTGGGTAGCTTACCCATGTCAGGCGTTGTGCCGTTGTTCGAGGCGTTCGACACCGTCGGTCCGTTGGCCCACTCGGTGGAGGATTGCACATGCCTCCTGGAAGTTCTCGGTGGAGGTGCTCCAATCGATCTGCGCGGTGCGAGTCTCGCCGGAAGGCGGATTGCCGTTCTCCAGACACTTGCCCTGGATGATTTGCGGGAACGGCCGGCCCTTGGTTTTGAGGATGCAACCCAGAGGATTGCGCGCGCCGGGGCCAAGATCGATCATCTCGCTGCCCCCGAAGTGGCCGAGGCCGTGGCTTTGGCGGGAACCCTGTGCACTGCCGAAGCCTACGGAACCTGGAAGAACGTGATAGAGGCGGCGCCCGAGAAGATGTTCCCGCGTATTCTGGAGCGCTTTCGCACCGGCGCGCAGATCAGTGCCGTCGACTACGTAGCGGGATGGCGCAGGGTGCGGGAACTCCGGTCCATCTGGATGGAGCGGATGATGGCATACGATGCAGTGATATTGCCGACGTCGCCCATCCTTCCCCCGGATGCGAACCGGCTGATGACCGACGACACCTACTATGTGACCGAAAACCTGCTGGCCCTTCGAAACACCCGGATCGGCAACATGCTTGGACTCTGCGTACTGACGCTGCCGACGTCGCAACCATCCTGCGGGATCAGCATCATGTGTGCGCCCGGCCAAGAGGCTTCCCTCTTGCGGATCGGGGCGGCGGCGGAAAGGGCGCTTCTCTAGGCTAGATCCGATGATAAGGCGACCCGGCCAGGATCGTCGCGGCGCGGTACAACTGTTCGGCCAGCATCACCCGGACAAGCATGTGCGGCCAGACCATGCGGCCGAAGCTGACGGCAAGATCGGCCCTTGCGCGCAAACCTGGGTCGATCCCGTCCGCCCCGCCGATCACGAAGGCCGCATCCTGCCGTCCGGCATCGCGCCAGGAGGCCAGAGCCTGAGCGAATTCGGGACTGGAAAGTGTCTTGCCGCGTTCATCAAGGATGCAGAGTGCTGCGCCGTCCGGAATCGCGCGCGCCAGAAGCACCGCCTCGGCGGCCATCCCGCCGCCCTTCTTGTCCTCGACCTCATGCTCGGTCACCGGACCCAGGCCCAGGGGTCGCCCCGTCCGGTCAAGCCGCTGCAGGTAGTCATCCACCAGACCGCGCTCGGGACCCGCCCGCAAGCGACCCACCGCGCAGAGGTGCAGGCGCATCAGCCCTGGGCAGAGCGGGTGGTCCCCGCCGGCAGCCACATCTTCTCAAGCTGGTAGAACTCGCGCACTTCGGGGCGGAAGACGTGAACGATCACGTCGCCCGCGTCGATCAGCACCCAGTCCCCGGTGTCCTTGCCTTCCATGCGGACGGAAATCCGCATGTCCTGCTTCAGCCGGTCCGCCAGCTTTTCCGAGATGGATGCAACCTGACGCGAGGAGCGTCCCGAGCAGATCACCATATAATCGGCCACATCCGACCGGCCACGCAGGTCGATCTGGACGATGTCCTCGGCTTTGTCGTCGTCGACAGACTTCAGGACCAGGGCGAGGACATCCTCGGACCGATGCTCTTGCGGGGCAGCATCCGCGGATTTCGGACGCGGACCGACCGGAAGGCCGGTAGCGGGATCAGAATGCGACAGGACCAGGTCCTCCAGAGGAAGCGCGGACGTGAGAGGCCCCCGCGCCGGGCCGATGGTCAAGCCTAGCACCCGGGGGCGGCAATCTCAACCGAAGGCGGGCGGGTACGCCTTATTCCGCCCTTTGGCAAGGCTAGATCGCGGCGAGGGCCTCGGCGCCCGGAAGATCGACCAGCAGACCGTCGCGGATCAGCGGCAGGAAGGCACTTTCGGGAGTAACCCGGACATGGAGCGCCGGGTGGCATCTTGTTCTGGTCCGTCACCTACGAACTCCAAGGGCATTCCAGGAAAGCCTTTCGTTTCGCCCTGTGCAGCCGGACGGTTAACCCGGCGATATCCCTGGAGCCGTGGACGAGCACTGAAAGATGCCCGTCGTCATGTGGCGCTTGCGACCGAAACCGGGCTGGCGCGTGACGCTGAAGCCCGCATCGGCCAATGCCCGGCGGACGTGGCCGGCGGCGGTGTAGGTCGCGAAGGTGCCTCCAGGCGCGGTGTGCCGACCGATCTCGGCCATCAGTTCCTGTGACCAGAGTTCGGGGTTCTTTGCCGGCGAGAAGCCGTCGAGGAACCAGGCGTCCGCCTTTCCCGGCCAGGTCGGAAGCGTCACGCGCGCGTCGCCCAGGATGATCGTGGCGGTCAGATTCCGGAACTGCAGAACCGTCGCGCCCTGTGCCCATTGCTGCAGGAAGGCCGGGGCAATACCAGCCACCTCGGGGAAAGCCGCCAGGGCACGCGCGATGTCGGCGGCGGGCATCGGGAAGGCTTCAAAGCTGGTGTAGTGCAGGTGGCACGGGCTTTCGTGTGCCAGCAGCGTCGCCATCAGATTAAGCCCGGTTCCGAAGCCCAACTCTCCGATATGAAAGCCGTCGCGGAACCGGCCGGGCAGGCCGTTGCCGGTCAGGAACACATGTCGCGTCTCGTCAAGACCGCCGGCCAGCGAGAAATACGGGTCGTCGAACCGGCGCGAGACGGGGATGCTCCCGTCGCGCCAGTCTAGCATCGGGGTCTGGTCGGGGCTGGCCATCGCGGATAGTCCTTTGCCCGTGTGATGGGCGCGGGGCGGCGGAATGGCAAGGGTGGATGTCACGGTCAGGGGGGGAGGGATCTTCGGTCTCTCCATCGCCTGGGCCTGCCTGGCCAGTGGCGCAAGCGTCCGGGTGATCGAAACGGCCGACTGGGGTGCCGGGTCATCGGGCGGGCTGGTCGGGGCCCTGTCGCCGCACGTACCCGAAGTCTGGAATGCGAAGAAGGCGTTTCAGATGGAAAGCCTTCTTCTGGCCGAAACCTGGTGGGCCAAGGTGGAAGCAGCCTCCGGCCTGCTCTCCGGCTACGCCCGTCTGGGCCGGTTGCAGCCTTTGGCCGACGACCGTGCGGTTGAGGTGGCGCGTCGGCGGGAAAGCGAGGCGGCTTCACTTTGGCAGGGCAGGGCGGAGTGGCGGGTCGTATCCGCAACCGGGACCGCCTGGGAACCGGCTACGCCTTCGGGCTGGCTGGTCCAGGACACGCTTTCGGCCCGGTTGTCGCCCCGCATGGGGCTGGCGGCTCTCGTCGGGGCGCTGAAGGATCGCGGTGCCGAGCTTATCCTTGGCGAGGGTTCCGAGGAGGGCGCGGTGGTGCACGCGACCGGGGTGGCCGGGCTGGGCGAGCTATCCCGGGCCTTCGAAGCTGATCTTGGGTCGGGCGTGAAGGGTCAGGCGCTGGCATTGCGTCACGACGTGCGCGACCTGCCCCAGCTGTTTGTCGATGGCCTTCACATCGTGCCCCATGCCGACGGGACAGTGGCCATCGGTTCGACATCCGAGGCCACATGGACGAGCGAAGACCCCGATGCCCATGTGGACGGGCTGCTGGCCAAGGCCGTGGCGGCCGTCCCTGCGCTGGCGCGCGCCGAGGTGCTGGAGCGCTGGGCCGGGGTCCGCCCCAAGGCCGCCAGCCGCGCCCCCGTGCTTGGTGAATGGCCCGGGCGGCCTGCGCATTACGTGGCGAACGGCGGGTTCAAGATCGGTTTCGGAATGGCACCGAAAGTGGCCGAAGTCATGGCCGCCCTCGTGCTGGAGGGTCGTGACGAGATCCCCGCCGATTTCCGGCCGGACACACTGCTTCAGAAGGCCACTGCGCGGCGGTAGGTGATCGAGGTGGGTCGGTCGAAGCCCTCGTGCGCCGTTCGACCAACCTCAACGAAGCCCAGCTTCCGGAATGCCTTCTGGTTCTCCAGCAACTCCACCCGCGTCTGCAGCTCCAGCACCGGCAGGCCCATCTGGCGTGCCCGGTCCTCGGCCAGGTCGATCAGCTGCCGCGCCAGACCCTGTCCCCTGGTCTCTGCCGCCACGGCCAGCTTTCCGATGTAAAGCGCGCCCGGCTTCGGCGTGAGGAAGACGCAGGCGACAGGCGCGCCGATGATCCAGATCTCACCGGCCGCGGCCTGGCGGGTCAGGTCTTCCTCCGTCAGGGTGCGAAGCGAGGATGGTGGATCGATCCGGCCTTCCATGTAGGCAAAGGCCCCGTGAAGAAGCGCAAGGACGGCGGGCCAGAGGGCTGGATCGGTGATAAGACGGGGAGTCATCTGCCCAGACTGCGCCCCGGGAAACCGGATCGCAAGGCCCGGCGGCTCGCCTTTCCGGTCGCGCTGGGATAAGCCTGCGCCAGACCGACGCAGGACGCCCGCATGACCCCCGCCTATCCCCAGATCCGCGACCTTGTGCTGATCGGCGGCGGTCATGCCCACGCCTTGGTCCTGCGGATGTGGGGTATGAACCCGCTGCCTGGAACCCGGCTGACAGTGATCAATCCCGACCCTGTGGCGCCCTATACGGGGATGTTGCCGGGCCTGATCGCGGGGCACTACCGGCGGGACGAGCTGATGATCGACCTTGTCCGGCTTGCGCGTTTTGCTGGGGCGCGCGTGATCCTGGACCGCGCCACCGGGATCGACTGCGAAGCGCGGCTTATCCATCTGGCCGGGCGCCCGCCGCTGCCTTACGATCTGGCGGCGATCGACGTCGGCATCACATCCGACCTGCCGTCACTGCCGGGCGCGACCGATCACGCCGTCGCGGCCAAGCCCCTTGGGCGCTATGCCGAGGCCTGGGAGGACTTCGCGTCCGCCCCACCCTCTCGCCCGCGCGTGGTGATCCTGGGCGCTGGTCTGGGTGGGGTGGAACTGGCGCTTGCGTCTGCGCACCGCTTGCTGGGGCGCGGTGCGCAGATCACTCTTGTCGACCGGGCGGATAAGTTCCTTCCGGCGGTGGCGCCCGCGGCCCGGCGGGCACTGGAACGCAAGCTCAGGGCTTCGGGGGTGATGCTTCGACTGGGCGTGCAGGTGGCGTCCGTTGGTCCGCAATCGGTGGTGCTGGCGTCGGGAGAAGCGATCGGGTCGGACTTCACCCTGACAGCCACCGGCGCGCGGCCGCATGGCTGGCTGGCCGATGCGGGTCTGCGGCACGAGGACGGCTTCCTGATCACGAATGCCATGCTGCAGACCTCCGATCCGCATGTCTTCGCGTCGGGAGACTGTGCCGGCATCGAAGGTGATCCGCGCCCCAAGGCGGGCGTCTTTGCTGTCCGTGCTGCCAAGGTGCTGCACGGCAACCTCCGCGCTGCCCTGACCGGCAAGCCGCTGAAGGCGTTCCAGCCGCAGGGCGATTATCTGAAGCTCGTCTCGCTTGGTGAACAGGCAGCGGTGGCCGAGAAATGGGGCCTTGTCGGGGTGGGTCCCCGCTGGTGGCGGCTAAAGGACAGGATCGACCGCAAGTTCATGGCGCGGTTCGAGGATTATCCGGAGATGGCCGCGCAAGAGGCTCCCCGCGACGCCACCGTGGGGCTGGCTGCGCATCTGGCGGGACGGCCCCTTTGCGGAGGATGTGGAGCAAAACTTGGCCCGGGCGTGCTGTCTTCGGCACTTGCCGCCCTGCCGACGCCAGCCCGGGCGGACGTGCGTTCGGGTCCGGGCGATGACGCCGCGGTCCTGGCGGCGGGGTCGGGGGTGCAGGTGCTGACCACCGACCATCTGCGGGCCTTCTGCAGCGACCCTCGACTGATGGCGCGGCTTGCGGCGATCCACGCGCTGGGGGATGTCTGGGCAATGGGGGCTGCAGCTCAGGTGGCGCTTGCGCAAGTGACGCTTCCCCCGCTGGGGCCGGAGTTGCAGGCGCGGATGCTGGCCGAGGTGATGGAAGAGGCCGGCCTGGTCTTCCGGGCCGCCGGTGCGGACGTGGTGGGCGGGCATTCGACGCAAGGAGCCGAACTGACCGTCGGCTTTACGGTGACGGGCCTGGCTGACCGGCCCATCGGCAAGGGCGGCGCCCAGGTGGGCGATGCCCTGGTCCTGACGAAACCCATCGGATCGGGCACGATCCTGGCGGCCGAGATGGCCCTTGCGCGGGTTCCGGGACTGATGTTGGGCGAGGTCTGGGCCGCCTGCATCAAGCAGATGTCGATGCCGCAGGGAGCAGCGTCAACAGTCCTTGCTCCGGTGGCACGGGCGATGACGGATGTGACGGGCTTCGGCCTTGCCGGGCACCTACTGGAAATGCTGGACGCATCGGGCGCGGCTGCTCGGCTTCGGCTGGACGCGGTGCCGATGATGAGTGGCGCGGTCGAGCTTGCTGCCGCCGGTATCGGATCGTCGTTGCAACCGGCGAACCTGGCGCAGGTGAGCTGGCGGATGGACACGCCGCAGGACACCCGGGCGTCGCTTCTCACTGATCCGCAGACTTGTGGCGGGCTCTTGGCCTCGGTGCCCGCAGAGCAGGCCCAGCGTCTGGTCAGCGAACTGCGCGCCGCCGGTCACGAGGCGGAGGTCATCGGCGAGGTGGTCGCGGGGGAACCGCGCCTGACCGTCGTTTAGATCAGGCCTTCCTTGCGGAACAGCGCCTTGAGGTCGGCCTCGGGGCGGGCACCGAAGTGGGAGATGACCTCGGCCGCCGCGACGCATCCCATCCTTCCGGCGGTCGCCAGCGACTGTCCCGTGGCAATGCCATAAAGGAATCCTGCTGCGAACTGGTCACCCGCACCGGTGGCATCGACCGGCACCACACGGCGGACCGGGACGATGGCCTCCTCATCACCGCGGACCACGATGACGTCGTGGCCAGAGCGGGTACAGACCACCATCCCGGCATCCTGCGCGGCCTGTTCCAGCGCGGCGGAGAGGTCGGTCTGATACAGGGACGACCATTCGTGCTCGTTGCCGATCACGTAGTCCAGGGACTTGACCAGTCGCCGGAAATCGTCGCGGTGGCGGTCGACGCAGAACGGGTCGGAAAGCGCGATGCCGGCCTTGCCACCCGCCTTGTGGCAAAGCTCCACAGCCCGCTCGAAAGCCTGTTTTCCCTTGGGCTTGTCGTAGAGATAGCCTTCGAGGAACAGGATTTCGGCGCTGCCGGCCACGCTGTCCGACACGTCATCCGGTCCAAGCTCCGACGAGATGCCAAGGTAGGTGTTCATCGACCGCTCGCCATCGGGAGACACGAAGATCATCGAGCGCGAGGTCGGAAGCTCGCCGCCTGGAACCGGCGGGTTGACGAAATCGGTGCCTTCCTTGGCCATCGTCTGCGCATAGAAGCGGCCGAGCGCATCGTCGTGGACGCGGCCGATGAAGGCGGTGGTGAGGCCGAGACTGCCAAGGCCTGCCAGCGTGTTCGCCACTGACCCGCCAGGGGCCTGCTGGCGGTTGGTCATGGCGCCGTACAGCATCTCGCCCCGTTCGCGTTCGACCAGTTGCATGATGCCCTTCTGGATGCCCATCAGGTCGAGGAAGCTGTCGTCAGCGGTGGAGAACACATCGACGATGGCATTGCCGATGCCGACGACCTGATAGGACTTCATGCGGTCTTCTCCGGGAATAGGCACCAGTCCCGGATCGGGCAGATGCCGCATTTTGGTTTGCGCGCGACGCAGATATACCGGCCATGCAGGATAAGCCAGTGATGCGCGTGAAGCTGGTATTCGGCAGGGACGTTGTCCTCGATCGCGCGCTCGACGGCGGTTTCGTCCTTGCCCGGGGCGATTCCGGTCCGGTTGCCCACCCGGAAGATATGAGTGTCGACCGCCTGCGCGGGGTGGTGGAACCACATGTTCAAGACCACGTTCGCGGTTTTTCGCCCCACCCCCGGCAGGGTGACCAGCGCTGCCCGAGACGAAGGCACCTCACCTCCGAAATTCTCGATCAGAAGGCGGGAAAGCCTGATGACGTTCTTCGCCTTGTTGCGGAACAGGCCGATGGTCTTGATGTGCTCGATCAGCCCCTCTTCCCCCAGGTCCAGCATCTTCTGCGGCGTGTCCGCGATCTGGAAAAGCCGGCGTGTGGCTTTGTTGACCCCGGCATCCGTCGCCTGCGCCGACAGGGCCACCGCGACAAGAAGGGTGAAGGCGTTCGTGTGCTCGAGCTCTCCCTTCGGATGCGGCTCGGCTTCGGCGAAGCGCGCGAAGACCTGTTTCTGGACGGCATAAGGAAGCTGTGGGGTCATGGCGTCTATGCAGCACGAAAGGCGCGTCCCGACAAGCCGCAGGAAACGGGTCGCGCCAATCCCGCGCGGCAGCTAAATCGGGGGAAAGGCCCGTCGGGCATGTTCGCGACAGGCAGCCAGAGGATCAGAAGATGACCGACCAGTCTCCCTCCTACCACTACCAGGTGATCGGCCGCGCCCTGCAGGTCATCGATGCAGAGGGTCCTGCCATGACACTGGAGGATCTGGCGCAGCGCATGAACATGAGCCCCGCCCATTTCCAGCGCCTCTTCAGTCAATGGGTCGGTGTCAGTCCGAAGCGCTATCAGCAGTACCTGACGCTCGGCCATGCCCGCCGTCTTCTTGCCGACCGTCACACGCTGCTGGGCACCGCGCTCGAGACCGGCCTGTCCGGTACCGGCAGGCTCCATGACCTGTTCCTTACCTGGGAGGCCATGTCCCCAGGCGAATACGCCCGCGGTGGGGACGGGCTGGAGATCAGGTGGGGCTGGTTCGAAAGCCCCTTCGGCCCCGCGCTTGTCATGGCCACGCATAAAGGGATCTGCGGCATCGGCTTCGCGGATGAAGTGGGTGCCGAGGCGGCACTGGAAGACCTGGTTCGACGCTGGCCCAAGGCTACCTATGTCGAGGACCCGATGGCGATCCGGCCCATGGTCGAGTCCGCATTCGGCGGTAAGGCGACGTCACTCCACCTGATCGGTGCTCCCTTCCAGATCAAGGTGTGGGAAGCGCTCCTCGCCATTCCGACCGGTCACGTGACCACCTATGCCGACATCGCCAGCGCCATCGGCCACCCGCAGGCCCACCGTGCGGTGGGAACGGCAGTGGGCCGCAATCCGATCAGTTTCCTGATCCCGTGCCACCGAGCCCTGCGCCGGGATGGCGGCCTTGGTGGATATCATTGGGGCCTGCCCCGCAAGCGCGCCATGTTGGCGTGGGAGGCGGCCCGCACAGATTTGTGATGCGCGGAACCCCGCCGAGACCCCTTGGAACCGCCATCCCCTCGACGCCGTTGGTGTAATGTGGCACGGGTCGCAACACAGGCCCACCAATGGGCGAATTATCGAGGCGAGAGTAGAAATGATGATGAAGACCCCCCTGATTTTGGCTGTGGCCGGCACGCTTGGCCTGACGGCTTGCGTCGTTGACCCGAATGCCTATCCCGATGACCCGAACGCCCGCCAGCGCCAGGGTGCGATCATCGGCGGTCTCACCGGCGCCGTGGCCGGGGTGGCCGTTGCCGGCGACGGGGACGAGCTCAAGGGCGCGATCATCGGTGGCGCGCTCGGCGCCGGAACCGGTGCTCTGATCGGTGCCGACCTCGACCGGCAGGCCGCCGAACTGCGCGGCTCGCTGAACTCGAACATCTCGGTCACCAACACCGGCGAATACCTGATCGTGAACATGCCGCAGGATCTGCTGTTCGCGACCGACAGCGCTGCGGTCCGTCCGGACCTGCGGGCAGACCTGAATACGGTTGCGGCCAGCCTTCTGCGCTATCCGAACAGCCGGATCGAAGTGATCGGACACACCGACAACACCGGCAGTGCCGCCTACAACCAGGACCTGTCGCAGCGGCGCGCCGTGTCAGTGGCCAGCGTCCTGCGCGAAAGCGGTGTTCCGGGCGGCCGCATCGCGGCCTTCGGTCGGGGCGAGGACCAGCCTGTCGCATCGAACCTGACGCCGGAAGGGCGCGCCCAGAACCGCCGGGTCGAGATCATCATCCGCCCGACCCGCTGATCTTTCGGCACAAGGAATGGGGGTCAGCTTCGGCTGGCCCCTTTTTCGTTGTTATCTTTGTGAATCGGTCATATTTTCGGACCAATAGTCAGGGTCCCCCATGCCATTCCTCAAGGTCACCCCCGAAAAGCTGTCCAGCTCGGTGGTCCGCCAGATCGAGCAGCTGATCCTCCGGGGCATCCTGCGGCCCGGAGAACGCCTGCCTTCGGAACGCGACCTTGCGGACAAGATGGGCGTTTCCCGTCCATCGCTGCGCGATGCCATCGCCGAACTTGCCGAGCGGGGCCTTCTGGTCACTCGGGCCGGGTCGGGCATCTTCGTCGCAGAGGTGCTGGGTTCGGCCTTTTCCCCGGCGATGACGCAGCTTTTCTCCACGCATGACGAGGCCGTCTTCGACTACATCAGCTTCCGCCGCGACATGGAGGGGCTTGCGGCCGAGCGGGCGGCGGTGTTCGGGTCCGAAACCGACCTGAAGCTGATCGACACGATCTTCGCGAAGATGGAAGTCGCGCACCAGAAGCGCGATCCGTCGGACGAGGCCCAACTGGATGCCGAATTCCACATGGCGATCATCGAGGCCAGCCACAACGTTATCATGCTGCACATGCTGCGCTCGATGTTCGATCTTCTACGGCAGGGGGTCTTCTACAATCGCCAGGTCATGTTCAAGAACCGGATGACGCGCGACCAGCTTCTGGACCAGCACCGGGCGATCAACGCCGCGATCCAGGCGCGGGATCCCGAGGCTGCACGCGCGGCGATTGGCGCTCATATGGCCTATGTCGAACAGGCCTTCCACGACCAGATGCGCGCCGAAAAGCACGAATCCATCGCGCGCCAGCGACTGGAGCAGGAGGCAAGCCGGTAGGCTTCCATTTCCGGCAACGCATTGGGAATAGATGTGTAATTTCGAGATACTTCGGCACGCTCACCAGGTCTGCTAGGCCGAGCGCATAACCAGCCTGAGGTCTGACGTGCGCATCCTTGTCCTGTGTCTTGCGGCCCTTGCCTTGCTGACGGGGCTGGTCGTCCTGATCGGCTTCCTGTTGCCCGCAACCCGCGAAGGCCGGGCCGAAACCGTGATCGCAGCACCCCCGGGCGCGGTGCTGGCGGTCATCGCCGATGTCGAGGCACAGCCCGGCTGGCGGCCCGGTGTCGCCTCGGTCGCCCGGACGGACACGGGCTGGGAGGAGGTCACTGCCCGCGGCGAGCGCATCGCCTTCGTGGCCGAAGAGATGACGGTTGGGACGATCCGGCTGCGCTTTGTCTCGGACGCTGGCTATTCCGGCGAATGGCAGGCCGTGCTGACCCCGGTGGAAGAAGGCACGCACATCGCGGTGGTGGAACGGACCACTGTGCCCTCACCCCTGGGCCGGATCATCGCCCGGCTGATGTTTGATCCGACCGAGTTCGCCACCACATATCTGCAGGCGTTGAAGACCAGGGTGGAGGGGTAATGGCAAAGAAGCCAACTGATTGGCGCAAGCGGTTCGGGGCGGCGAAGCCTGCGCATGTGGTGATGTTGCACGCCGATTTTGCCGGGGTGAAGGCGGGGAACACGATGCTGATCTCCTCCCCCGGGGATATCGCGGCCTACCTGGCCAAAATCCCGCGCGGCGAGACGCGGACGATGGACCGGCTGCGGAACGAGCTGGCGCGAAAGGCCGGGGCGCAGGCGATGTGCCCGGTGACGACGGCGATCTACCTGCGCGTGGTGGCCGAAGTGGCGCTGCGCGACCTGGCGGAGGGCAAGCCGCTAGACGAGGTGGTCCCGTTCTGGCGCGTGGTGACCGCAGACAGCAAGGTGGCGAGGAAACTCTCCTGCAGCCCGGACCATGTCGCGCACCTGATCGCACTCGACACCGGGGTAGCAGAGGCCGGCTGACTGGTGCCGGGCGAGTTGCATCGGGCTTGCGGCGCGGGCATATAAGGGCGGTCCCGTAAAGGAAGCGCCATGCAATACCTCGACTTTGAAAAGCCTCTCGCCGACATTGAAGGCAAGGCGGAAGAGCTTCGCGCGATGGCGAAGACCAGTCCGGGAATGGACGTCTCCAAGGAAGCCGAGGCGCTGGACCGCAAGGCGGACGCAGCGCTGCGCGATCTCTACAAGAACCTTACGGCTTGGCAGAAGTGCCAGGTTGCCCGCCACCCGGACCGGCCCCATTGCCAAGATTACATCGAGCAGCTCTTCACCGAGTTCACCAGCCTTGCCGGCGACCGGGCCTTTGCCGACGACCACGCGGTGATCGGCGGGGTGGCGCGGTTCAACGACCAGCCGGTGATGGTGATCGGGCACGAGAAGGGGAACGACACCAAGTCCCGTATCCAGCGCAACTTCGGCATGGCGCGGCCCGAGGGCTATCGCAAGGCGATCCGGCTGATGGACATGGCCGACCGCTTCCGCCTGCCGGTGATCACCCTGATTGACACCGCCGGCGCCTATCCCGGCAAGGGTGCCGAAGAACGCGGTCAGGCCGAGGCGATTGCCCGGTCGACCGAGAAGTGCCTGGCCATCGGAGTGCCGCTGATCTCGGTCGTGATCGGCGAGGGCGGGTCGGGCGGCGCGGTGGCCTTTGCCACGGCGAACCGAGTGGCGATGCTGGAGCATTCGATCTACTCGGTCATCTCGCCCGAGGGCTGCGCCTCGATCCTGTGGAAGGACGCCGAGAAGATGCGCGAGGCGGCGGAGGCTCTGCGGCTGACGGCGCAGGACCTGCAGAAGCTGGGGATCATCGACCGGATCGTGAAGGAGCCCCTTGGCGGTGCGCAACGGGCACCGAAAGAGGCGGTCGATGCGGTGGGCAAGGCCATCGAGGCGATGCTGTCCGAGCTTTCGGGCAAGAAGCGCGAGGCGCTGATCAAGGATCGTCGGCAGAAGTTCCTCGACATGGGCGCGAAGGGGCTGGCCGCTTGAACCCCTGGGTGATCGTTGCCATCGCGGGTCTGATGGAGACCGGCTGGGCGCTGGGACTGAAGTATTCGGAGGGGTTCACGAAGCTGGTGCCCTCGGCGGTGACCATCGTGCTGGCACTGGGATCATTCTACCTGCTTTCCGTGGCGATGAAGTCGCTGCCGGTGGGGACTGCCTATGCGGTCTGGGTCGGTATCGGGGCCGTGGGCACGGCGATCGCGGCGGTGTTCCTGTTCAACGAGCCGGTCAACCTGATGCGGGTGGTTGGGGTTCTGCTGATCCTCGCGGGAATCGCGGCACTGAAATTCGCATGATCCGGGCGCTGCTGCTTTCGGCGGTCCTCGCGACACCGGTTGCGGGGGGCACGCTGGAGGGGCGACTGGTGACCTTCACGGTGGAGACCTGGAACGACTTCGAGAACCCCCTCTTCGTCGCAAGGGGGCGGACCGTGGCGGTGGGCGAGGGGACCGAGTTCGGTCTCGGACCCGAGGGGTTCACCGGGGGACTCGACGTCGTTCCGGTCACGGTCGATATCGGCCCGACCCGGATCGAGCTGAGCTACCCCAAGGGGATCGGACGGTTCTACGAGGCGCGCTTCAACGGCTATGTCCTGCGGTTCGAGGACAAGTGTTCGCTCTTCGAGAAAGTGATGATCGACCCGACGGGGACGACGATGCGGGTGACCGAGGTCTGGGCAGAGGCGGGTTCGCTTTACATCAACGTCGCGGGTCTGGGATACGGGCCAGAGGCGCGGCTGGCGCTGGAACTCGAGATCGCGGACTGCCCTCTGAGCTGAAGTGTCCACGGTGGACAAGGTCTGGATGCCTTTTGGAATCAGGGACTTGTCCGCGGGCGTTAGGGATCTGGAAAGGTTTGACGGAAGCGCAATCGGACGCCTCCTCGTGCGCCTTCGGCTTCTCGTCGGGAGGGGCGTGGCGATGCGGGAGGAGGTCCCCGACGTGCCGTGTCACCACATCGTCCGCGCTGCGCGGGCGGGCCAGTCGGCGTCGTAGGCGGTGCCGTCGATCCGGCCTTCGGTGATCTCGCGCAACATGTCGCCCACCGTGGGCAGGCCCTGCGACTGGTCGCCGGAGGTCCAGAGGGCGGAGCGGATCAGCGCGCGGGCGCATTGCGAGTAGACTTCGGCGATGCGGACCACAATCACGGTACGGGGCCGCCTGTTGTCCCTCTCGAACCGGGCACGGAGGTCGGGATCGGCGGTGAGCCGCGCGGTACCGTTGACGCGGAGCGCGTTCAGTGCGCCGGGGATCAGGAGCAGCAGGCTGACACGGCCGTCGCGGACGATGTTGCTCAAGCTGTCGATCCGGTTGTTGCCGTACCAGTCGGGAAGCGCGAGCGTCTGCGGATCGAGGGCGGCGACCACGGGGCCTTCGTCGCCCCGCGGGGAGCCGTCCGTGCCTTCCGGGCCCACTGTCGTCAGGATGCAGAAACGGGAGCGGTCGATCCAGGCGCGGTAGGCCGGAGTGAGGTGCGGCGTGACCTTGACCGTCGCGGCCTCGCCTGGCTGGCCGTAATGGGCGTGAAGGTCGTCGAGGGTGGTGATCCAGTCCATGTCGCGGCGCCTCAGGCTGGCGGCTGGGGGTTTCACACCCCCAGACCCCCGTGGGATATTTGGGCAAATGTGAAAGCGATATCGGTCACGACCTGGGTTTCCTGGGCTTTGCCTCCGGAAGATCTGCGGAAACGGCCTTGATCGCCGCGATCACCGGATCGGGACTGTCCAGCGCGTCGGTGACGAGAAGATGTGGCTTTGCACCGACGTAGGGGTTGCCTTGCGGGCAGTCCGGCAGGACCGCCCTGGCACCGGGGGTCGGTTTCAGGAAGAGTTGGTCGTCGCAGACGAGGGCCACCACCTTGCCGTCAAGGTAAAGCGCATATTCGCCGAACATCTTGCGGGCGGTGAGAGGCAGGGGCGCGAGGGCGTCAAGGAGGTGGGCGATGGTTTCGGCCCGGGTGCCCATCAGGCGCGGAACCCGGCTTCGGCCATCAGCCGGTTCGAGTTCGTTTCCACATCGGTTTCAAGGCGGGCCATGAAGTCCTGCACCTTCAGGCCGGGCGCGATGGGATCCAGGAATTCAACGACGGCGAGGCCCGGTTTCCGCAGGATCCCGCGCTTGGGCCAGAAGAGGCCGACGTTGGCCGCGACGGGTACGCAGGGCTGGCCGAGCTGTTCGTAGAGAAGGCCGGTGCCGACCTTGTAGGGGAGCGTCGCGCCGGGGGCGACGCGGGTGCCCTGGGGGTAGATGATGAGCTGTCCGGGCTCGGCCGCGCCCGCGGCGACGTCCGATTTCATCTTGGCGATGGCCGCGCCGCGTTTTCCCCGGTTCACCGGGACGCAGCCGATCTTCAGCGCATACTGACCGAGGAAGGGGGTGAACATGAGCTCGCGCTTCATGATGAACTTCCCCGCCGGGACCGCGTTGAAGATCAGGATGATGTCGAGAAAGCTTTGATGCTTGGCTGCAATCAGGCATTCGCCGGTGGGCGGCGCACCCCGGACTTGCGTCCTGAGCCCCGTCAGGAGCCGCAGGGTGAAAAGCGTCCAGCGGCAGAAGGTCTTGCACGCGACCCGCGCGCCGTGCCGCGAGAAGAGAGCCCAGGGGGCGAAGACGACGGCAATGACAGCCATCGCCAGGTACATCTGGACGACGAAGATCAGCGAGAGAAGCCAGCGGATGGGGGTCATGTCAGCTCTCGCAGCTTCTGGAAGGCGGCGCGGCGGGTGGCGAGGAAGGCCACGATAGCAGCCAGAGGTGGCAGGGCAAAGGGCCAGAGCCATGCAAAGCCGGTGAAGCCAAGGCCGGTGAGGAAGCCGCCGGCGGCGTCGGCCGCGGGCAGGGCGGCAACCCCCAGAAGGCCTGCTGCAGCCCCGATGGCAGCACCGCCCAGGGTCCGGAGCGTGAAACGCCGAACGAAGGCGCGGGCGATGTAGCTATCCTTGGCGCCGACAAGGCGGAGGACCCGGATCTCCTCGGCGTTGGTTGCCAGCGCGGCACGGGCGGCCAGCGTGATCATCGCGGCCATCGCGGCGCCGATCAGAGCGATCGAGAGCACGCCGAGAAGGCGGATACGGCTTGCCGCTTCGGCCAGGGGGCGGCGCCAGCGCGTGTGGTCGTCAAGAAGCGCGCCGGGAGCCTCGGCGGTAAGGCGCTGGCGGAGACCTTCGGAATCGTAGGGCGGGTCGGCCTCGACAACCTCGATCAGGCGGGGGATGGGCAGGGCCTCGACCGGCAGGCCCGGGCCGAACCAGGGTTCGAGGAGCTTCGTGGTCTCGGCGTCGTCGATCACGCGGTAGCTGGCGATGCCGGGCGTGGTGGCCAGCGTCGCCAGGATGGCGTCGGTCTGGATCTGCACCTGCTCGGCCGGAGCGGAGAGGCGGATGGTGGCGGTCTTTGCCAGCGCTTCGGACCAGCGGTCAGCCAGGCGGCCGGAGGCGAGTGACAGCGCGAGGGCGAAGACGCAGAGGAAGGTCATCGCCCCGGCGGTGAAGGTCGTGAGCCAGGCGGTCGGGCCGGAGGGGGGGACGACCTCGAGCGCGCGGGTGGCGGGGGAGGCTGGCTTGGCGGTCGGAAACCTCACAGGTCGGCCCCCGCAAGCTGGACGCGATGTTTGGCGATGCGGAGCACGCGGGCCTGGATCTGGGCCTTGGCCTGGCGGATGAGGTTCAGGTCGTGGGTGGCGACGAGGATGGTCTTGCCCATCTTGTTTAGCTCGACCAGCAGGGTGAGGATGCGGAGTGACATCTCCCAGTCGACGTTGCCGGTGGGCTCGTCCGCGAGGATCACGTCAGGATCGACGATGACGGCGCGGGCGAGGGCGGCGCGCTGGCGTTCGCCGCCGGAGAGCTGCGGGGGCAGCGCGTCGGCGAGGTGCTTGAGGCCGACCCAGCCAAGGAGGTCCTCCATGTCCTGGGGAGAGCTTTCGCGGTCGGAGACGGTGAAGGGGAGCGCCATGTTGGCGGCAAGCGACATGTGGTCGAGGAACTTGCAGTCCTGGTGCACGATGCCGATGCGGCGGCGGGTGCGGGCCACATCGTCGCGGGAAAGCTTGGTGACGTCGTTGTCGAAAAGGGTGACGCGTCCGGAAGTCGGGCGCAACTCGGCGTAGGCGAGTTTCAGGAAGGTGGACTTGCCTGCACCGGACGGTCCGGTGAGGAAGTGGAACGATCCCGGTGCAAGCTTGAGCGAGACGTCGGACAGAAGCTCGCCCCCGCCATAGCTGTAGGCCACGTTCTCGAAGGTGATCACGCTGTTCCCCTGCTGCCCGCTGCATCCCGAACTGTGGCGGGTCCGCCGCCAGTACTGCGCTTTCCATCGCACAGCCTGAAACGATTGCACAAGAGCGAGTCACAAAGCCTTGGAACGACTGGAAATAGAGATTACAACGTTTGCGGCAGCCCGGGAAAAACAGGCTTGAGGGACGAGAATGCGGTTGGTTTGTCCGAACTGTGAGGCCAAGTACGAGGTCCCGGAGGATGCGATCCCGGAGACGGGGCGCGACGTGCAGTGCGCGAATTGCGGCCACGCCTGGTATCAGATGCGGGCCCGGACCGCGGTCGCCGAGCCGGTTGCGGCACCACCTGCGCCGACCCCGACCCCGACCCCGGCCGCGGTGGCGGCTCCTGCCCCGGTTGCAGCGCCTGCCGCGGTTGCGGCCCCCGAGCCTGCTCCGGTTGCGGCAGCCCCGGCAAAAGTGGCGGCGGCAGAACCGGAGGTCGTGACCGAGGCGGTGGTGGCCGAACCGGTCGCGGAAGCTCCTCCCACAGCCGCGGTTGCGGCCACGGTGGACGAGCCGGAGGTTGTGCAGCCCGAAGCCGCGGATGGCCCGGTCGAGGCGCAGCCCAAGGAAGAAGTCGCGTCGGTGGTTCCTCCGCCCGAGCCGGACCCCGAACCGGAGGAAGAACCGATCGCACCGGTGGCTGCTGCAGCGGCAGGGGGTGCTGCGGCCTATGCTGTGGACGATTCCGTCCTGGCCATCCTGCGCGAGGAAGCCGAGCGGGAGGCCAAGGCGCGGGAGGCCGAGGCGGCGCGGCCGCTGGAAACGCAGACCGAGCTTGGGATCGAGCAGGCCGTTCGCGAGGTCAATCTGCCGCACCAGCCTGTCTACGAGGACACGGCACTGGCTGCCCGCCGGGCCCGTCTCCCGGATGTCGAGGAGATCAATTCGACCCTGCGGCCGTCGAATGCCGTGGTCGAGGACGATACGCCCGCCGAAGCACCGATGCCCGCAGAGGGCCGAAGCAGCTTCCGCAGCGGGTTCCTGGTGGTGATGACGCTCGCGATCCTGGGCTCGGCCATTTATGGCAGCGCAGACACGATCGCGACGGCCGTTCCCTCGCTCGCCGGCGTGCTCGAGGGATATGTGGCCTTCGTGGACAGCCTGCGCCTGCAGCTTGACGGGCTGATGCAAAGCGCGACCGTGGCCATCAACGGCACCTGACGCCGCCAATTCGGCTTGCCCCGGACCCGGCGCGCCTTTATCCCTTGCGGCCAAGCCATTTCCCGCAAGGAGCCGACATGACCAACCCGCGTTTCGACAAGTCGAAGCTTCCCAGCCGCCATGTGACCGAAGGTCCGGCGCGCGCTCCGCATCGCAGCTACTTCTACGCGATGGGGATCACCGAGGAAGAGATCCATCAGCCCTGGGTGGGCGTGGCGACTTGCTGGAACGAGGCGGCCCCGTGCAACATCGCGCTGAACCGTCAGGCGCAGGTGGTGAAGCAGGGCGTGAAGAAGGGCGGAGGCACCCCGCGCGAGTTCACGACGATCACCGTGACGGACGGTATCGCGATGGGGCACGAGGGGATGCGGTCGTCGCTGGCTTCGCGCGATGCCATCGCCGACACCGTGGAACTCACGATGCGCGGGCATTGCTATGACGCGATCGTGGGTCTGGCGGGCTGCGACAAGTCCTTGCCCGGGATGATGATGGCGATGGTGCGGCTGAACACGCCGTCGGTCTTCATCTACGGCGGATCGATCCTGCCGGGCCGCTATCAGGGCCAGGACATCACCGTGCAGGACATGTTCGAGGCCGTGGGCAAGCACCAGGCCGGGAACCTGTCGGACGTCGAGCTTGCGATCATGGAAAAGGTCGCTTGCCCGTCCTCGGGTGCCTGTGGCGCTCAGTACACGGCCAACACGATGGCTTGCGTGTCGGAAGCCATCGGTCTGGCGCTCTTGAACTCGTCGTCGGCTCCGGCGCCTTACGAGTCCCGGGACCAGTTCTGCGAGGCATCGGGCGTGGCGGTCATGAACCTGATCGAGAAGAACATCCGCGCGCGGGACATCGTGACGCGGAAGTCGCTGGAGAATGCCGCGCGCGTCGTGGGCTGCACCGGCGGCTCGACCAACGCGGCGCTGCACCTGCCGGCCATCGCGCACGAGGCGGGGATCGACTTCGATCTCTTCGACGTGGCGGCCTGCATGAAGGACACGCCCTACTTCGTCGACCTGCGTCCGGGCGGGAAGTATGTGGCCAAGGACCTGCACGAGGTTGGCGGCGTGGCCGTGGTGATGAAGGAGCTGGCGAAGGAAGGCCTGCTGCACCTCGACTGCATCACCGCTTCGGGCAAGACCCTGGGCGAAAGCCTGGACGAGATCCGGGGCGAGGCCGATGGCCGGGTGATCTACCACATCAACAGCCCCATCACCAAGACGGGCGGCGTGGTCAGCCTGAAGGGCAACCTGGCACCCGACGGGGCCATCGTGAAGGTCGCGGGCATGACCGAGGCCGAACAGGTCTTCACCGGCCCCGCCCGCGTCTTTGAATGCGAGGAAGAGGCGTTCGAGGCGGTGAAGAAGCGGGAATACAAGGAAGGCGAGGTCATCGTCATCCGCAACGAAGGACCGGCCGGCGGGCCGGGAATGCGTGAGATGCTGTCGACCACCGCCGCCTTGTCCGGCCAGGGCATGGGCAAGAAGGTGGCGCTGATCACCGACGGCCGCTTCTCGGGCGCGACGCGGGGCTTCTGCGTGGGCCACGTGGGTCCGGAAGCGGCGCATGGCGGGCCGATCGCACTTCTGAAGAACGGCGATGTCATCACCCTGAACGCGGTGACGGGCGAGCTTTCGGTTGCCGTCTCGGACGAGGAGCTGGCCAAGCGCAAGGCCGAATGGAAGGGGCCGCGCAAGACGGCCTACACCAGCGGAGCGGTGCACAAGTTCGCCAAGCTTTGCGGCGGAGCGCGCTGGGGGGCGGTGACTCATCCGGGCGCCAAGGGCGAAAGCCACGTCTACATGGACCAGTAAGGTTCGATGGCCAGCCGCGTCTCGCAGTTCCTTGACCGCTGGCATCAACGCCGGACGGAAGAACGGTGGGCGCGGCTTGCCGGAACAGCCGAGGCCCTGGACAGTTTCGAGCTTCGGACCCTGAGGGGTGAAGCCCGGGGTCTGCGCCGGCATCTGGACCGAACCCTTCTTGCCGCCGATGCGCGCCTTTCGGTCCCGCCGCTCACCACAGGTCTGCCGCAGATGCCGCTGGGCACCGACTGGGCCTGGCGGCCGGACCTCTGGCGGGGGGCATTGCCCGAACCGGGGTCCGTTTGCGCAAGTGATCGAACGCCTCTGGGCGAGGGTGTGGCGATCTATCACGACTGCCCGCTGGGCGAAGTGGTGGTTCGGCAGCTGCGCAACCAGCAGGCGGACGATCGCGCGCCCTACGGCCTGGCGGTGGATGTCTTCGGCTTTCGGGGCAGCTTCCTGTCGCTGGCGCTGAACCTCCCCGAAGCGGCGGTCGAGGGGCTTAAGGGGCGGCACCTGGTGCGGGCCGAAATGCTGATCGACAGTGATCGCCCGGTGAAGGCCTACGCCCGGCTGAACATCCGGCATGGCCCGAACCTGGCGCAGCCGGTGAGCCTGCTGCCCGAGCAGGTCCGCGACAAGCTTGCCGAGTTCGACCTTGCCTATACCGACCTGAACGAAAGCCGGATCGAGCGGGCCTGGCTGGACCTGATCCTGAACGAGCCTGTGATGACCCGGGTCGTGATCCGCGACCTCGTCGTCAGCCGCCGCCCGAGAGCCGAGCTTTGAGGGGAATGCGATGAAGCTTGACCAGGGCAGGATCGAGGGCGGGGTCTGGCAGGGGGTGCTGTCGGGTGCCGGCACCGCGCCGGCGATCGAGGCCATGACCGGCGGCCGGTCCGTCGAGGGCGTCGAGGTCGCGCCGGGGCCGAAGGGGGAGTTCACGGTCCGGGTGCCGATCCCGGCCTGGGCCTTGAACGAGGGGGTGCAGACCTTTCTCGTCCGGTCCGGTGGCGAGACCCTGGCGCAATTCACCCTTGTCGCGGGCGAACCGCTGGATCAGGATCTTAGGGCGGAGCTGGCGCTTCTCCGGGCGGAACTGGACCTTCTGAAGCAGGCCTTCCAGCGCCACGTGCGCGAGGGGTGAACCCCCTCGCGCGACTTCGTCTTCTCCCCGCACGGGTAGCCCCTGCGAGGAGTGACGAAGTCGCCGGCCGACGGTGCGTCAGAGTTGCGACAGGAGATGCTCGCCGGCCGAGATCTCGCAGCCGGTTCCCGTTTCCGGATTGTAGCGCGTGATGACACCGTCTTCGGCGAGGAGCGAGTAGCGCTTCGAGCGGTCGAAGAAGCCCAGGTGGGGCACGTTGAAGGTCAGGCCCAGCGCCTTGGTGAAGCTTGCGTCGGCATCCGCCAGCATGGATATCCCTGCGGCGGTGGCCCCGGTCGCTTCGCCCCAGGCCTTCATCACGAAGGGGTCGTTCACGGCGACGCAGATGATCTCGTCCACGCCCTTGTCGGCGAATTTCGGGGCGGTGCGGATGAAGCTGGGGAGGTGGGCGGTCGAGCAGGTGCCGGTGTAGGCGCCGGGCAGACCGAAGATCACGACCTTGCGGCCCTTCAGCCTGTCCGAGAGCGCCACCGTCTCGGCGCCGGCGTCGCCCATCTTCAGCAGCGTCGCATCGGGAAGTTTCGAACCTTGGGCAATCGTCATGGCATTTCCTCTTCTCTTGGCGCGTTGCACACAATGACGCTTGGGTTATAGGGTCCGGCGCGGAACATGCCAGAGGGGGACGCGCAATGCGGGTGGTGATCGTGGGAGCCGGGCAGGCGGGTGCGGCGCTGGCGGCGAAGCTGCGCGCGCTGGGCCACCAGGGTGAGATCGTCATGCTGGGGGACGAGCCCGCGCCGCCCTACCAGCGGCCGCCCCTGTCGAAGGCCTATCTCCTCGGCGAGATGGAGGAGGACCGGCTCTGGCTGCGCGCGCCGGAGTTCTGGGCGGAGCAGGGCGTCGAACTGCGGCTGGGCCAGCCGGTGACCGGGATCGATCCCGTGGCGAAGACGGTGACAGTGGGCGGCGAGGTGCTGGAGTACGACCACCTGGCGCTGACGACCGGGTCGACCCCCCGTCGGTTGCCCGCAGCCATTGGTGGGGGACTGGAGGGGGTCTACACGGTGCGGACGCTGGCCGATGTGGACGCCATGCGGGGCGAGTTCCGGCCGAGCCGCAAGGTCATCATCGTGGGCGGTGGCTATATCGGGCTGGAGGCGGCGGCCGTGGCGGCGAAGCTGGGGCTGGACGTCACGGTGCTGGAGATGGCACCGCGGATCCTGCAGCGGGTCGCGGCGCCGGAGACCTCCGACTACGTCCGGGCGCTGCACCAGGCGCATGGGGTGAAGGTCCTGGAGTCGACGGGCCTTGACCGGCTGGTGGGCGACGACCGGGTAGAAGGCGCGCTTCTGAAGGATGGGCGCAAACTGCCCGCGGATTTCGTGATCGTTGGCGTGGGGATCACGCCGAACACCCATCTGGCCGAGATGGCCGGGTTGGCGCTGGACAACGGGATCGCCACGGACGAGCTGGGTCGGACCTCGGACCCGTCGATCTGGTCGGCGGGCGATTGCGCCTCCTTCCCGTGGAAGGGCGGGCGCATCCGGCTGGAGTCGGTCGGCAATGCCATCGACCAGGCCGAGGCAGTGGCGGCGAATATCCTGGGGGCCGGCGAGCCCTATCAGGCAAAGCCGTGGTTCTGGTCAGACCAGTTCGACCTCAAGCTGCAGATCGCCGGGCTGAACATGGGGTATGACCGGATCGTCACCCGCAAGGGCGAGAATGAAGCGGCAAGCTTCTGGTACTATCGTGGCACGGATCTGCTGGCCGTCGATGCCATGAACGACAGCCGAGCCTACATGGTCGGCAAGCGGCTGATCGAAATGGGCAGGTCGCCCGCGCCCGAGGAGATCGAGACTGCGGCCGACCTGAAACCCCTGCTCAAGGGTTGATGCCCCTTCCCCCCCTGACCCTTCTCCCCGAGCTGGAGAGGAGGCACCCGGAGACACGATGCGGATTATTGGTGGCAGCCGTCGCGGACTGAAGCTGGCCGAGGTCGGCGAGGGCGATGCGGCTGCACATTTGCGCCCTACGTCGGACCGCGTGCGCGAGGCGATCTTCAACCTTCTGATCAACGCGCATGGCAATCCGGTGGCGGGCGCGCGCGTGCTGGACCTGTTTGCCGGGACCGGGGCTCTGGGTCTTGAGGCCCTGAGCCGGGGGGCGGGGGAGGTGACCTTCGTCGATGACGGAATGAAGGCGCTTGGCCTTCTGCGGGCAAATGTCGCGAAGATGCGGGCCGAGGCGGAAACGCGGGTGATCCGGCAGGACGCACGGCGGCTGGGACCCAACCCGGGGGTAGCATATGGCCTGGTATTTCTGGACCCGCCCTATGGAAAGGGAATGGGGGAAGCGGCACTGGCGTCGGCCCGGACCGGTGGCTGGCTGGCCCAAGGTGCTATGGTTGTCTGGGAGGAAGGGGCGGCCCCGACGGTCCCAGAAGGCTATAGCCTGGTCGATCAGCGGAAGTACGGGGATACGGTGGTGACGCTGTTGAGGGGTCCGGAATGATGGAGATCGCGCTGCGCGCCAGCACCTCGCCGGACGAGCTGTTGGCGGCCTCGACCGCGATGATGGACCGGGCAGTCTGTCGGGAACGGCGGCTGGTGTTTCTGGCCGTATCGGTACCGCTGGCCCTTGCGGGTGGATTGGGGGTTGCCGGGCACGTGGGCTATCCGCTGGGCGCGGAGTGGCTGGTCGCGATCTACACCGCGTTGGGTGTCGCCGTCGGCCAGGCCCCGGTGTTGGGGCATCGCGGTCGGGGCTGCCGACGTGCTTTATGGTCGGCATCGCGGGCTCGGTCCCCCCACGCGCTCAAGGTGCCCGACGGCTGGAGGCTGAGATGATGCGACCCGGTGCGGTGCTGTTCGACTGCGACGGGGTCGTCATGGACAGTGAAGGGCCGACGCTGGCGCTGTTCGTCGAGGAGTTGGCGGCGCATGGCCTTCCGCTGACTCTGGACGAGTTCGAGGCGGATTACCTGGGCCAGACGGTCGAGATGGTCGCGCGACAGGCGGTGCGCGCCGGCGCGCGGTTGCCGGAGGGTTGGGTCGCGCATTTCTATGGCCGGATGAATGAGGTGATGCTTGCGGGTGTGCCCATGATCCCCGGCGTGCGAGGGGTGCTTGACCGGTTGGAGCTGGCCGGAGTGCCCTTCGCGATGGGGTCCAACGGCTCGCTGGCGAAGATGCGGATCACGCTGGGCCAGCACGGGATCGAGGGAAGGTTCCGGGCGGTACTTTCCGGGCAGGCGCTGGGACGGCCGAAGCCCGCGCCGGATGTCTATCTTGCCGCGGCGGCTGCCTGCAGCGTGGCACCGGAGGACTGCGTGGTGATCGAGGACAGCGCGCAGGGGGCGCGGGCCGGGCTGGCGGCGGGAGCGCGGGTGCTGGGCTTTGCGGCGCACGGATCGGACACCGCGACGGCGCGGTCGCTGGTGGCGCTGGGGGTACCGCTTTTCCACCGGATGGAGGATCTGCCGGGGCTGTTGGGGATCTGAGGGGCTGCCTCCTCGTGCGCCTCCGGCTTCTCGTCGGGGAACAGCGACGAGTGACGAAGTCATCGAGGAGCGGTGCGGTCAGAGCCGGCGCCGCGCCCGGAGCGCCGCTCCGATGGTGCCGTCGTCGAGATAGTCGAGCTCGCCGCCGATGGGCACGCCCTGCGCCAGCGTAGTGATCTGGGCCTGGCTGCCGGACAGCGCGTCGGCGATGTAGTGCGCGGTGGTCTGGCCGTCGACGGTGGCGTTCAAGGCGAGGATCACCTCTCGCGTGTTCTCCTCGGCCACCCGCGCCGCCAGCCGGGGGATGCCCAGTTCCTCGGGTCCCACGGCATCCAGCGCCGACAGCGTGCCGCCCAGCACGTGGTAGCGGCCCTTGAAAGCCTGGCCGCGTTCCATTGCCCAGAGGTCGGCCACGTCTTCCACCACGCAGATCTCCCCGGTCGCGCGGGCAGGGTCGGCGCAGATGCCGCAGACCTCGGTGGTGGAGATGTTGCCGCAGACGCGGCAGTCCTTGGCAGAAAGCGCGACCTCGGCCAGTGCCTGTGCCAGGGGGGCCATCAACTGGCCGCGTTTCTTCAGAAGCGTCAGGACGGCGCGGCGGGCCGAGCGCGGGCCAAGGCCGGGAAGACGGGCCATCAGCTCGATCAGTGCCTCGATCCCGGTCTCGTCCCGCGTCATCGGATCGCCCGAGCCATCAGAACGGAAGCTTCATGCCCGGAGGCATTCCCATCCCTTCGGCCAGGCGGGACATTTCCTGTTCCGACCGCGCCCTGGCCTTGATCTGGGCGTCGTGGATGGCAGCAAGGATCAGGTCCTCGACCACTTCCTTTTCGCTGGGGACCAGGATCGACGGGTCGATGTCGAGGCCGGTGACCTCGCCCTTCGCCGTGGCGCGGGCTTTCACCAGGCCCGCCCCAGCCTCTCCGACGACGATGATGCGGGCCAGTTCTTCCTGCAACTCGGCCAGCTTGCCCTGCATTTCCTGCGCGGCCTTCATCATCTTGGCCATGTCGCCAAGCCCGCCCAGTCCGCCGAAACCTTTCAGCATGTCGTTCTCCGTCCGTTTCCCCTGAGATACGGGCTGCCGGGGCAGCGTGCAAGGTTATGGCGTGGCGTGGAACAGCATTCGGCGGGGGGCGAACCCTTGAGCGCGGAAGAAGGCATGGGCCTCGTGGTTCGCCTCCCAGGTATCAAGCATGATCTCGTCGACGTTGAGATCCCGCGCCAGCTGGCGAGCCGCCTGCAGAAGGGCGCGGCCCTGGCCCTGGCGGCGGACCTCCGGCGCGACGGCGATGTGGTCGATCATCAGGCGGCGGTAGCCGGGGGAGAAGATCGAGGTCTCGCGGGTCTGGAGTTGGCAGAGGGCGTAGCCGACCGCGGGATCTCCGGCCAGGAAGGCGGTGCAGGCGGGGTCGTCCAGCCGCTCGGCGAACCAGGCGGTCAGCGCCTGCGGGTCTGGGGTCGGGAAGAAAGCCTCCGGGTAGTGGGCGGCGTGCCAGGACTGGACGTGGGTGTTCAGGCGCGCAAGGGTAGGAGCGTCATCCAGAGTGGCGCGGCGGATCATTCCTCGAACGGGTCCCAGTCATCGTCGACCTCGGGCTCGGCCTGGGGCAGTGCGGCTTGCGCGGCCTGGGCGGTGATCGCCTCGGGGCTGCGGACTTCGCTGATCTTCGCGCCGGGGAAGGCGGTCAGGATCGCCTGGACAAGCGGGTTCCCGGCGGCTTCGGCGCGGACCTGGGCAAGGGTGGAGTCGCGGCTTTCGGCAATGGTGGGTGCGCCCCCCGAAGAGACGACTGAAACGCCCCAGCGTGCCCCGGTCCAGCCTTGCAGGCGCTGGCCCAGACGGGCGGCGAGGTCCGGTCTGGCGCCGGGGGCGGGTTCGAACTCGATCCGGCCTGGGGCGTAGCGGACAAGGCGAAGCCCGGTCTCGACCTCGTTCAAGAGGAGCATGTCGCGCTTCGCTCGGATCAGGTCGATGACCTGGTCGAAGCTGGCGTAGACCTGAAGCTGGCTTTCGGCGAGCGCGGGGGCGGCGGCGGCCATTGTCGGGCCACGTGTCGGGGCGGAGTGGACCGGCGCCATGCGTGGGGAGTGGACGGTGGTGCCGCCGGCGGGGGCGCCGCCTTGCAGACCGCCGCCGGGACCCAAGGGCGGTCGGGGGCTGTCCTGCAGCTTCTTCACCAGGGTTTCCGGGTCGGGAAGGTCGGCCACATGGGTCAGGCGGATGACGGCCATCTCGGCGGCCATCATGGCGTTGGGGGCCAGCGCGACCTCTTCGATCGCCTTCAGAAGCATCTGCCACATCCGGGTCAGCGCCCGCATCGGCAGGCGGGAGGCCATGTCCTGACCCCGGCTCTGTTCGTCAGGGGGCGTCGTCGGATCCTCGGCAGCCGAGGGGTTGATCTTGATGACGGAGATCCAGTGCGTGATCTCGGCCAGGTCGCGGAGAACCGCCATCGGGTCGGCCCCGTCGGCGTATTGGGACGACAGTTCGGCCAGGGCAGCAGAGGCGTCGCCCTTCATGATAAGGTCGAAAAGGTCCAGCGTCCGGCCCCGGTCGGCAAGGCCCAGCATGGCTCGGACCTGCTCGCCCGTCGTCTCGCCCGCGCCATGGGCGATGGCCTGGTCCATCAGGCTCATCGCGTCGCGGACCGAGCCCTCGGCGGCCCGCGTGATCAGCGCCAATGCGTCGGGGGCGAGCTTCGCGCCTTCGAGGTCGGCGACCTTGGCGAGGTGGGCCATCATCACCTCGGGTTCGATCCGCTTCAGGTCGAAGCGCTGGCAGCGGGACAGGACCGTGACGGGGACCTTGCGGATTTCGGTGGTGGCGAAGATGAACTTCACATGCGCCGGGGGTTCTTCCAGCGTCTTCAGAAGCGCGTTGAAGGCCGCCGTGGACAGCATGTGAACTTCGTCGATGATGTAGACCTTGAACCGCGCCGACGCCGCCCGGTAGTGCACGCTGTCGATGATCTCGCGGATGTCGCCAACCCCGGTGCGCGAAGCCGCGTCCATCTCCATCACGTCGACGTGGCGGCCCTCGGCGATGGCGCGGCAAGGCTCGCAGACGCCGCAGGGTTCCGTGGTGGGACCGCCCGAGCCGTCCGGGCCGACACAGTTCAGGCCCTTCGCGATGATCCGCGCCGTGGTGGTCTTGCCGACCCCCCGGACGCCGGTCATGACGAAGGCATGCGCAATCCGGTCAGCGGCGAAAGCGTTCTTCAGGGTGCGGACCATCGCCTCTTGACCGATAAGGTCGGCAAAGGTCTGCGGGCGGTACTTGCGGGCAAGGACCTGATAGGCTTTCTCGTCGGACATGGAACCCTCGTGACTCGGTCGACAGAGTAGGGCGCGGGGGGCGGAAGGTCCACCGTGAAGGGAGAGCACATGGCGCTGGTGATCGCAGAACTGGCGGTGGGCGGAGGCGTGCTGGGGATCGGCCCGATGCCCGGTCGCGGGGCCGCCTACCCGGCGGACCTGCGCGACCTCCTTGCCTGGGGGCCGGGGCTTGCCCTGACGATGACGACGGCGGAGGAACTGGCCGCCAAGGGGGCCGAGGGGCTGCCGCAGGATCTGGCAAAGGGCGGTGTGCACTGGGTTCACCTGCCGATCAGCGATTACGGCGCCCCCTCGGGAGCGACCCTGGCGGCCTGGCCGGCCGCCGCTGTCCGGGCGCGCGAGGTGCTGGCGGCGGGCGGAAAGGTCTGGGTCCATTGCATGGGCGGTTGCGGCCGCTCGGGGACAGCGGCGCTGCGGCTGATGGTGGAAGCGGGGGAGGAACCGGTGGTGGCGCTGGAGCGGTTGCGGGCGGTGCGTCCTTGCGCGGTCGAGACGCCGGAGCAGTATCATTGGGCGGCCGAAGGGGCGCATGATGGTGCGCCGTAGGCTTGTGGCCCGGCATGGACGAAGGATGAACCGGTGCGTGTGATCCAGCCCGAGGGGCAGCGGGGAAGTTTGAAGTGGATCCAGCAGGCGGTGGAGTTTTGCCCGGAGCAATTGCAGCCGCCGGGGTTGCCAGAGATCACCTGGCTGTCGCCTCTGCGCGCGGACGGGTTTGCCGAGTATCGGGACGGGTCCTTCCTGAGCCTCCTGGGCCTGTCCCACCTTTCTGCCGCGCTGCACGATTTCTGGCCGCGCCGTGGCCCGCAGTGGGATGCGCTTGGCATGACCGGACAGGGGCCGGTGCTGGTCGAGGCAAAGGCACATCTGCGGGAGTTCCTGTCGCCGCCGACGCAGGCCCGGGGGGGCTCTCGCGCGCAGATCGACGCGGCGTTCCTGGCGGTGCAGGAGGACCTGGGAATTCGGCCAGGGGCAAGTTGGGCCGAGGCCTACTTCCAGTATGCGAACCGGCTGGCCTTCCTGTGGTGGCTGCGAAGTCAGGGGGTGGACGCGAAACTTCTGTTTGTAGGTTTCCTCGGGGACGCTGATATCGGTGGCCCCGAAAGTGCCGAGGCCTGGCACGCCGCATTCTCTGCCGCCGATCATGTGTTAGGCCTTCCGTCGGGGCACGGGCTGGCGGCACATGTCCACCACGTCACGCCGGACGTGCGCGGGATCGGCCGCAGAAACGGCGCGCCTTAGCGCATCCTACGATGCCGGGCCGTACAGCCTTGCGGGCAGGCCGCGCAGGACGTCGCTCTTTCGGCGGGTGCGGGCAAGGGTCCAACTGCCCTGAAAGCCGATGATGAAGGTTTCGGCCGCGTCGAGGGCCTGTTCCGGCGGCATTCCCAAAGCTTCGCCGTAGCGGGCCGCTGCAGCGATGATCCGGTCGAAGGACTGTTCGGCCTGGGCGCGGAAGCGGTCGTGGTCGGGGCCCTCGAACAAGAGGCCGAAGATCGGGCAGGCGTCGGCGCTGTTCAGGATGTCGAAAAGCTTGGCCATCTTGTAGCAGAAGGTCGTGACCCCGTGCCGCCAGTCCGGCGCGGCGCGGAAGCTGTCGTCGATCACGCGGATGATCTCGGACGCGGTCCAGTCGGCGGCGGCGCAGGCGAGGTCGGCCTTGCCGTCGGGGAAATGGTGATAGAGCGAGCCCTTGGGCACCCCGGCCTCGGTCAGGATTTCGGTCAGGCCCGCACCGTCATAGCCGCGCTGGCGGAACAGACGGGTGGCGGTCTGGACCAGGCGATCGCGGGTGGAGGGCTCGTCGTTCATCCGCCCAACATAGGTTGGCAGGGGCTTCGGGGAAAGACTAGACCATTCGGTCTAATCATGTTACTGGACCAATCGGTCTAATGACGGAGGCGACCATGCTGGATGCGACTGTGCAGATGCGCGTACAGGGTGAGGACCTGGACATCCAAAGCGAGGGCGCGGTCCTGCGAGGGCGCCTCGTGCGGCCAAGGGGGGCTCCTCGTGCCGCGCTTGTCCTCCATGGGGCGACGGGCGCGCCCGCCGGGTTTTACCGGGGCTTTGCGGAATGGGCGGCGGCCGAGCGCGACCTGGCGGTCCTGACCTACGACTACCGGGATTTCGGGGCGTCGCTCCGGCGGCCGCTGCGGGGGTCGAAAGCGCGGCTGTCGGACTGGGGACGCCATGACCAGGCCGCGGCATTGGCGATGCTTTCGCGGATGTTCCCCGATTCGCCGCTGTGGGTGCTGGGCCATTCGGTGGGCGGGCTGTGGCTGGGCTGGCATCCGGGAGTGGAACGGGTTTCACGGGTGATCACCTTGGGCGCCGGACTCACGCATGTCAGCGACCATCCGCTGCGCTATCGCTGGAAGGCGCGGGCCTTCTGGTCATCTCCGGTCCGGACTGTCGCGCGCGTGGCTGGCTACCTTCCGGGCCGAATGGTGGGCCTGGGTGCGGACCTGCCGCGCGGGGTCTACGAGGACTGGCGCCGCTGGTGCCTGACGCCGGGATGGCACCTGTCGGACGTGGGACGCACCCTGTCCCTGCCGGACGGCGCGCGGCTGAAGGCACGGCTTCGGATGATCGCGGTTTCGGACGACGATCTGGTGCCGCCCGAGGCAGTCTGGCGGGCGCGGGCGCTTTATCCCGAGGCGATGAAGGAGCAGAAAGTGCTGCGTCCCGCGGATTTCGGGCTGCAAAGCATCGGCCACATCCCACCCTTCACCCGGCGCAACGCGGTGCTGTGGCCGGCGATCCTGGACTAAGGGGCGGCTTGTCCGTGATCCCGGTACGCCTCGCTGGTCCTGCCGACAAGGAGACGACGCTGAACCGGGAGGGGTCCTAGCGCATCAGGTCGGTTTCGGACCAACCGAGCAGCGCCATATCCCCGGCCCGGGCGGACGCGTCGTCGCCCACGATGAATTCATCCAGCTGCGGGGGCTTGACCGCGGTGGCCGAAAGCATTCCGTGGATCTGTCCGCGGTGATGGGTCTGGTGCTGGAAGAGGTGCGAGAGAATGTCGTCGCGCCGGTCATGCTGGACCCGCTCGCCCCGGTCGATGGCGATGATCTGCGTCAGGCTTGCGGCCGTCTGCTCCTCGACATGGGACAGAAGGGCCAGATCCACCTCTGACTGAAGTGCGGCAAGGGTGGGCAGGTCCGGACAGAAGGTCGCCTCGTCCAGTTGCGCACGGTCAAGCGGGCGGCCGAGAAGGGCGTTCAAGTAGAACCGGTCGACCATGAGATTGTGGTTCAACGTCTTCTGGATCGTGCCGAAAAAGGCGGGACGCGGGGCAGCCAGCTCGGCCGGCTCCAGCGCCGCACAGGCCCGGTGCAGGCGGGCATTCGCCAGGCGGTTGGCCTGCGCAAGCTTCCGGAAAAGGCGGAGGATTTCTGGCATTCGGCCCCGTGGAGGACGAGGGTGAGAGGCTGGACAACGACCCAAGCGGGGCTCGTTACGGCTGCTTCCTTCCGGACCTGACCGGGTTGGCGAGGCGCCTGCCCGCGCCAACCTCTCGGGGGTCGATATAGGGGCAGGCCGCGGGATTCGCAAGGAAGCTCTCCGCTTGCCTCGCGGGTCACTTCGTGTCCTCCTCGGACGGCAGCGCGAGGAGTGCATGGAGTGCTCGACGAGTTCTGTCGGGCGATGCACTCTTGGCGGTGGATTAGAGGGGGAGAACCGCATGACTCGACTGCAGCGCCTGGACTGGCCGGATCACGGAACGCCCGACCTGCCGCCTGCCTTCACGCTGGCAGAGGCCGAAGGACGGCTGGCGGAGGTCCGGGCCGCGATGGCCGCAGCCGGGTATGAGGCGCTGGCCATCTATGGCGACCGGGAACACGCGGCCAACCTGCACTGGCTGACCGGCTTCGATCCGCGCTTCGAAGAGGCCGTCATGGTCGTCACCGAGGACGACGCGCTGCTGATCGCCGGAAACGAGTGCCTAGCCTATACGATTGTGTCACCCCTGGTCGCGGTGGGTCGGGTGCGGACTGGACTTTGCGCTTCGTTGTCCCTGCCCAGCCAGCCGAGAGGAACGCGCCGGCTTTGGGAATGGCTGGAAGAGGTGGTTCCCGCGGGCGCGCGCGTGGGTGCGGTCGGATGGAAGTGGTACGGGTCGGACGAACTGCCACCGGGGACCGATCCGGCGCTTGCGCTGGACATCCCGGCTTTCCTGGCCGACCCGCTGCGCGACCGTGCGGGTCGGGTGGAGAATGCCACAGCACTTTTCATGCATCCCGGCCACGGGCTGCGCGCGCGGGTCAGCGCGAACGAGATCGCTCGGCTGGAGTTTTCGAACCATATGGCCGCCGCGGCGCTGAAGCGGATGGTCTTCGCTTTCCGCGAGGGGATGGCGGATTTCGCCGCGCTGGAAGCAGCCCGGGTCGGCGGCCTGCCGCTCGGCTGCCACCCGACCTTCGCAATGGGCGACACTCCTGGCCTCTCCGGCCCGATCGGTGACCGTATCCGGCGCGGGGTGCCGGCAAGCTTCAACGTCGCGCATTGGGGGTCGAACATCTGCCGGGCGGGCTGGATGGCACGGGGGCCCGAGGACCTGCCGGCCGGCGCGGCCGGTTATCTGGAGGAGTTCGTCTTCCCTTACACCGAAGCCATGTCGGACTGGTGCGGGATGATGCGGCCCGGGGTTGCGGGTGGAGCGGTCTGGGCGATGATCCACGACCGCCTGCCGCCGGAGTTCGGCATAACCCTGAACCCCGGCCACCTGATCGGGCTGGACGAATGGATGTCCTCGCCCATCATGCCGGAATCGGGGATTCCCCTTGCCTCGGGGATGGCGATGCAGATGGACGTGATCCCGGCGCATCCCCGCTGGGGCTCGACGCGGATGGAGGACGGCTACGTCATCGCGGATGAGGGGCTGCGCGAGGAACTGGCACGGAAGCATCCCAACGCGGCGCGGCGCTGCGCCTTGCGGGCGGACTTCATGCGGCGGGTGATCGGGATGGACGTCCCCGAGACGCTGCTTCCCTTGGCCGATACCTGCGGCATCATCGCGCCCTGGCTCTTGGACCCGGCGCAGGTCGTCGTGCTGTGACGCGGCGTTCCGGGTGACGTTGCCATCGGGCTTCGCCATTCTGCCGCGGCAAGGGAGGCCCGCATGACCGACTATCCGCATCTTCTGTCGCCCATCACTCTGGGCGGAGTGACGCTGCGCAACCGCAGCCTCATGGGCTCGATGCACACCGGGCTGGAAGAGACGGGGGACTGGGGCCGGGTCGCTGCCTTCTATGCGGCGCGGGCACGCGGGGGCGCGGGGCTGATCGTCACGGGCGGCATGGCGCCGAACCGGGAGGGCGGGGTGTTTCCGGGGGCGGCGGGGCTGTTCTCGGACAAGGACATCGCCAACCACCGTCTTGTGACGGAGGCGGTCCATGCCGAAGGCGGGCATATCGCCATGCAGATCCTGCACGCGGGACGCTATGCCTATTCGAAGGACTGCGTCGGTCCCTCGGCGGTGAAATCGCCGATCTCTCCCTTCCCGCCGCGCGAGCTGGACGAGGAGGGGATCGAGAAGCAGATCGCCGACATCGCCACGGCGGCGGCGCGGGCCGTCGAGGCCGGGTACGACGGTATCGAGGTGATGGGGTCGGAAGGGTATTTCCTGAACCAGTTCCTGGTGGCCCATACGAACCGCCGTTCAGACCGCTGGGGCGGCAACTATGAAAACCGGATGCGTCTGCCGGTCGAGGTGGTGCGACGCGTGCGCGCGTCGATGGGACCGGACGCGGTGCTGATCTACCGCATCTCGCTGATCGACCTGGTGCCGGAGGGCTCGACTTGGGACGAGGTCGTCCAGCTTGCCAAGGCTGTGGAAGCTGCCGGGGCATCGGTCCTGAACACCGGCATCGGCTGGCACGAGGCGCGGGTTCCCACAATTGCGACCTCGGTCCCGCGCGCGGGATTTGCCCATCTGACAGCGCGGCTGCGGCCGGAGGTGGGGATTCCGGTCATCACCTCGAACCGGATCAACTCGCCCGAAGTGGCCGAGCGCCTTCTGGCCGAGGGTGCCGCCGACATGGTGTCGATGGCGCGGCCCTGGCTGGCCGATCAGGACTTCATCGCGAAGGCTGCCTCGGGCCGGGCGGCCGAGATTGCGCCCTGCATCGCCTGCAACCAGGCCTGTCTGGACCACACGTTCTCGGGCAAGCTGACCTCGTGCCTGGTGAACCCCAGGGCCTGCCATGAGACCGAACTGGTCTACGCACCGGCCGACGTGCCGAAGCGCGTGGCCGTGGTGGGCGCGGGTCCGGCGGGGATGATGACGGCCATCGTGGCGGCAGAACGGGGCCACCAGGTCACGCTGTTCGACAAGGCCGACCGGGTCGGCGGGCAGCTGAACCTGGCGAAACAGGTGCCAGGCAAGGAGGAATTCCACGGTCTGGTGGACTGGTTCGCCACGATGCTGCGTGCGCCGCGGATCGACCTGCGGCTGGGGCGGGTGGCCACGGCCGAGGACCTTCAGGGCTTTGACGAGATCGTCATCGCGACGGGTGTGACGCCGCGCGATCCGGGGATACCCGTCGACCCGGGCGCAAGGGTCCTGTCCTATATCGACGTGCTGCAGGGCGCATCGGTCGGTCACCGGGTGGCCGTGGTGGGTGCAGGCGGAATCGGCTTCGATGTCGCTGAGACACTGGTGCATGAAGGTGTCAGCCCGACGCTGGATGCGGACCTCTGGCGCGAGGAATGGGGCGTGTCGGCCCCTTGGGAGGACCGGGGCGGCCTCGATCCCGCGGGCCCGAAGCCGCATCCGCCGGCGCGGGAGGTGCATCTTCTGCAGCGGAAGGCGGAAAAGCCGGGCCGGCACCTGGGCAAGACCACGGGCTGGATCCACCGGGCAAGCCTGGCGATGAAGCGGGTGCGGATGCAGGGCGGGGTGAACTACGAACGGATCACGCCCGAGGGCATCTGGATCAGCCAGGGCCCGAACCGCGAACAGCCTGAACTGCTCGCGGTCGATGCCGTGGTGCTTTGCGCAGGGCAAGAGCCTGAACGGGGGCTCAGCGCAGAGCTGGACCGGCGCGGCATCCCCCACCATCGGATTGGCGGGGCGGACGTGGCTGCCGAACTGGATGCCAAGCGCGCCATCGATCAGGCGGCGCGCCTGGCCGCGCGGCTTTAGCCTCAGCCGCCCGAGGAAGCTGCGGGAAGCGCGATCACGCCCGCGTCCACCGCGGCCTGAAGCTCGGTCGCATCAACGGCGCCATCGGCGCTGGTGTCGATGGACTTGAAGGTCTCTTCGGTCATATCGGTCCAGACCGCCTGAAGCTCGACCAGCGACCAGCTGCCGCTTTCGTCGGTGTCGGGCACGTCGGGCAGGGTCTGCGCGAACGCGGCCGAGGCCAGGGCAAGCGGTGCAAGTGCAAGTGCGAAGCGTTTCATGGAAGTCTCCTTTTTCTATCCACGATTGCAGGGCGACCCATCGGTGCCCCCGCGACCCAGCTAACGGGGCGAAGGACGACTTTCCATACTTTTGCGACAAAGCCCGAATGTTGGAGCACATTGCTGCCAGACTGGCATCAATTGAAGGACGTTTTCCCGCCGAGCGGGGGCACATCGGCCTTTGGTTGCTGGTTATCAATGCGGCCTCCGGCGAGCCTTTGCCGAGAAAAGCCCGGCGCGCAGAGTTTCGCTGCCATCAACGATCCCCCACAATACCCCGGATCGGACGCCTGATTGCCGCCTTCCTGCCCGAATTCCCGGCGAAACGTGTTTGTAACAAAACCGGCGTGTCTGCTCCCGAAGAGGACAATATGGATCGACTGACAGAGATGGAGGCCTTCGCCACGGTAGTGGACCAGGGCGGCTTCACCGATGCAGCCAAGAAGATGGGGATTTCGAAATCCGCTGTCTCGAAACATGTGTCTGCCTTGGAAGCCCGGTTGGGAGCGCGCCTTCTAAACCGCACGACGCGCCGCGTCTCGCCCACCGAGATCGGCCTTGCCTACTATGACCGCGCCCGTCGGGTCCTGAACGACGCGGGCGAGGCGGATGCCCTGGTGACCTCGATGCAGTCGGCTCCGTCGGGCCTGTTGCGCGTATCGGTGGCGACGGATTTCGGCGTGAACCTCCTGTCGCCGATCCTGGGTGACTTCCTGCTGGAATACCCGGACATCACCGTGAACATGGTGCTGAACAACCGCTACGTCGAACTGATCAGCGAAGGCTTCGACATGGCGATTCGCGTGGGTGAGCTGGAGGACAGCACGCTGCGCGCCCGCAAGCTGACCGAGACCACGAAGCGCATGATCGGCGCGCCGTCCTACTTCCAGAAGTTCGGGCGGCCGCAAAAGATCGACGATCTGAACGACCACAAGCTGCTGCACTATTCCAACCAGGCCAACGGCAACGTCTGGAAGATCACCGCGCCGAGCGGAGAGAAGCGGCAGGTCCGGTCCGTGGGCTGGCTGACGGTGAATGACGGGCAAAGCTTGCTGAATGCGGCCATCTCGGGCCTCGGGATCGCGTACCTGCCCTCGTTCCTTTACGCCGACGCGATGCGTCAGGGGCTGGTCGAAGAGGCCATTCCCGGCCTGCCGGTCGAAGTTCTGGGGATCTACGCGGTCTACCCGCCGGGCCGGTTCACCCAGCCCAAGGTGCGGGCGTTCATCGACTTCCTTGCGCGGCGCTATGCCGACAAGGGTCCAGACAACTGGTGACGTCCTCCCCCCTCTCGGGGCGTCCGCTAGCGGGTCGAAGTGACAATCACTTCGACCCGTCTGTTTTTCTGTCGGCCCTCTTCGGTCTGGTTGGTGGCGCGCGGCGCGAGGAAGCCCACACCTTTGGCCGCGACGCGGGCGGGATCAACGTCGTAGGTCTGGATCAGGACCTCGGCCACGGCCTCGGCCCGGCGTTCCGACAGGGCGACATTGGCGGCAAGGGTTCCTGAGGCATCGGTGTGCCCGACCAGCGCGATGGTGCCGTCCGGATTCGCCTCCAGCCAGGCGGCGACGGCGGCAAGCGAGGGGTAATCGCCGTCGGTCAGCGACGCGGACCCGCTGGCGAAGACGAGGTCGTCGAGGACCGCGGCACCAACCTCGTCCAGCGCCGCGCCGATGCCCGAGGCGGCAGTCGGCTCTTCGATCGCGCGGGAGACGGCGGGTTCGTCCATGTTCACCGGGGTTTCGACCGGCTGGGTGGTCAGCGGCGCCGCAGTCACACGGGTGATCTGCACATAGCCGGCACCGGCACTCCGGCTGACCAGGATCGAGACCGCCTCTGTTCCCTTCTGCGCCGAGAGGAAGCGGAAATCGCCGAGGTCGACATGCATGTCCGGCTCGGGGAGAACCTCGGTGTTGAAGCGGAAATCGAAGCCACCGCAGACGCGGGCTTCGCATTCGAAGATGATCTCGTAGCCTGCGGCCTGCACCTGGTCCCGGAGCGGGGCCAGAAGGGCGAGAGTCGTCACGCCTGGCGCCTCAAGCCGGTAGGCGCGCTGGTCGAGGGCCCCTTCGACCCGGCGCGCCGGAACCGTCGTGCCGTCAAAGGGCGCAGTCGGAAGGGCATAGCTGCCCGGCACCTCGCTCCGCGTCTCTTCACCAAGCACCAGGGCCGGCAGATCCAGCGTCAACGAAGCGGCCGGATCGGCAAGGGCGGCGACAAAAACGAAAGGAAGGTAAGCCTTTGGCACTGCCCGGGTCGCTTTCCGCGATCATTTCATTCGGTAGTGGTACTCTCCCACAACTTCCATGCCAAGGCGAGCGTAGAGCGCGCGGGCGGCAGCGTTCTGCCGGGTGACGACCAGCGACAGCCGGGTCGCGCCTTGGGCGTCCGCCCAGTTCGCCGCGGCGTGAAGGAGCTTGATCCCCAAGCCTTGCCGCCGGTGGCTGCTGCGGACCTCCAGCGCATGGACCATCGCCTCGGCCCCGTAGCAGGCGACGAAGGCGACCCCGGCAGACCGGTCGTCGATCCGGCCCAATAGCGCCGCCTTGGGTCCGGTGACACGCTCCATCACCGCGATGCGGGCCGGGCCGATGCCGCCCTCGGCCCAGATCGAACGCGCGACTTCCAGGGGCGGCCAGTGCGGGAAGGCGGTCAGCCGGGGAAGGTCCGCCACCAGCCGGGCCACAGGAGCCGCATAGGCGACGACCGGGTCCACGATCCGCCAGCCACGGGCATCCAAGGCGGCATCAAGCGCGTCGTCGCCCGCCCGCACCAGCATCAAGGGCTCCGCCATCGCGGCTTCCAGTGCGTCGAGGTCGGCCTCGGTGAAGGGCCCATCCAGGCTGGCGGCCGACACCCGCTTTCCGCCGCCCGCCCCGTCGCGCAGGGTGAAGGGGCCCAGTCTGCGTCGGCTGGCCGGGGGCCAGGTCGCCTCCATCACCTCGGCCAGGAGGGCGGGGGTCATCCGAACATCCGCGTCAGCTTGACCATAGCGGCGTCCAGACGGGCCGGATCAGTGCCGCGCACGACGAGGTTGGTGCCGTGCGCCCCGTTCTGGATGAAGGGGTAAGATCCCATCGACAGCTCAGGGAACTCGGCCGCCAACGCGCCGAAGTCGGCGGCGATCTCGCCCTCGCCGCGATCGACGCGCAGGGTCTGGGAAAGCAGCGGCGGGCCACCTGTGAGCTTCGGCAGGACCGAAGCGACCATCGCCTCGAAGATCTTTGGTACGCCCGCCATGACATGCACGTTGCCGATGGTGAAGCCGGGCGCGGTCGAGACCGGGTTGTCGATCAGCGCGGCCCCGTCCGGGATCCGCGCCATGCGCTGGCGGGCCTCGTTGAACGGCAGGCCCGAGCGGTCGTAATGCGCCTGAAGCAAAGCCATCGCATCGGCCCGGTGGCTGATCCCAGCCCCCATCGCCTCGGCCACAGCATCGGCCGTGATGTCGTCATGGGTGGGACCGATGCCACCGCTGGTGAAGACATGGGTGTACTTCGCAGACAGGGTGCGGACGGCCGCAACGATCTCGGCGTGGATATCCGCCACCACGCGGGCCTCGCTCAATGTGATGCCGACGCGGGTCAGCTCGCCCGCGAGGAAGTGCATGTTCGAATCGCGCGTCCGGCCGGACAGGATTTCGTCGCCGATCACCAGGATTGCGGCTGTCGGGTTGGTCATCTTGGCCTCCGGTCGGGGAATGATGGGTCGGGTATAGCCTTCGCGGGCGGCGTTTCAAACCCCGGCCTCTGGCCAATGCCGCGCATGGCAACTATGTAGGGGCCAAGGAGACGGACCTTGGACGACGTACGCGCACGGATCACGAAGGACGGCATTCGCATCTACGAGGATGCGGACTTTGCCGGGATGCGCGCGGCCGGACGGGTCGCGGCGGAGATCCTGGATGCGGTTGCGCCCCTTGTCACGACGGGAACGACCACGGCAGCCATCGACGACTTCATCACCGAAGAGATCAAGCGGCGCGGAGTGACCTCGGCCACCATCGGCTACAAGGGCTACAAGCACGCGTCCTGCATCAGCGTGAACCACGTGGTCTGCCACGGGATCCCCGGCCCCAAGGTGCTGATGGATGGCGACATCCTGAACGTCGATGTCACGGTCATCGTCGATGGCTGGTATGGTGACACGAGCCGCATGTACGTGGCCGGGCAACTGGCGCGGAAGGCCGAGCGGCTGATCGAAGTTACGCATGAGGGCCTGATGCGCGGCATTGCTGCAGTGAAGCCCGGCAACACTTTCGGCGATATCGGCCACGCGATCCAGTCCTATGTCGAGGCACAGAGGATGAGCGTCGTCCGCGATTTCTGTGGCCACGGTCTTGGCCGCGTGTTCCACGCCCCGCCGAACGTGTTGCACTATGGCCGCGCGGGCGCGGGTCCGGTGCTGGAGGAAGGCATGTTCTTCACCATCGAACCGATGGTGAACCTTGGCCGCCCCGAAACCAAGGTCCTGGCCGACGACTGGACGGCGGTGACCCGCGACAAGTCGCTCTCCGCGCAGTTCGAGCATTCGGTGGGCGTGACCGCCACGGGCTGCGAGATCTTCACCCTCTCCCCCGCAGGCAAGTTCCATCCGACCTGGGGCTGATCCTTCGAGACGCCTCCTCGTGCGACTTCGTCTTCTCGTCGGTTGGCCCGCGCGAGGCGTGACGACGTCATCGAGGAGCTTCCGCCCTGGAGGATCGCCGCTGATTGCATTTCACCGGCCCCCGGCTTATTTCGGGGACTGACCAAGAGGCAGACAGGCGCCCGCATGAACTGGATCACCAACTACGTCCGTCCGAAGATCAACTCGCTTTTCTCGCGTCGCGAGGTGCCCGAGAATCTTTGGACGAAGTGCCCGGAATGCGGAACCATGCTGTTCCACCGGGAACTGGCGTCGAACCTCAATGTCTGCAGCAACTGTGAACACCACATGGCGATCAGCCCGCGCGAGCGTTTTGCGGCGCTGTTCGATGGCGGGATCTTCACCGAGGTGAAGGTGCCCGATCCCGTGGTCGATCCGCTGCATTTCCGTGACCAGAAGAAATACACCGACCGGATCAAGGCGGCGCAGAAGGCCAGCGGCGAGAAGGATGCGATGCTGGTGGCCGAAGGTGAAATCGCTCGCACCCCGATCGTCGCGGCGGCGCAGGATTTCAGCTTCATGGCCGGCTCGATGGGCATGTATGTCGGCAACGCGATCATCGCCGCAGCCGAACGCGCGGTGAAGCTGAAGCGTCCGCTGGTCCTGTTTTCCGCCTCGGGTGGCGCACGGATGCAGGAAGGGATGCTTTCCCTCATGCAGATGCCTCGGACCACGGTCGCGGTGCAGATGCTGAAGGAGGCGGGCCTGCCGTACATCGTCATCCTGACTCACCCGACGACGGGCGGCGTGACGGCCAGCTATGCCATGCTGGGCGATGTGCAGATCGCCGAACCCAACGCCCAGATCGGCTTTGCCGGGGCGCGCGTGATCGAGCAGACAATCCGCGAAAAGCTTCCCGAGGGCTTCCAGCGCGCGGAATATCTGCTGGACCACGGGATGCTGGACCGGGTTGTTCACCGCAAGGCGATGAAGGACGAGCTGGTCACTCTGATCCGGATGCTGACCGGCCAGCCGCCGGCGATCAAGGGTGACCTGCCCTCGCCCACCGAGGCCAAGGCCGAAGCAGGCGCCTGATCCATGAGCCAGAATTCCGACGTCATCCTGGAACGGATGATGACGCTGCACCCCAAGGTCATCGACCTTACGCTGGCCCGAGTCGAGCGGCTTCTGGCCGCGCTGGGGAACCCCGAACGGTCGATCCCGCCGGTGATCCATATCGCGGGGACGAATGGCAAGGGTTCAACCCAGGCCATGATCCGTGCCGGACTGGAAGCCGGGGGAGACAAGGTCCACGCCTATACCTCGCCCCACCTCGCGCGGTTCCATGAGCGGATCCGGCTGGCGGGAGAGCTGATCTCGGAGCCCGCGCTGACCGCGCTTCTGGACGAATGCGTGCGGGTGAACGGGCCGGACGAGATCACCTTCTTCGAGATCACGACCTGCGCCGCCTTCCTGGCCTTTGCCCGGACGCCCGCCGACTGGACTTTGCTTGAGGTCGGCCTTGGCGGCAGGCTGGACGCGACCAACCTGGTGGACCAGCCCCGCCTGACGATCGTCACGCCGGTCTCGATGGACCACGAGGCCTTCCTGGGCGACACCATCGCCAAGATCGCGGGCGAGAAGGCCGGGATCATCAAGCGCGGTGTGCCCTGCATTGTCGGCCCGCAGCACCCGAACGGTCTTTCGGTTATCGAGGCCAAGGCCGCATCGCTCGGCGCGCCGCTCTGGGTCTTCGGACAGCATTGGAACGTGTGGCAGGAACGCGGGCGGCTGGTCTATCAGGACGAGAACGGACTTCTAGACCTGCCGCTGCCGAATCTGCCCGGCCCGCACCAGGTGCAGAACGCGGGCGCGGCCATAGCGGCGCTGCGTCTGCTGGGCAAGGATGAGGCCGCCTGCGACGCGGCGGTGACCAACGCCTATTGGCCCGCGCGGATGCAGCGGCTGCGGCAGGGTCCATTGGTGGAGATCGCCCCGAAGGTGGAACTGTGGCTCGACGGTGGGCACAATCCGGCCGGGGGCGAGGCGGTGGCGGCGACTCTGGCGCGGATGCCGAAGCGCGAAACGCACCTGATCTGCGGGATGCTGAACACCAAGGACGTGACGGGCTACATGCGCCCGCTCGCGCCACAGGTGACGCAGCTGCATGCGGTTTCGATCCCCGGCGAGAAGAACACGCTGCCCGCCGAGGCCACGCGCGACGCGGCGCGGGCGGCGGGGATGGAGGCGGTGACCGCAGGATCGGTGGCGGAGGCGCTTGCGGGGATTGCCGCACAGTCCCCCGATGCACGGGTGCTGATCTGCGGGTCTCTCTACCTGGCGGGAACGGTGCTGCGCGAGAACGGTTGAATCAAAATCCTTGAAGGATTTTGCAAAAGTTTTCGAAAACTTTTGTCCCGGAAGTTAGGCCGTAACCCCGTACCGCGCCAGGAACATGTCCACCGCGCCATGGACCGTCCGGTGCGCCATGTCCGGCGTGATCGCCTCGGCCATCCCGAACATCAGCTTTTCGTGGATCGTGGCCTTGCACAGCTGCGCGAACTGGTCGGCCGCAAGGTCCAGGTCGTCGATCTTCAGCGCTCCCGACTGCACGTAGCAGCCCAGATGATACACCAGTCGCTGGTGGATCAGCCCCGGCCCGAAGTCGTAGAACTGGCGGCCGAGGCCGGGGAATCGTTCGCCCTCGCCCACCACGATGCGGAACATGCGTTGGCCGAAGTCCGACAGCTGGAAGGCGACGATACGTTCCGCCGCGATGGTCAGGGCAACGCGCACCGGCGCATCGCCTTCGACCATCGCCTCGGCCTCTTCGGTCTGCCGGTGGCATTCGCAGCGTGCGACTTCCAGGAACAGAAGTTGCTTGTCGGGGAAATAGGCGTAGATCGTGGCCTTCGACACGCCCGCCTCGCGCGCGATGTCATCGACCGAGGCGCGCTCGAACCCGTCGCGCATGAAGATCGTCCGGGCGCCTGCGAGCACCTGGTCGAACTTCCGGCCGCGCCGGACCCCGTGATCGTGAATGGCGTTCATCGGACCCCCTGACAGGGACCATAGACGATCGCGATCCGGCGCGGCAACCCGAAGGGTCACTCGGCCAGCGTGCAGGTCGGCGCCGCAGCGGCGGCTTCGCAGCCCTTGGTCGAGGTGGTGACCTCGTCGGTCGGGAAGGTCAGCGCCGGCAGGAGGACGGCCAGCGAGTCGGCTGCAACGGGGGCGGAAAGGGCAAGGGTGGTGGCAAGGGCGAAAGCAATACGGGTCATGTTACAGGCTCCATTCTGAACTCTTCGGTTCAGAATCTTATCTAAACTCGACAGTTCATTTCGGCAAGCAAAATGAACTGCAAAGTTCAGAAACGCCCATTGCTGCTGCCGACGAGGACGATAGATTAGAACCATTCCAAACTAAGGTGCACCAAGTGCTTTCCGCCCTGACATTCCGCCGCCGCTTCACTGACCTGTCCGACCAGGAGGTGCTGGCCCTTGCCATTTCCTCCGAGGAGGACGACGCCCGCATCTACCGCAGCTTCGCCGAGCGTCTGCGGGCTGAGTTTCCGGCCTCGGCGGCGGTCTTCGACGGGATGGCGGTCGAGGAAGACGGTCACCGCCAGCGCCTGATCGACCTCCACCGCGCCCGCTTCGGCGAAGTGATTCCGCTGATCCGGCGCGAGCATGTCGCGGGCTTCTACGCCCGCCGCCCGGTCTGGCTGTCACAGTCCCTGTCGCTGGAGACGATGCGCGGCGAAGCGGCGGCGATGGAGAAGGTGGCGCATGACTTCTATGTCCGGGCCGCGGCGCGGACGCAGGATGCCTCGACCCGCAAGCTTCTTGGCGACCTCGCCGCCGCTGAAGCGGGCCATGAACGCCACGCGCAGCGGCTTGAGGAAAAGCACCTATCCGACGACGCGCGCGGCGAAGAGGACCAGACGGCCAAGCGCCAGTTCATCCTGACCTGGGTTCAGCCTGGCCTCGCGGGGCTGATGGATGGGTCGGTCTCCACCCTCGCGCCGATCTTCGCCACGGCCTTCGCCACGCAGGACACCTGGACGACCTTCCTGGTGGGGTCCGCCGCGTCGGTGGGCGCGGGCATCTCGATGGGCTTCACCGAGGCCGCGCATGACGACGGCGTGCTCTCGGGCCGCGGTTCACCGTGGAAACGCGGACTTGCGTCGGGCGTCATGACCACCATCGGCGGCCTGGGCCATGCGCTCCCGTACCTGATCCCGGACTTCTGGACCGCGACCACCATTGCGATGATCGTCGTCTTCGTCGAGCTCTGGGCCATCGCCTGGATCCAGAACCGCTTCATGGAGACGCCCTTCCTTCGCGCGGCCTTGCAGGTCGTGGTCGGGGGTGCTTTGGTCTTTGCCGCGGGGGCATTGATCGGGGGCGGGTGATGTATCGCAAGGGCGAGGTAAGGTACCAGGCGCTGCCGCTCCCCGACCGGGTGCAGATGGAGCCTGAAGTCTCGCAGGCGGCGGCCGAACGTTTCCTCGCCTATATGAAAAAGCGCCACTCGGTGCGGGACTACTCCACCCGCTTGGTGCCCGAGGCGGTGATTGCGGCCTGCATCGCGGCGGCGGGAACAGCGCCTTCGGGGGCCAATCACCAGCCCTGGCATTTCGTGGCGATCAGTGACCCCGAGATGAAGGCCCGCATCCGCGAAGGGGCGGAGGAGGAGGAACGCGCGTTCTATTCCGGCGGCGCGGGCGACGAATGGCTGGCCGCTCTGGAGCCGATCGGCACAGGCGCATCAAAACCGCACCTGACCGACGCGCCCTGGCTGATCGTCGTCTTTGCTCAGCGGTACGGGATGACCGAGGACGGAACGCGGTACAAGAACTACTACGTGCCGGAAAGCGTGGGGATCGCCACGGGCCTGTTGATCGCCGCAATCCATCATGCCGGACTCGTTTGCCTGGAACACACGCCGAACCCGATGAAGTTCCTCGGCCCGCTCTGCGGCCGGCCGGACCACGAAAAGCCGGTGATGATCCTGCCGGTCGGCTATCCCTCTGAAACCGCGACGGTCCCGGCCGTGGCCAAGCGGAAGAAACCGCTGGACCAGATCATGAGCATCTTTCGCTAGGCGTCAGCCCAGGGCCGCAAAGCGGCGGGGAACGACTGCTGGCCGGGCTTCTGCGGCACCCGTTGCGGCATCCGGTTCGGACGGGCCATCGGGGCTTTGGGCTTCGGCCGGCAGGCGCAACGGCTCGCTCAGGGGCAGTGGCACCAGCACAGGCTCGACCACCACCGTCGTCGGGCGCCGGGGCCGGGTGGTGACTGCAAGCGCCTCACGATCCGCCCGTTCCTGCTGCGGACGCACCGAGGCGTCGTTCACCTTGATGACGGTGAAGCTGATGTTGTCCTGATCCGGGTCGTTGAGGCGCCCCAGCTCATCCAGCAACCGCTCGGCGATTTCTGTCGACCGGGCCTTGCGATAGCGGGACAGCACCTTCTCAATCTGGGCATCGGTCAGGTACTGCAGCCCGTCCGAGGAACAGACCACTATATCGCCCGCCTTGAGTTCCTGCGGTTTCGACGGGCAGTCGATCCTTGACACCATGGATCCCATCAGCACCGAAACGAGGCAGTTGCGGTCGGGGTGGTTCGCCGCACTTTCCGCGTCCAGAAGGCCCGCCTGCACCATCAGGTCAAGCTGCGGTGCCATCGAGTGATCTTCGTTCAGTTGGCTGAGCTTGCCATTGCGGAACAGGTACAGCGGCGAGTCGCCGATCGATATCCACCAGAGCCGGTTCTCCACCAGCGCCGGGACCACGAGCGTGGCGCCCATGCCCGCGGTTTCTGGGTGGGTCCGCGTGTGGTTGCGCAGCGTCTCGTTCGCCAACTCGGCCACGCCGCGCAGGATTTCGGGCGCACGGGCCTCGAACGACGCGACATTGGCGAAGTGGAACTTCAGTTCGGAATAGACCTCGGTAAGGACGATCTTCGAGGCGACATCGCCCGCGGCATGTCCCCCCATCCCGTCCGCAAGCACGACGAAGCCCGCCTCGGCGCCGACCGGGAAATCGGCCGTGATCGCGTCTTCCTGGTAGTCGCGTGCCCCCTGGTTGATGCCAGAGGCGACGTCGTAACGCGGTTCACGCGATCGCCATATCATGCTCGTCTCCTTCGGCCGCGAACGAGGACCAGTTGAACTCGGGCGAACAAAGGACCTTCAACACAAGCGTCGTCTCACCGATCTGGATCTCGTCCCCGTCGGCAGCGGCTTCGGTGGCCAGAAGGGGACGCCCGTTCAGGCGGACAAGGTTCGACTTGCCTCCGTGGCCAACGTGGAAGGCGTGGGTGGTCGGATCGTAGGCGATGGCGGCGTGGTTCTGGCGCGAGATCGCCATGTCGCCGTAATCCAGCGAGATCGTCTGGTCCGTCCCGCGGCCGATCTGCGAGATTCCCTGCGACAGAGCAAACGAAGCGCCCTTGCCCGGACCCTCCTTCACGATCAGCCAGCCGGTCGGGAACATGACATAGCCCTTGCCCGGAGCCTGCGCCGCGGGGACGATGGCGGGGGACTCGATCCCGTCGAACAGCGGCACAACGGCGGCAGGCTGGGCTTCGAAGCCCAACACACGGGTCTTGGTGCGGGTGGCGCGGCGGGGCTCGGCAACCCGCTCTGGCGCGGCTGCCACGGCCGGTTTCGGCGCTTCGTCCTCCAGGTCCCAGATGCCGCGGCTGGGCAGGCTCACGCCTTCCGGCAGCGGGGCCTTGGCCTTTACGACGCGGCTGGGCCGGGCAAAGGCCGCGGGAGCAGCGTCCTCGGCCTCCGGTTCCGTTGCCGGGGTGGGCGTGGCGGCCGCAAGGGCTTCACGCAGGCGCTTGACCTCCAGTTCGGCAAGAGCCGCCATCACCGGATCTGGACCAGCATCAGGCTGGCCAGCGGGCTGCCCGTTATCGTCATTCTCGCGAAAGATCGTGCGAAGGAACCTCAAGGCTTTCTCTCCCCGTCCTCATGTTTCGGCAGTGGCAGCTATTCGGCTGCCTGAAGCCGGAACTCCGCTTCCAGTGTACTGTCACCACGGCGAATAACAAAACTGTAAGTTGTAATTCCGTTCGCAAACTCGCGCTGAAGTATCTCGCGCAGCGCGGTCGAGGTGCCGAGGGTTTCACCCGTCGGGACATAGACCAGAAGGATGTCGCCAACCTGGACAGAGCCTTGCAGTTCGGCGGGCAGCTCGGACACGACGGTCTGGGCACCCGTGGCTGTCTCGATCACGTCGAAGGCATGGCCCCCCGGCAGGCGCAGGACGTTTGTGACCGGCAGGAGCTCGGGGCTGGCGGCAGGCGCTTCGGCGGCTGCGACGACCGCAGGGGCCGGGGCTTCCGCCGGCGCGGTCGCAGCAGTTGCCGCCGGGGCGACCCCTTCGCTTCCCCGGTTCAGAATGTTCGGCAGGGACAGGAGGCCGACCAGCAGCAGAACCGCGGCAGTCGACGACATCAGGACATCGCGCGGGCCGCGCGGCGCCTGGATCACCACCACCGGGGCCGGATTGGGCGCGGCTGCTGGCGCGGCCGGACCGCTGGGCGCACGGGCCTGCGGCTGGGCCGAGGGCGGGGCGGCATGCGTCTGGGCGGCGGGCGGCGGGGTCGTGACCACGCGGGCAGCGGGCGCTGGCACTACCGGCTCGGATACCTGCCGGGCCGCGTCGCCCGCCAGCATGGACCTCCACTCGTCGACGGATTGCAGCCGGTCGCGCGGAAAGATCGCCATGGCCTTGTCGATCGCCTCGAGGAACGACCGCGGATAGGTCTTGAACCGCCCTGCCAGCGGGCGCAGCGGATCGCCCTCGCGTCCGGCGATGGCCGACAGCCGCTCTTGCGAGGTCTTGGGCGTCTCCCCGGTGATCAGGTGATAGAAACTGGCCGCCAGCGCATAGAGATCGCTGCAGGGCGCCTGCTTGCTGCCGCTGACATAGAACTCCTGCGGCGAATAGCCGTCCTTCACCACCCGCAGACCAGAAACCGCGCGGCTTTTCCGCGTCACTTCCTTCCGCGAGGCCCCGAAGTCGATCAGGACCGGCTGGCCCGTGGATTTCTGCAGAAGGATGTTGTCGGGCGAGATGTCGCGGTGCAGAAGCCCGCGCTCGTGCACATGGCCAAGGGCGTCCAGCATCGTGTGCAGGAACGACGCAATCTCCTTGGGGGTCAGCGGCCGCGCCGTGCCCTCGACCGTCTGCAGAAGATCCGGACCGTCGATGAAGTCCATCGCCATGTAGGCGGTTTCGTTGTCCTCGAAGACGTGGTGGACCTTGATGATGTTCGGGTGGTTCAGCTGGGACAGCGTCATCGCTTCCTGAATGAAGCTTTTCACCGCCGCGCGGAATTCGTCCTGCTGCGCCCGGGACCGAGCACCGACCGTGGTGCCGATCCGGCGGCAGAAGGTCGAGGGAAAGCACTCCTTGATGACCACCTGCCGGTCCAGCGAGTCGCGGGCGATGTAGACAATTCCGAAGCCGCCGCTGTTGACGAAGGATTCGATGGTGAACTGTCCGAAAAGCAGCTTGGTGCCGGAGGGCAGCTCATCGGCTGTGGTCCCCAGGTCGACAGAGTCAAACTTTCGCGCGGCAGCGGTCATCATTAACACCCATACCCGCGTCCTTCTTGCCCCCGTGAAGGACGTGCGGTTCTTTCCGTGTACCCAATGAGTTGGGCCAAAACGTGAAGCGTTTCCGGTCGTTTTTGGCCACAATCGCCCCAAGGGTGCCCGGGGGACTGGTTCGGACAGTCTGTGAAATATTGGAAGATATGCGGCGATCCCCCCGAATTGCCGCAAGATGTGGAAACAATTCCACCGACCAGGTGCCACGAACAGACCGCTGCCTGCCCTGCTTTTGCCACATCAAGTCAAGCGAGTGTTTCTAAAGCGTGTGCCCCCCGGCTCTGGCCGACCCGATTCCCTTCCCCCCACCTTGCCCTTTTGGCCTGCCCGTGACACACGGCGCCATGCTGGCGATCTTTCTGAAAACCCTCCCGTTCTTCGCCTTGATCGGGGTCGGCTACCTGGCCGGGCGCACGCGCTTCTTCTCCGAAGAGGCCACGGCGTACCTCACCCGCTTCGTCTTCTATTTCGCACTGTCGGCCATGCTTTTCGGCTTTGCCGCGAACCTCGACGTGTCCGCGATCTTCAGCTGGCCCTTCGTCTTTGCCTATCTCCTTGCCACCACGATCGTCTGGCTGATCGTTGCGGCCGTGGCC
>Ga0208243_1000093_pt1 | contig 86234 bp, 86 predicted proteins | sample Subbio2Aug_QV12A_FD_184826 | JGI IMG/M metagenome (GOLD analysis project Ga0208243, IMG submission 184826) | Serpentinite rock and fluid subsurface biosphere microbial communities from McLaughlin Reserve, California, USA - CR12Aug_QV12A (SPAdes) | ecosystem: Environmental > Terrestrial > Deep... | reverse complement strand
ATGGCCTAAACTGACACCCTCCATCAGCAACTGACTGGCCGGTAACCGACGCATAGCCGACCGAGTTGGAGCGCAGACCCACGGTCCGCAGTGCCCGACCAGGATTCCCCGGGCCACGAAACCCGAATGTCCGCTGTCAGTCTGTTGCTGTCTGACTGGCATTCCGGACGAGCTTCTCTTGATGGCCGGATGTACTCAGTTGCGCATGTGCCGCATTGCAGCCATTGAAAGATCTGAGCTTCGGCGAACGTCGGCTTACGGGCAAGGGCGCCTACTCACACTGCCGGCCAGAAGCGGCCCAAGGGCTAACTGGAGCCAACGTATGCGACGAACCTGAATCGGTCAGTCACCCATCGCTCTAGTATGGACACACTAGGGCAGGTCAATGTAGAAACCCGCCGGGCAGCCTATTACTACAATTTGACCTATGCCGACCTGGGGCACATGGTCAAACAGTTTGACTGCTACGGCGAGTCACCAACACTTATCGATTGACGTCAACGATCACGCGGCCGCGAATTTTACCGTCGATGAGCTTCGCAGCTGTCGGAATGGCATCAGCAAGCGAAATCTCGGTGCTGATCATCTCCAGCTTGGAAACATCGAGATCGATGCCTAGGCGACGCCAAGCCTCAAGGCGATCCGGCCGCGGGCACATCACGCTGTCAATACCGGCCAGCGTCACGCCACGAAGGATGAACGGCGCGACCGTCGCCGGAAAATCCATCCCGCCGGCCAGCCCGCATGCCGTTACCACGCCGCGATACTTGGTGGTGGCGCAGATGTTTGCCAGGGTGTGACTGCCGACGACATCGACGGCGCCGCCCCAACGTTCCTTGCCCAGCGGTTTGCCCGGCGACGAGAATTCCGCGCGATTGAGCACTTCGCTTGCGCCCAGTCGTTTCAGGTAATCGGCTTCCTCGGTCCGTCCGCTGACCGCTACCACCGTATAACCAAGCTTCGCCAAGACGGTAGTTGCCACGCTGCCGACGCCACCGGCAGCGCCGGAAACGAGGATTTCCCCGTGCGCCGGCATCACCCCGTGGCGCTCCAGCGCCAGCACGCACAGCATGGCGGTATAACCGGCGGTGCCGATCGCCATGGCCTGCTGCGGCGAAAACTGCTTGGGCAGCGGAACCAGCCAGTCGCCCTTGAGCCGTGCCTTCTGGGCGAGCCCGCCCCAGTGTCCCTCGCCGACGCCCCAGCCGTTCAGCAGCACGCTGTCGCCCGGCTGGTAATCGGCGTGGGTGCTCGATTCGATGGTGCCGACCAGATCGATGCCCGGCACCATCGGGAAGCGTCGAACCACCGGCCCCTTGCCGGTGATGGCAAGACCGTCCTTGTAGTTGAGCGTCGAGTGACTGACGCGGACGGTGACTTCGCCCTCGGGCAACTGCGCATCGTCGATGTCCTTGAGATTGGCGCGATAGCCGGCGTCATCCTTCTCGATCAGAATGCCTTTGAACATGTTCATCTCCTCTATGATTTAGACCGGTCGTCTATAAAAAGTCAAAAAAATTAGGCCCACTGCAGCCCGGTGAAAAATCCCCGTGCAAAGATATCGAGCGGTTTGGCACTACGTTCAAGTTTGGCGCGCAAGACCGCGCCTTCCCAGCCGATCCAGAAAAAGCTGGCTTGTTGCGTGCAATCAACCGCGGCAGGAATCTGACCGTCCCGTTGCGCCGCTTCGAGACAACGGGCAAGGCGTCGCTCCCAGTCGTCAAACACGGCGTTGAGAAGCGCCCGAAAGCTCTCCGGCAGGGCCGCCATCTCCTGACCGAGATTACCGATCAGGCAGCCGCGGCGGAAATCGTGCCGCGCCATGCCGGCTTGTGCGTCGTCGACAAACGCCCTCAGGCGATCGAGTGGTGTCATTGATTCGTCAATGAAATGGCGCTCCAGCTTGCGGACAAAGTAGCTCGCGTAACGATCTATCAGCGCAGCCCCGAAAGCTTCCTTGCTATCGAAGTAGTGATAGAAGGAACCCTTCGGTACGCCAATCCGCTTGAGCACTTCGTCGATGCCCGTCGCCGCGAACCCCTTCTCGGTGAGCACCTCAAGCCCGGCGCGAAGCAGGAGCTCGCGCGTTTCGAGCGTGTCTTCGGGCCGCTTTGGCGGGCGGCCACGTTTGCGGAGCTGGGAATGCTGTATGTCCATGCGCACATTTTAGACCGGTCGTCTCATTTAATACAAGCCCTCCCTCTCATCACGCCCTTGGAATCAACGAGACTCGAACGGCCGCAACGAGGCGATTGCTACCGTAGCTTCCCGAAAGACGAATGTCAGCTCAGGGTCGAGTACGTATTCACCAGATGAAGAAGCTGCCGTTCGGGGCCATTAGACGCTGAACGGCAGGTATGCGCTAGATTGCTGTCTGACACCAGCCAATGGGGCAATGGCCGGATTGGCCGAGGTCCTGAAGCAGCACATATGGCAGCTTTCAGAGTCGAGCAGACCTTCCACTGCCAGCTTGCCGGCGACCAGCAACTACCGCTCCTGGCCGATTGTACTCATTCGGCATTCCATCCGAAAACGGTCTGTGGCAACTTCGTGACGAAGGGCGAGCGGCTGCTTGCGGGAGCGCATCCCCAAAGGCAGCCTCCGGCCAGAAGCGGAAATTTGCCCTTCTCCAAAACAGTCATCGGCAATGGCTGTTGTAGTTTTGGAAGCAGCCCGTCAGTAACTTTTCGAGTTATAAACTCGACATGCCCAAACGTGACGCAACCAATTGGTCGATTAGAACCTATGGCCCTTCGCCAGGGAGCCATGCACACGACCATTTTCAGGTTCTCTGGGGACTGGAAGGAAGCCTGGAGCTCGAAGTTGAGGGCAAAGGTGCAATAGTTAACGCTGGGCATGGGCTCGTTATCGCACCCAGTGACAAACACGAATTTGAGTCATTGCGTGGTAGCCGCTGCTTGATACTCGACTCCCCAGACCTTGGTTGGTCGTCGCGTGAATGCCTGCCTCAGTTCGCCAAGGCATCAAACCTGCTGGCTCAATACATCGCGGAGGCAATCGAACAGAAGATACCTTTCGATGCCGGACAGGCCGCGTTTCTGCTTGCCCAATCCTGGGGGCCAACGACCCAAATTACGCGAGCCCGACGGGACGTCGATTGGCAAGGCTTATCGCTCTGGGTCATAGAACATCTCTCACGCCCTTTGAGCGTCGGCGACCTCGCTGCAAAAGCTTGCCTGAGCGAAAGTCAATTCCGGGCCAGATGCGTTGAAGCCCTTGGGTGTAGTCCAATGCAGTGGATTCGACGCCTGCGCCTTGAGCAGGCCCAGCGCTTGCGGCTTCAAGGAATGAGCGTGGCCGAGGTTGCAAACCAAACCGGCTACGACTCACCTTCCGCACTGACTGCTGCACTGCGACGCTTGAAATCCTGACCAGCGGAACGCGACGATAAACCGGCGATATGGTGCTGACGACTCGACTAAGCTGGCAACACTCTTGAAACCAGCAGTGTTTGATGTCCAGGATGCCCAGTATGAATATTCGCCGTGCCGTTGAATCTGATTTTGGAGCCATGTGGCCCATCTTTCAGAAAGTTGTCAGTGACGAGGCCACTTACGTGTTTGCCTCGGATACCAGCTACGAGGACGCTTTCGCCTACTGGTTCGGCCCCGGCGTTAGCTCGTATGTTGCGGTAGATGATGGGCAAATCGTTGGCATGTATAAACTGATTCCCAACCAGCGAAACTTGGGTAACCATGTCGCCAACGCCTCGTTCATGGTCTCTCCAGGACACAGCGGCAAAGGTATTGGCCAGACATTGGGACTTCACTGTTTGCAGGAGGCCAGGAAAGCCGGCTATGAGGCGATGCAATTCAACTTTGTCATCAGCACCAATGAGGCCGCGGTCGCTTTATGGCAGAAACTGGGCTTTACGATTGTGGGAACACTGCCCAAGGTATTTCGCCACCAAAAATTGGGCTACGTGGATGCCTACGTGATGCACCGTTTCCTGACTGATTAACTTCTGTTTGCTGCCATTGGCGCTCAAGAATGGCGAATGACAGCAACGGGTCGGGAGCACGTATTCGCCGTAGTAGAAAGCTGTCTGTCGCCGGGACATGTCCTCCAACGGCAGCTTACCGCCAGACTGCTGACCGACAGTGAGCTATCAGCCAACGGCGGCAAAGGCCGACGTCCTGAACTAGCCCATGTGACAGCTTTCAGAGTAGAGCCGCCACGTGAATGACCACAGCGGCAGGATGCCGACCGGCCGCTCCTGGCTGCGAGCTGCCAGATGGCGCTCTGGTCAGGATATCGATAATTGGTGGTCAGGTACAATGACTCGTTGTGGTCAACTCAATCAACTTATCGCGCGCGACATGGTGGTAACAGACCGGAAGCGGGCCCTCAATTACCTGGAACGGATTGGCTATTGCCGATTCCCGGCTTGCTGGCGGAATATCCCACTCAGTCGGGTCTGAGTCTGGAAGGCATGGGTTTGTCGGCCCAAGATTGGGCGTCAGAACTGGGGCCAAAAAAGCCGGCCAATACCCCCAGCGATCTTGTCACCGAGGTGACTCACCCGAGGGAGCCGTGTTGGTAGAAATTTCCGAGTCCGGAAAAGCACTGTCAAGAAACCATTTTGAAATTCGACAGCAAAAAATCACCTGAAAACTGAACCATGAAAAGCGCCCTCTTCGTCGATTTCGACAACGTTTACTCCGGCCTGCGCCGTCTCGATCAGGAAACGGCCGACCAGTTCGCCCGCAACCCGACAATCTGGATGAACTGGCTGATCAAGTCACTGGAAATGCCCGAACCGGTCGCCCCCGGCGCCAAACGACGCGTGCTGGTGCGCCGCTGCTATCTGAATCCGCAGGCTTACCAGCGCTTCCGACCATCGTTCAACCTGGCCGGTTTCGAGATCATCGACTGCCCAGCGCTGACCAGCGAGGGCAAAACAAGCACCGACATCAACATGGTGCTGGACATCGTCGACCTGCTGCAGCACGAGACCCGTTACGACGAGTTCATCGTTTTCTCGGCCGACGCCGACTTCACGCCGGTGTTGCGCAAGCTGCGCCGCTGGGACCGGCGTACCACCGTGCTAGCGATAGGCTTTCCTTCGGCGGCGTATCGTGCCTCGGCCGACCTGCTGATCGATCAGGACGACTTCGTCCGCAACGCCTTGAGTTTCGACGAGACAGCAGCGCCGCCACCCGTTGAGCCACAGCCCGCTGGCCCGTCAGCCGCCGAATGTGGCCCGCTGGCACTGCAATTGATCCAGCAGGCGGTGCGCGAAGCGGCGACGCCGGTATCGCTGGCCAAGATTGCGTCCCTGCTGCTGAGCCGGATAGAAGGTCTCGATGCTTCGTCGTGGGCTGGATTTGGCAGCTTCCGCGCCTTGATCGAAGCGCTTGATCTCCGCCCACTGGTAGTCAGTTGGGAATCTGGCGGTACGATTCACGATCCCCGACGACACGCCCTTCCGGCCTCGCAAAGCCATGGCAACGGCAATGGAAAAGCAGGCAAGCTGGTGGATACGGTCATTGAGGCGATCAGGAGCGAAGTCACCAAGGCAGGGCAACCTGTGCCCTGTGGCCGGCTGGCCACGGTGCTGATCGGTCTTGATGGCAGCCTGGCGGCAGACTGGGCTGGCAAGGGCACCTTCCGCAAGTTTGTCGAATCGCTCGACACCAAGCCCATCGAGTTCAACTGGAGCGGCTCGGGCGGGGTGGCCTACGATCCGACCAGGTCAACTGCAAATTCCGCCCCGCCAAGCCAAACGGCCGCCGATTGGGCTGACAAGAACCTCTACAAGATTGCCAGGCAGATTCACGAGCTGACTGATGTCCCTCTGCTGACACCGGATAAATACCGCAACCTGATCGCCATGATTTCCCGCGATGTCGCGGAAACACCGTTCCATCTGATGGAAACCGGAAAACGTGTCCGCGACCGCTGCAAGGAATCAGGGCTTCCAGTCAGCCGCGCCGACGTCAATCACGTCTTGCGTGGCCTGAGCATGCGCGGCCACACCTTCGACGAGGGCCCGAACGACGCTGCAACGCTGGCAAAGAAACTCGCGAACAACGTGCGCTCGCTTTGCCTGCGGGAGCAATTCGTACTGGATGAACAGGCCGACAGGGCAATCCTTGAGTGGATTGGATGCGAGCAGACCGGAAAACTCTCTGATTAAGCTGCGCGAATATGGAAAACTCTCAACTTGAAGTGCGCAAACCGCTTCGGAGTGTTTTGCGAGACTTTCAAGAAACCAAGGATTCACGGACCTTTCCTGTCTCGACTTAAGCTGCGGACGAGAGAAATTTTTTGTCTTCAACATTACGGCTAAACTGCGCCTTCAAGCGGCCCAGTTGCCACCTCGACCAGGACCAACGCGTGAATTTCTTCTCAACCGCCGTCAAGTTTCTTGCCTTACCTTTTGCCCAAGCCAATTACCGCAATGACCTGCGGCGCACGCTCCTGGCGCTGAGTGCCATTGGCGTGCTGACGGTGTTCGTGCTGCTCGGCGGCACCCTGCTGAGCATCCTGCCCAGGCTGCCATCGCTCGACCTGGTCACCGACTATCGCCCGAAAATCCCCTTGCGCATCTATACCGCCGACGGCGCGCTGCTCGGTGAGTTCGGCGAGGAACGCCGGGACTTCACGCCGATTCAGGAAATTCCGCCGGTGTTGAAGGATGCCCTGCTGGCGATCGAGGATGCGCGCTTCTACGAGCACGGCGGGGTCGATTACCGGGGCGTGGCGCGGGCGGTGGCTGCCGGGCTGACCGGCGGCATGCGCCAGGGGGCATCGACGATCACCATGCAGGTGGCGCGCAATTTCTTCCTGACGCCCGAGAAGACGCTGCGCCGCAAACTGACCGAGGTGATGCTCTCCTACCGCATTGAATCGGCCTTGAACAAGGACCAGATCCTTGAGCTCTACATGAACCAGATTTACCTCGGCCAGCGCTCCTACGGCTTTTCCAGCGCCGCCCGCACCTACTTCCGCAAGCGCCTGCCCGAGCTGACGCTGGCTGAGGCGGCGATGCTCGCCGGCATTCCGCAGAACCCGTCCAAACACAACCCGGCGGTCAATCCGGCGCGGGCCAAGGCACGCCAGGAACTGGTGCTCAAGCGCATGCTGCAACTGGAGACGATCACCCAGGCGCAGTTTGACGAGGCCGTCGCCCAACCGCTGGCGGTCAGCCAGCGCATGCAGTTCGAAGCCCAGGCCGACCATGTTGCCGAACTGGTTCGCCAGGAGCTTTATGCACGCTACCAGGGGGCCACCTATACCCAGGGTTTCAACGTTTACACCACGCTCGACAAGGCTGAACAAAACGCTGCCTACGAATCGCTGCGGCGCAACGTGCTGGCTTACGACCAGCGCCACGGCTACCGCGGCCCGGAAGCTTACGTCGAGCTGCCAGCCGACGCCAACGAACGCGAGGAAACCATTGATCAGGCGCTGGCCAAACACCCGGGCAGCGACAAGCTTATCGCCGCCGTCGTCACCGAGGTTTCAGCCAAGCGCATACGCGCCGAACCAGCCTTCGGCGACACCCTGGAGATCACCGGCAATGGCCTGCGCTTCGCCGCCCGCGCCCTGCAGCCGAAAACGCCGCTGGCCGAGCGCATCCGCGTCGGCTCGGTGATCCGCGTCAGCCAGGACGCCAAGGGCCATTGGGCGATCGCCCAGATGCCGGAGGTGGAAGCAGCTTTCGTCGCTCTCGACGCCGAGGACGGCTCCTACCGAGCGCTGGTCGGCGGCTTCGACTTCTACCGCCGGCAGTTCAACCACGTCACCAGCGCCTGGCGTCAGCCAGGGTCGATCATCAAGCCTTTCGTCTATTCAGCGGCGCTGGAAAAGGGCTTCTCGCCGGCCACGCTGATGAACGACGCGCCACTGTCGTTGCCCGGTGGCGCCGACGGCCAGCCATGGGAGCCGCGCAACGACGACGGCTACGACGGCACGCTGACGCTACGCCGGGCGCTCGCCCGCTCCAAGAACGTGGTCGCCGTGCGCCTGCTGCAGGCGATCACGCCGCAGTATGCGCGCGACTATCTGACGCGCTTCGGCTTCGACGCCGCCAAACACCCGGACAACCTGACGCTGACGCTGGGCAGCGGCTCGGTAACGCCCCTGCAGATGGCCCAGGCCTACGCGGTGTTCGCCAACGGGGGCCACCAGGTCAGCCCGCGCCTGATCGAGAAGATCACCGACGCCCGCGGCCAGGTGCTGTGGGAAGCCCCAGCGCCGTCGAAGGAAGACAGGCAACCGGTGATCGATCCGCGCAATGCCTTCATCATCGACAGCATGCTGCGCGAAGTGGTGAGCAGCGGCACTGGTGCCGCTGCCAGCCAGCGCCTGGGGCGCAGCGACCTGGCCGGCAAGACCGGCACTACCAGCGACGCGGTCGACGGCTGGTTCGCCGGCTACGCCGCGAACGTGGTGGCGGTGGCGTGGATGGGTTACGACCAGCCGAAATCGCTCGGTGCCCGCGAATTCGGCGCCACCCTGGCACTACCGATCTGGGCCGACTACATGCGTCAGGCGCTGGCCGGCAAGCCCGCCAGCGAGCGGACGGCGCCGCCGGGCGTTTCCTACGTCGACGGTGACTGGGTGTACGACGAATTCACGGGCGAAGCCGGGGTCAAGGCACTGGACGTCGAAATCTCACCCATCGACCGCATCCTGGACACGGTACGCAAGCTGTTCGACTGAGGCCAGGGCACGGCTACCCGCCCAGGCCGGCCAGCCAATCGGCGAAGGCAGCGTCGTCGTGCCGGCGCGGGCGCCAATACCGGAGTGATGCTCTCGCGAATCAGCGGGCAATCACCGCGGCCGATGGTCGGCTCGCTCTGGTAGCGGATGGACAGGGCGATGGCGACCGGAACCAGATCGACCGGCGAGTCGGCCTGAGCGCTCAGGCCTGGGCGCGCATGCGCTCGGCCCGGGCTTTCGGGCTCGGGTGGGTGGACAGCCATGACGCCCCACCGCCGCCCAGCACATCGAGTTTCTCCAGCGCTGTCACGCAGGCCGCCGCCGGATAGCGCTGGGACTTCATGAACTGCATCGCCAGATCGTCGGCCTCGTTCTCGTTGGCCTGCGAATGCTGGGCGCGAACGACCTGCTCGAACAGGTCGCCGAGTTGCGACTCGGCAAGCTGCGCGGTCTTGCCGCCGGTCGAGGCCACGGCACTGCGCAGGGCGCTGGTGCGCATCGCAGTCTGGATGCGGGACTTGGTATGACCGGCCTTGACGTGGCCGATTTCGTGACCGATCACGTAGCGGATTTCGTCGTCGGTGAATTTGTCCATCAGCCCGCTGTAGACGCGGATGGTGCCGTTGGCCATGGCAAAGGCGTTCACTTCCGGCGTCAGGTAGGCCTTGATGTCGAGCTTGAGTCCGTCGTAGCTGTCCAGCCCCTTGGCCAATTTGGCGATGCGTTTGCCGTAGGCATCCTTCGGCCCGGCCAGCTTGTTCTTGGCATCGGAATCGGCGGCCATCTGGTCGAAATAGGATTTCAGGTCGGCGTCGCTGAGCGTCTCCGATTCCATCAGCGTCTTGCCGGCTTCGAGCACCTTGCCGAAATTGAACTGAGCCAGCACCGGATTGACGGCACTGACACCGGACAACAAGGTTCCCAACAGCACGAAATCGCGACGTTTCATGAAAGCTCCCGACAATGAAAAATGGAAAGGCGCGATTATATGCCATCGACACATCCCCCTTGCAATGCTGCAGTCGGGCACCAGGCGCTACAATGCGCGCTTCGCGAAGCTCCCAGATCGACCATGCGCCCCTCCCGTTCCGAATTCCTCGACGCCAACGGCGTCCGCCTGCACATCCGTCGCTGGGGCAATCCCGAGGCGCCGACACTGTTCCTGCTGCACGGCTGGATGGATGTCTCCGCGTCGTGGCAGTTCGTCGTCGATGAATTGCAACAGGACTGGAACATCGTCGCCCCCGACTGGCGCGGTTTCGGCCCGTCGCAATGGCTGGATCGCCCGTATTTCTTCGCCGAGCACATGGGCGACATGCTGGCCATCATCGAACGTTACGCACCGCAAGGGCAGGTGCGCCTGGCCGGGCACAGCATGGGCGGCATCATTGCCACGTTGTACGCCGGGCTGTATCCGGATCGCGTCGAAAAGCTGATTTCGCTCGAAGGTTTCGGCATTGCGCCGACCACGCCGGACATGGCGGCCGGCCGTTATCGCCACTGGCTGGGCGAATTGAAGAATCCGCCGCGCCTGCATGTCTATCCGGATCGGCCGGCTTTCGCCCGGCGCCTGATGAAGACCGATCCCTACCTGACCCAGGCGCGCGCCGATTTCCTGTCGCGGCACCTGGCCCGGATCGGCGATGGCACGACCAAAGGCGGCGAATACCGGCACGGCATCATCTGGAACGGTGACCGCTGGCACAAGGCGATGTCGCCCAACCTGTTCCGCCTCGAAGAGTCGATGGCGATCTGGCGCGACATCACCTGCCCAGTACTCTGGGTCGCCGGCCGGCAATCGTGGATCGTGCGCGATTTCGCCACCCGCCCCGGCGACTGGGAAGCGCGCCGCGCCTGCTTCGCCGATGTCCGCGAAGCCTGGATCGACCAGGCCGACCACATGCTGCACCACGACCAGCCGGAACAGGTGGCGGCGCTGATCGAGGACTGGTTTACGACTTGAGCAATTCCTCGCGGGCGCCCAGCCAGCGTTGCAGGTGTTTCTCGGCCAGGGCCGGATGCTCGGTGAGCATTTCCTCGGCAATCTGGCGCGCCATCTCGACCAGATCAGCATCCATTTCGAGGTCGGCGTAGCGTAACAGCGGCACGCCGCTCTGGCGGGCCCCGACGAATTCGCCGGGACCGCGAATCTGCAGGTCCTGGCGGGCAATCTCGAATCCGTCGGTATGCTCGAAGATGATCTTCAGGCGCTGGCGGGCGACCTCGCCGAGTGGCCCGGCGTAGATCAGCACACAGCTTGATTCGTACTGGCCACGCCCGACGCGGCCGCGTAGCTGGTGCAGTTGCGACAGACCGAAGCGTTCGGCGTGCTCGATGACCATCAGGCTGGCATTCGGCACATCAACGCCAACTTCGATCACCGTCGTCGCCACCAGCACATCGATCTCGCCGGCAGCAAAGGCGCTCATCACCGCCTGTTTCTCGTCGGCCTTGAGGCGGCCGTGCACCAAGCCAACGGTCAGCCCCGGCAGATCGGCCGAAAGCTGTTCGTAGGTTTCTTCCGCCGTCTGCAACTGCAGGGCTTCCGATTCCTCGATCAGCGGGCACACCCAGTAGGCCTGGCGGCCTTCCTCGACATGTTTCTTGACGAAGCCGACGACGTCCTGGCGCCGGTTGTCGGCAACCAGCCGCGTCTTGATCGGCGTGCGGCCGGGCGGCAGTTCGTCGAGCACGGTGACGTCGAGGTCGGCGTAGTAGCTCATCGCCAGCGTGCGCGGGATCGGCGTCGCCGACATCATCAACTGGTGCGGGTTGCTGCCCTTCTTGCGCAGCGCCAGGCGCTGGGCGACGCCGAAACGGTGCTGCTCGTCGACGATGGCCAGGCCCAGCCGGGCGAAGTCGACACCATCCTGGATCAGCGCGTGCGTACCGACCACCAGTTGCGCGTCGGCCGCCGTCGCCGCCAGTTGCTCGCGCCTGGCTTTCGATTTGAGACTGCCGGACAGCCAGGCGACGCGCACGCCGAGCGGCTCCAGCCAGTCGCGCAATTTCAGGTAATGCTGTTCGGCGAGGATTTCGGTCGGCGCCATGAACGCCGCCTGCCAGCCAGCGGAAATCGCCTGGCAGGCGGCCAGCGCAGCGACGATGGTCTTGCCGGCGCCGACATCGCCCTGCAGCAGGCGCTGCATCGGGTAAGGCTGGGCGAGGTCGCCGGCAATCTCGGCCATCGCCCGCAACTGCGCGCCGGTCAGGCCGAAAGGCAGGCGGTCGAGCAGGCGGGCGCCAAGGTCGTCCTGCGCCACCAGCACCGGTGCGCCCTGCTCGCGGCGGGCAAGGTAGGCGCGGCGCAGCGACAGTTGCTGGGCCAGCACCTCGTCGAACTTGACCCGCCGCCAGGCCGGATGATGGCGGGCATGCAGCGTGTCGACATCGGTACCCGGCGGCGGCCGGTGCAGGAAATGGATGCTGCGCGCCAAGCCAGGCAGCTTGAGGCGCTGGCGGATCTCGTCGGGCAGCGTCTCGGACAGGTCACCGTCGGCCAGCGCGCGGCCAATCAGCTTCTGTAGCGCGGAATTGGCCAATCCTGCGGTCGACGGGTAAATCGGCGTCATTTCCGCCGGCAGCGGATCGCCCTCGGCGATCTTGTGAAAGCGCGGATGCACCATCTCCAGCCCGAAGAAGCCACCGCGTACCTCGCCGAAAACCCGCACCCGCGAGCCTTCGCTCAGCGCCGCCTGCTGGTTCGGGTAGAAGCTGAAGAAGCGCAGCGTGATCTCGCCGCTGTCGTCGCAGGCGCGCACAACCATCTGCCGGCGCGGCTTGAACTGGATCTCGTTGCCCAGCACCCGCAGTTCGAGTTGCACCGCCTCGCCGGTAAAGGCGCGGGCCAGTTCGGTGATGCGCGTTTCGTCCTCGTAGCGCAGCGGCAGATGCACCAGCAGATCGGCCTCCGTGTGGAGACCGAGCTTGGCCAGCTTTTTCTTCAGCGCATCGGAGGCGCGGATCGGCGCCAGCGACATCCGGCGATCAGCCGAGGAACATCACCGCGTCGGCCTCGACCAGCGCGCCGCGCGGCAATTCCTTGACGCCGACGGCGGCACGCGCCGGGAACGGCTCGCTGAAATAGCGCGCCATCGTTTCGTTGACCTTGGCGAAGTTGCCAAGGTCGGTGAGGAAGACATTGAGCTTGACCACGTCGGCCAGCGAGCCGCCGGCAGCTTCGGCAACGGCCTTGAGATTTTCGAAGACGCGAACGATTTGCGCGTCGATACCGTCTACCATCTGCATGGTCGCCGGATCGAGACCGATCTGCCCGGACAGGTAGACGGTATCGCCGACGCGCACGGCTTGCGAATAGGTGCCGATGGCAGCCGGTGCGTTCGGCGTGGCGATGATGGTCTTGGCCATGTGGAATTCCTTCTGATGATTGGCGAAAGCCGCTATTTTAGACCCGAGCCCCCATGAACCCGCGTATCGAATCCCTGGAAAAAATGATCGACGGCCCACGTGACGGGGCCCTGCTCCGCTTCTCGTTGGGCAATGAGTACCTGAAGGCGGCGGCGCCGCAGCAGGCGGCAAATTGCTTCCGTGCGGCAGTTGAACGCGACCCGCAGTATTCGGCGGCGTGGAAGGCGCTGGGCAAGGCGCTCGCCGAAGCCGGCGATGCGGCCGGCGCCATCGCCGCCTACGAAGCGGGAATCGCCGTTGCCGAGACCAAGGGCGATATCCAGGCCGCCAAGGAAATGAAGGTGTTCGCCCGGCGCCTGCAGAAAGCCGGTTAGCGCCCGCCCTTGGGCGCGATCAGGATCGAGTCGATGCCCAGTTCGCGCAATTTCTCCTGGGCTTCGGCGGCTTCCTTGCGCGTCCGGAAAGGTCCGACCTGAACCCGGGTTTCGATGCTCGATTGAACCCCGCTCAGCGTCAGCTTGGCATGCAGCTCCTCGGCCCGCTGAGCACTGGTGAACACACCCGCCTGCAGGACGAAACCCGAGAACAAGCGGGGCGCAGCCGGCGTGGTCGGCACGGACTCGACGACCCGGGCCGACGGCACCGGGGCTTTCGGCACGCTGACCGGCGGCGCAGGCGCAATCGGCGGTGCCGAGGTCATTTCGGGAACGATTTCCGGGCTGGCCGGTGCCACAGGGCGCACCCGCGGCCGTGCCACCGGTGGATTTGCTGGCGCGACCGCGGGCTCAATCGCCGGTTGCGCAGCGACCTCGGGCGGCGGCGGGGCCCCGACCGCAGCCTCGGCCGGAACGGCGCCCACGGTTGCCGCTTCCTGCACGACCGGCGCCTCATCGGCCACCGGCTCGACCGGTGTCACCGGCTGCGTCACCATCTTCTTGGGCGCGACCGGTACCGGCTCGGTGAACACTCGGACTTCCTGTTCGTCGGCTGGCTGGGACAAATGGTCGAACACCGCCAGCATGCCCAGCAAAACCGCCACCAGGCCACCGGCCATGGCCAGCCGCCGGATCATCTGGTTACGTAGGTCAGGGGCTACCGCCGTCTCGTTCGCACTATCACCTGCCGGCTTGTCCGTCATGCTCATTCCTCACTGAACCTGGCTGCGAGCGAGTGCCACCACCAGCTCGGCTTCGGCGCGCGCAATGCCGCAGCGTTCGGCAATCGCCGCTGCGTCGTAACCTGCTGCCGCCATCTGTACCGCATCGCCGTAAATCGGTGAAACGGTCTGCGCAGCCCGCAGATGCGCGACTTCCTGCAGCATGTCCTCGCGCAAGGCGGCCAGTTCACCGCGCATCGCATCGACTTCGTCGCGCAACTGGCCCAGTTCGCGCGCCAGACCTTCGGTGACCAGTTCGCTGGCCAGTCGAGCGGACGATGAGGCAAAACTGTCAGCCGACAGGGTATCGCTACGGCGGTCTGGCAACGTCGATTCATCCTCGTTTCCGGCCGCAGCGGGGATTTCCGTTGGCTCGGCTTTCCCCGCAGCAAGGCTGGTGGATGGCGCTGCCGACATGCCTCCCAGCCGACGCATCCGCCACAGAACAACGGCGATATACAGCGCAACCAGAACGATCAGCGCAAGTACGGCCTCGCGCACGCCGATGGTGAGACCGGCGATTTCGAGCGAAGGCAGACTGGCGCCGAACACGACCCCTTAGAACCCGATCGAATACTGGACACCCACGACGTGGGCTGCGCTATCGTACTTCCCGATCACACCTTGCTCGATACTGACATCACGCATGTAGCGATAAGCATAGCCGACATCAAGCAGGCTGCGACCAAAGGTCCACTGCCCGCCCACCGACAGCCACAAGCGACTGCTATCCGGCATGCGCACGGTACGCTTGCTGTCGGTTACCGGCGAACGGTCATAGGCAATACCGAATTTCAACTTTGCCTGATCGTTGTACTTGTAGGCGGCCCCCCAAGCGAGGCGCCAGGCATTGTCAAGATCAAATCCATCGACTCCCTTCCAGCGTGTATGGGACAGGTCTCCCATGGCCTCCCAGCGATCGGAAACCTGTTGCCAGACCGACAGGGTGAACACCGCCGGCGTATCGATATCGCGTCGCGCGGCAACGCCTGAATCAGTTCCCGAAATCGCATGCTCGATCTTCGAACGATAAGCGACCCCGACACGCATGGCCGGCGATAGCGTGAACAACGCACCGACATTCCAGCCCAGCGAGTTGTCGTCGCCCTTGAAATCTTCCCCGGTACGGGTCAGGCGGACGTCCATCGTCTGGTAGTTCAGGCCGGCACCGAGGGAAACCACGTCGCTAACCTTGTAAGCGATGGCCGGATTGACATTAACCGTGGTCAGTTCGGTTTCGATGCCGGACGCACTTCCGGCCCAGCCAGCGTCATAACGCGTATCGAGCAGGTACGGCCGGGAAACACCCAGACCAACGGTTAGAGCCGGCGTGAACTGCCAGGTCAGGTAGGCATTGGGCAAGGCATTGCTTTCGCCGGCATCACCGCCCGAGCTCACACCGGCATTGTTACGGAACTTGTAACGCTCTGACACACCGACCACGCCCATGGAGAAATTGACGCCTTCAAGGCGGCTCATGCCGGCCGGATTGGCAAACAGCGTGGCGGCATTGTCTGCGATGGCTGCCGAGCCTGCGTACGCGACGCCCAGTCCGCTGGCATTCTGCTCAAGCGCCTGGTAACCGGCTGCCGATGCCAGGCCAGACATGGCCAGCAGCATTGCAGCAGGCAGGGTACGCATGGTGGTCTTGTTCATTTCCTGAATCCCCGAAGACATCCGAATTATTTGATCGCGCGATTTTATTCCATTTCCCCGCCATTTTTGCCGGGAACCTCGCGTTTGTTGCCGGATTCGTCAATTGCCACGTAAGTCAGCTCGGCCTGGGTCACCTTGACGGTGATCGGATCGGCATAATTCCGCTCGGCAAAGACCTCGACGCGTACCGTCAACGAGGTCCGGCCCACATGCACGATTTCCGCATAAAAGCTGACGATATCGCCCACCGACACTGGTTGCCGGAACTGGAATGAATTCACGGAAACCGTGGCCACCCGGCCACGAGCCCGGCGCATGGCGGGAATGGCACCGGCCACATCGACCTGGGCCATGACCCAGCCGCCGAAAACATCACCGTTCTGATTGAGATCAGCCGGCATCGGCACCACGCGCAAGGTGGGCTGACGGTCCGGCAAACAAAGGCTTGGCTTGTTCATGAAAAATCCTTGACGACAGGTCCTGTCGATTCTCCCGGAAATCCCGCTTATTTCATATACTCGTTTCCTTCGAGACTCAGGGCAGCCCCCATGCGCCGCGCCACCGCCTTACCCAAACCACCTGCCGGGCAAGCACTGCAGGAGATCCACGTCTGGCAGACGGTGCGCACGCTCTTCCCCTATCTCTGGCAATACCGTTTCCGGGTCGTTGCCGCCCTGTTCTGCCTGGTCGCCGCCAAACTGGCCAATGTCGGTGTTCCGCTGGTATTCAAGGACATGATCGACGGCATGTCGGGCGAGGTGCTGGCGCTGCCGGTAATGCTGCTGGCGCTTTATGGCGCACTGCGCTTCTCCAACTCACTGTTCACCGAATTGCGCGAACTGCTGTTTGCCCGCGTCACCCAGCGGGCAATCCGCAAGGTGGCGCTGGAAGTCTTCCAGCACCTGCATGCGCTATCCCTGCGTTTTCACCTGGAACGCCAGACCGGCGGCATTTCCCGCGACCTCGAACGCGGCACGCGCTCGATCTCCAGCCTGATTTCCTACACCCTGTATTCGATCCTGCCGACCCTGATCGAGATCGGGCTGGTACTGATCATCCTCTACGTCCAGTACGACATCGGCTATGTATTGATCACGGCGGCTTCGCTGATCGCCTACATCGTGTTCACGGTCAAGGTCAGCAATTGGCGCATAGCCATCCGGCGCGCCGTCAACGAAAGCGACTCAGCCGCCAACACCAAGGCGGTCGATAGCCTGCTCAATTACGAGACGGTCAAATATTTCAACAACGAAGCCTGGGAAGCGAAGCGCTACGACGAGCAACTGGTCAAGCTCGAAGATGCCAGCACCCGCAGCCAGAGCAGCCTGGCGCTGCTCAATCTCGGCCAGCAGGCAATCATTGCCCTGGGGGTAACGGCCATGATGTGGCGCGCGGCCAACGGCGTGGTCGAAGGGCGGATGAGTATCGGCGATCTGGTCCTGGTCAACGCCTTCCTGATCCAGCTCTACATGCCGCTGAATTTTCTCGGCATCGTCTATCGCGAAATTCGCCAGGCGCTGACCGACATCGAGCGGATGTTCGGGTTGCTCAACGAACACCGCGAGGTTGCCGACGCAGCGGACGCTCACACCTTGCCGGCAGACCGGCAGATGCAGGTCGATTTCGACAGCGTCGGCTTTGCCTACGAAACCAGCCGCCGCATCCTGCACGACGTCAGCTTCACCATCCCGCCGGGGCAGACCTACGCGGTGGTCGGCCATTCGGGCGCTGGCAAGTCCACGCTGTCGCGCCTGCTCTACCGTTTCTACGATGTCAGCAACGGCAGCATCCGGATCAACGGGCACGATCTGCGCAGCGTCACCCAGCACAGCCTGCGCTCGGCCATCGGCATCGTCCCCCAGGACACCGTGCTGTTCAACGACACGATCCTGTACAACATCCGCTACGGCAAGCCGGATGCCGATGACGACGCGGTGTTCGCCGCCGCCCGCGCAGCCAGCCTGCACGATTTCATCGACAGCCTGCCGGACAAGTACCAGACCCGGGTCGGCGAGCGCGGACTGAAACTCTCGGGCGGCGAGAAGCAGCGGGTGGCGATTGCCCGCGCCTTGCTCAAGGACCCGCCGATCCTGATCTTCGATGAAGCCACTTCCGCACTCGACTCCGCGACCGAACGCGCCATCCAGCAGCAACTCGAGGTAGCCGCCCGCGGCCGGACCACGCTGATCATCGCCCACCGGCTGTCCACAGTGATGAACGCCGACTGCATCCTGGTCATGGAAGACGGACGCGTCGTCGAACGCGGCACGCACGCGGCCCTGCTCGCTGCGGCCGGCAAGTACGCCGACATGTGGTTCCTGCAACAGCGGGAAATTCAGGAACCGGGCGGCGAAGGCGTGGTAGCATGATTGTGCAGATACGCTACCCGAGCGCATCTCCGATTGACCCTTGCCATGACAATGAATAACGCATTCGAGAAGATGAGCGTGCTGGCGGTTGATGACAACCGCACCAATCTGCACATCCTTCAGGTCTTCCTGAAAAAACTCGGGCACGAGGTCATTCTCGCGGAAAACGGCGAGGAGGCGGTGGCACGCTTCCAGCAACATCATCCCGACCTGGTCCTGCTCGACATCATGATGCCGGTCATGGACGGCTTCGAGGCAGCACGCAGGATCAAGGCCGCCAGCCGGGATAAGTGGGTGCCGATCATCCTGCTATCGGCGCTCAACCGCGATGAAAACCTGGTCGAGGGCCTGGAGGCCGGCGCCGACGATTACCTGACCAAGCCGATCAATTTCGTCGTTCTGGAAGCCAAACTGCGCTCGATGCAACGCTCATTGTCGATGCAGCGAAGCGCCACGGTTACGCTGGAGCGCCTGCTTGCCATCTCCGACAACGTTCCCGACGCCATCATCACCTGCAACGGCAGTGGCGAAATCCTGACGGTCAATCGCGCAACCGAGATCATTTTCGGTCATCCGGCCGCTGAACTCGTCCACCGCCAGATTCGCCTGCTGGTTCCCGAACTGCTGTGCGAAACGGCAGCCAATACCACGGCGCGTAACCGCGAACGCGAGGCCACCGGGCATCGTCGCGATGGGCGGGCATTCCCCGTCGAGTATGGGCTCTCGGAAGTCAGCATCGATCACGAACGGATTTTCGTCATCGTCATTCGCGACATCACGCAGCGCAAACTGGCCGAAACCCAATTGCAGCAGAACGCTGCGCTGTTGCAAACCTACTACGACCACAGTCAGAACGAACAGCAACTGGCGCTGCGGCTGATGGAGAAGTTGCTGCACCGGCCGGGCCTGCTCGATTCCCGGCTGCGCTACAAGGTCATCGCGACCGAGAATTTCAGCGGCGACATCGTTGCCGCATCGCATTCGCCCGAGGGCCGTTTCTACGCCTTGCTGGCCGACGCCACCGGCCATGGCCTGCCGGCCGCGATCAGCGTTTTACCCGTGCTGGCCCTGTTCTACCGGATGACCCGCCTGAACCGGACGATTCGTGAGCTGGTGATCGAAATCAACCAGCAATTGAAGGAATCGATGCCGATCGGCCGCTTCGTGGCCGCCACCATCGTCTGCCTCGACGAGATCAGCCTGAGCGGTGAAATCTGGATCGGCGGCACGCCGGAAGCCTTGCTGATCGATGCCGACGGCCAGATCTGTGAACGCTTCCCCTCGGAAAATCTGGCGCTCGGCATCATCGACAGCACCCAGATGAACGACCAGCCCCGACGTTTCGAATGGCAGCCGGGCAGCCAGCTGCTGATGTATTCGGATGGCGTTCTCGAAGCCGCCGACGGGCAAGGCCAGCAATTCGGCAGCCAGGGTATCAGCGATGCTGTGCAGGGGACTTCCCGGGCGGAGCGATTCACCGCACTGGAAGATGCGCTGTCCAAGCACCTGGGTCAGAACGCCGCGGGTGACGATGTCTCGCTGATGCTGATCGACTGCCCCTGATTTCTGTCAGCCAAATAGAAAAAGGCCGGGTAACCGGCCTTTTTTCATTGCGTGAGGAGGACGATTACTCGGCCGACTCATCGACTTCAACAGCTTCGGTCGGCTCGGGACGATCGAGCAGTTCGACAAAAGCCATCGGTGCGTTGTCGCCAACGCGGAAGCCGCACTTCAGGATGCGCAGGTAGCCGCCCGGACGGGTGGCGTAGCGCGGACCGATTTCGGCGAACAGCTTGACCACGATCTCACGATCGCGCAGGCGGTCAAAGGCCAGACGCTTGTTAGCCAGCGTCGGGTTCTTGCCGAGGGTGATCATCGGTTCGACGACACGACGCAGTTCCTTGGCCTTCGGCAACGTGGTCTTGATGGCCTCGTGACGGAGCAGGGAAACGGTCATGTTGCGCAGCATCGCCAGGCGATGGCTGCTGGTGCGGTTCAGTTTGCGAAGTCCATTGCGGTGACGCATGGTTAATCCTTTCTATGTTCTGCAGGCGTCCCTTGACTGCCCGGATCGGGAAAAGGCTTACGCCTTCTCCAGACCGGCGGGCGGCCAGTTTTCCAGTTTCATGCCGAGCGTGAGACCACGTGCGGCAAGAACTTCCTTGATTTCGTTGAGCGACTTGCGACCCAGGTTCGGGGTCTTGAGCAGCTCGTTTTCGGTGCGCTGGATGAGGTCGCCGATGTAGTAGATATTCTCGGCCTTGAGGCAGTTCGCGGAGCGAACCGTCAGTTCGAGATCATCAACCGGACGCAGCAGTACCGGGTCAACCTGGGCCGGCTTGGAGGCTTCGGCGACCGGCGCCGTGCCTTCCAGATCGGCAAAGACCGACAGTTGCTCGATCAGCACGCGGGCAGCGTAACGGATCGCTTCTTCCGGTTCGACCACACCGTTGGTTTCGATATCGACGATCAGCTTGTCCAGGTCGGTACGCTGCTCGACCCGGGCGTTCTCGACCGAGTAGGCAACGCGACGAACCGGGCTGAACGAGGCATCCAGCACCAATTGGCCGATGGTCTTGGCGTCGCCAAGATTACGGACATTACCCGGAACATAGCCACGGCCCTTTTCGACCTTGATTTCCATCGCCAGCTTGCCGGCGGTGGACAGGTGGGCAATGACATGCTCCGGATTGATGATTTCGACGTCGTGCGGCAACTCGATGTCGCCAGCACGAATCACGCCCTCGCCTTCCTTGGCCAGCTTCAGGGTGACGACCTCGCGGTTGTGCAGCTTGAAGACGACCCCCTTCAGGTTCAGGAGGATGTCGACAACGTCTTCCTGGACGCCGTCGATGGTCGAGTATTCGTGCAGCACACCGTCGATCGACACTTCCGTCGGTGCATAACCCGGCATCGACGACAACAGGATGCGACGCAGGGCGTTGCCGAGGGTGTGACCGAAACCGCGTTCAAACGGCTCCATGACCACCTTGGCTTCAACCGGCGAAACACTCTGTACGTCGATGATGCGGGGCTTAAGAAGTCCACTGCTTTGCATGGGCTAGATTCCTCTGCTTGCGGGTTACTTCGAATAAAGTTCGATGACCAGACCTTCGTTCAGGGTGGCCGGCAGCTCAGAGCGCTGCGGCATGGCCTTGAACGTGCCCTTGCCTTCCTTGACATCGACCGAGATCCATTCCGGGAAGCCACGCGATTCGGCAGCTTCGAGAGCGGCCTTGCAACGCAGCGAGGCACGGGAACGCTCGGTTAGCTGGACGACATCACCCGGCTTGACGAGGTAGGAAGGAATATTCACGCGCTTGCCGTTAACCAGAACGCCGTTGTGACGGACGATCTGACGGGATTCGGTGCGCGAAGCACCAAAGCCCATGCGGTAGGCGACGGAATCCAGGCGGGCTTCCAGCAACTGCAGCAGGTTTTCACCGGTCTGGCCCTTACGGCGCTCAGCTTCGGCAAAGGTGCGACGGAACTGGCCTTCAAGCACGCCATAGACGCGACGGATCTTCTGCTTGGCACGCAGGTGGACGCCGTAGTCGGAGAGACGGGCGCCAGACTTCTGGCCATGCTGACCCGGCGCATACGAGCGACGCTCGATGGCACACTTGTCGGTAAAACACTTTTCGCCCTTCAGGAACAGCTTTTCGCCTTCGCGGCGGCACTGACGGCATTTCGGATCGAGATTACGAGCCACTTGTCTTTCTCCTTAGATGCGGCGCTTCTTGGGCGGACGGCAGCCGTTGTGCGGCACCGGCGTCACGTCGGAAATCGCGGTGATCTTCATGCCCAGTGCGTTCAACGCACGGACAGAGGATTCGCGGCCTGGGCCAGGGCCCTTGATGCGCACTTCCAGATTCTTGACGCCACATTCCTGGGCTACCTTGCCGGCAGCTTCAGCGGCGACCTGGGCAGCGAACGGGGTGGACTTACGCGAACCGCGGAAGCCGGCACCACCGGAAGTTGCCCACGACAGCGCATTGCCCTGGCGATCGGTAATGGTGATGATGGTGTTGTTGAACGAAGCGTGAATGTGGGCAATGCCCTCGGCAACGTTCTTCTTGACCTTCTTGCGAACTTTGGTAGCAGTCTTAGCCATGTTCTATCCCTATTACTTCTTGCCAGCGATGGCCTTGCGCGGACCCTTGCGGGTACGAGCGTTGGTCTTGGTGCGTTGACCGCGGCAGGGCAGACCCTTGCGGTGACGCAGACCACGGTAGCAACCGAGGTCCATCAGGCGCTTGATGTTCATCGTGACTTCACGACGCAGATCACCTTCAACGGTGAACTTCGCCACTTCATCACGCAGACGGTCCATATCCGTATCGGAAATGTCCTTCATTTTGGTGGTACGACCAACACCGGCCGCGTCACAGATTTGCTGTGCGCGGGTACGGCCGATGCCGTAGATCGCCGTCAGGGCGATGCAGGCATGCTGATGGTTCGGAATGTTTACCCCTGCAATACGGGCCATCGATTCACTCCAATATTTCTAAAATTAACGAATGCCGACTTCGTCAGGCATTAACCCTGGCGCTGTTTGTGACGCGGATCCTTGCAAATGACGCGCACGACGCCCTTGCGACGGATCACCTTGCAATTGCGGCAAACGCGCTTCACTGAAGGTTGCACTTTCATGATTCACTCCTCGTCTGCGAGAGCTTGGAAGCAGCCGTGATTCCTTGCCCTGCGGTTTATTGCGTAGAGAACTTTTACTTTGCCCGGAAAACGATCCGGGCCTTGCTTAAATCGTACGGGGTCAATTGCACCGTGACCTTGTCACCGGGAAGGATGCGGATGTAGTGCATACGCATTTTTCCGGAGATGAAGCCAAGCACAACGTGCCCGTTTTCCAACTTGACCTTGAAAGTTGCATTGGGGAGGTTTTCGATAACCTCGCCCTGCATCTCGATATAGTCTTCTTTTGCCATCGCGCTTACTTGATCATTGGTGATCCCTTGAAGTTTGCTTTCTTCAAGAGACTTTCATATTGCTGGGACATGACGTAGGCCTGAACCTGGGACATGAAATCCATCGTAACGACAACAATGATCAGCAGCGAGGTACCGCCGAAGTAGAACGGCACGTTCCACTTGAGAATCAGGAACTCTGGCAGCAGACACACCAGCGTGATGTAGGCAGCACCGATCAGCGTCAGGCGCATCAGGATCTTGTCGATGTAGCGTGCAGTCTGTTCGCCCGGACGAATACCCGGGACAAAGGCGCCACTCTTCTTCAGGTTGTCGGCGGTTTCCTTGGAATTGAACACCAGGGCCGTATAGAAGAAGCAGAAGAAAATGATCGCTGCTGCGTACAGCATGACGTAGATCGGCTGACCGGGCGACAATACCGCCGCCATGTCCTTCAGCCAGGTCATCGACTCGCTCGAACCGAACCAGCCAGCCAGCGTCGCCGGGAAGAGGATGATCGACGAGGCGAAAATCGGCGGGATGACGCCCGACATGTTCAGCTTGAGCGGCAGGTGCGAGCTCTGACCGCCGTAAATCTTGTTGCCCACCTGGCGCTTGGCGTAATTGACCAGAATCTTGCGCTGACCCCGTTCGACGAAGACGACGAAGGCGGTAACCACGACAACCAGGATACAGATCACGATGGCGGTCAGCGGATGCATGGCACCGGTGCGGACCAGTTCGAGCAGGCCACCGATGGCGCTGGGCAGGCCAGCCGCAATACCGGCGAAGATGATCATCGAGATGCCGTTGCCGATGCCGCGTTCGGTAATCTGCTCACCGAGCCACATCAGGAACATCGTGCCGGTCAGCAAGGTCGACACCGTGGTCAGACGGAACATGAAACCGGGATCGTTGACCAGACCGGGCTGGGCTTCGAGCGCAACGGCAATGCCGATACCCTGGAACAGAGCCAGGACGACGGTACCGTAGCGGGTGTATTGGGTAATCTTGCGCCGACCGGCCTCACCCTCTTTCTTGAGGGCTTCGAGCTGCGGGCTGGCGACACTCATCAGCTGCATGATGATCGACGCCGAAATGTACGGCATGATCCCCAGCGCGAAGATGGTGAAACGCGACAGGGCACCACCGGAGAACATGTTGAACATGCCCAGGATGCCGCCCTGTTGCGAATTGAACAGATCGGCCAGAACGTTGGGGTCGATACCGGGAACCGGAATATGCGCGCCGATGCGATACACAACCAGTGCGCCAAGCAGGAACCAGAGACGACGCTTGAGGTCGCCAAATTTTCCGCCCTTGCCTACGGTATTCGGATTTGCTGCCAACGTTCTGCCCTTTCCGTGTCTTACTCGCCGACCGAGCCGCCAGCGGCTTCGATCGCTGCCTTGGCGCCCTTGGTGGCGCCAATGCCCTTGAGGACGACCTTGCGGGTGATCTCACCCGACAGGATCACCTTGGCGGACAGGGCGTCATTCGGAACGACACCAGCAACCTGCAGGACCAGCAGATCAATTTCCTCGACCGGCAGGGCTTGCAGTTCACCGAGGCGAACTTCGTAATTGCGGGCACGCGTCAGCGAGTTGAAACCGCGCTTCGGCAGGCGGCGTTGCAGGGGCATTTGACCGCCCTCGAAACCGACCTTGTGGAAACCGCCGGAACGGGACTTCTGACCCTTGTGACCACGGCCACAGGTCTTGCCGAGGCCGGAACCGATGCCGCGACCGACGCGCTTGGCGGCCTTCTTGGAGCCTTCAGCCGGCTTGATGGTATTCAGACGCATGGTTTAGCCCTCAACCTTGACGAGATACTGAACCTTCTGGATCATGCCGCGCACAGCCGGCGTATCCAGCAGCTCGGCAGAGCTGTTCAGCTTGCGCAGGCCCAGACCGCGCACGGTGGCGCGATGGTCCTGCTTGGTGCCGATGATGCTCTTGACGAGCGTCACTTTGATTTTCTTGTCGGACATGACTTACCCCAGGATCTGTTCAACCGACTTGCCGCGCTTGGCAGCAATCTCGGCCGGCGTATTCACCTTCATCAGACCGTCGATGGTGGCACGCACGATGTTGTAGGGATTGGTGGAGCCGTGAGCCTTGGCGACGACGTTGGTCACGCCGACGACTTCGAAGACGGCACGCATGGCACCGCCAGCGATGATGCCCGTACCTTCCGGTGCCGGCTGGATCATCACGGTGGTGGCACCATGGCGACCCATCACGGTGTGATGGACGGTACCGTTCTTCAGGCTGACCTTGGCCATCTTGCGACGCGCCTCTTCCATTGCCTTTTGAGCGGCAACCGGGACTTCGCGGGACTTGCCCTTACCCATGCCGATGCCGCCGTCGCCGTCACCGACGACCGTAAGTGCTGCGAAGCCGAGGATGCGACCGCCCTTCACCACCTTGGTGACGCGGTTGACCGCAACCATCTTCTCGCGCATGCCGTCATCACGCTCTTCAGCTTGCTGCGGCTTCTTGTTTCTTTCAGGTTTAGCCATTTTGTAACCTATTCCTTTCGCAGCGATCAGAACTTCAGGCCGGCTTCACGCGCGGCTTCAGCCAGCGCCTGAACACGACCGTGGTACTGGAGGCCGGAGCGATCGAAAGCCACTTGCTCGACACCGGCGGCCTTGGCGCGCTCGGCGATCAGCTTGCCGACAACGGCAGCGGCGGCCTTGTTGCCACCATTCGCGACATCGCCGCGAACGTTCTTGTCCAGCGTGGAAGCCGAAGCCAGGACCTTGCCGCCACACGGCGAGATGACCTGGGCGTAAATGTGGCAGTTCGTACGATTGATACACAAACGTACAGCCTTGAGCTCGGCGATTTTGGCCCGGGTTTTGCGGGCACGACGCAGACGTGCTTCTTTCTTGTTAAACATATGCCACCCTTACTTCTTCTTGGTTTCCTTGATAACCACCACTTCGTCGGCATAACGAACGCCCTTGCCCTTATAGGGCTCCGGCTTGCGATATGCGCGAATTTCGGCGGCAACCTGACCGACCTGCTGCTTGTCCGAACCCTTGATCAGGATTTCGGTCTGCGTCGGACACTCAACCTTCACGCCAGCGGGCATCTTGTGCGCAACCGGATGCGAGAAACCCAGCGACAGGTTCAGCACATCACCCTGAGCCTGGGCACGATAGCCCACGCCGACGAGTTGCAGCTTGCGTTCGAAGCCCTTGGAAACCCCGGTCACCATGTTGTTGATGTTGGCACGCATGGTGCCCCACATGGCGGAGCCGTTGTCAGCGCCGGCCACCTTGGCAACGACGACGCTTTGACCTTCCTGGCTCACCTGGACAGCGGGGTTCGCTGCCGTCTTCAAGGTACCCAGCGGGCCCTTGACGACGATCTGCTCAGCGATGGTGATTTCCACACCGGCCGGCAGAACAATTGGATTCTTACCTACACGAGACATTTGCTTCGCTCCTTATGCCACGATGCAGAGGACTTCGCCCCCGACACGGGAAGCGCGCGCCTTGCGGTCGGTCATCACACCCTTGGGGGTGGAAACGATGGCCACACCCAGACCGTTCATGACACGCGGAATGTCTTCGGCACCCTTGTAGATGCGCAGACCAGGCTTGGACACACGCTCAATGCGCTCGATGACCGGACGACCGGCGTAATACTTCAGCGCAATTTCAAGGTTGGCCTTGCCATCGTCGGACTGACGAACGGCAAATTCCTCGACGTAACCTTCATCCTTGAGCACGGCAGCAATAGCCACCTTGAGCTTGGACGAGGGCATGGACACAGACGCCTTTTCGGCGAGCTGGGCGTTGCGGATGCGGGTCAGCATGTCCGCGATCGGATCGCTCATAGCCATTTCTGTATCTCCTATTACCAGCTGGCCTTGACAACGCCCGGGATCTCGCCATTGAAGGCAAGCTCGCGGACCTTGTGACGGCACAGACCGAATTTACGGAACACGCCACGCGGACGACCGGTCAGCTGGCAACGATTGCGCAGACGGGACGGGCTGGCATTGCGGGGCAGGGCCTGCATCTTCAGACGAGCTTCATAACGCTCCTCGTCAGACAGGCTCACGTTGTTGATGATCGCCTCGAGGGCAGCACGCTTCTTCGCATACTGCGCCACCATCTTGCGGCGCTTCTCTTCACGGTTGATCAGAGCAAGTTTTGCCATGATTGCCTCAATTCTTGAACGGGAACTTGAACGCGGCGAGCAGGGCCTTGGCTTCTGCGTCGGTCTTCGCGGTCGTCGTGATGCTGATGTTCATACCACGGAGCGCATCGATCTTGTCGTATTCGATTTCCGGGAAAATGATCTGCTCTTTGACACCCATGTTGTAGTTGCCCTGGCCGTCGAAACCCTTGCCAGCAACACCACGGAAGTCACGAACGCGCGGCAGCGCGATGGTGACCAGGCGGTCGAAGAATTCGTACATGCGCGGACCGCGCAGGGTGACCATGCAGCCGATCGGGTAGCCGTCACGAATCTTGAAACCGGCGATCGAGGTACGAGCCTTGGTGGTAACCGGCTTCTGACCAGCAATCTTCTGCATGTCGCCGACGGCGTTCTCGAGAACCTTCTTGTCGGCAACCGCTTCACCGACACCCATGTTCAGGGTGATCTTGGTGATACGCGGCACTTCCATCGTGGACTTGTAGCCGAACTGCTTGACCAGCTCACCGACGACGGTTTCCTTGTAAAACTGTTGCAAACGCGCCATGACTACCCCTTATGCGTTCACCAGTTCGCCGTTCGACTTGAACACGCGAACCTTGCGACCATCTTCAAGCGACTTGATGCCGACGCGATCGGCCTTCTGAGTCGCCGAATTGAACAGCGCAATATTGGAGATATGGATCGGCATGTCCTTGTCGACGATGCCACCCTGAACACCCTTGATCGGGTTCGGCTTGACGTGCTTCTTGGCGCGATTGACACCTTCGACCAGCACGTGATCGGCATCGATACGAGCCAGCACGGTACCGCGCTTGCCCTTATCCTTACCGGTAATGACGACGACTTCGTCGCCCTTGCGAATCTTTTCCATTGCCCTCTCCTTACAGCACTTCAGGCGCCAGGGACACGATCTTCATGAAGCGCTCGGTACGCAGTTCGCGGGTCACCGGGCCAAAGATGCGCGTGCCGATCGGCTCGAGCTTGTTGTTGAGAAGAACTGCGGCATTGCCATCAAAGCGCACCAGCGAGCCGTCCGGACGACGAACACCCTTGGCGGTACGAACCACCACGGCGTTGTAAACATCACCCTTCTTGACACGACCACGCGGGGCAGCATCCTTGATGCTGACCTTGATGATGTCGCCAATACCGGCGTAACGGCGCTTGGAGCCGCCGAGCACCTTGATACACATAACTGAACGGGCGCCGGTGTTATCGGCGACGTCCAGCGTCGTCTGCATCTGAATCATTTAATTAAACTCCAACTTAATCCGCTGCGCGGTCAGTCTTGGAACCCGTACGGGTCGAACAAATTTGCGTCACGGAGGCGTGACTGCAAAAAAGAAGCCGGATTATACCGGCTTCTTTACTGAATGCGCAAGTACCTGGAAAAAATTACATCAAACGATGATGGCTTTTTCCAGAACGCTGGTTACGGCCCAGGCCTTGGTCTTCGAAACCGGACGGGTTTCGACGATTTCGACCAGGTCGCCCGCCTTGGCAATGCTGCCTTCGTCGTGCGCCGCATACTTCTTGGAACGGACGATAACCTTGCCGTACATCGGGTGCTTGACCTTCCGTTCGACCAGGACGGTCACCGTCTTTTCCATCTTGTCGCTGACGACACGGCCGATCAGCGTACGCTTGATGCTGGTGGTTTCGCTCATTGCTGCACCGCCTTTTCACGGATGAGGGTACGAACGCGAGCGATGTCGCGACGAACCTTGGACATTTGGCTGGTGTTGGACAGCTGCTGCGTGGCGATCTGCATGCGCAGACCAAATTGTGCCTTCAGCAGTTCCAGCAATTCCGTCTTGAGCTCGTCCACGCTCTTGGTTCTCAGTTCACTAGCTTTCATGATTACCCCAGATGACGAGTCACGAAGGTGGTGGCGATCGGCAGCTTGGCAGCGGCGAGGGCAAATGCCTCGCGAGCCAGCGCTTCATTGACACCGTCCATTTCGTACAGGACCTTGCCCGGCTGGATTTCAGCAACCCAGTACTCCGGGTTGCCCTTACCGTTACCCATACGAACTTCCGCCGGCTTCTTGGAAATCGGCTTGTCCGGGAAGATACGGATCCAGATGCGACCACCGCGCTTGATATGGCGGGTCATCGCACGACGGGCGGCTTCGATTTGTCGCGCGGTCAGACGACCACGACCGGTCGCCTTGAGGCCCCACTCACCGAACGACACCTTGGTGCCGCGGGTGGCCAGACCTTCATTGCGTCCCTTGTGCTCCTTGCGGAACTTGCGACGATTAGGTTGCAACATGATTAAGCACCTGCCTTTCTGACGCGCTTGGCCGGCTCGCCAGCACCGTCGGCCTTCTTGACCGTACGGGTGCGGGGCTTGTCGCCCTCAGGCTTGCCCGGCGCACGACGCGGACGACGCTCTTCAGCGCTCGGCTCTTCAGCCACCGGCTGCTCGTTACGATCGAGCATGTCGCCCTTGTAAACCCAGACCTTGATACCGATGATGCCGTACGTGGTCAGCGCTTCCGAGGTTGCGTAGTCGATGTCGGCACGCAGGGTGTGCAGAGGCACACGACCTTCGCGATACCATTCGCTACGAGCGATTTCGGCACCGTTCAGACGACCGGCGCTCATCACCTTGATACCCTGGGCACCAAGGCGCATGGCGTTCTGCATCGCACGCTTCATGGCGCGACGGAACATGATGCGCTTTTCGAGCTGCTGGGCGATCGAGTCGGCGATCAGCTGGGCATCGATTTCCGGCTTGCGGATTTCTTCGATCGACACATGGACGGGAACGCCCATGATGCGCTGAAGATCCGTACGCAGGGTTTCGATGTCCTCGCCCTTCTTGCCGATGACCACGCCCGGACGGGCGGAGTACACGGTGACGCGGGCGTTCTTCGCCGGACGCTCGATGGTGACGCGACCCACGGAGGCATGCGCCAGCTTACGCTTCAGGTACTCACGAACCTTGACGTCTTCCTGCAGCATACCGGGGAAGTCCTTGCTGTTGGCGAACCAACGCGAACTCCAGTTCTTGGTGACGGCCAGACGGAAGCCAGTCGGATGAATTTTCTGTCCCATGGCTCTTCCTTAGTTACCAACGGTCAGATAGATGTGGCAGGTCGGCTTGCTGATCCGATTGCCACGACCCTTGGCGCGCGCGGTGAAGCGCTTGAGCACCATGCCTTTTTCGACGTAGATGGTCTTCACCGTCAGTTCGTCGATATCAGCACCATCATTATGTTCGGCGTTGGCGATGGCCGACTCCAGAACCTTCTTGATGATACCGGCGCCCTTGGTCGGGCTGAAAGCCAGGATGTTGAGAGCCTGACCAACCGGCTTGCCACGCACCAGGTCCGCAACCAGGCGGCCCTTTTGCGCGGAGAGGCGTACGCCCCGCAAACTTGCACGAGTTTCCATGTCAGCTCCTTACTTCTTGGCCTTCTTGCCGGCGGTGTGACCCTTGAACGTCCGGGTCAGCGAGAACTCGCCGAGCTTGTGACCGACCATATTCTCGGTGACGAACACCGGGATATGCTGCTTGCCATTGTGGACCGCAATCGTCAGGCCGATGAACTCGGGGAGGATCGTCGAACGACGCGACCAGGTCTTGATCGGGCGCTTGTCGTTGGTGGCGCGAACTGCTTCGACCTTGTCGATCAGATGCGCATCAACAAACGGGCCCTTTTTGAGAGAACGTCCCATTTCCTACCCCTTAACGCTTATGACGGCGCTGAACGATCATGCTGTTCGTGCGCTTGTTGCTGCGGGTACGGTAACCCTTGGTCGGTTGACCCCACGGGTTAACCGGCACACGGCCTTCACCGGTCTTACCTTCACCACCACCGTGCGGGTGATCGATCGGGTTCATCGCGGTACCACGGACCGTCGGACGAATACCACGCCAACGCTGAGCACCGGCCTTGCCGATCTTGCGCAGGTTGTTTTCTTCGTTACCGACTTCACCGATGGTGGCGCGGCATTCGACGTGAACGCGGCGCACTTCGCCGGAGCGGAGGCGGATCTGGGCGTAGGTGCCTTCACGGGCCAGCAACTGGACCGAGGTACCGGCCGAACGGGCGATTTGCGCACCCTTGCCCGGCAGCATCTCGACGCAGCAGATGGTCGTACCGACCGGAATGTTCCGGATCGGCAGGGCATTGCCGGACTTGATCGGGGCTTCGGAGCCGCTCATGACCTGCTGACCGACCACCATGCCCTTGTTGGCGATGATGTAACGGCGCTCGCCATCGGCGTAGCAAACCAGAGCGATGTTGGCAGTACGGTTCGGATCGTATTCCAGACGCTCGACCTTGCCCGGAATACCGTCCTTGGTGCGCTTGAAATCGATGACACGATAAGCCTGCTTGTGGCCGCCACCCTGGTGACGCACGGTGATGCGACCATTGTTGTTACGGCCGGCGTTCTTCGACTGGCTTTCGACCAGACCGGCAAACGGCTTGCCCTTGTGCAGATTGGCATTGACGACCTGAACCACGGCACGACGGCCGGGGGAAGTCGGCTTGACTTTAACGAGAGCCATCAGGCGTTACCCCCTTCAACGAAGTTGATTTCCTGGCCGGCCTTGAGGCAGACATAGGCCTTCTTCCAACCCTTGCGGCGACCGGTCGCGCCCTTGAAGCGCTTGACCTTGCCCTTGACGTTGGCGACCTGGACAGACTCAACTTCAACCTTGAACAGAAGCTCGACCGCAGCCTTGATCTCCGGCTTGGTTGCATCGGTAGCAACGCGGAAGATCACCTGCTCGTTCTTCTCGGCAACGTAGGTTGCCTTTTCGGAGATTTGCGGTGCCAGCAGCACCTGCATCAGACGTTCCTGGTTCATCCCCACATCTCCTCGAACTTGGCCACGGCGTTCTTGGTGACCAGCACCTTGGCGAAGCGGACCAGCGAAACCGGATCGGTTTCATGGGCTTCGAGCACCAGAACGTTGGGCAGGTTGCGCGACGACAGATACAGGTTCTCGTTCAGTTCGTCGGTGATGACCAGCAGGTTGCCGTCCAGACCCATGTTCTTCAGCTTGGCCGAGAACAGCTTGGTCTTCGGTGCGTCGATCGCGAGATCGTCAACAACGATCAGGCGATCCTGACGGGCCAACTCGGAGAGGATCGCAGCCATACCGGCGCGGAACATCTTCTTGTTAACCTTCTGGGAGTAATTTTGATCCGGGGAGTTCGGGAAAATCCGACCGCCTCCGCGCCACAGCGGCGAACCGTTGGAACCGGAACGGGCACGACCGGTACCCTTCTGGCGCCACGGCTTGGTGGTGGTGTGACGGACTTCGGAGCGATCCTTCTGCTTGCTGTCGCCCGAACGTGCGTTGGCCTGGTAGGCCACGACGATCTGGTGCACCAGCGCTTCATTGAATTCGCGACCGAACAGCACGTCGGAAGCCTGCAGCTTCGCTGCTTCCTGACCTTGTTCGTTGATAACCTTCAGTTCCATGTCGCCCCCTTAAGCCTTGACTGCCGGACGCACGACGACGTCGGAACCCTTGGCACCCGGAACAGCGCCCTTGACCAGAATCAGCTGACGTTCGGCATCAACGCGAACGATCGTCAGACCCTGCATCGTGGACTGCACATCACCCAGGTGACCCGCCATACGCTTGCCCGGGAAAACACGACCCGGGTCCTGCGCCATACCGATGGAACCCGGCGCGTTGTGCGACACCGAGTTACCGTGGGTGGCACGGTTGGAGCTGAAGTTGTGGCGCTTGATGCCACCCTGGAAACCCTTACCGATCGAGGTACCGGTGACGTCAACCTTCTGCCCTTCGGCGAAGATGGTAACGGCAACCTGGTCACCCGCCTTGAAAGAGGCGAGTTGCTCGGCATCGATACGGAATTCCTTGAGCACATGCCCGGCTTCCACGCCTGCCTTGGCCAGATGGCCAGCCAGGGGCTTGGAAACGCGCGAGGCACGGCGCTGGCCGAAAGAGACTTGAACGGCTGCATAGCCGTCGTTCTCCGGCGTTTTGACTTGGGTCACGCGGTTATTGGACACGTCAAGCACAGTCACCGGGATGGACGCGCCATCCTCAGCAAAAATGCGAGTCATGCCAACCTTGCGACCAACAAGGCCTAGACTCATGGTTATTCTCCTCATCGCCGGCTGCGATTGGCCGGTCGATGTAAAACAACAAATGGGCAGCCGTCACCGGCCACCCCCGAAAACCGCAGATTATAACTGCGGAACTACAATTACTGCAACTTGATTTCGACGTCGACGCCAGCCGGGAGGTCCAGCTTCATCAGGGCATCAACGGTCTTGTCGGTCGGATCGACGATATCCATCAGACGCAGGTGCGTACGGATTTCGAGTTGATCACGGGAAGCCTTGTTGACGTGCGGCGAACGCAGGATGTCGAAACGCTGCTTGCGGGTCGGCAGCGGCACGGGACCACGAACGACGGCGCCGGTGCGCTTGGCGGTCTCGACGATTTCCTGGGCGGATTGATCGATCAGGCGATAGTCGAAGGCCTTCAGGCGGATACGGATTTTCTGGCTTTGCATTTTCTTGGCTTCCAAAAGAACGATGGGGTGACAGGCTTGCCACCCCGGGTTTTCAAAAGAGCAATTACTCGATGATCTTGGCGACGACGCCGGCGCCAACGGTACGACCGCCTTCGCGGATGGCGAAGCGCAGACCTTCTTCCATGGCGATCGGAGCAATCAGCTTGACCGTCATCTGGATGTTGTCACCCGGCATGACCATTTCAACGCCTTCCGGCAGCGAGATCGCGCCGGTCACGTCGGTCGTGCGGAAGTAGAACTGCGGACGGTAGTTGTTGAAGAACGGGGTGTGACGACCACCTTCGTCCTTCGACAGAACATACACTTCGCCGGTGAAGTGGGTGTGCGGGGTGATCGAACCCGGCTTGCACAGCACTTGACCACGCTCGACGTCTTCACGCTTGGTACCACGCAGCAGGGCGCCGATGTTGTCGCCAGCCTGACCCTGGTCGAGCAGCTTGCGGAACATTTCAACACCGGTACAGGTGGTCTTGACCGTCGGACGGATACCGACGATTTCGATTTCTTCGCCGACCTTGACGATGCCGCGCTCAACGCGACCCGTGACAACGGTACCGCGACCCGAGATCGAGAACACGTCTTCGACCGGCATCAGGAACGGCATGTCGACCGCACGCTCCGGCGTCGGGATGTAGGAGTCCAGGGCATCAGCCAGACGGAAGATCGACGGCTCGCCGATTTCGGACTGGTCGCCTTCGAGGGCCTTCAGGGCCGAACCGTGAATGATCGGGGTGTCGTCGCCCGGGAAGTCGTACTTGGACAGCAGCTCGCGCAGCTCCATTTCGACCAGCTCGAGCAGCTCGGCGTCGTCGACCATGTCGCACTTGTTCATGTACACCAGAACGTACGGCACACCCACCTGGCGAGCCAGCAGGATGTGCTCGCGGGTCTGCGGCATCGGGCCGTCAGCGGCCGAGCAAACCAGGATCGCGCCGTCCATCTGGGCAGCACCGGTAATCATGTTCTTGACGTAGTCGGCGTGGCCCGGGCAGTCAACGTGAGCATAGTGACGGTTGGCGGTTTCGTACTCGACGTGCGCCGTGTTGATCGTGATACCGCGAGCCTTTTCTTCCGGGGCCGCATCGATCTGGTCGTATGCCTTGGCGGCACCGCCGAACTTGGCGGCCAGCACCGTGGTGATTGCTGCCGTCAGCGTGGTCTTGCCGTGGTCAACGTGACCGATGGTGCCAACGTTGACGTGCGGCTTGGTCCGTTCAAATTTTTCCTTAGCCATTATCGGTTCTCCAATAAAGGGTTACTTCTTGTTGATGACCGCTTCAGCGACGTTCTTCGGCGCTTCGACGTAGTGCTTGAATTCCATGGTGTAGGTGGCGCGCCCCTGGGACAGCGAACGCAGCGAGGTGGCGTAGCCGAACATTTCGGACAGCGGCACTTCGGCGCGAACTTCCTTGGTACCGCCAGGCAGGTCTTCCATACCCTGAACGATGCCGCGACGCGACGACAGGTCGCCCATGACGTTACCCATGTAGTCTTCCGGGGTCTCGACGACAACCGCCATCATCGGCTCGAGCAACGTCGGGCTGGCCTTCTTCATACCTTCCTTGAAGGCCATAGAAGCCGCCATGCGGAAGGCGTTTTCGTTCGAGTCAACGTCGTGGTAGGAACCGTCGAACAGCGTGAACTTGATGTCCACCACCGGGAAGCCGGCGAGCACGCCGCTACCGATGGCATCCTGCAGGCCCTTGTCGACCGCCGGGATGTATTCGCGCGGAACCACACCACCCTTGATGGCGTCGACGAACTCGTAGCCCTTGCCGGCTTCGTTCGGCTCGATCTTGAGCCAGACGTGACCGAACTGACCGCGACCACCGGATTGCTTGACGAACTTGCCTTCCTGTTCGACAGCCTTCTTGATGCATTCGCGGTAGGCAACCTGCGGCGCACCAACGGCGGCCTCAACGTTGAATTCGCGCTTCATGCGATCGACGATGATGTCGAGGTGCAGTTCGCCCATACCGGAAATGATGGTCTGGCCGGATTCTTCATCGGTACGAACGCGGAAGGACGGATCTTCGGCAGCCAGACGACCCAGGGCGATACCCATCTTTTCCTGGTCAGCCTTGGTCTTCGGCTCGACGGCAACGTGAATCACCGGCTCCGGGAAGACCATGCGCTCGAGGATGATCGGTGCGTCCGGATCACACAGGGTTTCACCGGTGGTAACTTCCTTCAGACCGACGCAAGCGGCGATGTCGCCAGCCAGAACTTCCTTGATTTCTTCGCGGTTGTTGGCATGCATCTGCAGAATACGGCCGATACGCTCCTTCTTGCCCTTGACCGAGTTGTACACGGTCGCACCGGAACTCAGAACGCCCGAGTAAACGCGGATGAAGGTCAGCTGACCAACGAAGGGGTCGGTCATCAGCTTGAAGGCCAGCGCCGAGAACTTCTCGGAATCGTCGGCCTTGCGCGAAACTTCCTGCTCACGCTCGTCCACGCCCTGAACCGGCGGGATATCAACCGGCGACGGCAGCAGCTCGACGACAGCGTCAAGCATGCGCTGAACACCCTTGTTCTTGAAAGCGGTACCGCACAGCATCGGCTGGATTTCGCAGGCCAGGGTGCGCATGCGCAGACCCAGCTTGATCTTCTCTTCCGACAGTTCGCCGTTTTCCAGGTATTCGTTCATCAGATCTTCAGAGGCTTCAGCAGCCGCTTCGATCATCTGTTCGCGCCAGGTCTGGGCGGTTTCGACCAGTTCGGCCGGAATGTCACGGTAGTCGAACTTCATGCCCTGGGACGCTTCATCCCAGTAGATGGCCTTCATCTTCATCAGGTCAACCACACCCTCGAAGGTGTCTTCAGCGCCAATCGGAATGACGATCGGCACCGGGCTGGCCTTGAGACGCGTCTTCATCTGGTCGACGACCTTGAAGAAGTTGGCACCGGAACGGTCCATCTTGTTCACGAAGGCCAGACGCGGCACCTTGTACTTGGTCGCCTGACGCCAGACGGTTTCCGACTGCGGCTGAACGCCACCGACGGCACAGTAAACCATGCAGGCGCCGTCAAGAACACGCATCGAGCGCTCGACTTCGATGGTGAAGTCAACGTGTCCCGGGGTGTCGATGATGTTGAAGCGATGCTCCGGGAAGGAACTGTCCATGCCCTTCCAGAAACAGGTGGTGGCAGCAGAGGTGATGGTGATGCCACGCTCCTGCTCCTGCTCCATCCAGTCCATGGTGGCGGCACCATCATGCACTTCACCGATCTTGTGGTTAACACCGGTGTAGAACAGGATGCGCTCGGTCGTGGTGGTCTTGCCGGCGTCGATGTGCGCGCTGATACCGATGTTGCGGTAGCGCTCGATAGGGGTTTTACGGGCCACGGTAGATACCTTCGTAGTAAGTGGATTAGAAGCGGAAGTGGGCGAAAGCCTTGTTGGCTTCAGCCATGCGATGCACTTCGTCACGCTTCTTGACAGCGCCGCCGCGGTTTTCCGAGGCTTCCATCATTTCGGCAGCCAGACGCTGACCCATGGACTTTTCCGAGCGCTTGCGGGCAAATTCACGCAACCAGCGCATGGCCAGGGCAGCACGACGAGCCGGACGAACTTCGACAGGCACCTGGTAGTTGGCACCGCCAACGCGACGCGACTTCACTTCGACCATCGGCTTGACGTTGGCCATAGCGGAGCCGAAGACTTCCAGCGGATCCTTGCCGGACTTGGTGGTGATGATATCGAAGGCGCCGTAGACGATACGCTCGGCCACCGACTTCTTGCCGCTCTGCATCACGGCATTGATGAACTTGGAAACTTCGACGCTACCGAACTTCGGGTCCGGGAGAATGTCACGCTTGGGTACTTCACGACGACGGGGCATACTAACCTCACTTGATCACTATTCAGTTGAAAAGCCGGGAAGGGGTTTTCACCCCCCCGGCCCTCTCGGCCACCCAGCAGAGTGGCCACTTACTTAAACCGCCTGATGGATCAGGCAGCCTTCGGACGCTTGGCCCCGTACTTGGAACGGGATTGCTTGCGATCCTTGACGCCCTGGGTATCCAGGGAGCCACGCACGGTGTGGTAACGCACACCGGGCAAATCCTTGACACGACCACCGCGGATCAGGACCACCGAGTGTTCCTGCAGGTTGTGGCCTTCACCGCCGATGTACGAAATGACTTCGAAGCCATTCGTCAGACGAACCTTGCAAACCTTACGCAATGCGGAGTTCGGCTTCTTCGGGGTGGTGGTGTAAACGCGGGTGCAGACGCCACGCTTTTGCGGGCACTTTTCCAGCGCAGGAACCTTGCTCTTGGCCTTTTCGGCGACGCGCGGCTTGCGCACGAGCTGGTTGATGGTCGGCATATCAAACTTCCTTCAACAGCCAGGCCCCGAAAGAGCGGGGCACGACGGCAATTTTGTTATCCATAGCAGAGACAATGATTAGTCCCTGCCGACAAAGACCATAGATTCTATGGTTGATCAACCCCCATGTCAACGAAACACGGGGGTTGGCTTACGACATCAGAGGCCTTGATCCGCCTCTTGTGTTGCATTTTCAACAACAGGGTCCTCGATCGGGCGGTCGGCCGCGATGTCCTCGCCGGCCAGCTGGGCCTTGCGGCTGCGATGGTAGGCAAGACCGGTACCGGCCGGGATGAGACGACCGACGATGACGTTTTCCTTGAGACCACGCAGCTCGTCGCGCTTGCCCATGATGGCGGCTTCGGTGAGAACGCGGGTGGTTTCCTGGAAGGACGCGGCCGAGATGAACGAGTCGGTCGACAGCGAAGCCTTGGTGATACCCAGCAGCATGTGCTCGTAGACCGCCGGCAGCTTGCCTTCGGCCACAACGCGGTCGTTCTCGGCAAACAACTCGGCACGTTCGACCTGTTCCGACTTGATGAACTTGGTATCGCCCGGCTCGACGATGGTCACGCGACGCAGCATCTGACGGACGATCACTTCAATGTGCTTGTCGTTGATCTTCACGCCCTGCAGACGGTAGACGTCCTGGACTTCGTCGGTGATGTAACGGGCCAGCGCTTCGACGCCCTGCAGACGCAGGATGTCGTGCGGATCCGGTTCGCCTTCGACGATCTTCTCGCCCTTGTTGACCACCTGACCGTCGTGCACCAGCACATGCTTGTCCTTGGAGATCAGGAACTCGTGGGCTTCGCCGTCGAGATCGGTGATGACCAGACGCTGCTTGCCCTTGGTGTCCTTGCCGAAGCTGATCGTGCCGGTGACTTCGGCCAGCACCGAAGCATCCTTCGGGGTACGGGCTTCGAACAGTTCGGCAACACGCGGCAGACCGCCGGTAATGTCGCGGGTCTTGGCCGATTCCTGCGGCATGCGGGCGAGTACATCGCCGACGCCGACCTGCTGACCGTCGACCACGGAGATGATCGAGCCGACCTGGAAGGCGATCGACACCGAGTGTTCGCTACCGTGAATCTTGACTTCCTGACCGGCTTCGTCGAGCAGTTTGACGACCGGGCGGATGCCCTTGGTCGCTGCCTTGCCGCCGCGCTTGTTGTCGATCACGACGAGCGTGGACAGGCCGGTCACATCGTCGATCTGCTTGGCGACGGTAACACCTTCTTCGACATTTTCGAAGCGGACGGTACCGGCGTATTCGGTAATGATCGGACGGGTGTGCGGATCCCAGGTCGCCAGCTTGGCGCCGGCCTTGACGGCCTTGCCTTCGTCGACCGCCAGCATGGCGCCGTACGGCACCTTGTGGCGTTCGCGCTCACGACCGTGGTCGTCGGTGATCAGCACCTCGCCGGAGCGGGAGATGACAACCTTCTCGCCCTTGGCGCTGGTCACGTAACGCATGTTCGAGGTGTAGCGGACGGTACCAGCCGACTTGCCTTCGACCTTGTCGGCGACGGCAGCACGGGAAGCCGCACCACCGACGTGGAAGGTCCGCATGGTCAGCTGAGTACCCGGCTCGCCGATCGACTGGGCGGCGATGACGCCGACCGATTCACCGGCGTTGACCATCGTGCCGCGGCCGAGGTCGCGACCGTAGCACTTGGCACACAGGCCGTAGCGGGTGTCACAGGTCAGCGGGGTGCGGACCTTGACTTCGTCGATGCCGAGCTTGTCGATCAGGTCGACCAGATCCTCGTCGAGCATGGTGCCCGAGAAGATCACAGTTTCCTGGGTTTCCGGGTCGACCAGGTCATCGACCGTGACGCGACCGAGGATACGTTCGCGCAGCGGCTCGATGACTTCACCGCCCTCGACCAGCGCCTTGACGGCAAAACCGTTCTTGGTGCCGCAGTCGTCTTCGGTGATCACCAGATCCTGGGTCACATCGACCAGACGACGCGTCAGGTAACCGGAGTTGGCGGTCTTCAGCGCGGTGTCGGCCAGACCCTTACGGGCGCCGTGGGTCGAGATGAAGTACTGGAGAACGTTCAGGCCTTCACGGAAGTTGGTGGTGATCGGCGTCTCGATAATCGAGCCGTCCGGCTTCGCCATCAGACCGCGCATGCCGGCCAGCTGACGGATCTGGGCAGCCGAGCCGCGGGCGCCGGAGTCGGCCATCATGTAGATCGAGTTGAACGAGTCCTGCTTGACCTTCTTGCCATGGCGGTCGATGACTTCCTCGTGACCGAGTTCGTCCATCATCACCTTGGCCACCTGGTCGCCGGTACGGCCCCAGATATCGACGACCTTGTTGTAGCGCTCGCCCTGGGTGACCAGACCGTTGGTGTACTGGGTCTCGATTTCCTTAACTTCAGCTTCGGAAGCAGCGATGATCTCGTACTTCTTGGCCGGGACGCGCATGTCGTCTGAGCAGAAGGAAATGCCGCCGCGGGTTGCCAGCGCATAACCGTTCTGCATCAGCTGGTCGGCAAAGACGACGGTTTCCTTGAGGCCGCAGCGACGGAAGGACTCGTCGATCAGCTTGGAAATTTCCTTCTTCTTCAGCGCCTTGTCGATTGCCTTGAACGGCAGACCCTTCGGCAGGATGCGCGAGAGCAGCGCACGGCCGGCGGTGGTTTCGACGCGGACCAGCTTCTCGGTCCATTCGCCATCGACGGCAGCCGGTTCGTACTGCTTCAGACGCACCGAGATGCGGGCGTGAATGTCGAGCTCGCCGGCAGCCATGGCGCGGTCGATTTCGGCGATGTCGGCGAAGTACATGCCTTCGCCCTTGGCGTTGATCTTTTCGCGGGTGGCGTAGTACAGACCGAGAACGATATCTTGCGACGGCACGATGATCGGCTGGCCGTTGGCCGGCGACAGCACGTTGTTCGAGGCCAGCATCAGGGTGCGGGCTTCCATCTGGGCTTCCAGCGACAGCGGCACGTGAACGGCCATCTGGTCACCGTCGAAGTCGGCGTTGAAGGCCGCACAGACGAGCGGGTGCAGCTGGATGGCCTTGCCTTCGATCAGGGTCGGTTCAAACGCCTGGATACCCAGACGGTGCAGCGTCGGCGCCCGGTTGAGCATGACCGGATGTTCGCGGATGACGTCTTCGAGCATGTCCCAGACGATCGGTTCCTGGCCTTCGACCATCTTCTTGGCTTGCTTGATGGTCGTGGCGTAGCCGCCAACTTCCAGCTTGTGGAAAATGAAGGGCTTGAACAGTTCGAGCGCCATCAGCTTGGGCAGGCCGCACTGGTGCAGCTTGAGCTGCGGACCGACCACGATGACCGAACGGCCGGAGTAGTCGACGCGCTTGCCGAGCAGGTTCTGACGGAAACGACCGCCCTTACCCTTGATCATGTCGGCCAGCGACTTCAGCGGACGCTTGTTGGCGCCAGTCATGGCCTTGCCGCGACGACCGTTGTCGAGCAGCGAGTCGACCGATTCCTGCAGCATGCGCTTTTCGTTGCGCACGATGATGTCCGGCGCCTTCAGTTCGAGCAGGCGCTTGAGACGGTTGTTCCGGTTGATGACGCGACGATAGAGGTCGTTCAGGTCGGAGGTCGCGAAACGACCGCCGTCCAGCGGCACCAGCGGACGCAGGTCCGGCGGCAGCACCGGCAGCACTTCGAGGATCATCCAGTCGGGTTTGATGCCGGACTTCTGGAAACCTTCGAGAATCTTCAGGCGCTTCGCGAGCTTCTTGTTCTTGGCTTCCGAACCGGTGACTTCGAGTTCGTTGCGCAGGTTCTCGACTTCGCTGTTGAGTTCGAGGTTGCGCAGCAGCTCACGAATGCCTTCGGCGCCCATCAGCGCCTGGAACTCGTCGCCGTGCTCTTCCATCATCTCCAGGTACTGGTCTTCGGTCAGCAGCTGACCGCGTTGCAGGTTGGAGACCATGCCCGGGTCGGTGACGACGAAGGCTTCGAAGTACAGCACGCGCTCGATGTCGCGCAGGGTCATGTCGAGGACCATGCCCAGACGCGACGGCAGCGACTTCAGGAACCAGATGTGGGCGACCGGCGAAGCCAGTTCGATGTGACCCATGCGGTCGCGACGAACCTTGGCCAGCGTCACTTCGACGCCGCACTTCTCGCAGATCACGCCGCGATGCTTGAGGCGCTTGTACTTGCCGCACAGGCACTCGTAATCCTTGATCGGGCCAAAGATCTTGGCGCAGAACAGGCCATCGCGCTCCGGCTTGAAAGTCCGGTAGTTGATGGTTTCGGGCTTCTTGACTTCACCGTAGGACCAGGAACGGATCTTCTCAGGCGAAGCGAGGCCAATGGTAATCGCGTCGAATTCTTCTTCGGCGGTTACCTGCTTGAACAGGTCGAGCAATGCTTTCATCGTTTAACTCCTGAGCCTAATCAGTAACGTTCCAGATCGATGTCGATCGCCAGCGAACGGATTTCCTTGACCAGCACGTTGAAGGATTCCGGCATGCCGGCATCGATCTTGTGCTCGCCCTTGACGATGTTCTCGTACACCTTGGTACGGCCATTCACGTCATCGGACTTGACGGTCAGCATTTCCTGCAGCACGTAGGAAGCGCCATAGGCTTCCAGTGCCCACACTTCCATTTCACCGAAGCGCTGACCACCGAACTGCGCCTTGCCGCCCAGCGGCTGCTGGGTAACCAGGGAGTACGGGCCGGTCGAACGGGCGTGCATCTTGTCGTCGACCAGGTGGTGCAGCTTCAGGTAGTGCATGTAGCCAACCGTGACCTGGCGCTCGAAGGCATCGCCGGTACGACCGTCGAACAGGGTCATCTGACCCGACGACGGCATGCCGGCCAGGGCCAGCATGGCCTTGATTTCTTCTTCCTTGGCACCGTCGAACACCGGCGTCGCGAACGGCACGCCGCTGGTCAGGTTACCAGCCATTTCCATGATCTCGCCGTCGTTCAGTTCGTCGAGGTTTTCCGACTTGCCGCTCGAGTTGTAGATCTGGTCGAGGAAACCACGCACTTCCTTGACCGTGGCTTCACGGCGCAGCATGTCGCCGATCTTGTGGCCGAGGCCCTTGGCCGCGAGGCCGAGGTGGACCTCGAGAATCTGACCGACGTTCATCCGGGACGGCACGCCGAGCGGGTTCAGAACGATGTCGACCGGACGGCCATCGGCCATGTACGGCATGTCTTCGACCGGCAGGATGCGCGACACGACACCCTTGTTACCGTGACGACCGGCCATCTTGTCACCAGGCTGCAGGCGGCGCTTGACGGCAACATAGACCTTGACCATCTTCTGCACGCCCGGCGGCAGTTCGTCGCCTTGCGTCAGCTTCTTGCGCTTGGCTTCGAAAGCAACGTCGAAGTCCTTGCGGGCCTGCTCCAGACCTTCCTTGACCTGCTCGAGTTGCAGCGCAATCTCGTCGTCGGCCAGACGGATGTCGAACCAGTGGTGCGGATCCATGCCGTCCAGGTAGGCCTGGTCGATGACCGTGCCCTTGGCCAGCTTCTTCGGACCGCCGTTGGCCTTCTTGCCAACGATCAGGCGACCGACACGGGCGAAGGCATCGCGTTCGACGATACGCATCTGGTCGGCGAGGTCGAGCTTGTAGTGACGCAGGTGCTCGTCGATGATCGACTGGGCACGCTTGTCGCGCTCGATACCTTCGCGGGTGAACACCTGGACGTCGATGACGGTACCGGCGATACCGGCCGGCACGCGCAGCGAGGTGTCCTTCACGTCGGAGGCCTTCTCGCCGAAGATGGCGCGCAGCAGCTTTTCTTCCGGCGTCAGCTGGGTCTCGCCCTTGGGCGTGACCTTGCCGACGAGCACGTCACCGGCGTGGACTTCGGCGCCGATGTACACGATACCGGCGTCGTCCAGACGGGACAGCTGCACTTCGCCGAGCGAGGCGATGTCACGGGTGATTTCCTCAGGTCCGAGCTTGGTGTCACGGGCGACGACCGTCAGCTCTTCGATGTGGATCGAGGTGTAGCGGTCTTCGGCAACGACGCGTTCAGAGATCAGGATCGAGTCTTCGAAGTTGTAGCCGTTCCACGGCATGAACGCGATCAGCATGTTCTGGCCGAGGGCGAGTTCGCCCTTGTCGGTGGAGGCACCGTCGGCGACCACGTCGCCCTTGGCGATGACGTCACCGATCTTGACCATCGGACGCTGGTTGATGTTCGTGTTCTGGTTGGAACGCGTGTATTTGACCAGGTTGTAGATGTCGACACCGACTTCACCGGCAACGGTTTCATTGTCGTTGACGCGGACCACGACGCGGCCGGCATCGACGTAATCGACGACACCGCCCCGCAGGGCGACCACGGCCGTACCGGAGTCAACGGCGACGGTGCGCTCGATGCCGGTACCGACCAGCGGCTTTTCCGGACGCAGGCAGGGAACGGCCTGACGTTGCATGTTGGCGCCCATCAGCGCGCGGTTCGCATCGTCATGCTCAAGGAAGGGAATCAGCGAGGCGGCGACGGAAACGATCTGGCCCGGGGCAACGTCCATGTACTGGACGCGCGACGGCTCGGCCAGAATGGTTTCGCCCTTTTCGCGGCAGGTCACCAGGTCATCAGCCAGCTGACCATTGGCGTCGAGTGCGGCGTTGGCCTGAGCGACAACGTAGTTGCCTTCTTCAATGGCCGACAGGTAGTCGATCTCGTTGGTCACCTTGCTGTCGACGACGCGGCGATAGGCGGTCTCGATGAAACCATAGCTATTGACGCGGGCGAACAAGGCCAGCGAGTTGATCAGACCGATGTTCGGACCTTCCGGCGTTTCGATCGGGCAGACGCGACCGTAGTGGGTCGGATGCACGTCGCGCACTTCGAAGCCGGCACGTTCGCGCGTCAGACCGCCCGGGCCAAGGGCCGAAACGCGGCGCTTGTGGGTGATCTCGGACAGCGGGTTGGTCTGGTCCATGAACTGCGACAACTGGCTGGAGCCGAAGAATTCCTTAATCGCAGCGCTGATCGGCTTGGCATTGATCAGGTCATGCGGCATCAGGTTGTCGGATTCGGCCTGGCTCAGACGCTCCTTGACGGCGCGCTCGACGCGGACGAGACCGGCGCGGAACTGATTCTCGGCCAGTTCGCCGACCGAACGCACGCGGCGGTTGCCGAGGTGATCGATATCGTCGATGTCGCCGCGACCGTTGCGCAGGTCGACCAGAATCTTGATCACTTCGACGATGTCGCGCGGCGACAGCGTCAGTTGTTCGCGCACTTCGACATTGGCGCCCAGCGGCTTGATCTTGCCGGCCAGCACATCGGCGTCTTCGCGGGTCAGGTTCTCGCTCAGCGCGCGGGAGCCGAACGGCAGGCCGGCCACCAGATCCTGGATCGCCGACAGGGCAAAACCGGAGGCTTCCGCCAGGTTCTTCAGCGCAGCTTCGGCACGCGATGCCAGGCTCTTGATCATGACCTTGTATTCGATCACGTCGTTACGGCCGAGGCGACGGTTGAACTTCATGCGGCCGACGCCCGACAGGTCGTAACGCTCGTCGGAGTAGAACAGGCCGTTGAACAGAATTTCAACCGCTTCTTCCGTCGGCGGCTCGCCCGGACGCATCATGCGGTAGATGGCAACACGGGCTGCCTGACGCGAGGCGGTATCGTCGCCGCGCAGGGTGTTGGAGATGAAGGCACCGCGATCGAGGTCGTTGGTGTGCAGCGTCTCGACGCTGGAGATGCTGGCTTCGCGCAGGCTGGCGAGCAGGGTCTCGGTGATCTCGTCGTTGGCGTTGGCGACGACTTCGCCGGTGGCGGTATCGACGATGTTATGGGCGACGACACGACCGATCAGGAACTCTTCCGGCACGGCGATCTGCTTCAGACCGGCAGCGGAGATGTCACGGATGTGCTTGGCGGTGATCCGCTTGTCCTTGGCGACAATGACCTTGCCATCCGGCGCCACGAAGTCGAAGCGGGCGACTTCGCCGCGCAGACGTTCCGGGACCAGGGCGAATTCGATCTTGTCAGCCGACAGCTTGAACAGGTCGAATTCGAAGAATTCGGCCAGGATCTGCTCCGAGCTCATGCCCAGCGCCTTGAGCAGCGTGGTGACCGGCATCTTGCGGCGACGGTCGACGCGGAAGAACAGCGAGTCCTTCGGGTCGAATTCGAAGTCGAGCCAGGAACCGCGGTAGGGAATCACGCGCGCCGAGAACAGCAGCTTGCCCGAGCTGTGCGTCTTGCCGCGGTCGTGCTCGAAGAACACGCCAGGCGAACGATGCAACTGGGAAACGATGACCCGCTCGGTACCGTTGATGACGAAGGAACCGTTGGTCGTCATCAGGGGGATTTCACCCATGTAGACTTCCTGTTCCTTGACTTCCTTGACCGTATCCGGCGTTTCGCGATCCATCAGGACCAGGCGCACACGGGCGCGCAGCGAAGCCGCGAAGGTCAGGCCGCGCTGCTGGCACTCGACGACGTCGAAGGCCGGCTCACCGAGCGCATAGCTGACGAACTCCAGTCTCGCGTTTCCGGAATGGGAAACGATGGGGAAAATGGAGGTGAACGCAGCTTGCAGCCCTTCGTTCTTGCGCGCCTGAACCGGCACGTCCGCTTGCAGGAAATCCGTAAAGGATTGCAACTGCGTCGCGAGCAGGAAAGGAACCTCGAGTACGCTGGCGCGCTTGGCGAAGCTCTTGCGGATGCGTTTCTTCTCGGTGAAGGAGTAAGTCATGGTAACTCCGTGAGGGTGGAATCAGATGTCGGACCTGAACAAACAGGCAAACGCAAATCCGCTCCCCGGGTCATTACTGACAGGGAGATCGCGATTTGCGTTTGCCGTCTGGCGAGTACTCAAGTGAATTTCGATCGTTCGATTGAACCAGAATAAGGGAAAAAGGGCTGGCGACATGCGCCGCCAGCCCAGAGGAACCGGATCGATTACTTGATTTCGACCTTGGCGCCAGCGTCTTCCAGTTGCTTCTTGAGAGCTTCTGCGTCGGCCTTGGCAATACCTTCCTTGACCGGCTTCGGCGCGCCGTCAACGAGGTCCTTGGCTTCCTTCAGGCCCAGGCCGGTAACGGCGCGGACGACCTTGATGACTTCAACCTTCTTGTCGCCGGCAGCAGCCAGGACAACGGTGAATTCGGTCTGCTCTTCGACAGCAGCGGCAGCACCACCAGCCGGGCCGGCAACGGCGACGGCAGCGGCGGAAACGCCAAACTTCTCTTCGAATGCCTTGACCAGGTCATTCAGTTCCATAACGGTCAGGGAGCCAACGGCTTCCAGGATGTCTTCTTTGCTAATTGCCATTTCAATAAACTCCTAAATCAGTTCGTATGCGGTAAGGATCAAGCGGCGGCGCCTTCGCGCTGCTTGGCCAGGGCGTCGAGGCCACGGACAAAGCCGGCGACCGGAGCCTGCATGACGTACAGCAGCTTCGAGAGCAGCTCTTCGCGGCTCGGGACGGACGCAAGCGCCTGCACACCAGCCTTGTCGAGCACCTTGCCGGCATAGGAACCGGCCTTGAGAACCAACTTGTCGTTGGTCTTGGCGAAGTCGTTGAGGACTTTCGCTGCTGCCACCGGGTCGGCGGACACGCTGTAGATCAGCGGGCCAACCATGTGCTCGGCCAGGCCGGCAAACTGCGTGCCTTCCACGGCGCGACGCACCAGGGTGTTCTTCAGCACGCGCAGGTAAACACCGGACTCACGAGCCTTCTTGCGCAGCACGGTGAGGTCACCGACCTCGATGCCACGATATTCGGCGATCGCGATAGTCTCGGCGTTGGCTACTTGTGCCGACACCTCAGCCACGACGGCTTTTTTGTCATTCAGATTGAGACCCACAGGTCTTTCCTCCTTTCAAGTCATAACACGACGGGAAACATTCCCGCCGCCCTTACGGCGACCTGAACCAGAAGCTCGCCATTCTTTCGAATGGCAGAAAATCCGTTTCGGGAACACCGTCTGCGCAGGCTTTCGCGATTAAGCCCTTTGCGGGGCGCCTGCGGTCTTTGACGATTCGCAGCCCCTGGCCAGATGGCCGGGCGCTGCGACCCAAAGTTCTTTAAGCAGTCAGCGTAGCCTGATCGACGCGAACGCCCGGGCCCATCGTGGCCGAAACGGCGATCTTGCGCAGATACTGACCCTTGGAAGCAGCCGGCTTGGCCTTCTGCAGCGCCTCGACCAGTGCCTTCAGGTTGGTTTCCAGGTTCTCGACCGAGAAGGAAGCACGACCGATGGTGGCGTGAACGATACCGGCCTTGTCGGTGCGGTACTGAACCTGACCCGCCTTGGCATTCTTGACGGCGGTGGCGACATCCATGGTCACGGTACCGACCTTCGGGTTCGGCATCAAGCCGCGCGGACCGAGGATCTGGCCGAGCTGACCGACGATGCGCATGGCATCCGGGGTGGCGATGACGATGTCGAAGTTCAGGTTACCCGCCTTGACATCAGCAGCCAGGTCGTCGAAACCAACGATATCGGCGCCGGCAGCCTTGGCGGCTTCAGCCTTGTCACCCTGGGCGAACACGGCAACGCGAACGGTCTTGCCGGTACCGGCCGGCAGCACGACGGAACCACGGACAACCTGGTCCGACTTGCGTGCATCAACGCCCAAGTTGATGGCGACATCGATCGACTCGTCAAACTTGGCGGTGGCGGTTTCCTTGGCCAGATTCAGGGCTTCCTGCAGCGGGTACAGCTTCTGCGGAACCACCTTGGCGGCGAAGGCTTTTTGCTTTTTCGTGAGCTTGGCCATGATTACAGACCCTCCACGGTGATGCCCATCGAACGGGCAGAGCCGGCGATGGTGCGGATAGCGGCTTCCATGTCGGCAGCCGTCAGGTCAGGCATCTTGGTCTTGGCGATCTCTTCGCACTGGGCGCGGGTGATCTTGCCGACCTTGTCGGTGTGCGGCTTGGCCGAACCGGACTTGATACCGGCAGCCTTCTTGATCAGGATCGTTGCCGGCGGCGTCTTCATCACGAAGGTGAAGGACTTGTCGGCAAAAGCGGTGATCACGACAGGAATCGGCAGCCCCGGCTCGACGCCTTGCGTCTGAGCGTTGAAGGCCTTACAGAATTCCATGATGTTGAGACCGCGCTGACCCAGCGCCGGGCCGATCGGGGGCGACGGATTCGCCTTGCCTGCCGGCACTTGCAGCTTGATGTAGCCAATAATTTTCTTGGCCATAAGACACTCCTTAAATGAGTTGTAACGCGCGTTCGCCAAAACGACTACTGGCGCTCCTCTTGCCGGACATCAAGGTCGCCGGCATACCTGAAAGCTGTCGCTCAGGACTTCTCGACCTGGGCAAATTCGAGCTCGACCGGCGTCGCGCGACCGAAAATGGTCACCGAGACGCGCAGACGACTCTTTTCGTAATTCACATCTTCGACCGAACCGTGGAAATCGGTGAACGGGCCTTCCTTGACCCGGACCACTTCGCCCACTTCGAACAAGACCTTGGGACGCGGCTTTTCGACGCCTTCCTGCATCTGCTGCATGATCTTGTCGACTTCCTTCTGGGAAATCGGTGCCGGGCGGTTGGCCGTGCCACCGACAAAGCCGGTAACCTTGGGCGTGTTCTTCACCAGGTGCCAGCTATCGTCGTCCATTTCCATTTCGACCAGCACGTAGCCGGGGAAGAACTTGCGTTCGGAAATGGACTTCTGACCACCCTTCATTTCAACCACTTCTTCGACCGGAACGAGAATCTGGCCGAATTTTTCCTGCATCCCCAAGCGATTGATGCGCTCCTGAATGGCGCGCATGACACTCTTTTCGAAGCCGGAATAGGCGTGTACGACGTACCAGCGTTTACTCATGATTTCTTCCAGCCCAGGACCAGGTCGTACAGGACCCACTCAAGACTCTTGTCGGTGAGGTAGAGGAAAAGCGCCATCACGACCACGAAGGCGAAAACCATCGCCGTGGTCTGGGTCGTTTCCTTGCGCGTCGGCCAGACGACCTTGCGCGCTTCGATCACCGCCTCGTTGGCAAAGGTGAAGAAGCGCTGACCCGGCTCAGTCTTCCAGGCAACGGCAACCGCCAGCGCCGCCCCGACGAGAACCGCCAGGACGCGCAAAATCATTGCCTGCTCGGAGAGCAGGTAGAAGCCAGCCACGCCAGCTGCCAGAATAACCAGCGCCAGCGAGAACTTGATCTTGTCAGCCATGACGTTCGCGATCTTTAAAGAGAGTGGCAGGGGCGGAGGGAATCGAACCCCCGACCTACGGTTTTGGAAACCGTTGCTCTACCAATTGAGCTACACCCCTGCTGCAGAAACATCAAAGCGCTTCGGGACCCCGAAGCGCTTTGCTTGCAACGATTACCGATTACTCGATGATCTTGGCGACGACGCCGGCGCCAACGGTACGACCGCCTTCGCGGATGGCGAAGCGCAGACCTTCTTCCATGGCGATCGGAGCAATCAGCTTGACCGTCATCTGGATGTTGTCACCCGGCATGACCATTTCAACGCCTTCCGGCAGCGAGATCGCGCCGGTCACGTCGGTCGTGCGGAAGTAGAACTGCGGACGGTAGTTGTTGAAGAACGGGGTGTGACGACCACCTTCGTCCTTCGACAGAACATACACTTCGCCGGTGAAGTGGGTGTGCGGGGTGATCGAACCCGGCTTGCACAGCACTTGACCACGCTCGACGTCTTCACGCTTGGTACCACGCAGCAGGGCGCCGATGTTGTCGCCAGCCTGACCCTGGTCGAGCAGCTTGCGGAACATTTCAACACCGGTACAGGTGGTCTTGACCGTCGGACGGATACCGACGATTTCGATTTCTTCGCCGACCTTGACGATGCCGCGCTCAACGCGACCCGTGACAACGGTACCGCGACCCGAGATCGAGAACACGTCTTCGACCGGCATCAGGAACGGCATGTCGACCGCACGCTCCGGCGTCGGGATGTAGGAGTCCAGGGCATCAGCCAGACGGAAGATCGACGGCTCGCCGATTTCGGACTGGTCGCCTTCGAGGGCCTTCAGGGCCGAACCGTGAATGATCGGGGTGTCGTCGCCCGGGAAGTCGTACTTGGACAGCAGCTCGCGCAGCTCCATTTCGACCAGCTCGAGCAGCTCGGCGTCGTCGACCATGTCGCACTTGTTCATGTACACCAGAACGTACGGCACACCCACCTGGCGAGCCAGCAGGATGTGCTCGCGGGTCTGCGGCATCGGGCCGTCAGCGGCCGAGCAAACCAGGATCGCGCCGTCCATCTGGGCAGCACCGGTAATCATGTTCTTGACGTAGTCGGCGTGGCCCGGGCAGTCAACGTGAGCATAGTGACGGTTGGCGGTTTCGTACTCGACGTGCGCCGTGTTGATCGTGATACCGCGAGCCTTTTCTTCCGGGGCCGCATCGATCTGGTCGTATGCCTTGGCGGCACCGCCGAACTTGGCGGCCAGCACCGTGGTGATTGCCGCCGTCAGCGTGGTCTTGCCGTGGTCAACGTGACCGATGGTGCCAACGTTGACGTGCGGCTTGGTACGCTCGAATTTTTCCTTAGCCATTCCAGTTCCTCAATAATTAAATTAGCAAACAATCCAGAATCAAAGCTAATCGGTGGTGCCCATGGGCAGGATCGAACTGCCGACCTCTCCCTTACCAAGGGAGTGCTCTACCACTGAGCCACATGGGCCTACCTTAAAACTCCAGCCGTACCGCGTCGTGGAGCGGGTGAAGGGAATCGAACCCTCGTCTTAAGCTTGGAAGGCTTCAGCTCTACCATTGAGCTACACCCGCTTAACCCCTACCCGCAGCACAAACCGCTACAGCACAATCTTCTGGTGGAGGGGGAAGGATTCGAACCTTCGAAGGCAGAGCCGACAGATTTACAGTCTGTTCCCGTTGACCGCTTGGGTACCCCTCCGGGAGAAGCCGGGATTATCCGGACCCTCGGGAAGCCTGTCAACAGGCTGAACAACAATTTCACAATAAAAAAGCCGGGCTGACCCGGCTTTTCATGAACGACCCAAGAATTACTTGGTGGTCAGGACCCAGGCGGCCAGCTTGGCAGCCTCTTCGTCGGTGACCTTGTTCGGCGGCATCGGAATGGCGCCCCAGGTGCCCTTGCCACCGGTCTTGATCTTGCCGGCCAGCATGGCAGCAGCACCCTTGTCGCCCTTGTACTTGGCGGCGACGTCATGGTACGACGGGCCAACCAGCTTCTTGTCCAGCGCGTGGCAGGTCATGCAGTTCTTGGCCTTGGCCAGGGCTTCGTCGGCTTGGGCCTGACCGGTCATGACGATACCGGCGGCAGCCATGATGGCAATGTAAGCAGCTTTCATTTTGTCGCTCCGTTTTTTAGTAAGTTAAACGATGTCTAGTGCCTTGATGGTTCAATGGCAGTAAATCATGAACGGATGATATAGCCCTTCATTACCCACTGCAAACAATCAAATGCAACAATTGGTTTCAGCCAGCCCGAAGGCCACAACCGCTCCCGGACCCGAAGTTTAACGTCAGAATCCGGGAAAAGTTGACACTTCCTTTCAGTTTCGCCGCTGAATCTGCGACAAATCGCGGACCGCGCCCTTGTCGGCCGACGTGGTCATCAGCGCATAGGCTTGCAACGCAGCCGAGACCACCCGCTGACGATCAACCGGCTTCCAGGCAGCCGCACCACGTGCTTCCATCGCCGCCCGGCGCGCGGCCAGCACTTCATCACTGACCATCAACTGGATGCGCCGCGTCGGAATGTCGATCTCGATCCGGTCACCCTCCTCGACCAGTGCAATGGCACCGCCATCAGCCGCTTCCGGCGAGACGTGGCCGATCGACAGGCCGGAAGTACCGCCGGAGAAACGGCCATCGGTCAGCAGCGCGCACGCCTTGCCCAGCCCCATCGACTTCAGATAGGAGGTGGGATAGAGCATTTCCTGCATGCCCGGCCCGCCCTTTGGGCCTTCGTAGCGAATGACCACGACGTCGCCGGCGACGATCTTGCCATCGAGGATGCCCGCCACCGCGTCATCCTGGCTTTCAAAAACGCGCGCCCGGCCGGAAAACTTCCAGATCGACTCATCGACGCCGGCAGTCTTGACGATGCAGCCATCAACTGCGATGTTGCCGGAAAGCACGGCGAGACCGCCGTCCTGGGAATAAGCATTGGCCTTGTTGCGGATGCACCCCTTGGTGCGATCAAGATCGAGCTCGTTGAAACGACGATCCTGCGAAAACGCCACCTGGGTCGGCACGCCACCCGGCGCCGCCTTGAAGAATTCGTGCACGGCGACATCGTGTTCGCGCACGACGTCCCAGCGATCGATGGCTTCACCCAGCGTCCGGGCATGCACGGTCGGCTGCTCGCGATTGAGCAGGCCGGCCCGATCCAGTTCGCCGAGGATGCCGAAGATACCGCCGGCACGATGCACGTCCTCGATGTGATACTTGTCGGTCATCGGCGCCACCTTGCACAGGCAGGGCACGGAGCGCGAGATGCGATCGATGTCGGCCATGGTGAAATCCACACCGGCTTCCTGGGCGGCTGCCAGGATGTGCAGCACGGTATTGGTCGAACCGCCCATGGCGACATCCAGGGTCATGGCGTTCTCGAAAGCCGCCTTGGTGGCGATCGAACGCGGCAGGACCGAGACATCTTCCTGCTCGTAGTAGCGCTTGCACAATTCCACGACCTGACGACCGGCGCGCAGGAACAATTGCTTGCGATCGGCGTGCGTGGCAACAACGGTGCCGTTGCCGGGCAGACTGAGGCCGAGCGCCTCGGTCAGGCAATTCATCGAATTGGCGGTGAACATGCCGGAACACGAGCCGCAGGTCGGACAGGCGGAACGCTCGATTTCATCGACATCGGCCTGCGACACCGAAGCATCGGCAGCCTTGACCATGGCGTCGACCAGATCAAGGTGAACCACCTGGCCCTGAATCTTGACCTTGCCGGCCTCCATCGGACCGCCGGAAACGAAAATCACGGGAATGTTCAGGCGCATGGCAGCCATCAGCATGCCCGGGGTGATCTTGTCGCAATTGGAAATGCAGACCATGGCGTCGGCACAGTGGGCATTGACCATGTACTCGACCGAATCGGCGATCAGGTCACGCGACGGCAGCGAGTACAGCATGCCGCTGTGACCCATGGCGATGCCATCGTCGATGGCGATGGTGTTGAACTCCTTGGCAATACCGCCGGCCGCCTCGATTTCGCGGGCAACCAGCTGGCCCAGATCCTTCAGGTGCACATGCCCCGGAACGAACTGGGTAAACGAATTGACGACGGCGATGATCGGCTTGCCGAAATCGCCATCCTTCATGCCGGTGGCGCGCCACAGGGCGCGCGCGCCGGCCATGTTGCGGCCGTGGGTGGAGGTACGGGAACGATACTGGGGCATGAGACTCTCCGTGTCGAATTTGGCGCCGGAATCCTGTTGTCACGGTCGCGAACTATAATCGGCCAATTCTAGCCGAATCACTCTGACAATGCTGACCCACCCGCAGTTCGACCCCGTTGCCCTGGCCATTGGCCCGGTTGCCATCCACTGGTACGGCCTGATGTACCTGCTCGCCTTCTTCCAGTTCATTGCCCTCGGTCGCCTGCGTATCCGCCAAGGATTGGCGCCGATGAATGCCGAGCAACTCGATGATCTGCTCTTCTACGGCGTCCTCGGCGTGATCGTCGGCGGCCGCCTCGGCCAGGTCTTCTTCTACGAGCCAGCCCACTACCTTGCCAACCCACTGGAAATCCTCGCCGTGTGGAAGGGTGGCATGAGTTTTCACGGCGGCTTTCTCGGCGTTCTTGTTGCCATGAGCCTGTGGGCCAGGAAAACCCGGCTGCCGTGGCTGGCCGTCACCGACTTCATCGCCCCGCTGGTGCCGCTCGGGCTGGCGGCCGGCCGGGTCGGGAATTTCATCAACGGCGAACTGTGGGGCCGGATCACCGACGCCAGCCTGCCCTGGGCGATGATCTTTCCCCAGTCCGGCAGTTTCGAACCACGCCATCCCTCACAGCTCTATCACGTAGCCCTCGAGGGCCTGGCGCTGTTCGCCCTGCTCTGGCTGCTGACCACCAAACCACGCCCGACCGGTTTCGCTTCCGGGGCCTTCCTGATCGGTTACGGCGCCTTCCGCTTCATCACCGAATTCTTCCGCGAACCGGACCATGGCATCTTCGGCCAGTCCTACCTGGTCAGCATGGGCCAGTGGCTGTCGCTGCCGATGATCGTCGCCGGCATCGCGCTGATCGTCTTTGCCTGCCGGAAGAAATCCCTATAATTATGGATTACCCAACCCATAACCCGTCAGGGAGACACGCATGACTCGTCCATTCAAGGTGCTCGGCATCCAGCAAATCGCCATCGGCGGCCCGTCCAAGGAAAAACTCAAGACCCTGTGGGTCGACAAGCTCGGCCTCGAAGTCACCGGCACATTCCAGTCCGAACGCGAGAATGTCGACGAGGACATCTGCGCCATGGGTAAAGGCCCGTTCAAGGTCGAAGTCGACCTGATGCAGCCGATCGACCCGGAAAAGAAGCCGGCCGTACACACCACCCCGCTGAACCACGTCGGCCTGTGGATCGACGACCTGCCCAAGGCTGTCGAATGGCTCTCCGCCAACGGCGTGCGTTTCGCGCCGGGCGGCATCCGTAAAGGCGCCGCCGGTTTCGACATCTGCTTCCTGCACCCGAAGGGCAACGAGGAATTCCCGATCGGCGGCGAAGGCGTTCTCGTCGAACTGGTACAGGCACCGCCCGAAGTGGTCGACGCTTTCGCTAAACTAGCGGGGTAATTCACCAGACAGGAGCGAGGACGATGACCGACACTCCCGACGACGATCTCGAGAAAACCCGCACCGCCCTCGCCCCGGCCATGGATGCCATGGCCGCCATCCTGCCCTGGGTCGGCAAGTCGCAACCGGTCCGCTATCCGCCGGAACTCAACAAACGCTGGCAAGCCGCCTGCAAGGAACTGGCCGATGACTGGATCAAGCATGGCCGGACCGACCCGCAGACCATCCGGCCCCGGGTCTTCGCGCTGCTGTCTATCGCCATCGAAACCGGCGAAGCCGATTGCCTGCGCTTCGGCGAAACCCTGGCCAGCGTGGCCGACCATCTCGAACACCAACCGCCAGGCAACCGCCTCAGTGCGGCACTGACGGCGACGACCGAAGCGCTGCTCGACGAAGGTGGGCTGGAAAATCCGCACTTCGGTGAACGCCTGCGCCACTTCACCGGCCGCCTGGAAACCGCCCTGCGCCCCTCGACCAAGCCCGGGGAACGCTCGGACGTGCTCGACCGATTGTTCGTCCAGGACAGCGATGAACGCCTGCAACGCATGCATGAGGCGCTCGAAGTCCTGCCAATCGATGTTTACGCGCTCGAACTCGAAGCCGGCGAACTGATCCAGCACGCCGAACAGATCGAGATGTGGGGCATCTACCACCTGGCCCGCCAACTGCAGAATTTTGCCCTGCAGCTCAGTGACGCCAGCGAAACCATCCAGGATCAGGCAGCGCATGACATCGCCCAGCAACTGGCGCTGATCGAATCTGCCCTGCGCGCCATCGAATACTGACCCCATGAAAAAGGGAGGCCGCAGCCTCCCTTCTTGCCGTTGCCGCCGTCGCTCAGCGACCGGCCAGCGCCGCGATACGGTCTTCCAGCGGCGGATGCGTGGCGAACAGCGCGCCGAAACCGCCCTTGCCACCGGCAATACCCGAAGCCGCCATGTTCTGCGGCAGACCTTCGGTGTGCAGGTTACCCAGGCGACGCAAGGCGTTCTGCATCGGCACCGGCGTTCCCATCAGCGCAGCGGCCGACGCATCGGCGCGGAACTCGCGCTGGCGCGAGAACCAGGCAACGATGATGCTGGCCAGGATGCCGAAGACGATTTCGCAGACGATGCTGGTCACCATGTAGCCGATACCCGGACCGCTGCTTTCGGAATCGTTGCGGCGCAGGAAGGAATCGACCAGGTAGCCGATAACCCGCGAGATGAAGATGACGAAGGTGTTGACCACGCCCTGAATCAGCGTCAGCGTGACCATGTCGCCATTGGCAACGTGGGCCACCTCGTGCGCCAGCACCGCCTCGACTTCTTCCTTGGTCATGCTTTGCAACAGGCCGGTGGATACCGCGACCAGCGAACTGCTCTTGCTGGCCCCGGTGGCGAAGGCATTCGGCTCGCCGTCGTAGATGGCGACTTCCGGCATCGGCAGGTTGGCACGCTTGGCCAGGCGGGCGACCGTATCCATCAGCCAGACTTCGGTCGACGACGACGGGTTGGTGATGACCCGGGCGCCGGTACTCCACTTGGCCATCGGCTTGGACATCAGCAGCGAGATGAAGGAACCGCCGAAACCGATCACTGCGGCGAACGCCAGCAGCATGCCGAGATCGAGGCCGTTCTGGGTCAGGAAACGATTGACGCCAAGCAGGCTGGTCACCACGCTGAGCACGAGCATGACCGCCAGGTTGGTCATCAGGAAAAGCACGACGCGTTTCATGTTGAACTCCGTAGGTGATGAAAACTGTGCGATGGTACACCAATTGGATTCCTGAAAAAAACGGAGCAAAATTGAGCCAACCTCCGATTTTTCCTACAGACCATGATCAATTACAAACATCTCCACTATTTCTGGGTCGTCGCCAAGGAAGGCAGCATCACGCGTGCCGCCGAGCGCCTGGGCGTTGCCATCCAGACGATCAGCGGGCAGCTCGGCCTGCTTGAACGGCAACTGGGCAAGACCCTGTTCAACAGCCAGGGACGCGGCCTGGTTCTGAGCGATGCCGGCCGCAAGGCGCTCAGCTACGCCGACCAGATTTTCCAGCTTGGCGAACAGCTCGAAGAATCCATGCAGAATGCCAGCGAGGAAAACACCCTGCGCCTGCGCGTCGGTATTTCCGACGGCATTCCCAAGCTGCTCGCCTACCGGCTACTCAGCCGGGTCACAGCGATGCCGGGCGATGTCCGGCTGATCTGCGACGAAGGCGAATTCGAGAACCTGCTGGCCGAACTTGCCCTGCACCGCCTCGACGTCGTCCTGACCGACCGCGCAGCACCGCAGGGTGGCAACCTCAAGGTTTTCAGCACGCGCCTCGGCGAATTCCCCACCGGCATTTATGCCGCAGCACCGCTGGCCGGACGGTATCAAGACGACTACCCGGCCTGCCTGGAACAGGCGCCGATGCTGCTGCCGACGCGGCACAACGCCTTGCGCGGGCGGATCGACCGCTGGCTGGAGGAACATCAAGTCCACCCCAAGATCGTCGGCGAATTCGAGGACAGTGCCCTGCTGACCACCTTCGGCCGGGGCGGACTGGGCCTGTTCCCGGCCCCGCTGATTCTGGCCGAGCAGCTGTCCGGCGAATACGATGCACACGCCATCGGCGAGATGGAAGGCGTGAACGAGCACATCTACGCCATCTCCAACGAACGCCGCATCCGCCACCCGGCAATCGAGGTGCTTTGTAACATTCCGGCACAGGCCGGCACAGCGACGACTTTATAATAGCCAGTCCCCCAGCTTTCCCAGAATCCCCAGCCCATGTCCGTTCGCCAGTCGTCCCTCTTCCTGTTTGCCCTGTTCCTGTCGTTTTCCGCCCTCGCCCAGCAACGCCCCGTACCGCCCGTGCTGGCCGCCAAATCCTGGCTGCTGATCGAGATCTCCTCCGGCCAGGTGCTGGCCGCCGAACAGCCCGAACAGCGCCTTGAACCGGCATCGCTGACCAAGCTGATGACGGCCTACCTGACCTTCTCTGCCCTCCGCCAGCGGACGCTGACGCTCGACCAGCCGCTGCCGGTCTCTGAACGCGCCTGGCGCATGGGCGGCTCGAAAATGTTCGTCAAGGTCGACACCCGGGTCAGCGTCGAAGACCTGATCAAGGGCATGATCGTCCAGTCCGGTAACGACGCCTGCATCGTCCTCGCCGAAGCGATTGCCGGCAGCGAGGAAAACTTCGCCCAGATGATGAACCGCGAGGCCCGTCGCCTGGGCATGACGCAGACCAATTTCCGCAACTCGACCGGCATGCCCGACCCCGAGCACTACACCACCGCCCGCGACCTGGCGATCCTGGCCACAGCGCTGATCAAGGAATTCCCCGAGGAATACCGCAAGTATTACTCGATGAAGGAATTCCGCTACGCCGACATCACCCAGCCGAACCGCAACCGCCTGCTCTGGAACGATCCTTCGGTCGATGGCATGAAGACCGGCCACACCGAGGCCGCCGGCTACTGCCTGGTGTCGTCGGCGATCCGCGACCAGCGCCGCCTGCTCGCCGTCGTTCTTGGCACCACCTCGGACGCCGCCCGCAGCAGCGAATCGCTGAAGCTGCTCAACTGGGGCTTCCTGTCGCACGACGCCGCCGTCCTCTACCGCAAGGATCAGGGCATTTCCGCGCTGCGCGTCTGGAAGGGCAGCCAGAACAAGGTCCAGGCCGGCTTCCCGAACGACTTCATCCTGGCTGTTCCCAAGGGCACGGCAAAGGCGCTGCAGGTCGAACTGGTATCGCAACAGCCGTTGATGGCGCCGATCCAGCGCGGCCAGACGGTTGGCACGCTGAAAGTCAGCCTGGAAGGCAAGCCTTACGGCGAATATCCGATCCAGGCCCTTGAAAATGTCCCGGTCGCCGGCATATTCGGTAGAGCCATCGACGCCGTCAAACTCTGGTTCAACTGATCCCATGACCCCATACGTTGCCGACCCCGTCTATCTCAACGGAGATTTCCTGCCCCTGGCCGACGCGGGCATCTCGCCGCTCGACCGGGGTTTCCTGTACGGCGACGGCGTATACGAAGTGATCCCGGTCTATTCGCGCCGTGCTTTTCGCATCGACGAACACCTGACGCGCCTGCAGTCCACGCTGGCTGGCATCCAGCTGGGCAACCCGCTGACGACCGACGACTGGAAAGCGGTGATCGCCAAACTGATTGAGGCTGCCCCCTGGGACGATCAATCGATCTACCTGCAGGTCACCCGCGGCGCCGACAACAAGCGTGACCACGCCTTCCCGCCGGCCAGCGTGCCGCCGACTGCCTTCGCCTTTGCCTCGCCGCTGGTGACGACGCCGGCCGACGTGCGCGCCCGCGGCGTTGCCGCGATCACCGTGCCCGACCTGCGCTGGCGCCGTTGCGACCTCAAGGTCATCTCGCTGCTGGCCAACGTCCTCGCCCGCCAGCAGGCGGTCGATCAGGGTTGCGCCGAAGCCCTGCTGATCCGCGACGGCTTCATGAAGGAAGGGGCGGCGTCGAACATCTTCATCGTCAAGGACGACCTGCTGCTGGCCCCGCCGAAGACGCAACTGATGCTGCCCGGCATCACCTACGACGTGATCCTCGAACTGGCGCAGCAGCACCAGCAGCCTCTGGAAGTGCGCGAAATCAGCGAAACGGAACTTCGCGCCGCCGAGGAGGTCTGGATGACCTCGTCGACCAAGGAAGTGCTGGCGATCACCACGCTCGACGGCGAAGCTGTCGGCAATGGGAAACCCGGCCCGGTCGGCGAACGGATGTGGCAGTGGTATCAGGATTTCAAGAACACGGTAATGCGCAAAGGCTGAGATGGCTTCGTACAAGGACACCCTCCTCGAATTTCCCTGCGACTTTCCCCTGAAGATCATGGGCAAGGCGCACGACGAACTCGCCCAGGCGGTGCTGACCATCGTCACCCGGCACGCCCCCGATTTCGACGGCGCGACGATGGAAATGCGCGCCAGCTCCGGCGGCAACTACCTGAGCCTGACCTGCACCGTGGTCGCCACCTCGAAACCGCAACTCGACGCGCTGTACATGGACCTGACCGCGCATCCGCTGGTGAAGGTCGTCCTCTAAGGTGAATCCGCTCGTCAAACGCCTGGGCCGCGTCGACTACGCGCCGACCTACCAGGCCATGCTCGACTTCACCGCCAACCGCACGGCCGAAACGCCGGACGAGTTGTGGATCGTCGAGCATCCGCCGGTCTATACCCTCGGCCAGGCCGGCAAACCCGAACACATCCTGCGCGACGTCGGCATCCCAACCGTCAAGATCGACCGCGGCGGCCAGGTCACCTACCACGGCCCCGGCCAGGTGGTGATCTACCTGCTGCTTGACCTGTCGCGACTGAAGATCAAGGTGCGCGAACTGGTTACCGCCATCGAGCAGGCGGTCATCGACCTGCTCGCCGCTCACGGCGTCACCGCCGAACGCCGCGACGGCGCCCCCGGCGTCTATGTCGGCCCGGCCAAAGTGGCGGCACTCGGCCTGCGCATCCGCAACGGCTGCTCGTATCATGGCGTCTCGCTGAACGTGGACATGGACCTGTCGCCGTTCGCCGCGATCAATCCCTGCGGCTATCCCGGCCTGCAGGTCATCCAGACCAAAGACCTGGGCATTCCGCTCACCGCTTTTGATGCCGGCGAGCAACTCTCGCAGCACCTGCTGCAGCAACTGGACAAACAACATGGCTGAAACCAAGCAAAAAGGCGTCAAGCAAAAGGGCGAACTGAAGACCGCGCGCATCCCGATCAAGATCGTCCCGGTCGCCGAGCCGCTCCGGAAGCCCGATTGGATCCGCGTCAAGGCCGGCAACAGCGCCGGCCGCTTCGGCGAGATCAAGACCATGCTGCGCGAGAAGAAGCTGCACACCGTCTGCGAGGAAGCCACCTGCCCGAACATCGGCGAATGCTTCGGCCGCGGCACCGCAACCTTCATGATCCTCGGCGACATCTGCACCCGCCGCTGCCCGTTCTGCGACGTCGGCCACGGCCAGCCTTTACCGCCCAACCCGGACGAGCCGCGCGAACTGGCGGAATCGGTTGCTGCGCTGAAGCTGCGTTATGTCGTGATCACCAGCGTCGACCGTGACGACCTGCGCGACGGCGGCGCCCAGCACTTCGTCGACGTGATCCGCAACGTCCGCGAGCTGTCGCCGACGACCACCGTCGAAACCCTGGTCCCTGACTTCCGCGGCCGCATGGACGTGGCCCTCGACGTCCTCGGCGGCGCCCTGCCCGACGTGCTGAACCACAACATGGAAACCGTGCCGCGCCTCTACAAGCAGGCCCGCCCCGGTGCCGACTACCAGCACTCACTCGACTTCCTCAAACAGTTCAAGGCCCGCTATCCAAACGTCTCGACCAAGTCCGGCCTGATGGTCGGTCTCGGCGAAACCGACGAGGAAATCCTGGAAGTCATGCGCGACCTGCGCGCCCACGACGTCGAAATGCTAACCATCGGCCAGTACCTGGCGCCGTCCGGCCACCACCTGCCAGTGACGCGCTATGTCCATCCGGACGTGTTCAAGATGTACGAGGAAGAAGCCAAGAAAATGGGCTTCACCGGCGCCGCCTGCGCACCGATGGTCCGCTCCAGCTATTGGGCAGACCAGCAGGCGCACAGCGCCGGCGTCGCCTTATAAATTCCAACGATAAATGCTAGTGAACATCGCTCCAGGCTAATCATCCATCGATAAATGCTACTGGAGCGCACATGGAGAACTTGCCGAGCTTCCCTAGCCTGACACCAGATGAACGAATCTGGCGGCTAGACTGGTTCGGCGAGTGCGCCTACCCAGGAAGCGTCCGACGCTACGCTCAGCCCTGTATCAAGGTTAGTCTCTCGCCTCTACGGTGCGACCCGAACGATCACGCCGCGCTTTCTCTTCCAGACAGTACCGATCATCAGCATACAAACGAAGCCTGGGTACCGATTGCGGCTTTACCCATGCTGGTGATCGGCGACCTTTGGCAGGCAGGAAAGCAAATCGCCTCACCTAACTATCAGCTGGAGAGATTTAGGCGTCTAGAAATCCACCCTGAATCTACGGCCTTTGTGAAGGCCGGCCTCGCACTTGAGGAGCGTTTCCTTCTTCCTTTGAGTCGTCATCCCTGGCATCGGCATCACACGCAGTCCTACTGCGTATCGGTTACCCTGGCAGACCAGCGTCGACTGTTGATCCCATGCGTAGAGATCATCCGTTTTTACTTCGGCTCTTCCAGTAATTTTCTCCAGCGACTATTCACGGCACCTCTGGCCCCAGAGAGTCTCTGGAGCAGCAAGCACCTAAATCCAGCCACGCGACACCTGCACCTGATTTTGGCTAATCACCTATCAGGACTGTCGGCTGCAGACATCGGGCGAATAGCAGAAAGCAAATTCGCCTGGCGGGCCGCCGCGGGCATTTACGCCTCCTGCCAAAAGGCAACAGCGACAGGACATCCCGCCTATCCGTACACCGGTCTCCCATTCGAAGGAAACACTGACCTTGGGGTAAGCGGGATGTGGCTTCCATTCGGCGATCAGGAAAACGCCACCTTCCTGGTATTCCGAATTCGCTCTTGCTCCCATCCTTTCCCCTTTCAATCCCTGTCCTATGAGGCCGGGAGACGGAAAGCGCGGTACGACTCACCTGCCAAGTCGGGAGAAGACAAAAAAGTCTTTTCTCGAAAAGGCGAAGAGGAAATACGCGAGGTGGCCGAAACGGACCCAGGAAGCAAACGAACTCAGCACTCCCGGACTCTCCCAGGCCCCCAGCGTTTCCCCGACCTGGCTCGTAAGCAGATTTGGCGGGACAAAATCGAGACCATGCCCCATGCCGACGTATATCTAAAGCATGCCGACGGGAATGTGGAGCAAGTTGCATTTGGAGAAGCGGAAGGAAATTCAGCAACGCCGTCGATCGATCTGGAGCAATCGGCCGTTGGGGAAATTGCATCCAAGAACGCCTCGCTACCTTGGTTCGTACGCACGGGGCTGAAGCAGATTGCAGCCAACCCGGCCTACGCCTGCGCAAACCTCGCAGTAAAAGTTGTTGCCCCCCAAGGCATGACACAGCCTGTGTTCAGTTTGCCGGTGGTAATTGATGACGACGGCGTGATTGATGCTGCGCACCTATTCAATAAAAGCGAGGGCAGCACCCGCCAACGACGAGGCTGCTTTGTCGAAATCACTGGATCTGAGGGGAACTCGTGCTACCGGGTAATCCTGGAAGGAGGACATCAGGGGGATCAGCCTTCCGTCTACCAAGCGGCCAAAATTGAAGTTGGGGTTATCTTAGCCTTGGAATTGGAGGCTGTTCAATAGCAGGTTATTGAACCAAGCAGCCGAAAGACTCCAGCGAGGCCCTGTTTTTCGTCCTCGATAGTTTCGCCGCAAGCGACGGCTTAGACAATTCGAACAACTGCGAAAGCGAATATCTCGAATTTTCCCTATCACGCCATATGCTTCAGAGTGCTGATCATACTGGCCACTTCCTCAATTTGCATAACACGGCATACTGAATTTACATCGCATCACAATTCAGGCAAGTATCGAAAATATGTCAGCAGCCTTTGATGGAAAAATCGCCCTTTTCAACCAGACGCAGGAATTCGGAGTCATTGATTCCCATTCGTCCCCAATTGCCAATCAATTCACCGATAATCTTCGTTGCCCTCGCGTAACGTATTTCGCCGTACCACGTATATTTCCGTGTCTCGTTTGGCTCGGAAAACACGAAAACGGGATTCGATTTATGCTTTTCCCCGGAATCGATACCGAGCACCCGCTCGCTGTCTGAATCGGGAGCAAATGCTATTGGGACGAAGTGTGGGTGTTCGGTATCGAAATAGAGCTTCTTTTCTTTGCCATCCACGGAAATGACAATCAAGTTCGCCTTTTTCGTCTCGTTCTCTGATGCCAAGAAAAAGGTAAAACGTTTGCTCTTCTTCAGCCGAACCGTATCGCAAATAGGCGTAAGACAGAGGAGCCATTGTTGCTTGGGTTCGTTTTCAGTCGGCACGGACGCAAGTAACGTTCCTGTTGTAAGCACCGGCCTCCATTTCCCGGTATCGCTACTCAACTTTGTACCCCCAAATGCTTCGCGTCTCATTGCCACTAATCGAGCAAACTTACGTTCTGCACCGTGGGCCAATTCCTCGTTACCTGCCAAAAATTGCGAGACCAGATGGCGCTTCTTGGTTGGAAGTGGCTGCGGCTCCCCCCCCTCGGCCCCGAGAATTCCGTAATTATTGACCCCGTATTTCAGCAGGCGCGCCAGAGCATCATTATTAATACTGTATTCGGACTCCTTGAATTCGTATGGAAGATCCTGAATGGGCAGGTTGCGCGCTGCGATCCACCGCGAAAGCGTTTCCTCGCCGAGATAACGGTCCGATATACCCTCGAGTCCGAGTGCGGTATCGCATTCCGCTACGAACAGATCCCTGAGCATACCGGCGACATCGTCCGGCGGGTCGGTTATCATTCGATTAGCTATGAAAGCGGAATCCAATTCCGAGCTGAATCTCGTCACCATGTGATGCGCATTCTTCCGGATAGCTCCGATAGCTGCGAGCGCAAAAGATGGCAACACTCCATCGGACAATTCGGCAAATTCCTTTAGAAGCACTTCCGGTAATTTATCTGCCGCTACGGTTTTCTTGCTGAGCACAATCAGCATGCAGTGAGCGCCCTTCGCGGCGAGTCGGCTGGGATCGTTGGGAAGCGTATTGAGTTCTATGCCCCCTTCGACGAGTGCGCCTTTCGCATCTTCCAATATACCTGGGCCGACGTCCTGTCCGGTGTAAACGCAGATCAGTCTTAACCTTCCGTTTTCCGCAAAATCCTGCTTTGCGATGCTCGTCAAAACGCGCTTGGTAAGGTTGGGGTTGGGCTCTCGCATGTGCCAATCTACGATCACCATATCGGAGAGCTTTGAGGCCTTGATGATCCGGTTTAGGACATCCTCTGCGTTGCTGTCTTTCGTCTTCTCGGGTAAAACGAAAGCGCAGGCAACACCGATATCCGCAAATGCATCCGATACTTCTCGCACATCCAAGGAGTGGCCCACATCAATGGGCTCCTGCGGAAGACCCTCATCATTAGATGGAGCCACCAAGGGCATATTCGAACCTAAGCCATCGTCATCAGGCGGTACCAGTACAGTAGCTTCCACCAACTGTGCGCTCGAATGACCAACCGCTGGCTCATCATCGATAACGGTTACGTTTTTTATGAACTCTTGTACAGCTCGCATTCGGTGGGCAAGCCAAAAACTCGCCGCAGCCTGTGAATTCTCAGCCGCTCCCATCACAACTTCGTTCGTTGCCATGTCGTTCATGATTATTTTTCTCTACTCGAAATTCGGAATACCGGCTTTACCTCCCGACCCGCATGGAGCAACTCAATCTCAAAGCCGTCACGACGTAAGGCGTCACGACTTACCGCCAAACCCATTCCCCGACCACCAGGCTTCGTCGTTTCGCCGAAGTCGAAGATTCGCCCGCTAATACGTTCATCGATACCTGGCCCAGTGTTGGAGATCAAGTACCCCTTGTTGTCGGCGTCGAGGATGATATGACGCTCACCATGCGCGCGATTTCCAAGCCAATAAATAGCGTTGTCGACAACGTTGACAAATGCTGCAATCACCGAGGATGAACGGCACTGTACCGTCTTGGCGCGGAATTCATCGGTGGTTATGAGTTCGATGCCCTTCTCTTCCAGTGCCTCCGAAAATACACGGCGAATAGCTGCCAGAACCTCTTCCCCTGTTAGTGGCGCTGTCGCTCGATTCAGACGACGTCCAAGTGGATCAAGCGCTCGTAAATAGCCGTCCAGATGATCGAAGTGCTCACGCAAAACGTCATATATTTCCTTCAACGAAGGATTCTTATCCGCCCATGGTTTTAGATGCACCATGGTGGCTCGAAAACCTCTAGCGGCTTGATCGAACTCGTGCTGGAGTACGCCGACAGCCAATCCCATCTGGGCGAAATCGGTATAAAAATCGAGTTTCTCCTCCAATATCTGATTACGCTTCTCCAACGCCGCGAACCGATCATCAGCGGTCTCTCGAGCCTTTAATCCCTCGGCGAAGTCAAACATCTGGCGTTGGATAGATGCGAAGAAAGCAGCCTCGTTGCTTCCCAAGGCAGACATTTTGCTTTCGACCTGAGATCGCATTTCATCCAGTTCATCAGGAGATGTAGCTGATCGGCGAGTAAAGTCGCCGACGAGATCTTCGATGGATTGCCTAACGTTGGAGAACTCTTCTCGCATCACGTGCTTCAGCGCCTGGTTCGCCTGCTCGTGAGTGCCGAACGCTTCACGGCGAAGATTGGTCAGATCTTTAACGATGGCATCACGCTGCTCCTCGATTAACTGGAGTGCTACTTCACGTCGATGCGCCGCACCGAGCGTACCATTCGCGACATTTCCCAATAGCGCGGATACGTCCTGTTCCAGGGGTTGCAGCACGTCTGACTTAAATATCGGTAGCAGGCGCTGAAAAGCCTCCCAGTCCTTTTCCAGAGATCGGCTTAAATTCAGCCCCCGCGGCAAAGCAATTGCCGACTGGTTGGCAAGACTGCGTATCCGGCTGCGTGTTTCAGCCTCAATATTACGCAGCACTAGAGCAATCTCGCCCAGATCAGACTCGTTTTCTAAACTGTTTAGTTTTTCCTGTAGTTTTGTCCGAATGTCCTCTGCGGCAACATGAAAATAACGCTGCTCCCAACGTTCAAAGAATTTCTTCAAAATTTCGCCGAATTCCGAACGCCTAGAGTCGGCTTTTTTTCGTTGCTTTTCCAAAAGTGCTGCTTGGCGCTCAAGTTCCGCACGCTTCTCGATGAAGACGTCACCTTGCGGGGAAGTGGCCCTGAAAAACTCAATTGCTAGCTGCCTGAATAAATTAATCAGAATCGAGCGCAGATCCCGGTATGCCTGATTTTCCCTAAATCCCTCCCGTCCAGCCTTCTCACTCAACGCCCCGTTGTCCGCGTGCGTCAAAGCCACATATCCCATACCCCGACGATATGAGAAAAACCAATCCTTGAACGCCTTGTTGCGCCGAAGCTCTATATCGAGAAAGTCGTAATCGGAGTTACCGTACGGCAATACGCGTATACCATCTCTGTAAATATAGACGCCACCGACTCTATCGAGCTTTCGGGTTAATGCTTTCCACCTTTCTGAAGGAATGGTGGTTTGATCTGATTTACCTTGCACGTATGCGTACTTGAAATCGAACGGGCCGCACCGGCTATTCCGGCCACGGCCGTCGGGCCAGTTACAGACGAACTCGTGGGGCGTACCAAAAACTGTCACGGTCCCAACAAACTGTCCGTCCGGACCAAACCGGCCCTCGAAGTGATGGTCGGCACAAGCGTAATCCTCGGTATCGAAGAATTGCATCGGACCGATTAACGAATCCGGCTTTTCGAACTTGTGATCACGGAATTCGGTTCGAATAACGGGGGTATCGCCGCTCAGCGTATTCGAAAAGCCAAGCAGACTACGCTCCAGTTTTGAAGCATCCCCATCACTGCCTCCGTCGATGTCGTCATCCATCTCAGGTGCCACGGGAAGGACGATGAAATGCGTACCGTATCCATTTCCAGTAAGGGAGAGAGGATTCTCGACCCCGTTATTCAGAGTAACATCAAGTTTGTCCGGGCTAATGGCCCGAACCGTGGCCAAATCCGCAATCAATCGCTCCCTGGTCTGCTCGGGCAAATCGGAGTTCAATGCTTCAATGTTATTGAGCACCGCATCGGCCAATATCCCTATGTCGTCTCGCGAGGGAAGCGTCCCTCCTGGGAATTCGCGGATAGGAACGTCGATTGAGGAAATATCGATTCCCGGCTGTTCGAAAAGTCCCCAGTGGACTAGGGCAACCACAAGATCGTGTAGCCCGTCTGTGCGTACTGCGCGGGTTAGAATCAATGTAACCGGGGCGATTACCGCAATTGCGAGGCGCCCGATCCCTTTTTCGCCCATAACGACCCGCCTAGGAAGATTTTTGGGACCGGTCCACACGTCTTCCAATTTTTGGTTATTTGCGTCAACGCGGCTTTCAGTACCCAGAGTGAGCCAACGATTTTCGATGTCGTGACGCGTCATCCCATATCCGTCGTCTCGCAAAACGAGCAGGCGCGTGCGACGGAAGAAGTCTACTTCAGCTCTTTCGGCATAAGCATCATGTGCGTTTTTGAAGAGTTCGTGGATTGCTGTCGGGATACCGGCGATCTGCTGCCGCCCCAACATATCCACTGCTCTGGCACGAACTCGGAGTTTGGTCACTTATTTGCCTTGATTGGTTTTTCGACTTACGGCTTACAGGCCCGAGTTCGGTAACTCGGTCAGATATTTTGGACATAAATTATGCCACAACGATGCAGAATAGCATCCACAATGCGGATGATGTAACTTCCACGCACCTCGGCTTCACTCGTCTAAGCAATGCAATGAGCAGGGGGGTCTGGGCAATAACAAGCATCGGGCAAACGGAATAAAATGATCGGGCAAATTTTATGATTCAAAAAATAACCACCTATCGCACCATCTAAACACGGAGCCTAATATTATAGAAATCAAGTGTGCTAAAGCATCGGATTAGCTTCACTGACAAATGAAGATCCATCACAACATGGCGTCCTACCGCTTGATCAAAGCCTTTCGGATAGAACTTGGGTGCTTTTTAGGGAAACTGGCCGTTTCCGTACGATCGCAATCACTCTATCGGTAGCTTCCCAAGGGGCGTCGTGCTCCCAGAAACGCAGACTCAACCAACCCGAATTCCGCCAACTTTCAGCGGTACCCGCATCCCTTTTCTTGTTGCTTTCAATCTTCTCGAACCACCATTCGCGGTTACAGATTGGAATGTCACGATGTTCTGAACAAGCATGCCAAAAGCAGCCATTGACGAACACCACCTCATATTTTCTCTGGAAGGCAATGTCAATGGCACATCCGGGAAGTTCTGGACACCCAGCATTGGACTTGATACCCAGGTGCCAGTTTGTACAGCCACTTCCTAAGTGCGATTTCCGACACCGCCCCCTTGGTGAACGCCCCCCATTCGTTTGGATACATCCGGGGAACTAGACTTGGGCTTGGTAGTGGCGATGCACCTCGGATACCGGAGTCGTATCAACTATTGCCGCTCGCAAATACGGAGCAAGAGATCGAACCATGCCAACCGGCACTGCATTACCTATTTGGCGAGCGATTTGACTAGGCTTACCGTGAAAACGATAAGTAACAGGAAAAGATTGGAGTAGTGCAGCCTCCCGAAGGGTAATCGCCCGGTGGTCGTCGGGGTGTGCAAAGCGTCCTTTCGTCACATCGGTACATCCCGTCGTCAAAGTCGGCGCCACATCGTCCCACTTCATCCGACCATACACGTCGGGGAAATCACCGTCCTTACCCAGGTGACATTTCAGCACGAGCTCCGGCGGGAGCGATAAGCGGCTTCCTCCATCACGAGGAATATGCCTGAGGCGCTCAAGCACAATCGACTGATGGCAACGCGCTCGGTGCAACGGGTCATCGGATGATGCCTCACCGGAAGCCAGTGACGGGAGCCCTCCAATGGCTTCCCGAACCGTCCGCCGAGGATGCGGAACAATATCGCGACCGAACCGCTCCGCGACATCATGATTGCGTGATGCAATCATGATGCACCGTTCCCGGCGCTGAGGAACCCCGAGATCGGCAGCATTTATTTTTTGCGGATCACTAAGATAATACCCATAAGAACGCAAAGCGTTTGAAAGCTCCTCAATCGGCCCCGAGCGCGCCAATCCGGGAACATTCTCGATAAACACGAGTTTGGGTAAGAACGCCTCAACAAAACGAAGCGCCTCAAGTATAAGATCGGCTCTGGGATCCTCTTTCTCGCGCTTCCGATTTTGACTGCTGAAAGGTTGGCAAGGCGCACAAACAATCAAAGTCTCAAGCTCACCGGGATTTAGATTTAAATCAATCGCGAGATCCCTAGCATTCACGAGGCGGATATCGCTTTCGATCATCCGAACCTCGGGATGGTTAAGCCTATAGGTGGCACAAGCCACCGGGTCGAAATCGACTGCTGCCAGAATCTGAAAGCCATCCGATTTCAAGCCCTCTGTTACAGCCCCAGAGCCACAGTACAAGTCAATTGCCTTAAGACAAGTCTTATTAACCCATCCCTCCCGTGCCATATTTAACCTCCATAACCACGGCATCGAAACCTAACCAGGCATTCTCAGCCCAAAAATAGCAATACCTCAAGCCACCCGACCATTATTATTTTGACTATAACACAATACGATTAAGATGCAAAATGTATTTTGTTTTTAATTAAAAAAAACAATCAGCAACCAACGTCGCTGCAAATTAAGCAACAAATAATTCGTCGTTACAAAAATTAAAACCACTTGTTTTTAATACCCGTGACTGCTCTATATTAAATTACATAGATACCGTTTGCTTTTGCTTCACCGCAATTTTGTGCCGATTTTCAGTAGCAAGCAACTCAAAAAATTCAGCCGTCGAAAATTCCAGGAATTAACAGCATTTACCCAGCCATGAATAATTGGTTACGCCACCAGCCAGAACAGCGCAGGTTATATTTTTGAGACTAAAGTGAATTAGTTCTTTTTGTATTTTAACTGGCGGCTATTGGATTATAAAATTTTTACGGCCGACTGACTTCAGATCCCCATTGGCCTAACCTAAGCAGAACACAGCAAAAGCCCTCCACAAGGACATTGCTGTGAAAATTTACCTTATAGCTCGTGAGTCAATCTTGAATGCAACACTCCTTTTCGCCAATCGGAAAACCTCTCCGCCAACAGCAGATACCACTCCGGCGCATCATCAAAATCCCTGAGCATCAAGTTGTACCGCAAGGCTTTTGACAACCATGCGCTTTCCAACCGACGCCTTACGTCCGCCATCAACCACAGAGCGCACAACATCAATCGATGGCGCTCGCCATGGCTGCGCTGCTCGACACTGATCAGCCCTTGCTGAAGGGACAAGTGCGGCAGATCAAGTTGCTCCTCGATGAATCGCTGTAACCGTCCTTGATTTTGACGCATCCCCATCACTCGACAGAACTGGTGCATTACCGCGTAATACCCCAGGTCGAACTGGCCAGCCTGGCTATCGGACGCGTTCAGTGACAGCAGCATGCCGTCAAATAGCTGGTGCAATTCCTCGTTTGGAAAGGAAACAGATTTCCGTGGAGCCTCCCGGAAGTCGTACCCACAGGAATAGCAAACGTGCATTGGCCGAGCGTTCTTCAGTTCTCGACCAAAGTCACCGCGAAAACCAACGATTGGAAGTCCGCACCCCGGGCATGCATCCCACAGATCGACATGATGCTCAGGGCAGTAGGTAAAACACGCCACTCGCCATTGCTTGCGGAAATAAGGAATCGCATCGCTTGCCAGGCATTCAGGACAGAACTGCTGTCCGAATGCCCTGTGTCGCATGCCATAGCTCCGTATCGGCAATATCCAACGAAGCTGCCCGACGGCCTGACGATGGGGATAAAGGCGCCCTCCGTAGGTCACCAATGTCATTCGGAACACTTCCCAATAGCTGCTACCTGTATGCTCGCAGAGGGCATCAATTAACCACTGCGGTGCATTGCGATCGATATCCCGGTTCCACGGAGATAACCCATTGCCAAAAAGCATCCAGGACAACGTCTGCAGCTTGATGGCGTTGGCTTCCCCCACACGCACAATCCACGACGACAGCAGTTCATCCGGCAAGGGCTTGGGATGGGCAGGCCACACCTTGCCAGACAACATGGCTCACAAGCCTTCGGGCTGCAGCCTTCGCTTTGATGGCGCAGCCCAATCAATGGATTCCAGCACCTTACGATCGATAACCTCCTTGCCAGAACTGACTGCATGCACGGCAGCAGCCACCAGCAGATCGGAGATTTCTCCCAGGAAACCTTCGCTCATCGCATAAATACGGTCCGCCAGTGCAGGATCGTGGAGATACGACGGATTGCGTAGCGGGATCATCCGCTCGAAAGTCATCAGTAGCCGGATATAGTCGTCGTCGTTTTTCCAGCGAGGCAGAACCGCATGCTCGAAACGGTTGGCCAATTGCATGTCCGTTTGAATCGCTCGAAACGCATCGCGCGTCCCGACCCCGACGATGGGTATCTCCAGCTCGTTCCCCAGAAATTTGATCACGTTCAGAAATATCTTCTGGCGCGTCAGATTGCCGGCGAGGATGTGATGAATCTCGTCAATCACCAGCATGCGCAACCCAACATCGCGCATCAGCTTGATCGCCTGGAATTGTTTGCGATCAGTCCGATCACTGGGCTTGTAGGGCGCAAAGAGGAGTTCGAGAATGGCGTTGTAGAAGCGCCCCTCGTCAGGGACTGGCGGCGCCTGGACAAATAACACCGGCACCGTCGCGTTGTCGCCTTCCACGTTGTCGTCCGGGGGATGCTTGGCGCAAAAGCGTTTCACCAACATGGTTTTGCCGTTGTTGGTATCCCCGACAACAAGCAGATTCGGCATCCGGTGCGACTTGGGATGTGTCAATAACGACTCCAGCCGATCCAGAACATCTTTTGCCTTGTCATAGCCAATCCATCGCGGAGAGCGAATATAGGCAATGCGCTCGGTATCTGGCCGCAGCAGATAGGCGGCCGCCTTTTCGGACAGGTGAGCATTGGCATCAGACATCTTGCAGGTCGTCCGCATCATCATAGGGCTTCAGGTCGCTGCGTGGCAGCGGTGAAGGCGGTAGCCTGTCTTCAACCGCTACCGGCTGACGTGGCACGTGCACGCCAGCCTTCGCCACGCCGACGCGCTTGCGCTCGTTATTGCGCCGGGTCTTCTTGGTGATTTTTCTGGCCTGCTCTTCAATCTCCTGCATCCGGTCATAGGCCGCGAAGATCCGATCCTCATCCACTGGCGCAGCCGGTTGTTCCTCCAGGGCTCGCTTTTCAGCAGCGCGCAGCTCCCAGATGCTGATCGCCGGATGGGAGGTGTTTCTGTATGGGATCGCAAAGTACTGACGAATTTCCGGATCGAAGAACCAAATCACGCTGATATCTCGCGGATCCCGGCGACACAGAAACTTCCTTTTGACCTTCGGCTGCTCAGGATCGGGTTCATTCACCCAACGCCGAAGCACGTCGTGCTGGTATTCAATGTGGTCCCAGACGATTCCGTAGTGCTGCACCGTACGAGTTTCAAACGGCATCAAATCCAACTTTAATTTGATCTCGTCACTGATTCGCTCCGGTAGGCCAATCCCTGGTTGTTTCTTCGTTCCAAGAATCCCCTCCTGCCATTTGGCAATCGGCGACATACCCAGCGATGAATGCGTTCGTTGGTGATAGACATTGACGCAAAGATGCGTGAACCATCGCTCAAACTCTTTGAGGCTCATCGTTGCCTGCCCATCGGAATCGTACTTCCCACGTTCCGTTGTATTGGAAAACGTCGTTCCTGGCAGGCTATGAATTTCCTCGTTGAGCGTTCCCAACAGGCGCTCGATATGAGCGCCATATCGCGGTTTCGCTACGGGCCGCCACTCGATATTCACGCCGTACTCCTGGCAGGCGCTCTTGAGCATGTTGCCTCGGAACTCTTTTGCATTGTCAGCATGGATAGTTCGAGGCAGTCCCCAGCAGGGCCACTTGGCATCGATACCCAGATTGATCAGCCAGCTCTCCTTGGGAAGAATGGCATGTGACAATGCCAGTCCCAGCGACAGATTCCCCGGTGGGTCAAAGGAAATGTAGTAGCCAAGAATCATGCGCGTATAAACGTCGATCAGAAGCGTCAGCCAGGGGCGACCAATAGGCAAGCGATGGATATCATCGACCAGAATCGAATCGACTGGCGTGTGATCGACCTGCACAACCGCCAGCGGCTGCTCCGCGCCAGGAAACTTGCCACGGAGTAGCAAGTGCTCGGCCTCGGCCGCCTTCGCGCCTTCGCGAGCTTTGGTTGTCTTGTATGAATCAAGGCGTTTGATTCGATTCCGAATCGTATTGGGATGCGGCGGCTTGAGTTGCGCGCGCTTGCACAACTTGTCGATTTCCCGGCTAATTTTCGCCGGGGACAATTTCTGGCTGCTCAGGTATTTCGAATCGAGTACGTCCTTGATGATTTGCTCGACCGGCTCGGACAGCAAGCTCTTCCCAGCATCGACACGTGGACGGCGCAAAAACACCGAAACCCGGCCATCGTTCTCGTACTGGCGAATCCACCGATAGATCGAGGCGTAGTGAACCTTGCACACCTCCGCACGCGCAATCACGTCATCAACGGTTCGATTGGGTAGATCCAGCAAGGGTTGGATGATGCCGTAAATCCGCATCGCCTCTTGCCAGTCCTTTTCGGATACCGCAGCCAAGTCATGCTGAGGAACAGGTGCTGCCTCGGGCCCCGAGGCAAGATCGACAATTGCGACTTGAGAAAGCTTGCCACTGTCGACGTCCCGGATAACAACCGTCGCAAAATCATGCGACTCCTGGCTAATGATGTACGGCTTACCTTGATAGAAAACCGTCGCTCCGTAAGCGAGCGAGAGTGGCTTTGTCATGTGAAGCCCCTGATAGGAGAAGCCATGGTCAGCGCTTGCTGCAGGTCAGCATGGAGATGCCCGTTGGCGATCAAATACCAAATCGCCGGCAGATACTCAGCCTGTTGCCACGGATCGTCAGACAAACTGTGTAGTACCTGCTCAACGCTCGCCTCTCCCAATGCCGCCGAGGCATGCATCACGGCCTCAATCAACGCCTCCGGAATTTCCCGGCTTCGATAACCCAGCAGAAAACGGGCATTTGCCAGGTAAGGCGTTCGTATTTCCACATCGGACACCAAATGAAATACCCACCCCTGCTTCCGAGCGTATCGGATGCCCTGCCGAAACTTGGGGCGCAACTCGTCCCAATGCGCACGCAGATCTTCCCTGCATTTCACCTCGTATAGCCAAGGCGGACGTTTCAGCTCATCGCAAAACTCGACGCGTACATCGGGTCGGTAGTAGCGCGGCTTCCCTTGCGCATCCTTCCACTCAATCTTGACTGGCTGAACTTCGTACCTTGCCACCTCAGGCGAGAACTCCAGGAGCGCGATAAAGTCTCGCTCTAGCGGAGACTCGAATTGAGCCTCACCGATCGCCTTGGATTGTGCGGCGACACCCGTAACGTTTCGGTAGTTCTTCGGAATCTTGCGAACTGGCATTTACGTGAATTGCACAGAGATGTGAACATCAAACCAGAAGCATGTATTGATGTTCACAGTAGCCGTGATCTGTGGAATTTCAAGGATCAATACCCCCCCGTCCAGCAACTATCCCGCCAAGGGGATGTGAAGCAATGAAACCATCGCATAGGTCGCAAAAGCATTTGAGCAACACGGCATGCTGGCAGGACCACAAATCGGCCAACGCTGCCGTTCTAAGGGCAGCTAGACTCGGTCTGAAATGCATCAAAATCTGGTGATTTCACATTTCGCCAGCCCCACTACCGTCACTCGCACAGCAATGCCGATGTGCTAGCATCATCGCTATTGCTCAGGAACAAAAGGCCAGCGGCGCAAGCTGAGTCAGCCATTCAGATATTTTTGGGAAGAGAAATATGACGCTATTGGCGCAAATCCTTCAGTGGTCGAATTCAAGCCTCAAACCCTGGCAACAGGACGCTGCGCGGCGCCTTTTTCAGAACACATTGGACAATGAAGCCCTTGACGATCTCTATGCCATGCTAAAGAGCAGCGTCGGACTGGAGGACCCTCACGGCAGAATACCGACACCACTATGCCAGGACCATCTGCCCGTAACGTCCGCCAAGGATGATGCCGCAGTTTTGGTTGCACTGAAGGACGTAAGGAATGTTAACAGGTTAGCCGCCAATCAGAGCCTTCACTTTTCTAAACAGGGCGTCACCGTTATTTATGGAGCTAACGGAACTGGAAAATCTGGCTACTCTCGCGTGCTGAAACGCGCATGCCGGGCACGCGATGTCAGCGAGGACGTGCGCCCCAACGCGCTAGACAAAGCTAAGCTCTCCGCAATCCCGGAAGCAAGCTTCGATATAGAGCTCGGAGCGAAACCATCCACCGTCACCTGGAAGAAGAACGGGCCTGCCCCAGTCGAACTTGCCACCATTGCCGTATTCGATACGCACTGCGCGCGCTCCTACCTCGACTTGCAGCAAGAAATCGCATACCTGCCCTATGGACTGGACGTCGTCGAGAACTTGGCACAAATCGTTTTACCGAAAATCACAGAAAAACTGAACGCGGAAATCGCCTCAACGCCAACGACGAAGGAGGCATTCAACCACCTGGCAAGACCTACAAAGGTATCTGAGCTTATCGACTCGCTAAGCGAAAATACCAAGATCGCCGAAGTAGAAGCACTTGCCCAAATGAGCGCGGAAGAGACCGCGCGAATGGGAGAACTTGATAAGACACTCAGCGAGGCGGATCCGAAAGCAAAAGCAAAAGAGCTGCGACTAGCAATTGGGCGCATGAATGCCCTGAAAACGAAGATCGAATCGTCAGCAAACTGGGTCAAGAACGAATCCATACAAAAGTTTCGGACCTTAGACGAAGATGCGGAAAAAGCAATAGCCGCCGAAGCTAACGCCGCCACCCTCCTGCGCGCAGGGGAAGCGTTATTACCAGGAACCGGCGATGTGCTGTGGAAGGCAATGTATGAAGCCGCGAAACAGTTCTCTCTGGGGGCTGCTTATCCGAATCAGACGTTTCCACATTTTCATGACAAAGGCAAATGCCTGCTATGCCAACAAGATCTTTTGGAGGGCGGCACGGCCCGTATGAAGCGGTTCGAGGAATACGTTGAGCACAACGTCGCTAAACTTGCAGCGGATCGACGGGCCGCAAGGGCTACCGCAATTGGCAAGATTGAGGGTGCAGCCCTTTCCATCGACTACAAAGACTACGTCGATGAGCTGACCCACCTCGACCCGAACGTAGTAGCTGAAATCTGCGCATTCGACAACGCTGTCACAGAGAGGCAGAAATGGATGCTAGCAGCACAAAAGGTCCACGCATGGGACGGAGTCCCAGAATTTCCGGCCGATCCTTGCCTGAAACTGAAGACGATTACAGATGCACTCACTTCCCAAGCAGAGGCATACGAAAAGGCAACTGACGACAAGCAGAAGCTCCTAATGAAGGCAGAGCTCACCGAACTAAGAGTGCGAGCTGCCCTGGCACCTCAGAAGGACGCAGTTCTCGCGCTGATCGAACGGATGAGGGTCAAAGCCCTGCTTCTGAAGTGCAAGGATGATCTGAGGACAAAGCCTATTTCTGACAAGTCCAAGGAATTCGCTACCAATGCTGTCACAGCCCCGCTACGACAGGCCTTGAAGGCAGAGTTTGCGTCACTGGGAATTACACATGTGGCACCACGCCTAGACGAAAGCGTTGAACGCGGCAAGATGAAACACAAATTGGCGTTGGACGTCGTTATCCCGACACAGATTCGCGACATTTTGAGCGAAGGTGAACAACGTGCGATTGCACTTGGATGCTTCTTAGCGGAACTCCGGACTGGAGGCCACGGTGGAGGAATAGTATTCGATGATCCTGTTTCGTCCTTGGACCACACTAGGCGACAAAACGTAGCGCGTCGTTTGATTGAAGAGGCTAAAAGCAGGCAAGTAATCATCTTCACACACGATACGTCGTTCCTAGGTGAACTTCGCGACCTAATCGATCAAACGGGAATAGACCACGTCATCCACCATCTTGAATGGCACGGCGAATTTTCTGGCGTGGTACAAAACGGACTACCTTGGGAGCACAAAAGCTATAAAGATCGCATCGACAAGCTGCAAAAAGCACAATCAGCGCTAGCGGCCGATTGGCCACCGTACCCGAACGGAGAACAATCGGCACTCATGCGGCAACAATACAACTTGATGCGCGCGACAATCGAGCGTGTAATCCAAGACGTGGTGTTCAATGGGGTCGTGGTCAGGTACAGGGACTGGATCAGGGTTACGCCCAACCTATCCAAGGTTGTCGGCTTTGAACAGGCAGAGTGCGACGAAATCGAGCGTCTCTACCAAATTTGCTGTGACGTGGTTGACGCGCACGACCCGGCATCCAGCAAGAATTCGCCAGTACCCACTGCAACCCAATTAGGACTGGACATCGATGCACTCGTTACACTTACCGGTGCCATAGAAACTCGCAAGAAAAAACAGGCAGCCAACGGAAAAACGTAGTCCTGCAACCACCTAGCTCTACGCGCAAGCGATTCGGCACATGTAATACTTCAATAGTTCTTCGGAATCTTGCGAACTGGCATTTACGTGAATTGCACAGAGGGATGTGAACATCAAACCAGAAGCATGTATCGGTGTTCACAGTAGCCGTGATCTATGTAATTTCAAGTAAAAAAACGCTCTCAGTAGCAATCAGCTTTGTAATTGATACGCCTGAATCAACGCACGCCCGGCGGCGGTGCGGGTGGTTTTCCCGGCGGCGGTGGCGGGATGCCGGCGTCGACGGCGCGAACCGGCTGGGAATAGGTGACCTTGCCCGAGACCGGGACACGGTGCCCCTTGGCGTACATGCACTGGATGTAAGCGTTGTCGTATTGCTGCTGGGTACCGACGCCAGAACTGCGTCCGGATTCACCACCGGCAGCCGTGCCTGCCAGTAGACCGAAGCCAGCGCCGACGGCTGCACCCCGGCTGTCGCCACCGATTGCAGCACCGGCGACGGCGCCAACCGCCGTACCGACGGCCGCGCTGGTCACCGCCGATTCGCGACGGGCGTCGCTGGCGGTTTTTCCACCGATCTGGCGCAGGGCGTCGTCCTTGCACCAGGCTTCGTCGGCGCGGAAACGCTCTATGCTTTGTCCGGTGCCGGGCAGGACCATCACCGTCGGCCCGGTCGGGATGACGGTGCAGGCGCCAAGTAGCAACGCCAGGGGAAGCAAGGGAAGCAGGCGGGGGGCGTTCATGATCGACCTTTCACTTGGCAGCTTCGGGCAGGACAGGTAGCCAGTCTTCGGCACAGGTCCCGACCGCCGGGTAGTAGGCACCGGCACTACGGCAGAAATACCAGACAGCTTCGGCCTGATTCACCGCAGGTGCCTGCTCGATATAGACCGGCGGCGGGGGCGGTGCGACGACCACCGGCGGCGGATAGGGTGGCCAGGGCTGGGGATACCAGAACGGCCCCCACATCGGGCCAAAGACGATGCCGACACTGGTTCGCGGCGGATGCGCCCAGGCGTCCTGGCCGACCAGTACGGACAAGCAGAGAAAAAGCAGCAGGAAGCGGGAAGTTCGCATGCCGGGAATCACCTTGTTGAGTGATCAGCTTAGACGACAAGCGCCCCGGCCGACAGCACCGGATTGCTACAATTTGTAAGCGACTACATTCCCTCGTCGCGTTCGATCATCTCCGTCCGCTTGCGCCGCAAGCCTTCCGGCATTTTCAGCGTGGTCCGGTCCCAGCCCTCGATCTCCAGGACGCGCTCCATGCACTCTTCCATCAGTGCATGGGCGCGCAGGGTCGCTTCGGCAATGGTTCGATGCACCCTGAGATCGTTACCAGGCTCGATCTCACAGCGACTCTGGTAGCGAAACAGTTCGCGCAGACTGCGCAACTGCACCGCCACCTGCCCCGGGCAAGCGCACATGTAGATCGTCGCTTCTTCGACGATCTGCTCCAGTTCCTGGTCGGAAAAGCGCTTTTGCAGGTGCATCATCGCCTCACAGCAGGTTCATCTTCTTCGCCGCTTCACGCAATTCCGCACGGAAATTCGGGTGCGCGATGGCAATCAGCGCTTCGCAGCGCTGCTTGGCCGATTTGCCACGCAACTGGGCGACGCCGTGTTCGGTGACGACGTAGTTGATGTCGTTCTTGCTGGTCGACACATGCGTGCCCGGCGTCAGCGTCGGGACGATGCGCGAGATGGTGTCGTCCTTGGCCGTCGACGGCAGCACGATGAAGGCCTTGCCACCGTTCGAGCGGTTGGCGGCACGGACGAAGTCGGCCTGACCGCCGGTACCCGAGTAGGGCTTGGCGCCGAGGCTTTCGGAACCGCACTGGCCCATGAAGTCGATCTGCATGGTGGCGTTGATGCAGTGCAGGTTGTCGTTCTTGCCGGCCAGATAGGGGTCGTTGGTGAAATCGACCGGGTGCATTTCCAGCGCCGGGTTGCGGTGCATGAAGTCGTACAGCTTCTTCGAGCCGAGCGCGAAGGTCGCCAGCATCTTGCCGCGGTGGTAGTTCTTCTTCAGGTTGTTGACGACGCCGGCTTCGACCAGGGTCATGATGCCGTCGCCGACCATTTCGGTATGGATGCCAAGGTCGTGCTTGTTGGTCAACTGCATGACCACGGCGTCGGGAATGCCGCCGTAGCCGATCTGCAGCGTTGCGCCGTCGGGAATCATCTCGGCGACGTAGCTACCGATAGCTTCCTGGACCGGGCCGATCTTGGGCAGGCCGACTTCAAGCAGCGGGTCGCTGCTTTCGGTCAGGGCGGCGACCTGGGAAATGTGGATGTGGCAATCGCCATTGGCGAACGGCACATTGGGATTGACTTCGAGCACGACGGCGCGCGCCTTCTCGATGGCGGCCATGGTGTAATCCGGTGCCAGCGACAGCGAGAAGAAGCCGTGTTCGTCCATCGGCGAGGCCATCGAGAACACCACTTCCGACGGCGTCAGGCCACGCTTGATCAGCATCGGCAGTTCCGAGAAGTAAGCCGGAACGAAGTCGACCCAACCTTCCTGGCCGCCCGGACGGGTCGCGCCACCGAAGAAGTAGGCGCTATGGCGGACATGAGCCGTGGTTTCCGGGTCGATGTAGCCATACTTGCGCAGCGGCAGAATCTGCGACACCTTGATGTCACGATAGTTGCGGCGCGCATCCGAGAGCGCGGTCAGCAGGCTGGGCGGTTCGCCAACGCCGGTCGGGACGACGATGGTATCGCAATCCTTGAGCACCTGGATGGCGTCTGCTGCGGACATGCGTTTGGACTGGTAAAGGGACTGGACGGACATGCTGTTCTCCTGAGTTTTGTTTTTTGATCTCGACCGAAGTCGATCCGCATTGTCTGCGGAAACCCCGGGAGAATCAAACACCTTCCATGCCGCAGCGCAGCATTCAAACCTTGCGATTGCTCCCGGCGACCATGCGGATCTCGAACAAGCGGCACTCGAGCGGTCCGTTGAACAGCGGTGTCTTGCGGCTCGGCTTCAAGCCGACCAGCTTGGGCAGACGCAGGTCGGCAGTGAAGAAGAAACAATTCCAGCCAGCCCAGTTGCGTTTCAGCGCCGTCCCCAGTTGCGGGTAGAAGGCCGCCAGTTCGTCCTGTTCGCCGATGCGTTCGCCGTAGGGCGGATTGGTGACGAGGATGCCGGTCTCGTTGAGCGGGGCGATTTCCAGGATATCGCCCTGGTCAACCGTAACGATGTTGCCGAACCCGGCTTCCTGCAGGTTGCGCCGGGTGGCGCGCACGGCGCGATCGTCGTTGTCCCAGCCCCGGATGTCCATACGCTCGGCGGGCTTGACCCGGGCTTCGGCGGCGGCGCGGATGCCGGCCCAGGCCAGGGCATCGAATTTCTTCAGCAGTTCGAAGGCAAAGCCGCGATCCAGACCCGGCGCGCGGTCGAGCGCAACCTGCACGGCTTCGAGCAGGAAGGTGCCGCTGCCGCACATCGGGTCGATCAGCGGCATGCCCGGCTGCCAGCCGCTCAATTTGAGGATGCCGGCGGCGAGATTCTCCTTCAGCGGCGCATCGACGCTGGCCTTGCGGAAACCGCGCTGCCACAGCGGCTGGCCGGAAGTGTCGAGGTAAAGCGTGCAGGTGTTCTCGGTCAGGAAGACGTGGATGCTGACGTCCGGATTGCGCGTCTCGATGTTCGGCCGCTCGCCGAGATCTTCGCGGAAGCGGTCGCAGACGGCATCCTTGACGCGCAGCGTGACGAAATCGAGCGACTTGAGCGGGCACTTGATCGCCGTCGTCACCACGCGCATCGTCCGCGACACGGCGAAATGGTTGGGCCACAACTGACGCACGGCCAGGCGGTAGATGTCGTCTTCCTTGACGTAAGGCCCGGTGACGATGTGCCAGAGGATGCGCGTGGCCAGCCGCGATTCGAGATTGGCGCGATAGCAGACCGACCAGTCGCCGGAGAAATGTACGCCGCCGTGGGTCGTCTGCAGGTCTTCGGCGCCGACGCCGCGCAGTTCTTCAAGCAGCAGTTCTTCGAGGCCGCGCGGGCAGATGGCGAAATATTTATTCATGTCAGAAGGGCTTGAGAACGACGAGGAAGAGGACCACCAGCAGGATCACCACCGGCACTTCATTGAAAAAACGGAACCAGACGTGCGAGCGCGTGTTGCGGCCATGGGCGAATTCCTTGAGCAGCCGGGCGCAATACAGGTGATAAGCCACCAGCACGATAACCAGCGTGGTCTTGGCGTGCAGCCAGGCACCGGTAAAGCCGTAGGCAAACCACAACCACAACCCGGTCGCCACGGCGAGGGCGCCCAAGGGCGTCATGAACTTGTACAGTTTGCCCGCCATCAACAGCAAACGGTCGCGCTCGGCGACGCTGTCGGCCGGCACCATCGCCAGGTTCACATAGATGCGCGGCAGGTAGAACAGGCCGGCGAACCAGGAAATAACCATCCAGATGTGCAGGGTCTTCAGAACAAGCATGCGTTTCTCCTTGAGACGGCCTCGGCAATCCCGACCTCGACGGTCGGGTAGGCAAGGCTCGGTTTTAATTCTGTTTTCAGGCGACGATTGCCGATGCGCCGCGATTCGCGCATGAACGACAACTGCACCGCCGACACCGCAGCGGCCAGTTCCGACCGGGGCAGACGGGGCGGACGCGGCAAGGCGAAGGCATCGGCAACCCGGTCGAAGTAGTCGGCCATTTTCAGGCAGGAATCATCGACCACATTGTAGGCCCGATTGGCGCCACCGCGCCGCATCGCCGCGCGGCAGACCGCGGCCAGATCGTCGGCGTGGATGTGATTGGTGTACACGTCGTCGGCCTCGACCAGCGCCGGCAGGCGCTTTTCCAGGCGCTCCAGCGGCAGGCGATCGGCAGCGTAGATCCCGGGCGCGCGCAGGATGCTGACGGCGACGCCACGGCGACGCCCCCAGGCACGCAATTGCCGTTCGGCATCGACACGGCGCCGGGCGCGCGGATTGTCGGCGGCGAGGCACCGGGTCTCGTCGATCAGGGCGCCGGCACAATCGCCGTAAACCCCTGTCGTGCTTACGTAAACGAGGCGGCGTGGTAGACTTTGCGCCTTGTCCAGCGCGGCCAGCAGATGGCGGGTGCGGGTGTCGCTTTCGCCAGTCGGCGGCGGCGGCGCCAGATGCAGGACGATGTCGGCCAGGCCGCCCAGGCGATCGAGGCTGTGGCGTGCGTCGAGATCGCCGAACACCGGCACCGCGCCGGCACGGCGCCACTCGGCGGCGCGTCCGGCATCGCGCACCAGGGCGAAAACCCGGTATTGCGGGGCGAGTTGGGCAAGGATGCGGCGGGCGACGTCCCCGCTGCCGACGATCAGGATTTTTTGCACGCCGGCATTGTAGCCGACGACCAAGGGGAACCGATGCGCTACCAAGTCACAGTCCAGCCGAGCGGCCGCCAGTTCGAGGCCGAAGCCGATGAATCCCTGCTCGATGCCGCATTGCGGCAAGGGCTGACCATGCCCTACGGGTGCAAGGACGGCGCCTGCGGCGCCTGTAAAGGCCAGGTCATCGAAGGCAGCGTCGACCACGGCAAATCCCAGCTTTCCGACGACGACAAGGCCGCTGGTCAGGCGCTCTACTGTTGCACCCGCGCCACCTCCGACCTGGTCATCGAATGCAAGCAGTTGCGCACGGCGCACGACATCCCGGTCAAGACGCTGCCGGCACGGATCGAGAAGATGAACAAGCTGGCGCCGGACGTGATCGAGATGTTCCTGCGCCTGCCGGCTAACGAGAACCTGCAGTTCCTCGCCGGCCAGTACATCGACATCCTGCTCAAGGACGGCCGCAAACGCAGCTTCTCGCTGGCCAACGCACCCGGCGACGGCAAGCTGCTCGAACTGCACATCCGTCATGTACCCGGCGGTTTCTTCACCGAGCAGGTATTCACCACCATGAAGGAACGCGACATCCTGCGTTTCAGTGGCCCGCACGGCGGCTTCTACCTGCACAACGAAGCCGCCAAGCCGGTCATCCTGCTGGCCGGCGGCACCGGCTTCGCGCCGATCAAGGCCATCGTCGAACAGGCCATCGCCGACGGCTACCCGCATCCGCTGTACATCTACTGGGGCGCCAAGGCGCGCGTCGACCTCTACCAGGAAGCCCTGCCCGCCACCTGGACCAACGCCCACGCCAACATCCACTATGTGCCGGTGCTCTCGGAACCGGCCGCCGGTGACGACTGGCAGGGCCGCACCGGCTTCGTCCACCGCGCCGTGGTCGCCGACTTCCCCGACCTGTCGGGCTTCCAGGTCTATGCCTGCGGCTCGCCGGTGATGATCGACGTCGCCCGCAAGGATTTCGTCGGCGAATGCGGCCTGCCGGAAGAAGAGTTCTTCTCCGACGCCTTCACCTTCTCGGCGAGCTGAGCATGTTCGGCGTCGCCGACTATGGCGCCTTCGTGCTTGCCGTGCTGATTTTCCTGGCCATTCCCGGCCCGGGCAATCTGGCACTGCTGACCTCGACCGCCAAGGGCGGCGTGCGCGGCGGGCTGGCGGCAACCCTTGGCGTCATCCTCGGCGACCAGGTGCTGATGTGGCTGGCCGTCGCCGGCGTCGCTGCGGCGCTGGCCGCGCACCCGGCGACCTTCACCGCCATCCAGTGGAGCGGCGCCGCCTACCTGGCCTGGCTCGGCGGGCGGATGCTGCTGGCCAGACCGGGCGCGGCACCAATCCTCGACATCAAGCCGCGCCACTACCTGCGCCAGGCGATGATGATCACGCTGCTGAATCCCAAGGCCATCGTCTTCTACATGGCCTTCTTTCCGCTCTTCGTCGATCCGGCACGCCACCTCGGCCTGCTCACCTTTGCCTTCATGGCAGCCAGCATCGCCGTGCTGACCTTGCTCTACTGCATCACGGCGATCGCCATCGCGCGCTGGTTCGGCGCCCGCCTGCAAGGCGGCACGACAGCCGCACGGGCGCTGGAAAAACTGGCCGGCGCCGCGCTGATCGCTTTTGGCGTCAAGTTGCTGAGCGGCCGATAACGAAGCTGTAGAAAAAGTATCTTCATGCCCGCATCGTGCCGTGAACCATATGGAATAACAAGACTCCAAGCTGAAGTTGAGTTCAGGAGACTGCCATGGCCCGTTACAAAGCAATCGATACCAG